>ERZ773116.351-NODE-351-length-52659-cov-22.293286_pt1 | contig 52659 bp, 73 predicted proteins | sample MGYA00580563_ERZ773116 | MGnify/ENA primary metagenome ERZ773116 (study PRJEB29015, sample SAMEA2737864) | human gut metagenome | biome: human gut; feature: human-associated habitat; material: faeces | place: China | collected 2012 ... | reverse complement strand
TACATATATAAGAATTATAGGGTTTTTCAGATTCCCTTTTTCTTACATCTATAAGAATTTGAGGGTTTTAAATTCCCTCTTTTATTCATATTACGTATTTTCTAAAATATAGTTTTTTAATGTATTTTTTATGAATAAATTATTTATTAATATTTCTAAGCCAGTTTTTATAAATATATCATCGATATATTTATTATCTCTAATAGATTCTCTTATATATCCTATAACGCTATTATTTTTTGATTCTTTTTCAAATTTTATTTGAAAATTAATAATATCTAATAATTCAGATAAATTATTAATTTTTATTTTTTTAAAATTATTATAGTTAATAGTATTTAGACTATTATCTACATACTCAATTTTCTTATATGATAATAATTTATCTGACATTATAGGTTTATATATTGGACATTTAGTAGTTACTAAAAAACAGTAGATTCCATTACCAACTTTAGTTAAATCATATAAACTGTGATCAATTATATCAATTAATTGTTTATTATTTAAACTTACTGATTTTAATAGATCAAGTATAAAATCCCAGCTCTCTATTTCAACATTTGGAAGATTACTAACTATAAGTTTACTATATCCACTACGTTTTAGTTCGTTAATATCTAATCTTCCAGAAATACCTGAGTAATCCCATATTCCTTTATCCATAAATATCTCATATATTTTGTTATATATTCATCTCTAGGTCTTTTAATATTATCATTTAAAACATCATCTGGGATATTAATTTCTAGAGATTCTAATAATTTATCCTCAGGAATATCTATTGTGTATAGATATTCTCCATTAATATAAGTATCTGTCTCATTCCAATATTTGAAATTACCTACTCTTACTAAAGAAGTTCCAAATTTTTTATTTAAAATACTTTCTTTTAAGAAAAATTTTTTTCCTCCTGTAAATATAGGTATTTCTATTTGTAATACGTCAATTTCATTTTTTGATTTTTCTTCAAAGTACTTATAAATATTATTTTTATTATATATTAGGTCTAAATTGCAATGCTTAAAGCTAGTGCAGTTTATATAATATATCCCAAAATATCTATAAGATTTTTGTATATCGCTATATAATCTATATATTCCTACTCTATAATTTTTCATATCTTCTAAGAATATTTTGAGCAGTTCCTGATGTCCACGCTCCTTTATGAATAAATGCTATATCTACATTACTATCTTTAGTCATAGCTGAATCTCTTTCAATATCAGATTTATATCCACCTTTAGTATTAAATAACTTAGAAGCTAAATATCTTGGTGAATCAAACATGTGATATACGGTTACTCTTTTATGATTTTTTAAATGATCCCTTAAATAATCCTGAGCAAAAGAATCTACTCCTTCATATTCAGCTAATACAAACTCTGATTCTGGATTATTAATTGCAGTATCAATTGGATCTTTATAAATTTTTAGAAATTCTTCTTTACTAAGATTTCTATGACCTGAAATAAAATATACTACTTTCATATTAATTTAAATTTTTAATTACAGTTATTAGGGTTTAAATCCCTTATAATTGAATTTATTAAATTTATATAACAATGAAGAATTTAGTTAATATACCAGAAGAAATTACATTAATTTATTGTAATCCGATTAATACTGATAAAGTATATCCTACAATAATTGATAAAAAGCTCTTAACGAATAAAAGAAGAAATTCTTTACAATCTACTGCAGTTAATTTTGTTGCGTATAATCGTGAAGATGGTGAATATGATACAAATAATTTCAAAGAGATTACTATAGTTAATTCAGATTTAATGTTATCTATAGACACTGGAAAAGATAGTTATTATAACTATGATAATGAAGTGTATGTTAGACTTCTTCAGAAAGGGAACGATATATTAGATAGTTATAAATTTATAGTTCGATGCAAATTACATAACTTTTTCGAATTATTAAAAAACACCTTTACTATAAATAATGGAATTATAAGTGGATCATATTGTTTACGATATAATTCATTAGATTCATATATTTTCGTAGAAAATTTAGTTGGTGATAAAGATATAAAAGAGGGAAAAAGAATATCTAATCTTATAAGTTCTAATAGAAAAACATCTAGATGGATTCCTGGAGGAAAGTATTATATAAGTCCTACAGAGTATGTTATATATTTAGGAGAATATAAAGATGATGTATTTTTATCATATTGGTATTCTAGAGATCGTTTTAAAAAATGTTTTAATGAATCCTTTAGTAGAGGACATTATGTTAATATTAATGATAAGGGAACTTTATCTTTATGCATTCCTTATACAGAGGTAAGAGATGAAGTAGAGGAATTAATTAATAGTTATAAAGGAAAACCTATAGATATATTTATTAAAGATTTAATAAAATGTGATTTAGTTAGTAATAATTTTGGATACATTTGTGCTATTAAAAATGGCACAAAAAAAGGAGTATTAGATAAACAATTATTTCTGAATAATATATCGAAAGATTGTAATATTACCAATGAAGTTAATAATACTCTAATAGATACAATAAATAATTGCGTAGATAGTAAATTAGAATTGACACTATTTAAAATAATCTCTAAATTTAATCCTAATTTAGTAGAAAAGATTAATAATAGAGATAATTTAATTAATAAAGTAAAATTAGGGCTTGAAAATAATCTAGTTAATAATATGATTAACTCTTGGTATAGAGATAGATATGTAAATATCGGTGGAAAAGGTATATTGGCTAGTGGTGATTTCGAAGATTCTAATTTACTAGATCATATAGAATCAAACACAAGTAACATAATCGATAGGAATGAATTAATCAAATATATTCAAAATATTATAGATACTCATAAAAATGGATAATACAAAAGATGCAATTTCCTCATTTGGAGAAATTAGAAAAAATATTAATGAATTAACTAATATTCGAAATAGTATAAAGGTTAGTTTATTAGGTAATATAGATAATATTATTAGATTTCTTCAAGTAGGTGCAGGAATAGTTAGCTTAGACTTAGTAAATAAGAATGTATCAAATTTAATAGGTACATCTAAAGTTTGGATAAAGAATAAATTGCTTGTTAAAGATATAGTTACTACGTCTTTAGAATTTAAATTAAAATTCTTAGATGATAAGTCTGATGAGTTTAACTGTGATTTTTTAAATTCTCAACAAGCAGATGGTAGTAATGATGATAATGTTATAGAGGATAAACAATCCATTACAACTAAGAAAAGCAAAGATACATTAGATCCTATTCCTGAATATGTTAAAAGAGTAAGACCATCTGAGTTAAAGATTGGAGATGTAGTTTACTTATTTGTTGGACCAATTCAACACTATTGTATTGTAAAAAAAATTACTAAAGATACATTATTTGTAATTCCTATAACATCTAACGTTACTGATTTTATTGGATATAAAATAGAAAAATCTAGGTTTTTTCATGGTACTGCTATATTTTCAGTGGTTCAATATCCTATTGATTTAGCCATTAAAAAATTTGTAATTCCATATGATAATAGAACAGAGCTATTAAATATTATAAAACAATGTGACAATTATTTAAGAGATAATAATATTATTAGTAAAGCAATTAAAAGAAAGAAAAAATGAAAACAGGAATTATTGTTGGAAGATTTCAAGTACCTATGTTAACGGATGGTCATAAGTATTTGATAAAAAATGCAGCTTTTGAGGTTGATCAATTAATAATATTTATTGGAGATACTAAAGATGGCAAATTAACATCACATGATCCTCTACCTTTTGAAGCAAGAGTTAAATCAATTAATCAATTTATTAGCCAAGCGATAGATGATCCTCTTGATTTATATGAGAGAAAACTATTAAGTCTGAGTAAAGATGAAAATATAAAAATATTTAGGATAGTAGACGTAGGTAATTATCCTAAATGGGTAGAGAATTTGGATTCTAAAATAGAAGCTTTAAGACTATTAGAGATAATACCTGAAGATAATGAAATATTTATTATAGGATCTAGAGATTCTGTGGCTCAAAAGTATAAAGATAATGGGGGAAAATTTGATACAATAGAAATTAATGAATTAAAAGATAGTAATAATATTTCTATATCAGGAACAGAATATAGAAAAAATTTGGTTGAAAGTTTTTCTCCCTCCTGGGATATGGGAGAAAGAAAATTCGCTATCTGGTTAGTTAGTAAAATATCTGAGTAATTTAAAATCCCTTTAATTCCTTATATATGAAAATTATATAACAAAAAATCTAATAATAAAATTATGAAAAGGACTTTTAATTATTCAGAAGTAAAAGAAAATAACTCTTATGTAAGAAGAGATTTAGTATCAGAACAAAATATTGAAGATACTAAAAATAATAAAATTATCATTAATGATAAAAAACCTAAAAATAGAGATCAAAAGTCTGAGGACAATCATCATTTCTCCGACTATTTCTTGGGTTAATTAAATGGTAGTTTTTTAGATCTGTAGGGAATTCCCTACAGATCTTTTTTCTACTATATAATACGACCTAAATTCTTATATATGAATAAAATTGTTATTATGTGTAGTAAAAAGAACAATAAAAAGAAAATAAATTTTGCTGAAAAAGTAAGGAGGGATAATGAATTAAATATGTATGGAAAATTACTATCCCTTAGGCCAAGTAAAGTTCATAAAAGTAAAAAAGAATATAAGAGAAAATGGAAAGTAGAAGATTATGAATAGAGAAATTTTTTTAGATAAAAGAAGAGAGTATAGAGAATTACTTATTAATGATTTTAAGAAAAGAGTAGATAAATTGCTTCAATATTCTGGAAAAGACTATGTATTAGATATTGATTTTTCTAATAACTATGAAAGCTATACTTCAGCTAAAATAACTTATATATCAAGATCAGTATATAAAGATGAAATTAGGGTAGGTTTATATAATAATAAATGCAGTAAAGAAAAAACTTCATTAAATCTGGAAAACTTACCTACAGATGTTTTAGAGCAAATTACGTCTGAAAATATAATTGGATTTGGAACTGATGATTGGAACTATTATAGATATAACGAAGAATTATGAAAATTAAAGATAAATTCATATTAAAAGAAGGATCTGGAAAAATATATTTTATGTCAGATCTACATTACGGACATAATAATGTTATTAAATATGATGATAGAGGATTTGATACTGTAGAGAATATGAATTCGTATATAGTTTCCAAATTAAATAAACTAAACCCAGATGATATAGTATTTGACTTAGGGGATATGTTCTGGAATACTCCTTTAAACGAAATAAAGGAAATTTTAGAATCTATACCTTGTAAGAATATATATAAAATTATGGGAAACCATGACAAATATGGCTTATATTATGATCAAGCTCCATTAAAAAGTTATTTTAAAATTATAAGTGATATATTAGATATTCAAATAGAGTATAATAATGTAACGTATATGATTACACTTAGTCATTACCCAATAGTTTCTTGGAATCATAAATCTCAAGGAAGTATAATGATTCATGGTCATTGTCATGGAAATATTGATCAATATAATGATAGTGTATATGATTTGAGATTAGATATCGGATATGGATCTAAAATAGCAAAGAATTTAGGAACATTTCTAGTTCCTTTTGAAGATATTCTTAATTATTTTTATAGAAAAACTGGGAATGTAGATTTTAAAAAGTGGACTATTAATAATTGTAATAACTTATGATTGATAAAGATGTAAGAAATTTTTCAGAGTTTTTGAATAAAACTTTTTACTATTTTAATCTAAGCTTTTATACTTCTGGAAGATGTCGTTCAGTGAAGCCAATAACTGAGGTTGAAATAGAAATTAATAATGAGATTTTAGATAATCTAAAAAATCATAACGGACAAGGAGATTTAAAAGTTTGGAGAAAGAATGTTAATCCAAATGAGAATAATACTTTTCTTGCTTGGATTAGAGTACGTGATTATAAAATAATAAGCGACAATATACATGAAACTGAAGATGAAGCAATAGAGCATTGGAACTCTATAATATATGATAATATAGATCTTCAGGAAAGAACTTTTGAAGGTAAAGTAAGATTGTTAAAATCTAAGCTAATAAAAAAGGGAATTTAAAACCCCTCAAATTCTTATAAGTGTATGAAAAAGAATTATAAAAATTTAAAGAAACTAATTTATTAATAATTAAATTATGAATATAATTCGGCTTACAATGTTGGTTACTACTATTAATTATGAATTTTTGGTTATACTACCGCATTGATTTCCGAATTTATCTAATATAAATAACGGCTTACATTATTAGTTACTTCTAATTTAATAAAGAATGGCTTATTTAATCACTGTAATGATTTCCGTTATTTATATTAGATTTTTTAATTATTAAAAATTTATCCAGAAGATATATATCTTTTGGATTTATTTTTTTATCCTTTCAAATCCTTATATTAGAATATAATTAATTTTTATAGATATGAAAAGATTTAAAATTGAACCTAGAGAAAATTATGAAGAGAAAATCGAAAAGTTAGGATTTAATTTCCATCCTGATTATTGGTTAGAAAATGCTTATTATAGTTTTTCTTCAGAAGAAATAGAAGAATTGGAGAAAGCTACTAATGAGTGTTATAAAATGTATTGTGATGCAGTACAGTTTGTTATAGATAATGATCTTTGGGACGTTCTTAAGATTCCTAGAGGAATAGTTCCAGAAATTATTAAATCATGGGAAGAAGATCATTTAAGTTTATACGGTAGATTTGATTTTGCATTTATAGAAGAAGATGGAAAAAGAGTTCCTAAACTTCTTGAATTTAATGCACAAACCCCTTCCTGTGTTTTAGAAACATCTATTATTCAATGGGATTGGAAAGAGTATAAATTTCCTGATAAAGATCAATTTAACAGTGTACATGAAAAATTGGTTAATTCTTGGATAGATATACACCAAAGATATAATTCTGATAGATATTATTTTGCATGTTCTAGAGAAAGCGTAGAAGATGAAGAGACGATACAGTATTTATTGTCAACTGCGATGGAAGCTGGGTTAAATACCGCAGAAATCGAAATGGAACAATTGTTGTATAATGAAGAAGAAAATTGTTTTTATGATCCTGCCGGGGAAAGAATAGATACTTGTTTTACATTGTATCCATTTGAATGGTTATTTGATGAATGTTTAGATGCATGTAAAGCAAAAATAAATTGGATAGAGCCATTATGGAAATCGGTTATGTCCAATAAAGCTATTCTTACTATTCTATCTACCTTATATCCAGATTCTCCTTATATTTTAAGATGTAAAGAGAATAATGTTGGAATGACAAATTATGTAAAGAAACCTGTATATTCCAGAGAGGGAGCTAATATAACTATAGTAAAAAATAATGAAGTTATTGAAGAAACTAAAGGAGAATACGGGGAAGAGGGATATATTTATCAGGAACTCGCTGAATTACCGTGTTTTGATGGAAATTATTGTTTAATAGGTTCTTGGATAATTGGTGGAGAAGCTGCCGGAATAGGTATTAGAGAGACAACGTCAAAAATTACTGATAATTTAAGTTACTTCATACCACATATTATTGAGGATTGAAAAAAGAAAAGAAGAGGATTTATTCCTCTTCTTTTTTATTTATAAATATACTATCCTCTCTTCTCATTCCTCCTCTTAATTTAGTATCATTCCACTTAACTATATATTCTCTAGTACTTCTACCAGGTATATTAAATCCTAACATTTCACAAGCTCCCATCATTGTATGTATACAGGTTTTCGTACCACTACAAAATCCTGTAGCTAATAGATAAATATTTTTTCCTTTGAAAAACTCTCTATTAGTGTTTTCTGCCATACAATTTAATCTTGTTAGAAATGCAACTACTTGAGGAGTTGGCATATCTAAATAAACTGGACTCCCTAATAAAATACTATCAGATGTTTCTATATCTTTTAAAATTTTTTGAAAATCATCTTGTATATTACACCAAAGATTGCATTTCTTACAATTTATACATCCTTGTAGATTTACTGGAAGTTTATGAAAAGCAACCTCTAAATTTTTATTGTTCTTTTTAAAATAATCTATTTCTGCATTTAATGCAGCGTAAGTATTGCTTTCATTAATACTTCTTGGACTTCCGCAAATAACTGTTAATTTTTTCATAATTTAATAATCTAATAAAAGTTTTATACAATATATTAAGCTTCCTTCTTTATACTTAAATCCTGTTCTTTCCATTAATATTAATTTACTATACTTTAATTCTATATTACAATTCCAAAAATTAGTATCGTTATTTAAATAAGAATTGATACGTACAGCAAATAATTTTTCAGCCCATTTAATTACATCATCTAATAATACTAATGGATAATCTCCTCTACCTACAGAAATATAAGGAACACCTTTTAAACTCATAATCCAAGAATAGCGATATTTATTTCTTGAACTGAAATTGAATTTATTTACTAATATTTCTATATCTGTATAGTATAAATATGATTTATCTAAAATTTTAGTAAATCTTATATTATTTATATCTATATATGTATTATACTTTAACCCTAGTGTTGATTTTATAAAATCATCTATATTATCTATTTCCATAATTAAATTGCTTTTTTAATTCTAGAAATCTTAAGTATAATGTATCACCAGTAGCGAATTTTCTTATATTATTATTATAAAAATCAGAATTATAGTAATCCCATTGAAATTTAAACATATTATATTCAGTTCTTTTTCTAATTTCTAAATTTTTTTCTAAAAAAGCGGATTTAGAATTATATAATCTAAAATCTTCTTTAGTAATATATTTTTTATATTTATCCCAAATTTTTGTCCCTCTAAATGGCATTAAAAAATTTCCACAAATCATTTCTGGGGATAATTCTAATAATCTTTCTTTTAATTTTTTATAAAAAGTTTTAGAATTGGTTTCATTACTAACTTTTAAAGGATCTACTATAAAACTTAAATATACATATATTCCGTATTTATGTAATAAATGACATGCATCATCTAAATGTTTATTCTTAGAGTAATTTTCAGTTATATCTTCTAACCCTAAACATATCATGTATACTCCATTTTCTTTCATATACTTTACATTTTCTTCAGTACAAAAATTTGCAGAAGAGAATAGGTATATTTTTGTTCTCCTATTTAGATTATTAAAGATTAATTTTAACTTCTCTTTCCAATCTTTTTGTAAAGGAAAATTTTCATCTCTAATAAATATCCATTTAGGAGATAATTTATTTAAATATTTTGTTTCTTCGTCTACTAATTTTATAGGTTTTGACATTAATTTATCACACATTAGTGGCGAACAACAGAAATCACATTTAAATGGACAACCCTGCGATGTATTTATTGAAGTAACAATATCTTCAGGTAATTTATCAGGAATAATTTGTTGATTTAATTTTACATCATATATATCATATCTTGGAATATTTTTATAATTAGTTATTCCTTTTACTATTTTTCCTGGCTGAGCTATTGTATCATAAAAACTATCACATGGTCCGACAATAACTTTGCTCGAATAATTTATAAAATCTTTTGGGGTTATTGTCGGTTCATATCCACCTACTATAATTTTTCTTTTATCTATATTATTTGACCATCTTATAAATTCTTCCATTCCCGTTATATATATTGAACATAAATAATACTTAATTTCTTCAGGATCATATGTTTCCGTATTATTATCAGTAATATAAATAACTTCTTCATTTCTAGGAACTACAGTAAGAATTGATGGTTCTAATCCTAAATTTTTATCTTGTCTAGGAAATGTTAATGCTAAAATTTTTTTACTCATATTATATTATTTATTAAAATTTATTCTTTCATTTATAAGGATTTAAGTCATATTGACTATTTCCTCTTAAACTCTTATAAATGAGAATAATATAAATAATATAATTTATGAAAAAAGGAAATTTTATTATCGGATTAGTATTTGGAATAGTTATTTATAAAACTATTGAATCTTTTAAAGAAACTGATAAACAAGTAGAAAGACTTAAAGGGTTAGCAGAAGATATCGAAAATGGAGTAGATAATTTGATTGAAAAAGTTAAAGAAAAGACTAGCCCTAAAAAGTAAAGAATTTTAAGAAAAAAAAAAGATAGAACTTAATATAGTTCTATCTTTTTTATTTTTAATCATTAATTGATTTTACCGCTTCTACTAAGGCTTCATTAAAACTCATACCTCCTTCAAAAGGTATCCCAGAATTCCATTCTCTTTCAGAAGCTGTTTTTTCTTCTTCTGTAATTTTATAGTTAGATAATAGATCATAAACTTCTAATCTTATACTTTCATTATTAGTTATTACTCTATCTCTAGGTATAAAATATGCAGAACTTCCAACTTTATCTTCACACCCTAAAGCTAAAATAGCTTCCTCCTCAAACCACGGTTCTTCCATAAAATTTTGAGAATCTGGCCATTGAACTAAAATATAAGCATCTTTATTCATGTAACCCTAACTTTTTTAATCTTGTTATTAAAGGTATTTCTATATTTTCATAAGCAATCTCCATAAATTCCTGACCACTTAATTCAATATGCTCTATACTACGTCCTATAAAATGAATAATAGGTAAGCATCCATCAGTTAATCCGCTATGATAAGTGTCTAAATATCTAAATACTCCCCATAAAGTTCCATTATCTAAGTTGCTTTTATAAGGATATATGATTAAGTAATCACCATCAGCAAATTTAACCTTCCAATATTTATTCATACAGTCAGTAGTCCAAAATTTAATACTATCTTCATAAGTATTAATTATTTTATCTAACTTCTTTTGATATGAATTAATTAAAGACTCTGACTCCTTTGATTTTTCTCTTTTTAACTCTTCGATTAAATAAGTTAATCTTTCAATCTCTTCCTGTTCTCTTTCAGGATATAGATCAATATTAATTGTTTTATTCATATTTTGCAATTCCTTTATTTATGGCTTCTTCATAAATTTTCATATTCTTAGAATTTTTATCAATAGAAGCCATACAGTTATCTAGAAATATCAATTCTGTATCTTTACAATGTACTCTTACTAGATCTTTTACTGTCTCTGCCACACAATAATCTTTGGCAAATCCAGCGATATAAATCTTTTTAAATAATCTAATATATCTTAAAATTAGTTGTTCTTTATTTTCAACTACTCCGTCTGCGTATGAAAAAGCAGAATACATTTCTTTTTCTGGGTTTAATCCTTTTTGAATTATTTTATAATCTTTTCCTATATCTTCATGAGATAATGACCAAATATTTAATGACTCCACTAAATCTTTAGGAAAAGCTTGTCCCCATGATCCATTAATACAGTGCTCTGGCCAAATAGTGTGAGTTTGACCTCTTTTTTCAACATTTTCTAAGTATTTTATAACATCTTCTCTGAAGTTCTCCCGTTTTCCTTTATCTATAGGAGAATATGTTCCTTTTCTTACATCTTCACTAGTTATGTTAGTAAATTCTGAAGGAGTTTCTTTCCAAAAAGCACTGTGTCCTATGTGATAGGATCTATGAGTATCTTGAGTTACTACAATTTCATGTATATTCTTTCGATTAACAGAAATCCATCTACATAAATTTTTTACAGCTTGTTCTGCTCCAGGTACATACATAGTTCCCTCAGTATCTACAAAATCATTTTGAGGATCTATAATCAATAGTAAATTTTCATTTTCCATAATATTATAATTATTTATTCATTGATTCATAAATTTCTTCTCTTGTAATTTTTATGGTTCTATTAGTTCTTCTTTTAAATTCTGAAGATTCATATCTATTGTAAATTCTATTAATAGTATCCATAGAAAATGAATCTTTTAATTTATCTACTGCACTATATCCATCTAAAACTAGTGGAACCAAAATTTTATCGACTTCAAAATAATCCTTTCCTCCTATTTGTTCCAGGTCACTGCTAGATATTCCGTTTCCATCAGTAGGTATAAGATCAATAGACCCATCTAATGCATCTGAAACATCTAACATATTGTATCCTGTTTCTTTTGGAAGATTATTAACTCCTTTTGAAGTATAATTATTTCTTATATATTTGGCTAATCCATATACTTCAGTTTTCCAAAGTCCTCCTATAGGGTTGAAATCCCCTTCATCTCCGTGAAGAGTCCAGAAACCGAGATAATGTTCAGTAAGATTGTCAGTATCTAACACTATCCCTTTATCTCTTCCAGCTAAATCGTATAAATAGCTCATTCTTAATCTAGCCATTATATTCCCATTACTGATTTTTCCAGACTTGAATGGTTCGAGATTTTCTAATTCTGATAATTCTAAAGACCATAAGTCTTCTTCGGACTTATTATCTACATTATATTCATTTAGGTAAAGATCTATTAGATAATTTCTATAAAAAGTGGTCATATTAACCTCTTTAAAATCATTACAAAAAGCTTTTCCTACTAATATTGATGTAGATCTTTCTGCTGTTTTATTTTTTATTGTTAAAGATCTTCCTTTTAGAGGTATATTAGTATTCTTACTTACCTCATGTGCTATTGCGGCTACAACAGTACTATCAATTCCTCCAGAAATTCCAAGTACCATCTCTTTTAAATTATGTTTTTTAACATAATTACTAGTTTTTTCTACAATAATTTTAAAAACTTCTTTAAAATCATTTTCATTAAGTAATTCTCTGTAAATTTCTTTATTTTTCATATTTTTAAAATTTATATTATACATTAATAAGGATTATAAGGTTTAAACTCTTATTAAAGAAATAAAATATAATAAATTATGAAAAATTATTTAACAACGATTTTAAAAAAAATAACAATTATTGATTGGACTGGACTATCTTTAGTAATTCTTTACTTACTTGGAAAAGAGTATTGGTGGCATAGAAATAGAGGAAGATTAACAGTAAATACTATACTTGATATTAGAGAAAAGAATCTTAAAAAGCCAATTGAGAGTAGAAAAAAGTGTTATAAACTTTTTTTAGATAATGCTAGTAAGTCTAAGAAACTAACGGATAGTGAAATAAGTAATATAAAATTTTTATTTGGCTTAGAAAATGAATGATATAAAATTATTAGATACAGTTGAATTTAATATATCCAAAAAAGAAGTAAATGATAGAGATATATTTGTTTATCAAAAAATAACAAAAACTAGGAATAATAAGGGTCATTTAGAAGGAATTGTAGTAGGATTAGAAAATTTTAATAACGGATTATCCATTATAGTATATCATTATGATCATGAATTTGATTCTCACTCTATAATTTCTTTAAAAAGAGATAATATATTTTCTGTTAAAAAAGAGATGTTTGGATTTAGGGATAATGTGTGCTCTTATTGTCCAAATCACAAAAATAATATATGTTGTGTAGATAATATTGAATTTTGTATAAAAAATTCACATCAATTCAAAGACCAATACTATTTGGAGGATGAAATTATACTTGGCGAAAATCCAAAATATAGGTTTGTAGTAAAGGGAATTTATCTCAGAAGATTTTTAGATAGTATTGAAAGATTTATCAGCGTTGAGAATTCTGGAAAGTGTGTAGAAATTACTAGTCCAGGAGATAAAAATGTTTTAGTAATTAAAGATGATAAAATTCAAATTGATGGAGATGACATATCAGAAGAAAATTTTTACAGAACTATAAAATATTTAGTTAGAGAAGAGTCTTTCTCTGATTCTAAATTCCTCTTATCAAGAAGATTTTATAAATTAATATATTCAAATGATATATTACTTCTAAAGAAAAAATCAATAGAGCCATTTAGAAAATCTATAATAGACATATGTAAACTTTGTGTAATTCAAGATTGTGATAAGTGTAATTATAAAAAATATAAATTATTTAATAAAAATACCAAATAATAACTTATTTTTGCTTTATTTTTAATAAAGTGGGGGATTTTATTTAATTTTTACTATAAATTCAGTAAGAAATAATAAAAATCCCCCCAATTTTTGTCCTTTATTTTTTTAATAGCCTTATACATGAAATTATAAAGGGAAATTCTGTGTCCTTCCTTTATTTATTGACACACCTCCTTTCTTTTATTAACTTAACAGGTGCAAACAAAATAGTTCTTTTTTCATAATTGTTGTTAATAATCTCATATATTAATTATTATTGTAATTTGGTTATACAAATACTTTAATAAACTCTCTTTATTCTTTTCATAATTTTACTTTTTATGCAGAAGAATCCCTTTATAATTTCTTTTCACTAGATATTTATATTTAAACGATATAACTATTTTCAGGGATTAGGTTCGGCGCTAATGTAGCTGAGGAAATGATTTAGGCAGAAAGCTTATCTTATATCCCGACACATTAGTTCCGACCTTTTCTTTTTTGACATTTAATATTTGAAATATGATTATAAAAAGAAAGATAGTGAAGGCTAGTGATTTATATTTTTTATCTTCACTTCCTTCTTTAGATAAAGAAATATTACATCCTAAAATTCCCAATAATATGTTAGTTAATAATAAATTTGAGGACTGGAAAACTCCTAGAATTTGCCTTTATCCATCTGTAGATAAAGCATTAACTGCATTATCTCAAAATTTATCTGGAAAAATATTATATGTTTATCAACCAGTTGGAATATTTAGAGATTCCTTAATAAAACCAGATATATCTCAAGTTCCAGATTCAATTATTACTGATGAATATTGGTATTTGAGGGATTTAAGAGTAAAGTTTATAGCGGAAATAAAAATAGAGGAATTAATAGATAATAATCTAATCTATCATTACGGTCCGAGAAGTACTATTGGAAAGTTGAGTACTTGGAAATGGAAAGAAATACTAAACCCTTGGGAGAAGAAAGGAAAATTATGATTATATTAAAAAAGTTCTCTAAAAATAATATAGAAGAGAAAAATAATAAAGAAGGAAATGAAAAAGCTATAAGAACTGGTAAAGCCTTAGGAGCAATTGGACTGGGAACTACATCTACTTTAGCTTTGGCAAATAAAGCTGGGGAAGCAGAAGATAACTTTAACAAAAAGAATATAAAAAAAGCTAAAGAGTCATTTAAAAAAGGAATCCTTAAATTAAGAGAAGAAAAAGATTTAGCTGATAAAGCTGCTAAAATTAATCTAGCTGATGAACGAGGAAAAAGGGGTAGTTCAGTACTAGATCTTATATTTCATGAAAAAAGAAATAAAGATGCTGAGAAAAAATTAGCTAATGAATTATCAAATAATGAACAAGTCTATAAAAAGGGTGTTCAATCTCTAAAGAAACGTATTGTTAGAGATGCGAATAAAAGGTCTAATAGATTATCTAGAAGATTAGTAAAAAATGCAAAAGGAAAAGCGTTGATTGGAGGAATGGCGTTAACTGGTTTAGCAACAGGAATAGTATCTTCTAAAAAAGATAAATAATGGATTATTTTGAAGATGTATTTTGGTTTGTAGAAAATATAGTATCCAAAGATTTAGGATTATCTCCAGGAAATGTTTATAATAAATTTTCTAATTTAACAGAGATTAGAGAAATAAAAAATAATTATTTTCTTGGAAATACTGAAAATTATTATAAAATAATTAATTCTTTGAAATAATAATTATAATAATTTAAATAAAAAAGTATTTACAATGATTATATTAAAAAATAATAATTTTAGTGTAAGACCTTATGCTAAAAAACTAATTTCAGAGTCTGATAAATTAATAGCTGCTGGGAAAAATAAGTGGGATGTAGCTAAAAGAATAGCAAGAGCAAAAGACGCTTATGAAAAATCTAGTAGAAAAATCACTTCATTAAATCCTATAAAAATTTTTAAAAATTCTAAGGATGCCAGTGAAAGTGAAGCAGCATTAGATAAACAATTATTTAAGATATTAACAAAATAATATCTATGCGAATGTAGCATAACGGTTTAGTGCGTTAGCCTTCCAAGCTAAGGATGAGGGTTCGATTCCCTTCATTCGCTCAAAATATCGTGGGATGGAGCAGTTGGTAGCTCGTTAGGCTCATAACCTAAAGGTCAGGGGTTCGAATCCCTTTCCCGCAACTAATTCGCCTCTTTAGCTCAGTTGGTCAGAGCATTTGATTTGTAATCAAAAAGTCGTTGGTTCGAATCCGACAAGAGGCTCGAAAAATATTATAATTATAGTATAGTAGTAATAAAATTGATATAAAAATAGTAAAATTATGAAGAGTAGTAAGTATAATAGAGAAGAATTAGTAACATTATTTAGAAAAGGAGAGGATTGTAGATCTATAGGAAATCTCTATGGTGTGTCAGAAAATGCTGTCAGAAAAGCTTGTCAAAGACTTAAAATAAAACCATCATCTTTTATTATTTCATCAAATAATAAAGAAAAACATATCTGTGAATTTTGTGGAAAAGAACATGATGGATCTTTTGCATCTGGGAGATTTTGTAGTTCTAAATGTGCAAAAATGTTTTCTTTAAGTTATAAAAATAAAGAAATTGTAAACAAAAGTATAGAGGATAATAACTTTGAGAAAAGCAATGAGTCTACTAACAGCGAAGAAATACTAGAGAAAACAAGAATAGTTTTAATACCTGAAGAAAAAAAGGAACCGAAACCTGAAGCATTACGAGAATTAACTAGTAGTGAATTAGGATCAGCTGGGGAGATGGGAACTATGGCTTATTTAAGTAGACTTGGAATACATATATCTAAACCAATATCAGATTATAAATATGATATGGTAATAGATTTAGGAAATCGTTTATATAAAGTTCAAGTAAAAACTACATATAAAAAATCTATAGATAAAGCTACTTTTAATCTAACAAGTTCTAATGGAGCCTATAAGAAAGGAGATATTGATTACTTTGCACTTTATATATATAAAGATGATACATTAATGATGGTTCCTTTTGAATTATTAGAAGGAAGATCTAGTGTAACAATTACTATTAATAGTAAACAAAATAGTTCAGATTTATTTTTCTGGAGAGATTATACTCCAGTGAAAGTATTTAAAGATTATATATATTAATCTTTACTGAATTTAATAAGCCTTTTATCCGATTAATTAAAAAATAGTAAATAAACTTATTATTCATATTCCAAACTTACTTTCATATAATAATTAGACTTTATATGAAAAAATCATTAGATCCTAAACAAATTGGAAACTTAACTGAATTAAAATGTATATCTGCATTTTATGAATTAGGGTACTCAATAAGTATTCCTTATGGAGAAAATTCTAGATATGATTTTATTGCTGATATAAATAGTAAACTAATAAGAATTCAAGTAAAAACTTCTAAAGCTATTATTGAGGATGAATGTTATATATTTTCATGTAGATCATCTAGATCTACAAAAAATCATACTATAAATAAAAAATATACTTCTGAAGAAATAGATTATTTTTGTACGTTTATAAAAGATAAATGTTATTTAATTCCAATAACCGAATGTTCAACAAACAAAACCTTAAGATTCAAAAAACCAAAAAATAATAATAACAGTAATTGTTATAATTTAGCTTCTGATTATGAATTAGAAATTCAATTAAATAAATTAATTAATAACAATCTTGTTGAAAGTAAGAATTGATTTATGAATTAAAACTTTGTAATTAATTTAATAAAAGGCTCAAAAGGAAGTTTGGGTGAGTGGTTTATACCAATGGTCTTGAAAACCATCGTACTGTAAGGTACCGGGGGTTCGAATCCCTCAGCTTCCGCGATTAAACTTTACTCTTATATAAAAATATAGGAATATGATAATTTTAAGAAATAAAGAATTCTCAGAATATAAAAAACAACCATACTACTCAATGGGACAAAGATTAAAGAATACAGCAACAGGATTTGGATTTGGAGCTGGTGTAGGAGCTGGTATGGGTGCTATGGCTGGAGGATTAATCGGTGGAAGAACTGGAGCTAAGGTTGGAGCTACATTAGGAGGTTTAGCTTTAGGTTCTGGATTAGCTAGACTTGGTTGGAAAGACACTAGTAAAGAGTCAGTGGATAGACGTAATGCTTTAGCTTTAAAAAGAGCTAAAGAAGAGGAAATGTATAGGAAAAATCCTAGACTTAGATATAAAGATTTAGAAGATCCAAATCTAGAAAAAGGGTTTAGAGATATTGAAAATCAATATAATGTTAAATATGGGGATGATTTTTATAAATATCTCAAACTTAGAAAAAAACTTGTTCCTATTTTAGTAGATCTTGAGAAAAAAGGAACACCAGTGACTGATAGATATGGAATATTAATGAGCGTAAATCCAAATTCTTCTAAAAATTGGGTAAATGAAGAAAGCAGAGTAAATCCAGAAGAACTAAGTTCAATGTTAGCTATAAATCCAGAAATGGCTGATGATACTTGGTTAACATATAATTTTAAGACTGGAAAATATGGATATGATCCACATGATAATAGTTATCCAGATCTTAAGTCCCTTTTACTTGATAAATTAAAACAAGACGAAGATTATATAAGAAATTATGTAAGTCCTGAAAAAAATAAAGGGGATTTAGAATTCATTAATAAATATAGAAACTTAATTAAGAGAGAATTATAATTTTTAGGTGCGTTAGTTCAGTTGGTTAGAATACATGCCTGTCACGCATGGGGTCACGGGTTCGAGTCCCGTACGCACCGCAATATATTTGAAAGTGCCTATCTGAGAGTGTGTGCCATAATAAAGGTGAATAGATAGCTTAAATTGAAGTGTTCACAATGACTTAATTTGAATTAGGTATTGCTGATAGATATTATAATATCAGTGGCGCAGGGGGATTAAACCAAGTATAAAATATATGCTTTCGAATATATGCTCCTATCGACAAGTGGTTAAGTCATCACCTTTTCACGGTGGAGTCCCAAGTTCGAATCTTGGTGGGAGTACTACTAAATATATTCTTATGTAGCTTAATCGGTTAGAGCGTCTGGTCGTCAATCAGAAGGATGTAGGTTCAAGCTCTACTGCAAATGCTATAGTAGCTTATCAATTTATGAAGTTAATAGTTTAATTCCCTACTGGGAATATATAATTTTGGACTATGGTGTAATGGTAGCACAACAGATTTTGGTTCTGTTTGTTCAAGTTCGAATCTTGATAGTCCAACTTAAATAAATAAAACTATGAAAATAAAAAGATTTAGTAAGTTAGATAATCTAGAAAATTCTATAAAGATAGTTAATAAAAAGACAAAGGAAGTATTGTCTGTGAAAAGATTTAGTAATTTTCTTATAAGATTTCTCAGTAAAATATTCAAATGGTATAGAAACATACAGTCTAATAAACCAGCATTTGATATTTATATAGATAGTAATAAAGTTGCTGAATTAATATTAAATGAAGTATCTAGTGATGAATTGAATATAATATGGATAGAAGTATATCCTGGGAATACTGGAAAAGGATATGCTCAAAGTATATTATCTGAAATAATAAAATTTGCAAAAATGCAAAAATATAAATACATAACACTAGAAGTTCCTGGGGATTCTCCAGATGCAAGACATATTTATGAAAAACTAGGATTTAAAGAAAATGGTATATTAACTACCCCGGAAGAAGATCAAGTATGGGGAGGACTTACTAAAATGAAACTAAATTTGTCTAAATAATATACAATTATTCATTTGTTCTACTTTTTAGATAAATTAGTTATATAAAATTTATAATTATAAGAAAGGAGATCAAATGAAAGATGTCAATAATTTTATGTTTCATGAAGATCCAACTAGAAATATAGAAAAAGACTTAGAACAAGTAGATCTTAGGCAACAATATACATCTTTAACAAAAGATGAAAAAATAATGGTTTTTCTAAAAATAAAGGGATTTAGTCATCGCCCTCCAACAATAGAAAGACTATATCAAGATGAATATTATTTAGGGGGACAAGAATTTTTTGATCATGGGGATATTATATTTCCTTTTTGGAAAGATGGATTAAATAATATATTTCCAAATGAAGTTACTACATCTAAGCCATTATTATGTTTATCTGGAGCTATTGGAATTGGTAAGTCAACAGTCTCAAAACTAGCTATGGCAAATACATTAGCTAGACTTAGTTGTATGATAAATCCTTGGAAAACCTTTAAATTAGCCCCAAAACCACTTAGTTTTATTATATTTCATAGAGATGAAGATGTAGCTAATGCTGAATTTAGAAAATGGTTACTAGATGATGTATTAAAGCAAAGTCCTTTTTTTAAAAATCTTCCGCATAGACATAAAATAAGAGTTCTAACATCTGGTCCTAGAGGTGCTGGTGGTCTTGGTACTGACCTTATCTTTGCTATAATGTCTGAGGTTAATTTCTGGCCAAATGAAGAAAAAGCTATGGAACGAGTTAATAGTACTTATATTCGTATCACATCTCGTTTTGATGTAAAGGATAGCTTAACAATTGCTGGAGGATTAATAGTAGATAGTAGTTCTAAAGGTGCTGGTGGACCTACTGAAATATTTTTGGAAAATGCAGAACCTCAATTTACTTGGGATTGTAGGCCAGCTCATTATGAAGTAAGAAAAAATTTATATGAGAGATCTAATGGAATAACTTTTTCTGTTTATACTGGTGATGGAAAATATCCTCCCAAAATTTTAAATAGAAATGATAAAGAGGATAAATATAAGTTAGAAGAAGATCAAGATACGGATAGAGTTATACATGTTCCAATTCAATTATTTGGTGAGTATAAATCAGATTTAATAAAAGCTTTACAAGATAAGTCTGGTATTAATACTGGTTCTAGCGATAGTTTCTTTGGGGGATCTATAGAACACTTATCAAATTGTTCTAAAATAAAAAATAGAATTCCAGAAGTATTTTCAGTGGATTTTTATGATAAAGAAGATAGAATAATAAATCATATTGATAAATCAATAAATTTATTACCTAGAGGAACTGCTATTTGGTTAGGACTAGATTTAGCCGTAGTAGATGATACAACTGGGATAGCTGGGTGTAGTTTTGATCATTGGGAAAATATAAATGGAACACTAGTTCCAAAGATAAAATGTCATTTTATTTTTGGGTTATCAAGACTAGAGGGTCAAGAAACAAGTTTATTTCATATTGAACAATTTATAGAGGATTTAAATAAACAGTTTAATGTAATTGTAAGTGCAGATCAAGCTTTTTCTAGGGGAATTCTTCAAGGATGCGAACAAAAAAACATAAGATCACAGAGAATATCTACAGATAATACCCCTTGTGAACCAGCATTATATTTAAAATATCTCATTAATAATGAATTAATAGATATTCCTGAGAATAAAAGACTTCAGAGAGAGGCTCTAGATTTAAGATACGTAGGACCAAAAAGAAAAGTAGATCATCCTAAAAAAGCTAGTGTTTCTCCGATGTTTGATAACCCAGACGGAAGTAAACCCGGAAGTAAAGATTTATGGGATGCTCTAGCTTCAAGCTGCTATTCTATAAAACTTTCTATGATTGAAGGTGAAGAATTAGGATATTCTAGTGGAATTCAGAAACAATTACAAGGATTATCAAAAATTACCTCTGATGCTAGAGAAGAAGCTGCTAAAAATTTTCAAGGAATGTTAGAAGGAATATTTTAGGATCTTTTATATCATCGTACTTATTAATATATTTTAATTAAAATAACATGATAATATTAAAATTATTCGCTAAGAAAGATTATGAAAATCTTAGTGATTATAAAAAATCTTTACTAAAAGAAGAAAGATCTAAACTAGCTAAGAAGCTATTAAAAGAAAGAGAAAAGACAAAAAAACTTTTAGGAGATTTAGAAGGAAAGGCTGAATATCTAAATCAAGAAGATCTAAAGAAGTATGTTTCTGGAGATAGAAGAACCTTAGAGGATATAAATAAGGCAGACTTAGATAGGAAATCAAAAATAAATACTGTAAGAAAAGATAAATATAATAAAATATTAGATTCTTACAAAAAGAAAAAAAATATTATAAAAAATTCTATAGAGTCTTTAAAAGAGGAAACTCCTACTGGAATTACAACAGTAAGAAAAGCTATAGAGACAACAAATAATAAATTGCCTAAAAAATTTCTTAATAAAAAATTATTAAAGTATGGAGGAGGTAGTTTATTATTAGCTACTGGTACAGGATTAGGAGTTAAGCTGTACAAAAATCATAAAGAAAATAGTAAGAAAGACTTAATGAAGAAAAAGTTAAGTGGTGATAATAAATAACAAAAGAAATAGTCGTAGGAGGAGAGTTGGGTGAGTGGTTTAAACCAGCGATCTGCTAAGTCGTCAGTCAGTAAAATGGCTCACAGGTTCAAATCCTGTACTCTCCGCAAAAAAAAATAAATAGGAAAGATTAGTCTTTCCTATTCTCCATACTTTCTACAAAGTTCCATTCCTCTTCACTAACGTAATCTAAGAATCTCTTTGGAACATCAATTTCGTAATTTCCACCAATACTGAATTTTACTTTAACAAATAGTTTATTTGGAGTAATATCCGTATCAATTACTATTCCAAAATTTCCAGATTCTCTAGACTTTACTTTATCTCCTACTTTAAAATTTTTCATATAATATAATATTTATTACATATATAAGGCTTTAAGGTATGATTATTTTAAAAAATAATAAATTAAAAGAAATTCCATATAATCAAGAAAATATAGATAAATATAAATCTAAGGATAATTTACTTAGACATGCTAGATATATTAAAGGATTAACTAATGGAATATTCATAGTAGATGAGGATAGTAGTTTAGTTGGATATATTGCTTGGGAAGGAGATACTATAATAGCACTAGAAGTTATATCTAACTATAGAAATAATGGAATTGCTACAAAATTATTATCAAAAGCAGTTAATAATGGTGCTAATAAATTAACAGTTAATAAACATAATATAAGTGCAATAAACTTATATAAAAATCTTGGTTGGAAAATTTATGATGAAACTAATAAAATATATTTTATGAAGTTTCAAAAAACATAAACAAAATATGCTTATACTAAAAAACAGAGTCTACTCTAAGAAAGAGAAGAAAAGTAGCAAAGATATAGAGGCTCTAAAAACTATAGGAAAAACTGGATTAATAACTAGTGGAGTTTTGGGTACTGCTGCTGGTGTTGAGCTAGGAAAATCTATAAAAGAGGTTAATGATATTAAAGGGGATATATCTGGAATAAAAAAGCTTAGAAAGAATAAATATATCAGAGAAAAGATAAAAGATACAATAAAAACTATTACTCCAACACATAGTGATAGTATTATTGAGAAAGTTAGATTTTCTGAAAAACATTTTCCAAAAATAAATAAAATAGATAAATATACTAATTTAGCAAGATTTTGGAATAATACTGCAAAGAATGTTTCCAGAACTACTTTAGATAATGCCGACAGATATACCAAATTAGCCGTAGATAGAGTAGAGAGTGAAATTGGAGATAAATTAGGTGATGTAGAAAAGAAACATCTAAGAAGAATACCTGTAGTAGTAAAAAAAGCTGCTAAATCAATAACTCATTTAAAAAATGCTAGAGTTTTAGGAAGAACAGCAGCAGTTGTAGGAGGTTTTGGAGGAACTTCTTATATAAACGGAAGAATGATAGAAGGTGATAATAGAAAATAATATTTATGATTATCTTAAGAAAAAATTTTTCTGATAGAGAAAAAGTACCTGCTGATATAGAGAAGAAAGCTAAGGAAGAAGGAGTAATTCAAAAAGATAGAAATGGATCTTGGAGAATTGTTAGCTTAAAAACTTCTCCGGCTGAATATTGGAATGCACATTATAAAACTAGAGAGAGTGCGGAAAAAGCTTTATCCGCTTATCACGCTAATAAATAATAGTAATTATGATAATATTAAGGAATAAATCATTTTCAAAAAGTGATCCTAAACCAAAATTAAAAGAAAGAAATGGAAATCCAGAAATTGCTTTAGGAACTTTAGCTATTTCTTCAACCCCAATAGGAATAATAAACGGAAATGATTTAGCAAAAGAGAAGATATCTAATAAGATTAATAAAGAAGTGTTAGATAGAATAGATGAAATTGGGAATAGAGCGAAAAGAGGAGATAAGAGAGCTATGGAAGCTATGTTGAGGATGAATGATCCAGAAATAATATCTGGATTATCTAATTTAAGTAGTAATAATCCTAGACTTAGAAAAGCTGTTAGAAAAGGAAGAATTATAGGAGCTGCAATACCTTTAATTACTGGAGGTGCTTTAATTACTAGAGGAATTAGTAAAAATAAGAAATATAAAAAAGCTAAGAAACAGTATAATAAAGATATAAAAGCTTGGAGAGAAAGGAATAAAAAGAACTAATATTATGATTATACTTCGTTCAATATCTCCAACATTCATGCAAAAAGAATTTGGAAGAAAGAAAAATAATGGTCCTCTTACATTAGATTTAACTAATCCTAATACCTTTAAAGAATATCAAGATATAGCAAAAAATTCTGAAAATAAAGCAAGAATTAAACAAGAAGCTATACAAAAATCTAGAGAAAAAGGAAACAAGATTGCTAATAAATCTTCTAATAGAAGTTATTTAATAAAGAAAGGATCTTTTAGAGGGAAAAAACTAGGTTTAAGCCCAGAATTAATAGAGTCAACTTCTAATTTAAAATTAACTCAATCTAACCCAGATTGGAATAATCCTGGACTAAGTAACGCTCAAGAAGAAATACTAAGGAGAGAAAGACAGCTTCAAAAACGCGTAAAAAAAGGAGTTATTGGATCAGGAGAAGAATTAACCAAGGAGGAGAGATGGAAAAGACTCAGCAATAATACAAAAAATAAATTTAAAGCAGAACAAGCTAATAAGAGAGCAGCATTAGAAACTATTAGCCCAAAAACTAAAACAGAAAGAATAAGATCTTTAAATAACCATTATTTTGAAAGATTTAAAGATAATAATTCAAAAAGATTGCATAATGGAAAATCTAAATTAGAAGTTGGAATAGAACGATTAAAAAACAGAGGTATAGATCCATTGGAAAGAAAATCCGCTACTATAAAAACATCTAAAGGAAACATTATAGCAGATCAGGCTAGCAGAGATTATTTTAGAAGTAAAGAATATAGAAAATCTTTGTTATCTAATGAAAGCAGAGAAGTATTAAATAAAAAGTCTTTAGAAAGAAGTAGAAGGAATAATTTACTTCCTACAACCGTAGCTAATAATGAGATTCCTAAACAAAAAGCTAAAGTAATAAACAATACTCCTGCAGTAGTTAATGAGATTCCTAGACAAAAAACTAAAGTAATAAATAATACTCCTGCAATAGTTAATGAGATTCCTAGACAAAAAGCTAATCTTTCAGTAGCTAAGAATATTAAATCAACTGCAAAAAATATAGAAGGTAATACTAGTAGATTTAAAAATATAGCTAAGCATCTTAAAAATCCATTAGTTGCAGGAACATTAGTCGGCGGTGGATTAGTAGCTGGAGGAATTGCGTTATCAAGAAAGAAAAAACAAGAAGAAACGGCAAACTAATAAATATTATGGCGGAAAGGTGGCAGACCTGGTGGTATTGCATATGACTGAAAATCATACTAAATAAGTTCGATTCTTATCCTTTCCACTAACTAAAATTAAGATATATGAGTAAAGATAGGATTGATTTTTTAGAAGACTTTGGAAAAATCACTTGGGTATTTATAAATAAATCTGATAATAGCAAAAGTATTATTGAATCAGGGAGAACTAAAGAAGATGTTATAACTAAATTAAAAGATAAAGATTCTAATTTTAATGAAGAAGATTGGATTATTATAAATCTTTATGATAAATTTGAATCACTAATGTTCTAAAATATAATATCTGTAAATAAAATAATATAATTTAATTTTAATTCTTCAGTAGCTCAGTCGGTTAGAGCATCTGACTGTTAATCAGAGGGTCGTTGGTTCAAGTCCAACCTGAAGAGCAAAATACAACGAGATGTAGTTCAGTGGGTAGAATACGTGCTTTGGGAGCATGGGGTCGCACGTTCAAATCGTGTCATCTCGACAAAAAAGATTTATTAGTTATAATTCCTCGTTAGCTCAGTTGAATAGAGCATAAAACTTCTAATTTTAGGGTCACTGGTTTGAGTCCAGTACGAGGAACAAATAATAAATATATATAATTAACTAATAAATTTTTAAATCTTATGACAACAAAAATTATTAAAAAAGCAGTTAGTCCTTTTAAAAAGGCAATAAAATGGTACTTTAATAAATTAGCTGAAAGTGGAACTTATATATACGTTACTGGAATGTTTCCTCCAGAGTATTATAATAAACAAAATTCTAATAAGAAGCTAGATAAATAAAGTACAATTAATGACGTTGGGATATAGGGTTTTATTTTCCTATATACCCTTTTGTTGTGAAAGATAAAGATAATTAGGATAATTAAAATATAGATATTTATGAGAATACTTAGACAAAAGATATTCTTTGAAAGGACAAAAGAAATGAAAGAAACCGCAGAAAATTTTAGAAATTTTAAAAATAATGTAGTTTCTGGAATTAGCGATACTGTAAAAAATCCAGGAAAAATTGGTAAAAAAATAAAAAAGACTGGAGAAAATTTTGGAAGAATAGCAAAAAGTCCTAAATTGATGGGAAGAATTGCAAAGAAAACAGGAAATAAATTAGTTAATTATATAAAGAAAAATCCAAGAGACGCTGCATATTTAGCAGTAGGTAATTTAATTCCTGTTGGAGTAGGGAAAGTAGTTTCAGAGAAAAAAGGCAAAGAGGCTGGAGTTGCAGCTGCAGGAGTTGCTACTGCATTACCTATAGGAGAAACTGCTATTGCTGTTGATCATTTCACTAGATCTAATGTAGGAAAAACAGCTTTTAAAGCTGCAGGACAAGTTATAAAAGGATCTGCAAAAGATATTGGAAAATTTATCTTAAAGAAAAAATTAAGATAAGAAAGTTTATCCCTTAACTCAGTGGTAGAGTACGATACTTTTAATATCGGAGTCATGAGTTCAAATCTCATAGGGATAACATTTATTTCACATAATAAAATATAATGATATGTACATAAGACGTAAAGTATTCTCTATATTAGAAATAGAAGGAGAAGAAAGATTATTCTCTACTACAGATATTAATTTAGAAGATGCTGAAGAGAGAATCTTTAGCATCAAAGATAAAGAGGCTTACGGTGATATTGATAAAAATGCTCCGGAAGATCCTTATTATGAAAAATTAATAGGAAAAATATCTAAGGGAGCTGCCATAGGAGGAGCTGGACTAGCAACAGTAGGAGGATTAGCCTCTGCATTAGGAGAAACTGGTGGTAGAGCTCAAAAAGGAAGAGAGGCTTTAGATAAAATTAGTAGACTAAAAGATGATATAAGAAGCGCTGAATTTTTCTCTAAAGATCACTTCGGTCATGAAGGGGAAGATGGATTTTTTGGAGAACAGTTAAAAAAAGATAGAGAAAGATATAAAAAAGTAATTGATAAGTCTAAAGCTGAAATTAAAGAAACTCTAAGTAAAAATAAAAAAGCAATAAAAGCTGCAAAAGTTTCAAGAAAAGGAAAAGCTGCATTAGTTAGTGGAACTGGTTTAGCAATCCTTGGAGGAGGTTCTTACTTATTGAACAAGTTAGGAGATAACTATAGAAGAGCTTCTAAGAAAGATAAGAAGGATATATTAGTTCAAGCAAGAAAACAAAAATAATTATAAATATAAGTATTACTATGTATATAAGAAGAAAAGTATTTTCTCTATTAGAAGTAGAAGGAGAAGAAAGGCTGTTCTCTACTGCAGATATTAATCTAGAAGATGCTGAAGAGAGAATCTTTAGCTTAAATGAGGAAAAATTATTTGCTAGAAGAGATTATGAAGGACTAGATGATGTCCAGAAAGAAGTTCTTAAAAGAAAAAGATCTGAATATGCTAAAGATTTAAGAAGATCTAGAAACGAATTTAATTTAAAAGATACGAAAGATTTATTAGAAAAAAATGGATGGAGTGGAGTAGAAACTAACGAAACCATTAAAGGAGGTGGAGCAAAATCTACTATTAAGGTATCAAATACAGCTAATAAATTAGATAATTACGATACTCTAACTAAAAGACATATTGGTAATATTAGAAAAGAACAGCTAAAATCAGCAGAAGAAGCTGGAAAGATAATGAGAGATCAAGTTGTAAACGATTTCGAAGGAGAAGTAACCAAGGCAAGAGAAAATAAAAAGTATCAATCTGCTAAAGGTAATAAGGAAGCTGTGAAACCAAAACCAGAAGGAGTAAAACCAGGAAAAGAATTAGCTAAAGTATCTAAAGAAAGTAATAGTGTAGCAAAAACTAAAGTCAATAAGGAAAAACTTTCTAAAAGATTAGCAGAATGGGCAAAAAATAATAAGAAAGGATTAGCTATTGGAGCATTGACAACCGCCGGATTAGGAGTAGGCGCTGCTGCATATAGACATTATAAAGATAATGATAAAAAGGAAGATTAATTTAAATATTTTAAGACTATGTATATAAGAAGAAAAGTGTTTTCAGTAGTTACTGATGAAAATGGAGAAGAAAAATTGTTCTCTACAACTGAATTTATCAATGAAAATGAATATTTAGAAAATTTATCTAATGAAAAGTATTTTTCAGAAGATGAAGAGAATGATGGCTTATCTAAGAAACAGAAAGCAGCTATAGCAACTGCAGTAACAGCAGCTTTAGCAACTACTGCCGTAATCGGTGGAAAAAAATTAAAGAATAGATTAGGAAAGAAGCTAGTTGAAAATAAATTACCAGCAGTATATAAGAAAGGACAATTAGTTAAAAAATAAATTCCTAAATAAATAATCTATAGAGTAATTGGCTTTACTCTATAGAACATATCGCGGAGTGGAGCAGTTGGTAGCTCGTTGGGCTCATAACCCAAAGGTCGTCTGTTCGAGTCAGACCTCCGCAACTATAAATGCGAATGTGGCGAAATTGGTAGACGCGCTAGACTTAGGATCTAGTCTCATTTGAGGTTAAGGGTTCGATTCCCTTCATTCGTACATAAATTAACAACAAATTAATATTAAAATAGATATGAAAAAGTCAGAGAATATATTTCAAAAAATGTTTTCTGGAATTGGATTTACTGGATCTTCGAGAATACCGTTAAGAAGTAATATATTCCGTGGTCCAGGATCAAGAGGATATTCGCATATAGGTGGAACTGGTGGATCTAGATTTTTTGATAATGAAAGAGAAAGTCCTCTCTTAGGAAATGCCCAACCTAGTTCTAGAATATCTGGATACTTAGATAGGATGTCTGAACTAAAATCATATTATTTACTAGATGTTACAAAATTAGCTACTAACTTTTTCTCTGATTATATTATAAATTTTTTAATTCAAGAAGGACAACAAGTAGTTACTATATTAAATGAAGAAGATAATACAAATAATGAATCCGTAACAGAGCGAATAAATAATATACTTACTAAGGATTTAAAATTAACTGAATATATAAAGGATCATATAAATGATTATGTATTTTATGGAGGATATTATTCACTATTATCTAATCAAAAGGATGATAAAGGACACTTAGTATTTAGATCAGAAGAATTAAATAATCCAAATTCAGTAATAATAAAGAGAAAAAAGAATAAAGATGGTATTATAGAAGAAATATTCCTAGCTATAGGAGATGATGGGAATATGTATGAAATACCTAGTAATGAAATAATGTATATTAGTAATCCAAAACTAAGATTAACAAATGACTTAGATGAAGGGTGGAAAGATAAAAAACCAAGTAAACCAAAATTAAGTACTGAAAAAGATAATGAAGAGAATAGAAATAAAGTAAGAAAAAAAGAGTCTTACTTAGCTTCAGAACCATTATTCTATTCAAGTATATTAAAAATAAAAGAATTAGTAATAAAAGAATTATTAGTTACCTTAATTTCTTTAAGAGACCTATCTACCCCTCAATTACTGGGATTACAAGCAGATAAAAATATTCCTATAGAGACTATGAATGAACTTTGTGGAAAAGTTCAAAAATTGGCAAATAATTATAATGAGTTAGGAAGTTTTTTAACTGCTCAATTTGATATTACATCTTTTATAGAATCTAGTTTAACACAAAATGTAAAAGCTTTCCCAGACTATAATGGAACAATTACTTCACGTACTTCATTATTGCCTCTAGATAAACTTTCTGATAAAATATTAGATTTAATGCAAAATCTTGATTATGTCAGAAATTCTGTACTATCTCCACTAGGACTTCCATCTTCAATTTTGGATGGTACTTCTGGTAGTAAATGGCAAGTACTACAACAATCTGAAAGAGCAAATTCTAGAGTATCTAATTTTATATCTGGAATTAAAGATTCAGTAATTAGCCTAGTATGTAGTATTTATAAAACATTATACAATGAAGAATTGGATCCAAGTTTAATTCAATTACATTTATTCAGTAAAACGACAGTAGAATATAACAATCAAATAAATGAAGCTGAATCTGTATCTAATTTAGTACAAGGAATTTCAGGAATACTAACTAATTCACTTCAAACGTTAGAACAAACCTCTCCTTTACTTAATCCAGATGCATTCATATCTTATATACAGAATTTATTAAAAGATATAGATCCAGGAACAGAATCATTAATTAACGAAGATTCTATAAAACAATATATAGAACTTCTTAATATGAAGATTCAGGCACAAAGAGAACAACTTGGGATAAATGACGGAATGTAAAGCTATATTTTATTATGAATAAGAAATTAGAAGAAATACGTAGAGAACAACAGAATTATCAAGATGAAATAGAGAAAAGAGAGCTAGCTGCAAAAGGAATTGTTTCTGGAACAGCTGCTACCGCACTAGGGGCTGGATTGTATAAGATATCAAAGGATCTTAAGAAAAAACTAAAGTCTGGTAATTTTAAGATAATACGTGGGAATGAAGATGTTATAGTAAAACAGTTGATTGGAACTAATAGAGCAGGGAAAGTTTTAATGGGTGTTGGTGCTCCTATTGCTGGTATATCTGCTTATAAACATTTTAAATATAAGAAAAAGGATAAGGAAGATGATAATAAAGCGTAAATATTACTCTTCAAATTTTCAACAACCCTCTATAGAGCAACAACCAGAGATAAATACAGATAAACAAAATATGACATCTAAAGATCTCCAAATTGAGCAGATGAGACTTCAAAGACAAATGATTGAAACTCAGAAAATGAGACAACGTTTACAAGCTGAAGAAAGAATGCAAAAAATGAAACAAATCTCTCAAGTTCAAAAAATGGAGCAGAAAAAAGATGAGGAGGAAAAAGATAATCAAATAAAAGTAAGAAAAATTGAGAATCAAAGAGAAAACAATAATTCTGAAAATATAGGATTATATAAAACTAAATCCAAACCTGTTCAACCAGTATCTATGAAGATGTCTTAATTATTAGGAGGAAATTAACATGATTAAAGAAAAGAAATTTACAGAAGGAGTTGAGAATTCTGAAGATAAGAATGAAGGATTTGATCCATTAAAGCAATTATTTAAATAATGAAAATAAAAAGATTCTCTGGATATTCAGAATCCTCTCCTAATGGAACTACTTACTATAATAGCCAAGTAATTTCTGAATATGTAATTGATCCTATTGATAAATCTATTAATAAATTGGGAGAGACACCTATAGGGAGTACTAATTTATATAAAAGAAAAAGAGATAGGATAAAAAGAATAATAAATCCTTTAAAGGAATTTTTTAATAAAGAAAATAATAAATAAATATGATAAATTCAGTTAATCCATTTACTGATCCAGAATTTAAAAAGCAAATTCTAGAAAAGGAAGGAAAAACTGGATGTGATGAAGGGGATTATGAGATAATACAACCGGATAATGATGTTTCAAATGATCTCAAAACAATCATATCCAGTGCTCCTAAAATTCCCAAACAAGCAAAAAATATTATACTAGATGCATCAGCTATAGCTAGTTCTCAAAAAGAACAAAAGGCATTAGAATTAACTCAAAAACTGAATGAAGTATTTACTAAGTATAATAAAGAGTATAGTATAGATCTTCATGTAGATTTTAGTAGCTTATCTAATACGCTAGTTAATGTATCTGACCCTAAATCTAGACACATATTAGAATTATATGTATCTGAAGTATTTCAAAGTATTAGACCTATATTAATTCTTAATATGATTTCTAAACTATGTCTTGCTATAGATTACATATTAGATCCCACTAGATTATTTGATACTTCTCAAATGACATTACAGGATAGTTTTATTGCAGTAGAAAAAATAATGCAATTTATACAACAACTAGAAGATATGAAAGATCAAATAATAGTTAAGGGATCAGATCTAGAATTAAAAAAAATTGCTGCGGAATCTGGAAATGACGAACTAAAGTCTCCAGAATCTCAAAAAGTTATATCAGATTTTATGAAATTATTCCAAAAAGATAGTGGAATAGAGTAAAACTGGGATGGGATTTCGCCAAAGTTGGAGAGTTGGGCTTGACTGTAAATCAAGTACTATTTAGTTTAGGGAGTTCGAATCTCTCAAATCCCACAAATTATAAACTATTATATCTCTATAAAGAAGAGACATAAAACATACTTTACTTAATAAATATTATTTATGATCATTAAAAGAATTTTTAATAAATTAAAATTGTCTTTTAAATCTCTTCTTAATAGAGTAAGAAGACATAGTGAAGAAGGAACAAAAAAACAGGTTGAAAATATAACAAACACTGTTAATAAGTATCCAAGATTATATTCTAAAAAACGAGAAAATATATTTAAAAAAGCTCTAAAAAATAGAGAAGATAATCGTTTAAATTAATAAAAAAATTATATATAATTTTAATATGAAATTTACTGCAAAATTATTTTCAACAATGCTTCCAGCTTCAGATGGAAGTATGATACCTCACGATGTTGCAGAATCTTTCTTTAATAGCCAAGAGTTTAAACAAGCATTGAAAGATAGAAAACTCTTTGGTACATTAACACATTTATCAAGAAATTTAGCATCGGCTAAAAATGGTGGCCCAGCAGTATCTAAGACTATTGGAAAGGATGATCTTCTTTTACTGATTGGTGAAAGTTCCCCTACACATGTGTTAACAAAAGTTTGGTTCGAAAATGATGGATGGTGTTACGGAGAATTTGAAGTATTATCTGAAGATGGCTTAGATGATGAAGCTATACAAAGAATAAGAAGAGTAAAAGGACTCTTAAAGAATGGATGTAAGATCGGAATATCTTGTGTAATTTTGGGATATTGGGAAAATTCTAGTGGAAGTGACTATCTTAAAAAAATGGTAGCTTTAAAAGGAGCTGACTTAACTCTTAATCCTTCATGGAAAAGTGCTGGAATAGTATCTATTGATAACTCAGATGGTGAAGAAAGAACATTTTCTGAACTAGATATTGAATATGATCCAGAAGCATATAAAGATACTAGAATAAAAGTTAAACAATTTTCAATTAACTGTGAAGGACTGGCTCAATCTTCTAAGATAGATGGAAAATATACTAGATTAATAGCAAAAGATTTTTCTTTTAATTGTGATATAAAACCAGTTAATGAATCTTATAGTGCCGAAAAAACATTCTCAGTATCATCTCTTAGAGAAAGAGTTAGAGAAAATGGTTATTCAGTTCGTCAGAGATTTAGACTCTTAGTACTCTCATACAAACAGTTAATTCGTCAGATGGGCGGTGTTGAAAAAATAAAACCAGAGACTTTAAAGATTATGAAGTCTTTATTTACCACTGACTTACTAGATATTATGAAAAGTATTACTCCTGATATAATGGAAGGAAAGAATCCTGGAACATTATTAGGAGCTAGTTCTCTTGGAAAAAATGTTAGAGTAGCAGTACAACAGTTATTCTTACCTTATAAAATGGCTTTATCAGAAGTATCTAAGACAAACGCTATTTCTAAAAACCGTTATCAAAAGATACAAGAAGCATATATGAATTTTACTAATGCAATGATAGAAGAAGTATTTGGATCTAAATCTGAAGACTTATCTAGCAAGATAGATGGAGAAGAGACTAAAGAACCTGAAAAATAAAATACATTTATGAATAGAAAACGTAAACTATTCTCTTCATCTACAAATGTAAGACGTAAATTGTTTTCAGAAAATGAAGGTGGAGTAAGTAATAATATGTTTGAAGGTTCTAGTGCAACGAAAAAAATTCAATGTTTAGATTGCGGTTACGTTATGGAAACTGCTGCATCTACTACTAATATAGTTTGCCCTAAGTGTGGATCTAAAAATAGATTTAACGTACTTACACTAACTCCATCAAGAAATGATGTTCCTGAAGCAGTACAGGTAGATGAAAAGAAAATAAAAGAAGTAAAAGAGCCAATATCAAGTGAAGAAAAGACATTCACTAGACGCTCATTATTTGGTGAATTAGAAAATTCAGAATTTCAAAAAGAATTTTCAGAAGCCTCTAATAATTTTGAAAAAAATTTAAAACTTTACTCTGGAAAAACCATAAAAGAAGGAGAATCTGAAAAATTATTCAGTATGTCTTCAGAAGATATGATTAAAAACGGTTTTGCTAGAGTAAATGAAGATAACAGTATTAAAATAAACGAATCTGCTTTTTTACAAAATAAATTATTCTCTAAACTAATAGTATCAGTTACTAAAGTACTAGATTTAAATCCAATATGTGAGCCAAAATCTGATATTATAGATATGATGGAAGAAAAAGAGATGTTGCCTAGCAAAGGTATTATGATTTTGAAAAAAGCTCATTCTATACCTATGATAAAAGAATCTGAATTCTCTAATACAGAAGAGTCCGAAGCTTGGATAAAAGACTCGGGAATTATTGGAGATTTGAAACTAGAATTTGGAAATACTTCTATGGGAATTAAGGAGTTTACTAAATTACTAGAAGATAGATACGATGATGCCCCGGAAAATATTATAGATCTTTTAATAGAAAAAGGCGTAATAAAAATCCAAGGAAATCAAGTAGACATAATGAAATAAATATTATTAAATTATTTGTAAATTCAATATGAAAAATACAAGATTTATGGAAGTTTTGTTCTCTGCTGTAGAGAATAAAGATGAAGAATTAGCAGCACAAGTAGCTAAAGATATAGAAGATGCTAAGGCTAACGGTACTGTTGATACAGAAGAAGTTAAGTATGAAAATATGGGAGATGGTAAAGTTGCTGTTACAGATAAAGGTAATGGTGAAGTAACCATCGTTGAAAAAGCATCCGATGAATCCGATACTTATGATATGTATCCTGCAGAACAATCTGAACAAATTGAGGGTTATCTTCATCCGGAACAAGATGGAGTTACTCCTGGTAAACAGGTAGGTGCAGCAGATGAAAAAGTTGAAAATCATATGGATGGAAGTTCAGTAATTGCTCCTAACATGCCTTGTGGTGGTTTAAATCCTGAAGCTGGTCATGAAAAATCAGTAGAAGTTACAGCTATTGAAGGACCAGATGCAGAAGAAAAAGAGTTTTCAGTAAGTACTGATAATAGCGTAGTTCTTAGAATTTTCTCAGATCAAGAATTTTGTGAAAGATTATTCTCAGAAGTTATTGAATCAGAAGAAACTGCAAAAGTTGGTGATTTAAAAGTAGAAAAAGTTGGACCAGAAGAAGTAGTAGTTACATCTACAGTATCAGGAGACCAAGCAAAGGTGAAGATGGATGGAGAAGATATGGAAGTTACTGAGTTAGAATCTAAAACATTCTCAGAAGAAGAGGAATATGAACCTCTTTATGTAGTAGGAGTAGATCCAGTTAATCATGTAATCGTAGATGCTCCAGAATATGATGAAGAATCAGCTGAAGAATTAGCTCAAAGTTTAATGGAAAAAGGAGTTGCTGGGGTGAAGATATTTGATAGCCCTGAAGAAGGACGTGCTTATGCTATTGAACTACTAGAAGGACTTGGAGCTCAGAATGAAGATGATGTAGAAGAACCTGTACAAGCAGAATTCTCAGATCATACTATATATTTGACAAAATTCTACTCTGAAGAAGATAAGTCATTATTTATGGTCCGCATGTTCTCTGAATCAATTGAAGGTATCTCTGATACACAAGATGCAGTAGAAGATGCTATTGAAAATGGTGACGAAATTGAAACAGATAATGAAATCATTACACCTATTGACTCTAAAACAGCTATTGTAGAAGATAAGGATAGTAATGAATTTACTAAGGCTAGTTTAGAAGGCCAAGAAATTGAGCTGGAAAAAATTAACGAAAATCAAGCTAATGAATTAAAAGATCATATTATAGTAGATGAAGAAGGTGTTGATGAAGATGAAGAAAAGAAATTTTCTGAAAACATAATTGACAAATACTTCTCTAATACTGAAGATGATATCTATACTAACGATGCTCAGGATAAATTCTTCTCTGAAAATGAAGAAGTAACTGAATATATGGTTAGATTATTCTCAGAAGAAAGTGATTCTGAAGAAATTGAAAAAGCAATCTCAGAAGGTGAACAGATCGAAAACGATAAAGAAATTATCACTCCAGTAGATTCTAAGACAGCCGTTATAGAGGATAAAGAAAATGGCGAGTTTACTAAAGCTACTATGGATGACGATAATGTTGAAGTTCATCCTATTTCTGAAGAGGAAGCTGATGAACTCACAGAAGATCTAGCAGTAGAAGATAATGATGTTGATGAAGATGAAGAAGAAAAGAAATTTTCTGAAAACATAATTGACAAATACTTCTCTAATACTGAAGATGATATCTATACTAACGATGCTCAGGATAAATTCTTCTCTGAAAATGAAGAAATGACTGAATATATGGTTAGATTATTCTCAGAAGAATGTGACTGTGAGGAAATTGAAAAAGCTATAGAATCTGGAGAAGAAGTAGAAACTGATAAAGAAATTATCACTCCTATTTCAGACACAGAAGCTGTAGTTGAAGATAAAGAAAATGGTGAATTTACTAAAGCTACTATAGATAATGATAGCGTTGAAGTTCATCCACTTACTGAAGAAGAAGCTGAAAAATTAGAGGAAAAGAATGAAGAAAAGAAATTTTCTGAAGGAGATACTCTAAGTAAATTCTTTGCTGAAGTTGTAGGTGCTGTACCAGTTGCAGCAGGTGAAGTAGATCCTAATACTCCAGTAATTCCTATAGCAGATCAAAATGCTGTTCCAGCTGAACCCGCACAGGATGTTCAAGATCCTACAGCTGTTCCAGTTGAAGGACAGGTTCCTAGCGTAGAAGCTATTGAAGATAAAGCTCTTGCAGCTGTTCAAAGTATACGTGCAGTTGCTGATGAAGCTGCTAATCAGATTATGGAGGCTAAACAAGCTCCAGCACCAGTTCAGGGAGAAGATTTAAAAGAAGCTCAATTCTCAGAAATGAAATTTAATGATACTAACGATACATTAGTATCTTGGTTAAATAATAGTAAAAGATAATAATTAACTTATATATAATTTAATTAAAACGTATGAATACACAGTATTTGCAAATGATGCAGACTCCTCAGATGATGGAGGCTCTTATTAATAGTTCAGTATCAGCTGAAGATGCTAATTTACGTTCACGTGAATATGCTAAAATGTTCTCTCGTAATGATGAGATGAAAGATCTTTTTGGATTAGGCAAAAGCACTAACTTGTTACAGAAAACTTTCTCTGGTTATGCAGAAACTCCACTTTTGTCTACTCAGTATTTCAATGCATCTGTAGCTTCTTATGTAAGCTCATTTGCTGGTTATATGTCAATCGAACGTGATTTTGATCAGCCTAACGGTTTGTTCTATTGGTTTGACGTTCTTGGTGTAACTGATATGCGTTCAGTTATTCCTAACCTTGGTCCAGATAATTATCAGGATATTCAAGCTATGGGTAACTTTACATTAAATATTACTCCAACTACTAATACTGATTACTCAAGCTTGATTGGTCGTAAGATTATTCCTGGTACTGTACGCGTTAAGATTGCTACTGATACTGAAAAATATGAATTGATCGATAACGGTCAGGGAGCATTCATGGCTGTAGCTGGTAAGATTGTTGCTGGTACAATTAATTATTTGAATGGTCGTGTAGAATTTACATTGGCTAAAGCTCTAGCTGGCGATGCAATTAAAGAATCAATCACTATTATTGGTAAAGAAGATGTTACTGGTACTCCATGTAATACAGTAGGTGCTTCTAATGCTCATACTAACGATAAGAGATTTATTGCTAAAATGCAACAGCTTGGTTTAGCTACTGTACCTGATATGTTGGTAGCTGAATACAATATCGCAGCTCTTGGTGCAATGAAGAAAGCTACAGGTTCTGATATGGCTACATTCTTGTTTACTAAGTTGCGTGAACTTTATACTAAAGTAATTAACTTTAAGTTAGTTTCTACTTTGGAAGAAGGTTATAATGGTAATGTAATGGCTGATCTAGACTTAACTCAGAATGCTATGACTGGTCAGTTCTATGATTATCGTTCAAGAGTTGACTTGTTTGATGCTTACTTGATCAATGTTGAATCTGAATTAGCTACAAAAGCTGTTAAAGGTGTTGATGTTACAGCTTATGTTGCAGGTAATCAGGCAGCTAATCAGTTCCAAAAAGGTGGAATGATTGGTAAATGGGAAAGAAATACTAAGATGACTTATATCAATGATTTACTTGGTTGGTATAATGGAATTCCAGTATTACGTTCTACTGATATCGCTGAAGCAGCTGGTGAAGGTACATTCTATGCAATCCACAAGACAAAAGATGGTCAAATGGCTCCTCTTGCTCGTGGTATCTATATGCCTTTGACAGATACTCCTACTATTGGTAACTACAATAATCCAACTCAGATGGCTTCTGGTATCTATTATCAGGAAGGTACTAAATATATGGCTCCTGAATTGGTACAGAAAGTTACTTTCAAATACGGTATCTAATAATTATCCTTTGAGTATTACTCTCAATACTCCTAAAGAAAAGAAGGAATTTAATTAATATATAATAAGGAGAGGGTTCCCTAAGTTTAAAACTTAGTGTTCCCTTTCCTTTTTTCTTTAAAAACATTATTTTAGTATGGCAAGTGTATTTATTTTGAAAAGAAAAACTTTTGGAAAAAAGTTTGATGAATATATAAAAAAGAATAATCTTAAAGTAGAAGATGCAAAAGAGATTGTTGAGAAAGGATCTAAAAAATTAAAACTTGGAAAACCAAGTAAAATAGCTGCAGGAGTTGCACTAGGATTGGCAGCGGCTGGAACAGCTGCAGCTGTAGTTAAAAGAAATAAAGATAAGGATAAAGATAAAGATAAAGATTGATTTATGATAATCAAAAGAAAATTATTTGGAGGAGGATTTAATATAAATACCTATAATGGAATGGTTCAAAATGCAAATAGTACTCCAGATGGACAGAGAATTTTGGAAGGATATCAGAAAAAATATGCAAAGGAAATAAGTGATTATAAATCAAAAACTGCACTTTCGGTAGTACCAAAACCATCATCTTCTCCAACAACTACTACATCAATATCAACCCCTAAACCGAATTCTACACCAACTGGAAAGCAGCCATTTGTTGGAATAAAACAAGGAGCTTTAAATACATGGAATCGTATGGGAAAAGCTGGAAAAATTGGAACAGCAACTGCAGCTGCTGGAGGTTTATACTTTATGGGAAAAGGTTTATTTGGCAATAAAAATAATAAATAATATTGAATAAATACTATGATTATTAAAAGATTAAGATTATTTTCTTTAGAGGAAGGAAAATTTACAGGAAATAAACCTTCAGTTAAAAGCACTTATATATCTCAAGCTACGACAGGAACTGCATTAGGGGCTGGAATTGGTGCTCTTGCTGGAAAAGGAAAAGGTGCTTTAATAGGAGCTGGAATTGGATTAATATCTGGATTACTTACTGCTGCTTTAACTAGATCAGTATTTAACTCTTCTCATAAAAATAATATAACAACAAAAAATATATTTAAGGAATTTTCTAGATTAGTTGATTATTACGATAGTCTTAATAAATCAAAAGAAAATCGACCAGTAATTCCATATAATATTGAAAAATATGATTTAGATAGCAATAATCCTAAATTATATGATCTGTCTGTTAAAGCTAATGAAGATTCTATAGTTATGTATATTCGCCCAATTAGTAAGACTGAGATTACTGAGGTTAGTAATATATTGGATGAGTTTTGTATAGAAACAAAAGATACTGACTACGTTTCAGAAAAATTAGAAGATGATAGTTGGATAGTTACTATGAAATTGAAAGATTATAAAAGTGCAGCAAATTTACTAATTGAGCTAATGATTGAATGTAGTTTTAGAATAAATTTTATAACTAAATAAAATAATGGCAACATACATAATTAAAAGGAAAAATTTTGCTATTTTTGGAAAAACTATAGCAAATTTTAAAAATGCTGGTGCTGCTTTTAATGCGGGAAATACAGGACAAGGTATGAAAAGTGTAGCAGCTGGAATTGGTAGAGCTGGAATTGGAGTAGCTAAAGGTGCACTAGGAGTCGGAGCGGCTACATTGGCAGCTGGTGCGGCTTTTGACAATATATCAAATAATTAATTACTAATCCCTGAAAATAGATAAACTAATAAGATAGGAATAAGTTAATTATGAGTGAAATAATTTATAGAGGATTAAAACTTTCTTCTGATAAATGTAGATATTTTCAAGTTAAAGAAGGAGTTACCAGTTCAATAGTAGAAGATGTACAAAGATCCACATTAATCTTAACTTATTCTCCAAATAGCACTTCAGGATCTTTGTCAGAGTTATTAGGAATTCCATGTACAGAAAAAAGTATACAAATGTTACCAATGGGATTACCGAAAAGATTTCCTAATACAATAGTTACATTAAATGGGTTAAAATTTAGGAAATTAACTTATGACCCACACGTTATAAATATAATAATAGTAAGTGATTCTGAATCAAGAGTAATACAAGACTATAATTATACTACTATTGTAGTTTCTAAGGATGATTATAAAAATCCAGAATTTATAAATTTTCTATTTTTTTCAGGAAATCTACTATATATTAAACCTATAGGTCCTAGACCTAATTGTTATGAAATAAGAAATTTCCCAAAAATTCAAATAAACTTAGATAATGTTGAATTAAATTCTACATCAGAAACTGTATTTACGCTTAGAAGAAGATATGATGATTACGTAATAAGAGCTGTTGATTATCAAGATCAATTTATATTAGAATTAAGAAAAATCTTGGATAATTATGGATTGGAATTAGTAAGAGCAAATAAAGAAACTACATTAAAAAAAACATCTTATGTAGTATATCAATTTCTTCAAACTCCTGTAAAAGATAATCATCCAAAATATAATGATGATAAAGTTTTACAACATAAAATACCAGTAGAATTCTATTTTAGAAGTACTGATATGCCTATGTTTTTTGATTTTAAAAATAAATATAATAACGTAAATCTATTAACTAACTTCTGTGAATTTAAAACATCGGATAAATATGGACAAAGATGGACCGCTGCTATAAAATGGGGTCCTATAACTGAAGATTTTAATCATACTTATCAGATGGATAATAATTCTAATTTCTCATATGAATGTCAGTTTAGGTGTGAATTATATTTTTATGAAGTTATAGATGAAAGATATAAATTCTTAGAAGAAATAGTACAGCATATAGATCATGATTTTGGAAATGGGAATATAGTAAGAGAAACTGAAATATTAAATTAAATAATATTGATATGATTAATTTCAGAAAAAAGAAATACCTTGTCCAAAACTTAATGCCTGACGCTCTTGAATACCTTAAAAAACAAGGACTTAGACCAAATATAATATCTAGAGATGAAGCGGATGAAGTAAGTAGAGTTAACTCGAAAGCTATGGTTCTTATTTCATTTACTAAAAATGAATATGGATATTATGAAATTCAAGTTCAAGACAAGGAATTATATAATTATACACAAAAATTAATACGTGATATATTTAGAATGAGAATTACTAATATAGATAAAGAACATAGGATAATTACTGCAGAAATAGATCATTTAGGTGTAGCTTTAGATATAATAGAAATTCTGGCAATAAAATATAATTTATCAATTGTAGCATGATTAATTTTAGACAAAAAGAATTTACAGAATATGACGCCATGAGAAGTCTTTATGTAAAACTTATGCGATATTCTGATAGAAATAAATTTGGGGTTATTGACACTAGTGCTTTAATTCCAATACTTAGAGGTAATAATATAGTAATAGAAAGATTTGTAATAAGTACATCTTTATTTGGAAAAGATAAGTATAGAATGTATTTAAAAATTGGTGCAAAAGCAAAAATGCCAGATGAAGTAAGATTACCAGGAAAAGTATATGATAAGAAACTTGGTAATATGGAATTAAAATTTCAACACTCTATATTTGCTCCAAAAGATGGTACTAATGAAGGTAATAATTTTAATAATAATGAAAAATCTGCAAATTTAGGAAATACTAGACCACCTAAAAAAGACAAGACTTTCTCAAATAATATACTTCCAGATTCACTATTACAAAAAGAATTTGGAAAAGGTGGAGACAAACAATTTCCTTATGCATCTGGATCTTTCTCTCCTTATATAAATTTATCTTACACTGTACAAGAACTACTAGGAAAAGCTGTAAAATACGATAAGAAATCTAGATCATTAGTTCTTGAATTTGATACTATTGAAGATGCTATAAATGCATTAAATATATTACCTTTTGGATTAGGTTATAAAATATATTTATTAAACGCATGAAAATAAAAAGATTTTCTCAAACCAAGATACTTAATACAAATAACCCAGCTCTTGGTTTTACAAGAGGAAGAAAGTATGATACAGATATGGATAGACTGGGTAGAATAAAAACAGCTCAAGGAGAACTTACTAAAATAGGAGACTTGGGTAAGGAAATGAGAAAACTTAATATGGAATTAAATAGTGGAGGTTTAAGAAAATGGCAAAATATAGATTAAAAAGAAAGTGTTACAATGCCTTAACCGAAGCGGCTGGAAATACTTTAGGTGGAGTCACTGAAGGAGTAGGTAAAGCTTTAGATAATAAAGTAGCTGGAGTTGCTGGTGGAGTATTAGGTGCAAGTAAACTCGGAGGAACTATAGGAACGATGATTGGTGGTCCTTTTGGAAGTTTACTTGGTATGGGAGCAGGATACTTAATTGGTTCGGCTGCTACTAGAGGATTAGGTAAAGGATTAAAAAGTGCGGGACAAGATATGCAAACTTAATTATAGAAAGGAGAATTTATTATGATTAAGTTTAAACAAAAAGAGTTTTGGGTAGGAGCAGCTTTAAATGCAGCTGGGGCTATAGGTACTGTAGTTGGAGTTAAACAAAGCTCTGACCAAATGAAACAAGCAGAAGAACAAGCAGCTGCACAAGAAGAACAAAATAACAAAATAACAAAAGCACTTAATAAAATTGCAGAAAATGCACAAAATAATCCACAAGCAGCACAACAAGTAGCAAATGTAATGGGACAAAAACAATTTGCAAAAATTAATCTAGGATCTTTAGCAAATAATAACACAGTAAAAAATGCTATAGGACTAGGAAAAGATGTAGGAAAAATTGCTTGGAAGAATAGAAGAAATTTAGCTGGAGGGTTAATTGCTGGGGCTGCTTTATCTGGAACATCATATATCACTGATAAAGTTATTCAACATGATATGAAAAAATCTGGAATACCTTTACCTCCTAAAAAAGAACAAAGAGAATACTCTTTAAACAAAGAATCAATAATGAAGGGTATTAAATTTGCAGGAAGAGAGCTTAAACAAACAGCAAAACAAAATAAAATGATGATAGGAAGTATGGCATTACTTGGATCAGCTCCCACTGCATTAGGATATATGGCAGAAAAGAAAGAATTAAAAGATCAAATTAAAAATACTGTACCTCCAGTTAAAGAAAAAACATACTCCTTAGCATCTTCTATTGGAAATTTTGGAAAAAAGATAAAAGCTGCTCCTATATTTCATACTCCAGGACAAACTATATTAGGAGGAATTTCTAATATATTTGGTGGAGGTGGAAGACGAGGAGTCTATAAATTTGGTCATCAACTAAATAGATATGGCAAACATTCTGGATCAGAGTGGTCACAAAAAGCTGGAAAATTTATAATGGACCATCCAAAAACCGCATTAGTTGGATCTATTCCCGTTGGAGCAGGAATTATGGCCGGAACTTGGGATGCTGGAGAAAAATTAGTAAGAAAAGGGATGAAAAAAGTTGATAAGAATGCATATGCTTATCAAGAATCAAAAGAAGAGGAGATACCTGAATGATAATTAGAAGAAAACTATTTACTCAGTACGACGATACTGATAATTTAAAAAGAATGAAAGACTCAGATATCTTAGCTGAAAAACCAAAAAAAGCTCCAGGATATAGTTCAGTTGCTACAGGTGCTCTTGGTGGAGCAGCATTAGGTGCTACTGTAGGATCAGTAGCTGGAGCATTTTCTAAAAATAAAGCTGGAAATAGTCTACTAACACGTATGGGAAAAGGAGGAAAAACTGGAGCTATACTTGGTGGATTAGTAGCTGGAGGAATGGCTTTACATAATAGAAACAAACAAGCTAAAGAGAATGAGTGGTATAATAATAGATTAAGTTTTGCACAAAGACAAGCTAGAAGAAGAGAGAAGAAAGATTGGAAGACTAATATGACACAAAGAGATGGTTACTCCTATTAAATTTTAGTTTATGAAAAAGTTTAGACAAAAAAATTTTGGAGGAATAACATCTAGGTTAAATAAAGCAAAAAATACTGTTAAAGAATTTTATCATAAAAATCCAGCATCTATAGTAACTACGGGAACTTTTGTAGCATCAACTAGTAATCTTGCTATGAATGCTTCGAGAAAAAATCAAGATAAAGCATATCAAGATGAACAATTAAAAGCTATGAGAGATTTAACTGGAGCTTTAAATAAAGTAGATAATAATTTAAAAACGGTAGCTGTAAAACAACCATCGACAAAAAAGAAAGAAACAAACTCTTTTAGATTTAGAAAATTTTTCTCCAAAAAAAATAATTATAATAATATGATTAATTTTAGAAAAAAAGAATTTAGCATATTAGGAGATACACTACAAGGTGCAAGTATTGGAGGATCTTTAGGAATAATAGCTTCTGGATTAGGAGGAAAAGATGCAAAAGGAATAAAACTCCCTAAATTCAGAAACATATCTGATAATAAAATTAATTCTTTTAATAACTCATCTGCATTAATAAAACGTACTGGAGTAATAGGGGCCGGAATAATAATCGGAGCCTCTTTAGGTGCATTAGTAGGATTAATAAGAAAAGGGGATGAGTTAATATCTCAAAAATCTACCGTAGATAAAAGATTAATGGATAAAGTAATAACGGATTTAAAAAAAGCTGGCTTTAAAGAAGGAATTAATTTTACTAGAGATCCACACGAGGCTGATAAATTGAAAACTCCTATAAGTATAGCAATAACGAGAAATTCTGGAGAACTTAAGTTATTAGTTAATACTATTACTGATGATAAATTAAAATCAATAACTAAAGAATTAATTAAAAACTTGCCAAACTCTTCAGTAGTTTCTCAGGAAGCAAAAAACAGATATAACGAAATATCTATTACTTCTATTTCAGATGGTTCAGCCGATGTAGGATTAATAGCTGGAATAGCAGAAAGATTTATTAGAAATAAATATCCTATTTATTTAGTAGAAGTTGGTTAAAAAATTAATTTAAAACATATTTATTAAACTATGGCACAATGGACTGAAACACTTGAACCGTATGTAAAAGTAACGGAGAGAGTTCATACTGCAGCACTAAACCCTACTGCAGGAGAAAGCTTAATCATTGGTGTAACTTTAATTTCAGATGCTGGTCCCGCAGTACCTACACTTATATCAAATCAATCAGAATTTTTAAAAAATTATTCTTCTGGAGATTTGACAGAATCCTACTTAGCATCTCTTAATAATTTATATACAGATGCTAATAATACTGGAGATAAAAGTGTAGCATCTAATATGTGGATGAATGCTTATAGATTAGCAGGATCAAATACATTATTAGTAGTTCGTGCATCTAAAGCCAATGATATATATTATTCAAAACCTTTAAATAAAGTTGACTACAGCACATATATTCTTCGTGATGGGGAATTAATGAAAGGATTTATCAACAAAGATAAAGGTATTCTTAAATTTGTTCTTGACATAGATGCAGATGATGCAGAGCATGATCAAGATGGTTGGTCAATGAATATTAACGGAGTTGGTATTGTAGGTAATAGAACTACCGATGAAGGACCTCAGTATGATTACTATGTTAATAATCTTAAAGAATTAGTAGAACAATTAAACGAAACTTCTAAGTTCTTTTCTCCTTCATATAAATTCTTTAAAGATGAAAGAGGAACTGAGGAGACAAATGATGCTAGTGAAGCAAAGAGTGTTATCTTCTATGAAGTTTATTTAGGAAATACTATATTGGATACATCAGATTCAGTTAGATGTCCTAGCGGATTGCAATATTTAATAACCTGTGAACCAGATTGGACTCCAGATAATCCAAGTCAGCATACTATAGATCTTAATAGTACCCCATGGTCTGGATTTGATGTAGTAGAGTATTATGCAACTAATAAATATAACTCTAATACTGATCTTAGAGTTCGTATTAGACGTTTTAATCACGATGCAGTAGTATCAAAATCCCTAGTTGATCCTACATTAAATGAAAATTCTGACTCTCCTTGGACTGTACTAACGTCAGTATTAGACACTTATACTAAAAAAGGAACAGTAGAACCTAATGAATCTATACTTCAAAGAGATTTTTATGAAGTAGCAATATTAGATCCTAACATTTCAGATACTGTACAATTCTTTAATATAGGTAAAGTAACTGGACGTGGAGATATGGAATCTGATGAACTTAATTCATACCTATCAATGATTCAGTTACAACTTCCAACTAATATGAGAGATCTTAATCTTAATTATTATGGATATGGAGCAGATGATAAAGTGTGGGTTGAGTTGGATGCAAATTCTCCAGAAGCAGGAAGTTATAAGAAAGAAGTATCTAACTTAGAAGAACTTCATGCAGAATCTGGAATGTCTGTAGGTGATGTATATAAAGTTGGAACAGGAGAACCATATAAATACTATCAATATCAGGAAAATGGTGGAGATCAAGTTTATGCAAAATTAGGCGTAGATCCTACAGAAAGTACTATTCTAAATGTATCTGAAAGTGACTTAATGAAAGCACTTGATGAAATTAGTATTCAGGAAGTATATACGGTAGAAGGACTCTGTGATTTAGGTAATACGTCATTAAGTTTCCAAAACTATATGGCTAACATGGCTATTAATGATAACTACTTCTACCCAATATCTACGGTTAACTCAACTAACTACATGACTATTGCTAATAATGCAACAAAGATATCTCAAGATAGTTATAAATTATATATGGCAACTCCATGGGATATTGACTCAGGAACGTTTGGATGGAGATATTATGCTTCTCCAGCAGTACTATATTGGGAAGCGGTAGCTAGAAATCGTAGAAATAACGCAGAATTTGCACCTATTCTTGGACAATCAACTGGTATTATGCAATATCAGAGACCAATGATGGAATTTAATAAGAAAACTCGTCAATTGCTTTTATCTAAGAGAGTAAATTCAGTGTTGTGGAATGTACAAACTCAGGCTTGGAATATGAATGATAATTATACTAAACAGAATCAAGATACTATAATGTCTGATGAAGGAAATTCTCGTTTAGCTATTCGTATCTCTAAAGCCATGCCAACACTATTACGTCAATATATTGGATGGAAAATTTCTCAAAGATTATGGGAAAGTGCTACTTCTACAATAGACTATTGGTTTAAAACTACAATTTTACCTATGACTTATACTATTGATGATTATAGAATTATAATTGATGATACAAATAATCCAGTAGAAATACAGAGACAGAATAAAATGGTAGTTAATGTATTAGTACGTTACCAGAGAACATTAAAATACGTACTTGTATATCATGACATATTTGACGTTGGAATGGATCTTTCTTTAGTAGAAGGACAAGATGATTCTGAATCAATGCTAGTATAATATATTAATTGGATAGTAGTTCAACCAACTACTATCCTCTTAATAAATTTATTAATTTTATTATGGATAAAACATTATTAATTGATCTCAAGAAAAAAATGTTTATTAGGAGTGCCTTAAGTTATTGAGGCTAAATAGTAAGTAATAACTATTTAGTAAATACTTTAAATTGCTGGAATAATTGAGAAAATCAGCAGAATATTTTAATAAAAATATTTTCAACGACTATAGTAAGTACTTAGATGATATAGTCTAATTCTAAAGGAGACTTTAGTAATACAATTAATGAATAAACTTAACTAGTCTAGATGAGATATTAGACTTAAATGATTATCTTAGTGCAGATGAGATATTATTAGAAATAATAAAAGAAGCATTAAGAGAATTTGAACATACAAATCCATTAATTCTTGAAATGAGAGTTAATAAAAATCAAATGTGCAGTTGTGAAGGTAGAGGATTAATTGGGTATTGTGAAATAAAAAGTAACTTTACTTTATTTTTAGATTGTAAATTAGCGGAAGATCAAATTATATTAGTCCCTAATTCATTACCGCAGTATAGAATTGGAAATTTAAATTATCCAGGAGCTGGATCATATACTTACTTTACTGACTATAAACGACCATATGTTTATATGGAAGATGTTCCTCAATTAAATGAATTTTATATTAGAGGAATTTGTAGTAGACCTATAATACCAGATTTTTTACCAGATAAATCATTTAATCCAGATTCAAAAAAAGCAGCAATCTATTGGATGAATATAGAAGAAGGATCTTTAGGGGTTTATTTTATAGATTTATGTATGGTTCACTTATTAGACTATATAAGAAATTTAAAAGCATCTCTATTATTACCAGGAGTAGCTATAGATATTTTAGGAAATATTGATCAAGCATATCAAGAACTGAGAAGTAGATGTGATAATTTTATGCTTCAATCTGGATGGTATGGACAATTATTAGTTTAAATTTAAATATTAATTAAATATGATCATACTAAGAAAACAGAAAGAATATAGTACAGCTCTTGCTAAAGGATTAGCGGGATTTAATAAAAATATCTTAAGAAAATCTCCAATGCAGGCAAAAAGGGCTGCTATAACTGAAGAAAAGAAAATATTAACTCCACTTGCTAAACCGGCATTAAGATTAAATAAAGCAGTGGAACAAAGTAAATATTTAGCTTTAAATCCTGGACAAGCTATATCTAAAGGTGTTGAGGAAACTATAAAAAATCCTATTACTGCATCAACAAATATTGCTGGCAAAATAACAATGGTTACTGACCCACTGGGAACAGGAGCTATACCTATAGGACTTATAGGAACCTCAAGTGAAATTGCATTAAAGAAAAAATTTCCAAAATATGCTAAGATAACAAAAAATTTAGGGGATAAATATCATAAGTCTAAAGGAAGTAGATACATAGAGGGAATATCAAATGGAATAATTAACGGTATTAAAGGGGTTATATAATATGATTAAATTTAAGAAAAAAAAATTTACTATTCCGGAGGGCCATTACACTGGACCAAAAGATATAGATAAAGTTCCTGGAGCTATAGAAGTAATTGGAAAATCTGCGTTAGCAGGAGCTGGAATTGGTGGAATTACTGGAGGATTATTGAAAGATACTACTGCAATAAATGGAGCCGTAACTGGCGGAAAATATGGAACAATAGCGGGAATCATTTTAAAGTTCTTCTTAAATTATTTACATAATCCAATGACATCAGTAAAATTTCAAGAAGTAGATAAATTAATTCGAAGAGAATTTGGAATTTATAGAATGTCTGGAATTACTGTAGGAGACTCACTAGATAAACGTGCTAGTATAGATGAGAAATTTAGCTTTAATGATAGAAATGTAAGTTCATATAAATTAACCTTTGCTATCCAGGATAATACAATAACAATGTATACATTTGGGATGACTAATAATGAATTAGATAAAACATCCGAAACATTGGATTATTACTGTAAGAAATATTTTAGTATGGAATATTCAGCTCATGCTATTAATACAAAAACAAATTCTTACTCAGTATCTATTATATTTACTAATTATCAAGTAATAGCTAATTTTATAATGGAACTAAGTAAGATATTGAATACTAAAATAAATCTACTGGATAATAAAGCTTTAGCTGAAAACAGATTAAAAGAAATCTCTACAAAAACATTTTCAGTTAAACAATTTAATAAATATGACTTAATTAAATTACTTGGAAAATCAGGAACCTATTTTATGTCTCCTCACTTAATGTTGGGTGACGCAAAAAATACAATAGCTGGCGGAACCTTGGGAATAATTTTAGGTAGTTTAGAAAAATTAAACTCTATAGAAGGAATAAAAGAAGGATTATCAGTAAAGAGAGAACATTATGGTAATAAATACCTAGAGGATAGATTAAATAAACTACATTATGTAGAAAAATATGACTATACTGTCGGTGACATAAGAGCAGATGTAGAAATATCCTTATTTTCTGGATTATTTATCGTAACTGTATCTAAAAATAGTGATAATTTTAACAAAATAGATAAAGAATTTTTTGAAAAACTTAAAGGAAAGTTAACAAGGGTTGATACTGGAAAAGTAGTAGTGTATAACTATCCAATTTCTTCAAAAAATGAGTTTGACTTTATCTTAAATAAATTAATGAAACTTGATGTTGAACCTAATATATTTGAAAAATGATAATACTTAGAACACTACATTTTTCAAATCCTATGACGAGAAAGATGATAACTAAATTAGTAGAGAAACTAGATAAAGAGGGTATCGAAGATTATGAGGTATCTAATAGAATTCCTAATGATGTGATTAGTATTTATCCTAATCCATCCATGTTAAAAATATATATACCTTCTGATCTAGAATATTCACAATACAGTATTGATGACTTTATAAGGGATATGGTACCTCATATTAGAACAAGTGTTTCTTTAGAAAGAAATATTTATGTTATGAAACTATCCGGAATATTATCTTTTGATCAATTATATAAACTAATCAAAGAGATAATTAATACCGAAGAGTTTTGTACTTTATTAGATGATGAATAAATTTTTAGTTAGTTTATAATTATGGCGGATATGGCTTCTAGTAATTTGGATAAAGCTAATAAACTTTATTCAATTGGAATGAAAAACATTAAATTACAATTAAAATTACTTGGAATAGAGTTTATAGTATTACGCCCAAAAAATAACAGTAAATGGAAAAATGTTTTTGGGGGTTCATACTCATCTGATTCAACATTAGAGAATGACTACGACCAACTTACTACAAAACTTATCCTAAATCAAAATGAACTTAGAGATGTATGGAATAGAAATAGAGATACTCTAGAAGTTTATACAGATGATGGATCGCTACAAGTCGGCGACGAATTACAATATACTCGTGGAAAATATACTTTTAGATTTAAAATTTCTATGAAAATGGGTTATTCTGAAGTTGCTGAGGTATTCTATGTTTATACATTAAATAGTATAGTTGAAACATTAGATATGTAATAAAGAGCTTAATAATATGAAAGACGAACATATAGAGAAAGAACTCCTAAAACAAAATAAAATTCCTGGTTGTGATCAATTAACAAGACCAGAAGAAATAAAAGCTCTTAGCAAATATTTAAAAAATATAAGAACAACTCAGGAAAATTATACGTCTTTGGGGAAAAATAATTTAGAAATTCCAGGAATTACTACAGGAAAATTACCAGAAATAGATAATTTGGAAGATCATATAGATACATTAAAAGTTGCTAATTCAGTAGAATTAGTAAACGGATCAATATCTCTGGATGGTGATTTTAAAGAAGTAAATAATTTGAGAAATTTCAAAGATAATTTATTAGATGATAGAGATATCTCTCTAGATAATCACGAAGAATATATAATAGATGATAGAAAAATATCTTTGGAACATATAAAAGAAAAATTAGATATAATAGATAAGAATAAACTATCTTCTCAAAAAATTAAACTAATTAATAATAAAGAAATAAATAAATTAGAAAATACTAAAAAAAATTTAGATATTGAAGAGAATATAGATTCTTTAGAAAATTTTTCAAATAAAATAAATTTATCTGATAAAAATGATATAAAGGAATTAAATGAACATATAGAAAAATTAGTTAATACAGAACAAGATATCGTTAACTCTTTAGAAAGAGATAAAATATATATTAATAATTCTAATGAAATAACTAGTTTATCTAATTTTAAAGATTCTATAGAAGTTCAAGAAAATAAAATAACTGAATTATCAAATAAAAAAGAGTCTCTAAAAAATATAAAAAATCAAATAATAAATAATATTTCTTCATACAAAGAAAAGATTCCAAATGAATTAAAAGAATCTGATTCTTTAAATACTTCTAATGAAAAATTAAGAACTCCAGAAGAATTAAAAAACATATATAATGAGAAAATAAGATTAGAAGGAGAAATTAAAGATCCTAATTTATCAGATTATAAAGAAGATTTTATAGGAGAA
>ERZ773116.341-NODE-341-length-53242-cov-37.932747_pt1 | contig 53242 bp, 50 predicted proteins | sample MGYA00580563_ERZ773116 | MGnify/ENA primary metagenome ERZ773116 (study PRJEB29015, sample SAMEA2737864) | human gut metagenome | biome: human gut; feature: human-associated habitat; material: faeces | place: China | collected 2012 ... | reverse complement strand
CCGATAAATACGGGTTCCATCGGCATTAAAACCAACACGAAATGTCCTATAAGCCCCGAAACACTTGGGTGGGATAATCCTCCAATCGAATATTCCAATAGAAAAAGAGGCTGTAGAAATGATCGCACATTTCTACAGCCTCTTTTTCTATTGGGAGGGCAAATTTACAGCTCGTTGAAGAGCGGCGAATAATTCATGAAGAGCGTGCAGATGATGATGGTCGTCGCGCAGGTCAGGATGGAAAGGCGGATGCCGTACTTGATCTGCAGCGATGGATTCAAACCGTAGCCGACTGGAATCGCTCTTGTGGAAACGGGGAGAATGTATGCGCAGTTGGCGGCAACGATGGTCCCCAGAATATACGGGATGGGGTTGACGCCCATGACGCCTGTGATGCCGGTCACGACAGGGATGGAAATCGAAGCGGCGGCCGTGTTGCTCGAAAGTTCGGAGAGGAAGCAGGCGAAGGTACAGGAAATAGCCATGGTCATGAGTCCTGGCGGAAGCTGGAAGCCTACGATGATGACAGCGAGGCGGTCGATGGCGCCCGTTTCAATGACGAGACGGCCCAAAGCAAGACCACTTGCGAAGAGGAAAATCATGCCCCACATGGCGTGGCTTTCTGCGTACTGCCAGTCGAGCATCGTCTTGCCATTTTCATCATGCAGGAAGAACATCAGCATGCCGATGACGAGGAAGACGTAAGCAGGCTTCATGGCAGGAAGGAATGAAGCGAAGAGCGGACGGATGAAGGCGAGAGCGGTCGCTAATATAAAGAGGTAAAGGCCGATCTTCTCGCCCCTTCTCATGGTGCCGAACTTGCTGTACATTTCACGGAAGTAAGCGCGCGTCCCCGGAAGGTCCTTGGCCGGAGCCGGGATGAGCCAGAGGAAGATGAGGTTCAGGAGGAAGACGATCGCAAGGAGCGGAAGGAAACGGATGACCCAGTCATAGTACATGAATTCATGGCCGGTCAGCTTTTCGATGTAGGAAACGGCGACAAGGTTCGCAGAGGATCCGATCGGCGAGCCGAAACCGCCGATACCGCTTCCCCAGCCGATGGCAAGCAGGATCGGGAGCGCCATGCGGCTTTCCGTCACGTCATCCTCGCCGACCGAGCGCAGCATGGCGACGGCAATCGGACAGAAGATAGCGGCCACGACGACGTTTGGAAGGAAAATGGAAAGGACGGTCGATGCGAGGAACCAGACGAAAATCTGGTTTTTCATCGAAGTCCCGATGAAGCAGAGCGCTTTGACCGACACGCGCTTGTCGAGGCCCGTCGTCGTCCATGTCAGACAGATGAGATCGGATCCCAAGAGCATGACGGCGATTTCCGAAAAGTACTGGCTGATAACGTGGGAATTCGGGATCAGGTTGAAGAAGGCATTGACGACAATCGGCACGAAGGCTGTGACGTAAATAGATACAGGCCTGATGATCCACCAGAGCGCCATCCAGACGGCCGTTGCGATGGCGAACGAGGCCGCGGGCGTGAACGTGCCCCAAAGAAGAAACGCCGACAAGAAGAATGATGCCGGGCCGATGAGAATTTTCCATACCTTTGCCAAAATGCATACCGCCTCACATGCGCCCGGAGACCGGGCCTTCCGAGTTCCGTTATTTTTTCTTTATCTGTCTTTAATTATAATAAGGCGCATAACCATTTAAAAACTGTTAATTCTTGTTTATAATACAAGTATATAGTTGTAACAAGAGGGCCTATGAATTTTCTATCCATGAAATACTTCGTCGTGCTGGCCGAAGAAGGGAGCTTCACGAAAGCAGCGGAAAAGCTCCACGTGACGCAGCAGACACTTTCCGCGCATGTGGCAGGGCTTGAGAAGGAATCAGGCGCCAAACTCTTCATCCGCCATGTGCCGCTTGAGCTGACGGACGCAGGCCGCGTCTTCTACCGCTATGCCAGGATCATCCGCAGAAATGAAATGGCGCTTGAAAGGGAGCTGACCGATGCGGCCGGCATGGGGAGGGGGACGCTTCGGATCGGCGTTGCTCCTTCAAGAGGGCAGGTCGTCCTTACGCCCGTCATTGAATCCTTCCGGAAATCCTGTCCGGGCATCCGCATCCGCCTTGTCGAAATGGCAAATGACATGCTCTGGACAGCACTGGCAAGAGATGAGATTGACCTCGTCCTCGCCCGTGCGCCGGAAGCGCTTCCCGGCATCGCATGTATTCCCTTTGCCGAAGAGGATTCCGTCCTCTACCTCTCCGATGATCTGGCGGAGGCGCTCTGGGGAGAGAAGAAGGGAGAAATCCTCTCTTCCCTTTCTGAAAGAAACAGGGAGCTTCCTGAATCCTTTGCCGAATGTCCCTTCCTCTTGAACAGCGAGAGCGACATCACGGGGGCTCTTGCACGCCGCCTTTTCGGGGACGCCGCTATCGATCCCGTCATTGCTGTCGAGTCGGAAAGCATGGGCACGATGCTGAAGCTCTGCGTGGACGGGGCCGGCGCTTACTTCTGCCCCGAAAGTCTGGCGGAGAAGCTCCTTCCGAGAAGCGCGCAAAAAAAACTCCACCGCATCACCTTCGAGGACGGGAAGTACGAGATTTCCTTCGGGTACCAGAAAAGTGCTGAACGGTGGAGTATGATCGGTCGTTTCATAGAAGAGGCTTTCAAAAGCCGCGGGAAGAAGTTTCCCTTAGCGAAGCCATAAGTTGGCGGCGGCATGCGCTGCCTGCTCGTGCGTGATGTAGCCTTCCTGCGCCATGAGCGTCAGGACGACGGTCATGCGCTCGGTGCCGGCCTTGGGGTGATCGATGGGATCATAGGCAGAAGGCGCCTGCGGAAGTCCTGCAAGCATGGCGCACTGGGAAAGGTCGAGCTCCTTCGGCTCCTTGCCAAAGTACGTGTGGCTGGCTTCCCTGAGGCCGTATGCCCCGTGACCGAAGTAAATGGTATTGAGGTAGAGCTCAAGGATTTCCTGCTTCGTGTAGTAGCGGTCAAGCTGGACGGCAAGGGCGAGCTCTTCAATCTTGCGGCTCATTGTGCGCTCCGGCGAGAGGAAAATGTTCTTGACCGTCTGCTGGTCGATCGTGCTGCCGCCTTCGAGCGTTTCGCCTGCCATGTAGTTCGTCACCATCGCGCGGGCGACGCCGATCGGATCCATGGCGCCATGGTCATAGAAGCGGCGGTCTTCGGTCGCAACGACACCGTCGATGAGGTACTGCGGGATGTCCTTGAATGGAACGAAGTTCTCGCGGTGGACGCGGGATTCGAGTGCTTCCTTGAAATTCGTGAGGTCGTGGTATTCCTGGCGGAGCGTCTGGATGTCCTGCTCCTTGGCGACCGTTGCATTCGGTGCGTCCTTGGATTTATTGACTGTGACCTTGCCGGAATCCGTCGTTCCTGTCACGCCGGATGCGAAGGTGGAAACCATGTCCGTCACCTCGCCGTAGAGGGAGTCATCCTTCTTGGCGGATGAAGGCGCAGAAGAAGCCGCTTTGGGCGCGCTTCCTGTAAGACTGGCCGGAATGTACTTCTCGATGCCGCTTCCCTGAGAGAAACCCCAGTAGACAGCGCAGGCCAGAACGATAAGCATGAAAAGTCGTTTCATTGTATTCCTTCCCTGAAAACGGGATATTTCCCGTAGATATTCTGTTCTTTATTGTATCATAGGAAAAGAAAAGGGAAAAATGGGAAGAAATGGCCCCTGATGATTTTAAAAGGCTTTTTCCTGCCAATCGAAGGATAAAAAGGGAAATATCTTTCCTGATGCCTTTCCAAAGTCTCTGAGTGCGGTATTTCTTAAAATATGGTATAATAATTACACAAGCTGTATATCAGAAAAATATAGGATATCTGTTGGCAGTGGTGCATCATTATAGGCCGCTGCGTTTTTATGTGAAGGAGAGTTGTATGGCTGAAGACATTCATGAAATTCAGGACCGGCACGCCGAAGAGAACGGCAAGAGCGATTACGGCGCCAAGGATATACGAGTACTGGAAGGACTGGAAGCGGTCCGCATGCGTCCTGGCATGTACATCGGCTCCACATCGGCACGCGGCCTGCATCATCTGGTCTACGAAGTCGTCGACAACAGTATTGACGAAGCGCTGGCAGGCTACTGCACGCACATCGAAGTCGTCCTGAATGACGACGGCAGCTGCACCGTTACCGATAACGGCCGCGGCATCCCGACTGGCATGCACGATACAGGAAAGCCCGCCATGGAAGTCGTACTGACAGTCCTCCACGCAGGCGGCAAATTCGGCGGCGACGGCTACCCGATTTCCGGCGGCCTGCACGGCGTCGGTATTTCTGTCGTCAACGCTTTGTCCGAATGGATGAAGGTCGTCGTCAAGAGAGAGGGCGAGTTCCATGAAATAAAACTGTCCCGCGGGATTGTGACCCAGCCGATGAAGACCTATGGCAAGACAGATGAAACAGGCACAAGCGTCACCTTCAAGCCGGACGCTGAAATCTTCAAGGAAGGCGTCGACTTCGACTATGACACACTGAAGGTCCGCATGAGAGAGCTGGCCTTCCTGAACAAGGGCCTCGTCATTACTCTGGAAGACCACAGAGACGGCGCTGTCAGAAGCGAACAGTTCCACTATGCCGGCGGCATCGCCGAATTCGTCCAGTTCCTGAACGAAGGCAAGGACCTCGTCGATCCATCCGTTATTGCATTTGAAGGCGAAAAGGACAAGGTCATTGTCGACATTGCCATGCAGTACCAGACCGGGTACACGGAAAACATGTACACCTTCGTTAACGACATCAATACCGTCGAAGGCGGCATGCACCTGGCAGGCTTTAGAGCTGCGCTCACCCGTGTCATCAATGATTATGCTAGAAAGAACAATTTCCTGAAGCCGAACGAAGACAACCTGTCCGGCGACGACGTCAGAGAAGGTTTGACCTGCGTCATTTCCGTCAAGGTTCCGAACCCGCAGTTCGAAGGCCAGACGAAGACGAAGCTGGGCAATCTTGAAGTCAAGGGCATCGTCGACAACATTGTTTCCGAAGGCTTGAAGACATACCTGGAAGAACATCCGCAGGAAGCACGCGCTGTCATTGAAAAGGGCATCACCGCATCCCGCGCCAGGGAAGCAGCCAAGAGAGCAAGAGAACTCACCCGCAGAAAGAATGCGCTTGAAGTATCCAGCCTCCCGGGCAAGCTGGCCGACTGCACGGAAAAAGATCCGCGCTTCCTTGAAATCTACATCGTCGAAGGTGACTCCGCAGGCGGATCTGCAAAGACCGGCCGTGACCGCCGTTTCCAGGCTATCCTTCCGCTCCGCGGCAAGATCCTGAACGTCGAAAAGGCACGCCTTGACAGAGTCCTGAATTCCGACGCCATCCGTACCATGGTCACTGCCTTTGGCACCGGCGTAGGCGAAGACTTCGATATCAAGAAACTCCGTTACTACAAGATTATCATCATGACCGATGCCGATGTCGACGGCGCTCATATCAGAACACTGCTTCTGACATTCTTCTACCGCTACATGAAACCGCTCATCACTGAAGGTCATGTCTACATCGCTCAGCCTCCGCTGTACCAGGTACGTAAAGGCCGTCAGAAATACTATACCTATGACGACGATGAACAGAACAAGCTTCTCGCAAAGATCGGCATCGACGGATGCGCCATCCAGCGTTACAAAGGTCTTGGCGAAATGAACCCGGAACAGCTCTGGGACACCACCATGAACCCGGAACAGCGCGTCATGCTGAAAGTCGAATTGACCGATGCTGTAGAAGCAGACCGCCTCTTCACCATCCTCATGGGCGACAAAGTAGAACCAAGACGTCTCTTCATTGAAGAACACGCCAAGGATGTAACGAACCTCGACCTGTAATCAGAAGGGGCTGTGACAAAATGCAAAAACATTTTGCCGCAGCCTTTTTTCCATGTCTTGACAAAAACGGGTTAAAATCCTTAAATCTGTATTTATATTCTTCGATAATGAGAAAGAAAGATTAAAAAAATTCAGAGTTGTAACAAAATTTTATCGAAAAAATTGTAATTTGTATTGGAACTATCGAGCCAAATGGTATAGAATAATAACGGTGTAAAGAGCACGTCAACGTATTCACTGGAAAGGGGATTTGTGATGGAATATTTCTATCCTGCAATAGTCAAGCATGATGCAAAAGGAGGAATTTTCTCTGTCATATTCCCGGATCTGAATGGATGTCAGGCGCAGGGGCGCACCGCTGAGGAAGCAGCCCTAAAGGCAAGGGAAGCTCTGGCAGCCTCTCTTCTGGAAATGGAAGAAAAGGGCCTTGAAATTCCGCCGGCATCGGATGAAAGACTTTTTCGTCTCCGTTATGGCGGCAGCCGCTGCTGCACCATTCTGGTCAATATGGAAACCTACCGTGAATACCGTGAATATAAAGTAAGAGCCGCCGATCATCAGACGGCGGTATGGGCAGAGACAGCCCGCAAGACAAGACGAGTCGGAATTCTGGCAAGAGTCTTCGGATTAAGGTAATCAAGAGCCGCGGCTTCGTGCCGCGGTTTTTTTAGTGACCTGGGGAGGAAACTATGTGGGAGATGATTCCGAAGGAACTGGATGAGACGGATATGAAAATCATCCACGCCCTTCGAAAGAACGGACGCATTTCTATGACAGAGCTGGGCAAGGAAGTCTTCATGACGAGCCAGGCCGTGAAGAACCGCATTGCAAGGCTGCAGGACTTGGGCGTCGTGGAGCGCTACACGGTGAACGTGAACTGTCCGCTCTTCGGCTACACGATCCACTGCGTCTTCGAGCTCGTGACAGATGAGAAGACGAGGGAAGGCTTCCTCGAATTCATGAAACATACAGAATACCATATTTTCCACTGCTACCGCGTGGACGGCGCATACCGCTTCTTTCTTGATGCGCACTTCCACAGCGAAAAATCCAGAGCGGACTTCATCCGTGAAGTTTCCGCATTCGGCCGCCTTACGACACATCAGGTCATGGAAGAAATCCAGGGCCTTCACCCCGTAGATGAATGATCATCCACGCTGTTTTACAATTTATAAGGAGACTCGGAAGGGCCTCCTTTTTTATTGCTTTTTATACCCGGGGCGCCTTCGCACCGCTCCCGCCATCCGGCACTGATGCTTGCAAATCATTCTTATTTAGGCTATACTTGCAAAATGCGCATAGCAAATACAACTTATCATAGAAAGAAGGAATACTATGACAATAGAACTTAATTTGTACCAGACGCTGGCAGCCGCTGTCGCCGTCTTCTTCCTGGGAAGCTTCCTGAAGGACAGGGTCAGCATTTTCAGGAAATACTGCATTCCTGCGCCTGTCATCGGCGGGACGATTTTCTCGATCGTGAACTGCATCCTTTACACGCAGGGCATCTGGAACTATTCGCAGGATACCGTCATGCAGAACTGGTGCATGATGCTCTTCTTCACCAGTATCGGCTACATGGCAAGCATCCGTCTCATCAAGAAGGGCGGACTCCTTGTCGTCAAGATGGCCTTTCTTGTCTTTTTCCTGATTGTCATTCAGGATCTGGTCGGTGTCACTTTTGCCAATGCCTTCTCGCTGAATCCGCTCATGGGTCTTGCAGATGGTTCGATACCGCTTGTCGGCGGTCACGGCACATCCGGCTCCTTCGGTCCTGTCCTTGAAGCGCTGGGTCTTAAGGATGCGACAACGATTGCTTTTGCTGCCGCTACCTTCGGCCTTGTCTCGGGGAGTTTCCTTGGCGGCCCGGTCGGAGAGCTTTTGATCCGTCGCTTTCATCTGAAATCCGATGAAGATGAAAACGGAGATGAAGTCCCGGAAAACCGCACGGAACATGAAATCGAAGGTGATGATGCAGCCGCTTACCTCAATATGGACCGCTTCATGTACGCTTTCGGACAGCTTCTCCTTGCCATGGGACTTGGCACATATGTCAGCCAGTTCTTCATCAATATCGGTCTCGTATTCCCGGGATACATCGGTGCCATGCTCGTTGCTGCCGTCATCAGGAATATTTCCGACATGACCGGGCTTTTCGGATGCTACCAGAGGGAAAATGAAGTCCTTGGCGGCATCTGCCTGAACGTATTCCTTTCCTGTGCGCTCATGAGCCTGAAACTCTGGCAGCTGGCAGACCTTGCTATTCCGCTGATTGCAACGCTCATCGTGCAGGTTTCCATCATGGGCCTCTTCGCTTACTTCGTCATCTTCCGCGTCATGGGAAGAAATTACGAAGCAGCCGTCATGGCATCCGGCAGCTGCGGCTTCGGCCTTGGTGCCACACCGAACGCCATCGCGAATATGAACGCCATGTGCGAAAGATTCGGCCCGGCGCATACCGCTTACTTCGTCATTCCGCTCATCGGCGCTTTCGTCGTCGATTTCCTGAATGCATCCGTCCTCATGGTCTTCATGAATATCCTGAAGTGACAATCGGCGGGGCGGTTTCATTCATGATATAATAAGAATGATTTACCATTGAATGATGCATTCTCCAAAGGAGTACACTTATGTTCGATTTTCTTGACCTGTCTACGCTGATCTACCGCGTACCAGCGCTTCTTCTGGCGCTCTCCTTCCATGAATACGCGCACGCCGTCGTATCCGACTCGCTCGGAGATCCCACGCCTTCTGCCACGGGCCGTCTGACGATGAACCCGCTGGCGCACCTTGATGCTGTGGGCACGCTGCTGCTTGTCCTCTGCGGATTTGGCTGGGCGAAGCCCGTCATGATCGACCCGCGCTATTACAAAAACTACCGCTCCGGCGTCCTCAAAGTATCCCTGGCAGGCCCCGGCGGCAACCTTCTTCTCTGCTTCATTTCCATCTTTCTCATGGGGCTCTTGCAGAGATTCGGCATGCTCGGCATGGGCGGATACCAGTTCCTTTACTGGATCATGCTTTACAACGTATGGTTCGCCTTCTTCAACCTCATCCCGGTCCCGCCGCTCGACGGCTCCAAAGTCGTCAGCATGCTTCTTCCTGGCGAACTCTCCTGGAAATTTGAAAACTTCAACGCACAATACGGCTTCATCATCCTCATGGTCGTTGTATTCTCCGGAGTTGCCAACAAATTCCTGAGCCCGCTCTCCAACCTCTTCGTAACCCTCTGCTACAACATTACCTACATCCTGCTATAGTTGGCGGGAATAGAGTTAATTCCCATAACGGACGATGAAACTCTTCGAACCGGACAAAAGGTGCAAAACAAAAAAAGAGCTGTGAAATGATCCGTCATTTTCACGGCTCTTTTTTATGCTTTTTCCGCCGCCTGATGTATAATGAAAAATAAATTCTCGTGGAAGGAGGACATCATGATTACTACCTGGCTGATTTTCGAAATGGCAGGGACGATTGCCTTTGCTTTTTCCGGCGCTGCTGTCGGGCTCTACAAAAGAATGGATATTTTCGGCATCACGGTGCTCTCCGTCATGACGGCGGTCGGCGGGGGAATGATCCGCGATGTCCTCTGTGGCATCACGCCGCCATCAGTCCTCCGTTCTCCGGAAGGGCTCATCGTGTCGATCGTGACGGCGCTTGTCGTCGGCTTCGGCTATCCTCTTTTCCGCATCCCGAAGAGAGGGAAATGGGTCATCACGATCCTGTACCACTTGTCCGATACGATCGGCCTTGCCGCTTTCACCGTGACAGGGGCGCTCACTGTGTTCTACCGCTATCCTGGCTACGACATCGTCCTTCCCGTTATGCTGGGGCTCATCACCGCTGTCGGAGGCGGCATCATCCGCGATATGATGGCGCGCCGCATGCCCGTCGTCCTTTACATGGACGTCTATGCCATCGCATCGATTGCAGGCGGCCTTCTCCTCTGCGCTTTGAGAGAGCCATTGGGCACGCCGCTCGCCTCCTGGATTTCCTTTGCCTTCGTCCTGCTCCTCCGTTTTTTTGCCATTCATTACCACTGGCAGCTCTATCATCCGCACCGCCGTTTCCGCAGGATCCAGAGGGACTGAATTATTTCTTTACAAAAATTTTTCTTGACAAGCATTTGCGTTGAGCGTAATATTATAACCAACTTAAGGAAATCACTTAAGAAACTGAATAAAGACCTTACAAACCGGTGAGGCGGAGATAAAAACAGGAAATGCACTTCCAGAGAGCGGGGATTGATGGGAACCCGCAGTACGCAGCCCGTTAAATGGACCGCCGAGGGCGCTGTCAAAAGGAGAAATCCCTAGTATTCAGCGACGCATCATCTGCGTTATTGATGAGGGGTATGTTAGTACCCTGCGAAAGAGGGAGAAATCCAATTAAGGTGGTACCGCGAGTGTATATGAATGAGTACCGGGCATCCGGACTTTGAAATAGAGACCCGTCCTTGACAAATTTACTTTTGTCGAGGGCGGGTCTTTTTTGTTATCCGGAAGCGGAAAGGAGAAACAGGATGGAACAGTTGGAAAGAATCAAAGCCTATGCGAAAGACTACAGAAGAGTTCCGATCGCTAAGGAAATCTTCGCAGATGTCCGCACTGTCATCGGGACATTGAGAGTCCTGAAGAAAGTCAGCAGGACAGCATTCCTCTTCGAAAGCGCGGACAATACCGAGCGATGGGGACGCTATTCCTTTCTGGGATATGATCCAAAGCTTGAGCTCTTCGTGAAGAACGGAAAGATGACCGTCAAGGGCGCCGTCACAGAAACATTTGAGACAGACGACCCGGCCTCCGTCATCAGGAAAGTCCTTCACGAATACCACTCTCCGGAAATCCCGGGCATGCCAACATTTACCGGCGGGCTTGTCGGATACTTCGCCTATGAGTACGCGAGGTACTCGGAGAAGAAACTCTATTTCAAGGAGGAAAAGGAACCGGATATTTCCTTCAACGATGCGGACCTCATGCTTTTTGACAAGGTCATCGCATTCGACCATTACAGGAAAACGATCATCCTCATCACAAACGTCGACACGAGCGAGATCGAGACGAATTACGAAAAAGCGGTGAGGGAGCTCGATGAAATGGCAGAGCTCATCGCTTATGGAAAGGAAGCGGACATTCCGGAAGGAAAGCTCCTCAGCGATTTCAAAGACGAGTTCACCGAAGAAGAGTACGAAGCGCTCGTCAGAGAAATCCAGCAGCGGATCCATGACGGAGACATTTTCCAGGCCGTCCTTTCCAACGGCAGGAGCGCCGCTTTTGAAGGAAGCCTCCTCAATGCTTACCGGGTGCTTCGGACAATCAATCCTTCGCCCTACATGTTCTACCTTTCAGGCCATGACATAGAGCTCGCCGGTGCATCGCCCGAGACGCTCATCAAGCTGACGGGCGGCGAGCTTGAAACCTTCCCGATCGCAGGCACGATGCCAAGGGGAAAGACAGACGAGGAAGACGAAGCACTCGAAGAAAGGCTGGTCAGTGACAAGAAGGAACTTGCCGAGCACAATATGCTGGTCGACCTAGGAAGGAACGATATCGGAAAGATCAGCCGCTTCGGATCCGTCAGGGTGAGGGAGCTTCGGAAAGTGAAGCGCTTCTCCCACGTGATGCACCTCTGCTCCTTGGTCACGGGGACGATCCAGGAAGGAAAGGATGCGCTCGATGCCCTGGCCGCCGCGCTTCCGGCAGGCACGATGTCAGGAGCGCCAAAGATCAAGGCGATGGAAATCCTCCACGGGATGGAGAAATCGCCTAGAGGCGTCTACGCAGGCGCCGTCGGATACCTGAGCCTCACAGGAAATATGGACATGTGCATCGGCATCCGCATGGCAGCCGCCAAAGGGGGACGGGTATTCGTGAGAGCCGGCGCAGGCATCGTCAAGGACAGCGTTCCGAAGAGCGAATACAGGGAAACAAGGAACAAGGCAGAAGCCATGATTGAAGCAGTCAGGAAAGGACAGGAGGCGGGGGATTATGATTTTACTCATTGACCATTACGACAGCTTTTCCTTCAACCTCTACCAGCTCGTAGGAAGCCTTTCTTCGGACATCAAAGTCATCCGGAGCGACGAGCTCACCGTGAAGGAAATAGAAAATCTCAATCCTTCCCACATCATCCTTTCACCGGGAACGGGGCGGCCGGAAAATGCAGGCGTCTACGAAGAAGTGATTGAAAAGCTCAGGGGAAAAATCCCGATATTAGGCGTCTGCCTAGGCCATCAGGCGATCGGCGAAGTCTACGGGGCAAAGGTCATAAGCGCTCGGGAAATCCTTCACGGGAAATCCTCAGACATAGAAATCATCAAAGAAACGCCGCTCTTTGAAGGGCTCGGGACATCCTTCGAAGGGGCCAGATACCACTCTCTTGCGATCGACCCGGAAACGATTGCGGGAGACCTCACGGTGACAGCCGTTTCCGATGACGGCGAGGTGATGGCCGTCGAAGACAGCAAAAGAAAAGTCTACGGCGTCCAGTTTCATCCGGAATCCATATTGACGCCAAAGGGCGGAACGATACTTAGCAATTTCTTACAGCAGTGAATGAGTGAATCAGGGGGAATCTATCATGATACAGGAAGCAATCAAAACCATCGTAAAGGGCAGCGAACTGCCATTTGAAACAGCGAGAGAATCCATGGGGGAAATCATGAGCGGGAAAGCATCGGAAGCGCAGATCGGCGCCTTCCTGGCTGCTCTTTCACTGAAAGGCGAGACCGTCGGGGAAATTACAGGATTTGCCAGAGCCATGAGAGACGCATGCGTGCCGGTCTCCCATGAAGGAGAAGTCTTTGAAATCGTAGGGACCGGGGGAGACGGAGCAGACACCTTCAACATTTCCACCACATCCGGCTTCGTCATCGCATCCGGTGGCGTCGCCGTCGCCAAGCATGGCAACAGGAGCGTTTCCTCCCGCTGCGGCGCGGCGGACTGCCTCGAAGCGCTCGGTGTCAACCTGGCTTTGACCGGCAAGGAAAACACCGAGCTTTTGAAGAAAGCAGGCATGTGCTTCATGTTTGCTCCCGTCTACCACAGTTCCATGAAGTATGCGGCCCCGGTCAGGAAAGCCCTCGGTTTCCGCACCGTGTTCAACATCCTGGGACCGCTTGGAAATCCGGCCGGCGCGACGATGCAGCTCATGGGCGTCTATGAAGAAAAGCTCGTCGAACCGATGGCTAAAGTCCTTTCGAACCTGGGCGTCAAGAGAGGCGCTGTCGTCTACGGCATGGACGGGCTGGACGAAATCACCGCCTGCGACAGGACGCTCGTCTGCGAATTCAAGAACGGCCTCTTCCAGAAGTACCTATTAGATCCCCGTGACTACGGCATGGAGCTTGCGCATCCGGGCGACCTCAAGGGCGGGGACAGCCGGGAAAATGCAGAAATCACAAGAGCCGTCCTCTCCGGAGAAAAGGGACCGAAGAGAAATGCAGTTCTCCTGAATGCTGGCATGAGCTTCCACCTTGCAGAGGGCATGTCCCTTGCTGAAGGCATCCAGAAGGCAGCGGACCTCATCGACAGCGGCGAAGCCCTTGCCTTCATGGAACGCTTCATCAGACTCTCAAGGGAGGCGGCACAATGATCCTCGACACACTGGCAGAAGGCGCGAGGCGGCGGGCCAGGGTCCTGGAAGAAGCTGACGGCGAAGGCATCAGGGAAGCGGCGATAGCAAGAGCGCTTGATGAAGACGTCCATGATTTTCCCTTCGAGAGAAATCTCCGGGCAGAAGGCGTGAACATCATCTGCGAAGTCAAGAAAGCATCGCCTTCCAAAGGCATCATCGCTGATCACTTTCCCTACCTTGAAATAGCCAGGGACTACGAAAGGGCAGGGGCAGCCGCCATATCCGTCCTGACCGAGCCGGACTACTTCCTTGGAAGCGGGCTCTACCTGAAGAAAATCTCCCGCGCAGTGCAGATTCCGATCCTTCGGAAAGACTTCATCGTATCCGAAGTCCAGATCTACGAATCCAAGCTCCTGGGCGCCTCGGCCATCCTCCTCATCGTTTCGATCCTGACGGATGAAGAGCTTACAAGGTTCATCCGGACGGCCAAAGGCCTCGGCCTCTCGGCGCTTGTGGAGACAAGGACGGAAGAAGAAATACGGAGAGCCGTCCTCGCAGGGGCAAGAATCATAGGCGTCAATAACCGAGACCTCCGTGATTTCTCCATCGACAATACCCGCGCAGCAAGGCTGCATTCGCTGGTCCCCGAAGATACCCTCTTCATTGCAGAAAGCGGCATACAGAAGAGGGAAGACATCGAAGAGTTCCTTGCGGCCGGCATCCGAAATTTCCTCATCGGGGAAGCCATGATGAAGGCCGAGGACAAGGCAGAAAAACTTGCTGAGTTCATCGGGGAAGAGCCACGGGTCCAGTGCAAGATCTGCGGGATTTCAAGGGAAAGGGATATCGATTTCTTAAACGATGCCCTTCCCGATTACGCAGGCTTCATCTTTGCAAGAAGCCCGAGGAAGGTGACGCCCGATAAAGCGGCCGGCCTCATCAGTTTGCTGGATCCACGGATCAAGGCGGTCGGCGTCTTTGTGAATGAAACGGCAGAGACCATAGCAGACATTGCAAAGAAAACCCATCTCTCCGTCATCCAGCTCCACGGGGATGAGGATTTTGAAACGATCCGCGAAGTGAAGGAAAGGACAGGACTTCCCGTCTGGAAAGCCATCCGGGCAGGAAGCGAGGAAGACATTCTTCCATGGAACGATTCGCCGGCCGATGCCCTTCTCCTTGATGCGAAAGTCATGGGGAAGAGAGGCGGCACAGGAAAGCGCATCGATCCAAATCTCGCCAGAGCGGTAAGGAAGCCCTTCCTTCTGGCGGGCGGCATGAATTGTGAAAATATCGTCCGGGCAGCGCGCATCGCAAGGCCCTTCGCGGTCGACGTGAACAGCGGCGTTGAAACGGACGGCATGAAAGATAAAGAGAAAATACAGGCGGTAATCCGTCTTTTGGCCCGGTCGGGCCTGCGGAAAGGATGAAAGGTATGACGAAAAGAGAAGGACGCTACGGCGTGCACGGCGGACAGTATGTCCCGGAAACATTGATGAATGCAGTCCTCGAGGTCGAGGAAGCGTATGAAAAGTACAAGAATGATCCGGATTTCAATAAGGAACTCGACGACCTGAACAGGAATTACACAGGCCGCCCCTCGCTCCTCTACTATGCCAAGAAAATGAGTGAAGACCTGGGCGGAGCGAAGATCTATCTCAAGAGAGAAGACCTCAACCACACAGGCGCCCACAAGATCAATAACGTCCTTGGCCAGGCACTCCTTGCCAAGAGAATGGGCAAGACAAGAATCATTGCCGAGACCGGCGCAGGCCAGCACGGCGTAGCTGCCGCAACGGCCGCTGCCCTCTTCGGCATGGAATGCGAAGTCTTCATGGGCAAGGAAGATACCGAGCGTCAGGCACTGAATGTCTACCGCATGCGTCTCCTCGGCGCCAAGGTCCATCCCGTCACCTCCGGGACCATGACACTGAAGGATGCCGTCAGCGAAACGCTCCGCGAATGGACGAGACGTCTGGACGACACCTACTACATCATGGGATCGGCCGTCGGCCCGCATCCGTTCCCGATGATCGTCCGCGATTTCCAGGCCATCATCAGCAAGGAAGCCAGAGCGCAGATCCTGGAAGCGGAAGGGAAACTCCCGGCCGCTGTCCTTGCCTGCGTCGGAGGCGGCAGCAACGCCATTGGCACCTTCTACCATTTCATCCCGGACGAAGGCGTCCGCCTCATCGGATGCGAAGCGGCAGGAAGGGGCATCCATACAGGAAAGCATGCGGCGACCCTCACGATGGGGACCGAAGGCATCTTCCACGGCATGAAATCCTACTTCGTGCAGGATGAATACGGACAGATCGCACCGGTCTACTCCGTTTCCGCCGGCCTCGACTATCCGGGCGTAGGACCCGAACACTCCTACCTGAAGGACATCGGCCGCGCTGAATACGTGCCGATCACTGACGACGAAGCCGTCGACGCCTTCGAATACCTGTCAAGGACGGAAGGCATCATTCCGGCCATCGAAAGCGCGCATGCCGTCGCAGAAGCCATCAAGCTGGCACCGACGATGAAGAAAGACGACATCATGATCATTTGCATTTCCGGCCGCGGCGACAAGGACGTAGCAGCCATGGCAAGATACAGAGGGGTGGACATTCATGAATAAATTAGAAAAAGCCTTCGACGGGCACAAAGCATTCATCGGTTTCCTGACAGCAGGCGACCCGAGTCTGGAAGATACCGAGCGGTATATAGAAATCATGGCAAAGTCCGGGTGCGACCTGATTGAAATTGGTATTCCTTTCTCCGATCCTGTGGCAGAAGGGGAAGTCATCCAGAAAGCGACCATCCGCGCCCTTGCTGCCGGCACCACGACAGACAAGATCTTCGACATGGTAGAAAGAGTCGCTCTGAAAATCGATATTCCTCTCGTCTTCATGACCTACCTCAATCCGGTCTACGTCTACGGCGCAGAGAAATTCTTTGCCCGCTGCGAGAAGGCAGGCATCTCCGGCATCATCGTTCCAGACATGCCATATGAAGAAAAAGGAGAACTCGCAGAACCCGCCAGAGCGCATGGCGTGAAGATCATCTCCCTCATCGCCCCGACCTCTGAAGGCCGCGTCGGCATGATTGCGAGAGATGCAGAAGGCTTCATCTACCTCGTTTCCTCCATGGGGGTCACAGGCGTCAGGAGCGAAATCACGACGAACGTCAAAGCCATCACCGATACGATCAGGAAGTACACGGACGTTCCCGTCGCCGTTGGCTTCGGCATTGCAACGCCCGATCAGGCGGAAGACATGGCGGGAGCTTCTGACGGCGCCATCGTGGGAAGCGCCATCGTCAAGATCATCGAAGAGCATGGCAGCAAAGCAGACGAGCCGCTTGCCGCATACATCCGCTCCATGAAAGACGGCGTGGAAAAAGCAGAAGGGAAATAAGCAATATAAAAAGGGCTGTGCAGGGAGGAATCCTTCCACAGCTCTTTTTCTTATTCCCCATTTCCTTATATATAAGTATATACAAATAAAGAGAAGTGACTGATTTTCGACCAACGAAAAATAGAAATCTTTCACTCTAGCATTTCTATGAGTTCATGGTATAATGAGGGCGTTGCGATACTTTCTCAGAAATCATTCAATCAGGTGAAAGCCTGTGATAAGGAGCATTTCATGAGCACATTGATAAAAGCGCTGGCGGCTCTGGCTGCAGGCGCGCTGACGGCGTATCTTCTGCCGAAACATAAAAAGGGAAAAGAAAAGAAGCGCCTTTCCGTGGGAGAGAGCTTCCGTTTTCTGGCGGAACAGACAGGCACCTGCCGCGATCCGATTCCGGTCTACTACTACCGTCCGGCTACCTGGACCGAGGACCAGCCCGTCTTCATTTCCTTCCCGGACGTGACACGCCGCGCAGAGAAATTCGAACGCCATATGGAAAGCCTTGCCGTGAAGTACAACATGCTGATCGCATGCCCTGAATTCTCGACGAAGAAATATCCGGGCGCGCGCTGGTATCAGGAAGGAAACGTGCAGGACAAGGAAGGCGAGGAAGGAACGATCCAGCCAAGAAACCACTGGTCCTTCGATGCCGTGAACCATATCGTTGCCGCTGTCCGCGCAAGAACCCATGCCAAGGGAAAGGTCATCATTTTCGGCCATTCTGCCGGCGGCCAGTTCATGCATCGCTACAGCCTTCTTGATGGAAGAGCGGACGTCGATGCCATCGTCTGCGCCAATGCGGGATGGTTCACGATGCCTGACGATACCACCTGCTACCCGTACGGCACAAAGGGCCTCGGCCTTTCCGATGCCGATCTGGCTTCTGCCTTTGCTCTCCCCGTCATCATGCTGATGGGAAGCGAGGACGTTTCCAGAGAGCAGCCTTTCCGCGCGACCCCCGAGGCCGATGCACAGGGCAAGAACCGCATGGAACGCTGCCTCCATTACTTCGATGCCTGCCAGAAGAAAGCCGAAGAACTCGGCGTTCCCTTCAACTGGAAGAAAGGCGTCGTAGAAGGCGCTGCCCACGAAGGCGGCAAGATGGCAGAAGGCGCCATGAAACTCTTCTGCGAAGAACCGCTCGATGAAACAGTAGGAATGTAAGAACTTAAAAGTAAGCACTTGAAAAGGCTGCGGCGAAAGATATATCTCGCTGCAGCCTTTTTTCATTTCATCACCAGTCAATCCATGTGAGCGCTTTTTCCAGTTCGTAGAAGGTCTTGCCATCCCAGAGGATATCTTCGGTGAGATGGTTCAGCACATCTTCCGCGTCGTCACTTTCGTAGTAGTACACCATTTCCATGAACTCTTCGAAAGGCTCGCCCGTGAAGCGGTACTTCTCCACGCTGATGCTGTTAGTGTCCCTTCCCGGATGGAACTTCAGCCCCGAAAAACGGTACACATAGCTCTTGTGCCTGACGGAAGCTTCCCCGTCATTCATAAAGTCGATAAATTCATCTGCGTCGCCGCCCTGCATATTGTCCTCCTTGTTCTTAACTATATTGGACGTCTTTATTATACAGGAAATCCGCGGGAAGCGGTAGGATGCCCTTGCCTTTTTTGCACTTGCCCGTCGTGGTATAATAATTAAATACGATATTCAGTTGTCAGCTGTCAACCAACTTAAAAAAACAGGAGGAATGATGAAAAAGGCAATCATATTATCCAGCGGGGGCGTCGATTCCACGACGTGCGTATCCCTGGCTGTCGACAGACTGGGAGCAGACAATGTTGTGACTGCTTCTATTTTTTATGGCCAGAAACATAAGAAAGAAATCCTGGCCGCGCGCAAAGTGGCAGAATACTACCACCTACGGCATTATGAATTCGATCTTTCCTCCCTCTTCCAGTATTCGAACTGCTCGCTCCTTGAAGGCTCCACGCAGGAAATCGTGCATGAAAGCTATGCCGAGCAGATTGAGAAGGACGGAGAAGGAAAAGTTTCCACGTACGTCCCCTTCAGAAACGGACTGATGCTCTCCACAGCGGCTTCGCTGGCAGCCAGCCTCTTTGAAGACGACGACGTAGATATTTATATCGGCGCCCATGCCGATGATGCGGCCGGCGATGCGTATGCCGACTGCAGCGAGCCATTCCTGAAAGCTATGGGAGATGCAGTTTCCATCGGCACATACGGAAAAGTCCATCTGGCATTCCCCTTCGCCAAGCTGAACAAGGCAGGCGTCGTAGCTATGGGCCTTAAGCTCAAGACACCTTATGAACTCACATGGAGCTGCTATGAAGGCGGCGAGAAACCCTGCGGAACCTGCGGGACCTGTATAGACCGTGCAGCTGCGTTTGCTGCGAACGGCGTTAAAGACCCGGCCCTCTGAGCCGAGAAAGGAATATTATGTTTACCGTAACAAAGAGAATGGAAGTATCCGGGGCGCATTACCTGCACCTCGATTATGAAAGCAAGTGCACGAACCTGCATGGCCATAACTGGATCATCACCGTCACCGTCCAGAGCGAGGAAGTCGACCACAACGGCATGGTCGTCGATTTCAGCAAGATCAAGGAAATCGTGAACCGCTTCGACCACGCCCTCATCAATGACGTCATGGGGGATATCAACCCGACCGCCGAAAACATGGCCAAGTGGCTCTGCGACCGCATCCCGCACTGTGTACGCGTATCCGTACAGGAAACGGAAGGAAACGTGGCCACCTATGAAAAGTGAGTACCGCTATGACGACGGACTTTTCCATGTGACCGAGATCTTCGACAGCATCGACGGCGAAGGAAAAAGAACCGGCTGCATGGCCATTTTCGTAAGACTGGCAGGCTGCAACCTGCGCTGCACGTACTGCGACACCGCTTACTCGCTTGAACTTTCCGACACAAAGGAAGCGCTGACGGAAGATGAACTCATCCGCCGCATCCACGCCTTCCCTTGGAAGAACATCACACTGACCGGCGGCGAGCCGATGCTTCATCCGCTCCGCCATCTCTGCGAAAGACTCTCCGAAGAAGGCTATGACATCAATATAGAAACGAACGGCGCCGTTCCCCTTTGGGAAGACCGCCCGTCCGGCGTTTTCTACACGATGGACTTCAAGTGCTCGGGAAGCGGCATGAAAGAATCCATGAGGAAAGAAAATTTCCCCATCCTGAAAGAAAAAGACGTGTTGAAATTTGTCGTCGGCTCGAAGGAAGACCTGGATGAAATGAAGGAAATCACAAAGACGTACTTCGAAAGAAAAGACCATCCGGAATTCTTCGTTTCTCCCGTCTGGGGGAAAATCACGCCGGCGGAATTGGTAGAGTATGTCAGGGAAAACCGGCTGAGCCGCGTGAGGGTGCAGGTGCAGCTTCACAAGATCATCTGGGACCCGAACAGAAGGGGCGTATAAAAATGGATCGAAAGAAACTCGAAGAGGCAGCCCGCCTCATCATTGAAGCAGTCGGAGACGACCCCGGAAGGGAAGGCCTCCTGGAGACGCCGAAACGCTTCGCAGACATGATGGAAGAACAGTTCAAGTACTGCAGCATTTCCAATGACGAAATCGCCCGCGAATTCGACAAGACCTTCGAATCACCGGAAAGCGACATGGTCGTCGTGAAGGACATTGAAATCTTCTCCCACTGCGAACACCACATCGCTCTCATGTACAATATGAAAGTCACCGTCGGATATATGCCGAAAGGCCGCGTTATCGGACTTTCCAAGATCGCCCGCATCGCAGACGCCGTATCCCGCCGCTTCCAGATTCAGGAACGCATCGGCACCGACATCCGTGACATCATGAAGAAAGTCACGGGCTCTGACGACGTCGCTGTCCTGATCGACGGCGAACACTCCTGCATGACCGCCCGCGGCATCAAGAAGCCGGGCACCCGCACCAGGACGGTATCCGTCTCCGGTGCTTTTAAGAAAGACATCGAACTCCGCAAGGAATTCCTCATGCTCGCAGGCAAGTAACGGACATACCGGGAAAGGACGACTATGGATATTTTCAAGAAATTCACCGCGCGCGCCGTCAAGCTCGTCTCCGGACGCGCATCGGCTGCGCTCTTCTGTGACTACGCCTATGCCAATGAAATGAAGACCCCGGTGCACCCGGGCTATGGACGCGGCAGCAGAAACCGCGGCGCCCTCGAAATGGAATATGCGGCGGACGGTTCTGAAAAGGTCGAAGAGAAAATCTTCAAGACAGGAAATACCGATCCCAAAGGCGTCCAGAACATTCACGTCTGGTACCCTGCATCCATGGAAGAAGGGAAGAAATACCCGCTTCTCATCATTTCCAATGGCATGGAATTCTCCTGCACCTCTTTTATCGCGATTCTCCAGCACCTTGCCTCCTGGGGCTTCATTGCAGCCGGCAACGATGCACTGAACTCGGGACGCGGCGAAACAGCGGCCAAGACGCTCGAGAAAATGCTCTCTGAAAACGAAAAGCAGGGAAGCCTTTTCCATGACCGCATCGATCTGGATCACATCGGAGGCATCGGCTACTTCCAGGGAGGCGCCGGCGCTATCCGTCAGGCGACCATCTCGAAGAACAAGGACCATTACAGTGCGCTGTACCTGGCAAGCCCCATGACGCTTTCCTTCATCGAGAAAGCAAAAGCTGCTGCATGGTCATACGACCCGTCCCAGATTACGGTTCCCGTATTCATCGCCTCAGGCGGAGACGGCATCGAAAATGGCATTCTCGCTCCTAAGGAAGACATGGAAGGCATTTATCAGGCCGCAAAAGGACCGGCCGTCATCGGACGCATGAAAGGCGAGGACCACCTCCGCGTCATGACACGCGCCGACGCATACATGACAGCATGGTTCCGCATGATCCTTTCTGGCGATGAAAAAGCAGCCTCCATCTTTGGAAAAGACGGTGAATTCATGAAGAATGCAGGCTGGACAGATATAAGCATCAAGGGAATTCCCTTGGAAGGAAACGAATGAAACATATAAAGAAAATTCTGGCGGCGGGCATTTGTCTCGCCGCTTCACTCTATCTCACGCCTGCCATGGCGGCCTACGAAATCGACCCCGATTACACCATGAAGTACAACGACCCGGGGAAAATCGAGCAGCGCTACCGCTGGCACGGGCCCTACGAGGTGAAGTCCGTCGTCCTCTCTGACGGTGAAGCGAAATATGGAAATTACAAGTACAAAGTCTGGTATCCCGTGCAGCAGGCAGGGCGCGAAAGGCCCCGACCCCTCGTCATCACCCTGAACGGCACCGGCGGATCCTGCGACAAGGACGAACCCATCTTCAGGCATCTCGCCTCCTGGGGCTTCGTCGTGGCAGGAAATACGGATGCGCAGACAGCGCCGGGCTTCTCTGCCGAATGGACACTCGATCAGGCCCTTGCGGCCAATCAGGATTCCAAAAGCCCTCTTTATCATCAGATCGATGAAAAGGAAATCGGCATCGTAGGCTACTCTCAGGGAGGTGCCGGTGCTTACAATACACTTGAAGGGAAAGACGGCGATAAATTCAAGACCATGGTCACCGTTTCAGGCGTCACGAAATCCATCGGAGAAAAACTCCACCTGCCCGTCTGGATCTACGACCCGTCCAAAGTCACTATCCCCGTCTTCATGGCAGCCGGCACAGGCATCCTTGACAGGAAACTTATCACACCGCTCGATGAAATGAAGGAAAACTACAGCAAAATCCAGTCAAAGACAGCCGCCATGGGAAGAAGAAAAGACGCAGACCACCTGGACATCCAGACCGCCGCCGACGCCTACATCACCGCCTGGCTCAAATGGCAGCTCGATGACGACATCTACGCCAAAAGAGTCTTCACAGGCAAAGACCCCGAAATCCTGAGGAACCCCGCATGGGACAACGCAGAAGTAAGGAACCCGGAAACGACCCAGCCAAAACAGACTGAAAAGTGAATTGATAAATAAATGCTAAGATCAATCTTATTCAGGAACTGAACAAAATGAAATGTTTTGGGAGATGATGAGGGGAATTTATAAAAAGCTATTCGCAGAATTTTTCCCTCGAAATCTTCCAATGGAAGATTTTGCTGTCCCGAGCCGAAGGCTTGCAGAGAAATGACAATGGTTTGCCATTTCTGGCTTCAAATTTTTGATTTTTACAAAAGGAAGCCCGGTCTGCTAAAAAGCTTGATAAATGGCAGCACGACAATTTTTAGAGTATAGATTCTTGCCGACCTGCAAATTTTTTAAGAATTTGCACCGACCTTGAACTCCGCTCATCTTCTCCTGCACAGAGTCTTACTTTTATGCTAAAATATATAAATATATATGAGGAGAAAAATGCAGAAGAAACGTGAATTTTTCATCATGACTGCTTTTATTGGAGAGGGGCATTCTCAGGCGGCTCGGGCTATTGCGGAGACCATCAAACAGGTTCATCCCGATGATGCGGTTCGCGTGCTGGATTTTCTGTCCAGGGATGTTCTTTCCATTGATCACGTCTTAAAAGAATCTTACCTGAAAATGATTCGTATATTCCCTGAAATGTACGATAGTCTATATAGCAATTCACAGAACAGGCATTTAGGAGCAACGTTTCAGAGTCTTCTTTCCTGGAGTTTCCGAAAGCGGATGAAGAGGCTGATTACCGTCTTGAAACCGGATGCCCTGTTGTTTACCCATCCATTTCCGGCCTGTGCAGCCAATCTGCTGAAGAAGGAAGGGGACATTAATACCCCTCTTCTCGGAGTCATTACCGACTTTGATATTCATCAGCTCTGGGTGTACAAACATCTGGATGTGTACTGCGTCCCTTCCGAGGATTTGGCGCGTAAACTGGAAGCCCATAATGTGCCGAGAAATATTATTCACACCACGGGAATTCCAGTTCGCAAATCCTTCTATGAAGAACTGAAAAATCCAAGTCCTAAAGAAAAAGGGACCGTACTCATCATGGGTGGGGGCCTGGGACTCGGAAATATTACAGATACTCTTCTACGTCTGGACAAGATTGATTCCGTGAGCCAGTTTATTATTGCTACGGGACAGAATATCAATCTATATGAAGAAGTGGCATCTATCCGGTCAGGCCTCCGGCATCCGGTGGATCTGCACAGCTATACCAATAAAGTGGCAGAAATGATGAGTAAGAGTGAACTCATCGTCACCAAACCTGGTGCGCTCACCTGTACAGAAGCGCTGACCATGAATCTGCCTATGGTTTTGGTCAACGCCCTTCCCGGACAGGAACGGGCAAACGCCCAGCATCTGGAAGAACAGGGATGTGCTGTCTGGATTAGGAAGAATGAACTGGTGGACACAGTCGACGGTCTGCTGAAAAATGAAGATAAACTCAAGCAAATGGCACTTGCCTGTGGCAATGATAAAAAGGACAGCGCACTCGAAATCGTCCAGATACTCGTCCATATGCTGGAAAGCAATACGAACCGAAATAGGTCTCTCCAATTTAAAGAAAGGGGATACCTATTTGACTATAACGAGAATGTCGAAATTTGTATATCTAGTTAACAATGGAGAAAAGAATGCAGCAGTGGATTAACCATGCAGGAAGAAAACAGAAAAAGAAGCCTCGCAGTGCTTCTCTGATTCGTCTTATAAGCAAAGCCATATATCTTTGCGGAGATTATGTGGGAATTTTATTGGCCGAATGGATAGCCTTCCATATCAGAAATTTCCTGATGGGCAATATATTTCAGGTAAACGCCATATACATCTATATAGTGACACCTGCTGTATTCCTTCTGGCGCTGGCATTTGCCGGAATATATTCCAAACATTATACCAGTGCACAGATGCTGGAAAAACTGTTTAAAGCATGTCTCGGGGCTATTGCATTTTCCATCATCCTCATGTTTCTTACCCAGGTGTCTGGACAGGTATCCCGTCTGTATGTAGGGCTTTTTGCGTTCATCGTCTACCTGTTCCTGGTAGTTGAAAAATATATTACCGCCTTATGTATCCGTAAGATGCCTGGACTTCAGATTCCTGTTCTGGTAGTAGGTGCCGGAAAGACAGCCGATGCAGCGATTGATGAAGGGAAAAACAACGTATTCATCAACTATCGGGTAGGCGGATTTCTTGAGGATTTTGAGCCATCTTCCCACTATGCCCAAACATACCCGATCCTTGGAGGGTTTAACGATCTGGAAAAGGTAATTGCTGAAACCGGAATTCAGGATGTAATCATCGCGGCACCAGGACTGCCGCAGGACCAGCTGAATCATCTCCTCTATCGTGCGCAGACACTGGTTCCCTATGTAAGCGTAGTTCCAAATCTGGTAGGCGTACCCATGTCAAATGTCGAAGTTGAATCTTTCTTTGATACCCGGATTATGCTCTTAAATATTAAAAATAATCTGGCGTTTCGACTGAATCAGATTATTAAGCGGATATTTGATGTTGTTCTGACGCTTAGTGGAGGTTTATTCCTGCTCCCATTATTTCTTGGAATTTGTGTATGGATAAAAACGGATTCGCAAGGACCGGCAATCTATAAACAGCGTCGGGTGGGCAAGGATGGAAAAGAATTCGACTGCTACAAATTCCGCTCTATGGTCGTAGATTCGAAAGAACGACTGGAAAAACTTCTGGCCACAGATCCAAAGGCAAAAGAAGAATGGGAACGGGATTTTAAACTGAAAAATGATCCACGTATTACGAAAAGTGGTGCTTTTCTTCGAAAGACCAGTCTGGATGAACTTCCGCAGCTTCTCAATGTACTGAAGGGGGAAATGTCCCTGGTAGGTCCCCGTCCGATTGTACAGAAAGAAGTGCCTAGGTATGAACAGTATATTAAAGAATACTACATGGTACTCCCTGGAATCACAGGCCTCTGGCAGGTGAGTGGTCGAAGTGATACCACATATCCTGAGCGCGTGGCCATGGATATGTGGTACGTTCATAACTGGAGTGTATGGCTTGATATCATTCTTATCTGGCGTACATTTTTTGCTGTCATTCATAGCCGTGGTGCTTATTAATTAAACAGGATGGATGAAAAATGAAAATTCGTAAAGCAGTCATTCCAGCGGCAGGATTTGGAACTCGTTTTTTGCCAGAAACAAAAGCCATGCCAAAGGAAATGCTTCCTATTGTAGATAAACCGACAATTCAATATATAGTGGAAGAAATATTAGACAGTGGAATTGAAGATATACTGATAATCAGCGGACATGCAAAACGTGCCATTGAAGATCACTTTGATTCATCACCGGAACTTGAACAGCATTTATTTGAGCACAACAAGATGGAATTACTGGACGAAGTGCGCAAAGTAGCGAATATTAAAGTACATTATATTCGGCAGCAGCACATGAGAGGATTGGGAGATGCTATACTCTGTGCTAAAGATTTTACTGATGGGGAACCTTTTGGAGTTATTCTGGGGGATGACCTGGTGTATAACGGAGATGATACACCGGCCCTGGGACAGCTGCTTGAACAATATGAAAAAACCGGAGGCACTATTGTGGGTTGTCAGCTGGTTGAAAGAGAACAGGTTTCCTCCTACGGAATCATAAAAGGGAATCTTACGGAAAACTCTGACCTTGTTCTTGTAGAAGATATGGTGGAAAAGCCTAAAATAGAAGAGGCACCGAGCCGGCTGGCAGCTCTGGGAAGATATGTCATTACCCCGGATGTATTTGAGATACTGGAACATACAAAGCCAGGAAAAGGGGGAGAAATCCAGCTTACTGATGCATTGAGGATTATGGCGCACAGCGGAAATGTCTACGCTTATAATTTCAAGGGCAAGCGTTATGATACAGGCAATAAGCTGGGGTTTCTTAAGGCTACCGTAGAATATGCACTTCGCAGGGATGATCTGGGCCCGGCATTTAAAAATTATCTGTCTGATGTGGTAAGAAATCTGTCTTGATATTATTCCAATATGGGTAATAAGATAGTGTGATTTTGAGTAAAGGAGTATGAACATAATGAATGTATTACTTGCCGGTGGTGCGGGATATATTGGTTCACATACCGCAGTGGAACTGCTCAATGCCGGTCACCAGGTGGTGATTGTAGATGACTACAGCAACAGCAGTCCTGAAGCGGTTCACAGAGTAGAAAAAATCACAGGAAAATCAATAAATTCCTATGAAGCCGATGTGAAGGATAAGGAAAAGATGCGTCATATCTTTTCAGAAAATCACATTGATTGTGTCATTCATTTTGCCGGACTTAAGGCGGTGGGAGAATCCGTTCGTCTTCCGTTGAAGTATTACCGCAATAACATAGATACTACACTGACTCTGCTGGAATGCATGGAAGAAGCGGGAGTTAATCAGTTTGTTTTCTCCTCTTCAGCCACGGTGTATGGGGAAGAAAATACGCCACCTTATGTGGAAACCATGCATCGAGGGAGCTGCTCCAATCCCTATGGCTGGACCAAAGTGATGATGGAACAGATTCTTGAAGATGCCGCTAAAGCGAACCCGAAATTATCCGTGATTCTCCTTCGTTACTTTAACCCTATTGGAGCCCATGAAAGTGGTCTGATTGGGGAAGATCCACAGGGAATTCCTAATAATCTGATGCCTTATATTGCTCAGGTGGCAGTTGGTAGAAGAGACCATCTCACGGTGTTTGGAGGAGACTATCCCACACCAGATGGAACCTGCCTTCGCGACTATATTCATGTGATGGACCTGGCAAATGGCCATGTAAAGGCAGTAGAATATGCAGCTAGCCACAAGGGCGTTGAAGTGTTTAACCTGGGAACAGGCACTCCTTACAGCGTTCTCGATATCATTCATGCATTTGAAAAGGCTACCGGAGTCAAAGTGAAGTACGAAATCGGACCGCGCAGAGCGGGAGATCTTCCGAAATTCTGGGCAGATTCAACCAAGGCACAGAATGTACTTGGCTGGCATGCGGAAAGAACTCTGGAAGACATGTGCAGGGATACATGGAATTGGCAATCAAAGAATCCTGAGGGATATAAGAAATAGTATCGCTAATATATGTATATAGAAAGAGGAGAAACTAATATGTTTATGAGATAATTGGAGTGTTTTTTGCTTTCGATATTTGTATGAAGCAACAAGGGCTAGAAATAGTTTTTAACCGTAGATTGTAAAATATAATGCAACAGTAAAAAACTCATATTGGCAGTTTCCTGTAAAATGTAAATAGCGACAAATACATTATAGAAAGGACTACCAATATGAGTTACTCCCATCTTACCATAAAAGAACGTTATCAGATAGAAGCATATGTGCTTGAAGGCCATTCTGTTCGTAAAATTGCGTCCCTTATGAAGGTACATCCTTTTACCATTTCTCGTGAGTTCAAGCGTTCACCGGGACAGTATTTCGCTGAACGTGCAGAAGCCCATGCCTCCTTATGCCGCTCTACCAAGGGGAGACGCACCATCTTTACTGCTTCTCTAGCTAAAACCATTGAAGACCGGTTAAAGAAAACTTGGTTCCCAAAGCAGATTGCTCAATCCCTTAAAGAAAAAGTTCCCTACTTTAAAACCATCTATAACTGGATTCATAATAAACAACTTCCCGTCGATAAAAAGGTTCTTCGTCGTAAGGGAAAACCTTTCAGAACCATGGAAACCAGAGGAAAGTTCTTGATTGGAACTCCCATCTCTGACAGGCCTCCCGAAGTAGAGACACGAAAGACCTTTGGGCATTGGGAGATTGATACCGTAGTATCTCCTCGTGGAAAAGATAAGGCCTGTGTAGTCCCTTTTCTGGAGCTCAAAACACGTTTCTATGTGACGATTCGTATGCCGGGTTGTTCTGCCACATCTATGTAATACAGCTGATAACACGATATGAAAAGAACTGTTTCCGAAGCATGACATCAGACAGAGGGAAGGAATTTGCCTGTTTTCGGGAGATAGAGGCCATGGGCATTCCCTTCTATTTTGCAGAGGTATATTCCTCATAGCAGCGCGGAGCCAATGAAAATTCCAATGGTCTGCTCAGAGAATTTTATCCTAAGGGGACATTATTCTCTGCCATCAATCAGGAAGAGCTGGATAGAAGCGTGTCATTGATTAATGAAAGACCACGAAAATGTCTTGCATCAGAGGTGCTTACACAGGAAATTTCTAATTTGTGACAAGTGTTGCGTTATTTATTGCAATTCGCCTTACAAAAATTGTCTGATCAAAGGAGTTTGTAAATGAAAGAGCCGATTCGGGTATTGCAGATTATCGGGATTGTAGCCGGAGGCGGCGTAGAGGCTGTGATCATGAATTATTATGAGCATATCGACCGTACGAAAGTGCAGTTTGATTTCATTGTTCATAATGATAACAAAATCGACATTACTCAGAAAGTTGAGGCCATGGGGGGTAAGGTGTATAAAGTGACGCCCTACTATAAAAATCCTATTGCTTTTATGTGGGATATTTATAAAGTTATCAAAAGGCATCACTATCGCATCGTTCACTCCAATATGAACACACTATCTGCTTTTTCACTTTTTGCGGCATGGGCGGCTGGAGCTCCTGTGCGTATTCTTCATAACCATAGTACTTCATCTCCGGGGGAAACCAAGCGGAACATCATGAAATTCATGCTGCGTCCATTTGCCAGGCTGTTTGCCAATCATTACCTCGCCTGCAGCCGACTGGCCGGAGAGTGGATGTATGGCAGGAAAATGATGGACAGTGGGAAAGTTACTATCGTCAATAATGCCATAGACTTGAAGAAATATGCTTTTAATCCGCAAAAGAGAAATTTATTAAGGAAAGAGCTGGGGCTTGCCGATGAATTTGTCATCGGCCATGTAGGACGGTTCATGTTTCAGAAAAACCATGAATTCCTTATTGATGTATTTGCAGAAGCCTATAAGAAAAATCCACATATGGCGCTGCTTCTAGTTGGTGATGGGCCCTTGAGACCGGCTATGGAAGAAAAGGTAAGGAAACTGGGACTCACAGACCATGTGAAATTCCTCGGCTTGAGAAATAATGTACAGGATTTCTATCATGTGATGGATATTCTTGTCTTGCCCTCACATTACGAAGGGCTGCCGGTGGTGGGAGTGGAAGCCCAGGCAAATGGACTTCCCTGTCTCTTTTCCACAAAGGTGACAAAAGAGACGCGTCTTACTCATTCGGCACAGTTTTTGGATTTAGAGGCAGGTGCTTCCATGTGGGCGGAAGAAATTATATCTATAAAATGTGAAAGAAACAAGAAAGCAGGAGACGAATTGAGGCAAGCAGGTTTTGAGATATATAAAGAGGCAGAAAAGTTGGTAAAATTCTATATCGAATTGTCAACCGGGGGGGGTACATGAGGAGTTAAAATCTCTACGTCCGGTACCTGGGCCTAGCCTGAAGCGATATATGCCAGACGCTTTCATGCAATTGATGGAAATGGCGGAAATTGCATGAAAGTACTGCATGTGGGAGAATATGTACAGGGCGGCGTGGCAACCTATATATCAATGCAAGTTGTTGTTATTATACCTGTTTACCATCCGGATAAGAAATTCAATTCTCTACTCCGAATGCTAAAACAGCAGGAAGATGTTCTTTTTGATCTTTATATTGTAAATTCCGGATCTGATAAAAAACAGTATGAGAAAGACTTAGATGGCTTATCCTATACTATGGTGGATATCGATCCGAGTACATTTAATCATGGTGGAACCAGGCTGAAGGCTGCGGAAACCTGCGAAAAATATTCTTTTCTTGTTTATATGACGCAGGATGCTGTTTTGGCAGATAAGCATTCACTTTCTAATCTTTTGAAGGCTTTTGCAGATAAGGATGTCGGGTGTGCCTACGGAAGGCAATTACCAAATGCTGATGCCGGGATTTTGGCAGCTCATGCCCGCCTTTTTAACTATCCCGATAAAAGCCAGATAAAGCAGCTTTCTGATAAACAACGACTTGGAATTAAAACGGTCTTTATCTCAGATACCTTTGCGGCTTATCGGTGTAGCGCACTATATGCGATAGGGAATTTTCCTGAACACGTAATTCTGAGTGAAGATACGTATGTAGCAGCAAAAATGGTATTAGCCGGATGGAAGGTAGCATACTGTGCTGATGCAAAGGTATACCATTCCCATAACTATACAATAATGCAGGAATTCCGGCGGTACTTTGATACAGGAGTCTTTCATGCGGAGGAGCCTTGGATTCGAAAATCTTTTGGCGTTGCAGAAGGGGAAGGCAAACGTTTTGTCCTATCGGAGACCCGTTATATTCTGTCCCACAAGCCTTGGCTTATTATTTCGATGGTCATGAGAGATGGAATGAAGTTCCTTGGATATAGAATGGGAATTTCATATCGCTTCCTGCCGCGGGGATTTATTAAGAAAGTTAGCATGATGAAGAGCTACTGGAAATAAAGAATCATAAATATGCATTATAAAACCAAATAGATCAGATTTCCGTGTGAGTAAGAAAAAGAAACTGTAAAGGAAATGAACAAACACATTAGTCAGAGAAGACAACGTACGGAAGATATCAAAGCGGCCGGTTTTGATTCGGCAGAAGAGGCTCGTAGATTGGAGTCTTATTATAGTAAAGTTGTGATGAAGTAAGGAATGGGACGACTTTGAAAACGATTACTATCGCCATGGCCATTTATAAGCCTAGAATAGATTGGCTCATAGAGGAACTGGATTCCATATATAACCAAACGTATCGGGATTTTCAGGTGCAGGTGTGGGATGACTGCCCGGAAGATTTGAATGACTATAATGATTTATTTAAAAGTCATTTGAAAGAAATCCCCTTTACTATCCATAAAGGAAAGAAAAATCTGGGGTCTAATGGAGTATTTCAGAACTTGACAGAGTTGACGGATACTCCTTTCATCGCTTACTGTGACCAGGATGATATATGGATGCCGGATAAGCTGCAGGTTTTACTGGGGCTGCTTAAGGCCAGTGAGAGTAATACATTGGCTTTCAGTGATATGATGGTGATTAATGGTAAATCAGAACTGGTGGCTGATCGGATTGCGCAGGTGAGACCGCGTCAGGTTTTCTATCCAGAAAAAGATGCACTGTTACACTTGCTTGCCAAAAATTTTGTCACAGGATGTACCATGATGATGAAGAGTAATATAGCCAAAGTGGCTATGCCATTTCCTCCATCAGTATTTCATGATTGGTGGCTGGCTATTTGTGCTGCATCTAAAGGCAAAATTGTAATGGCAGATAAGCCCTTAATGAAGTATCGAATCTATGGTGGTAATCAATCTGCAGTACTGAAGGGAATTGTTGATAAATCATCGTATTATAAAAAACGTGTTTTGGCGCAAATGGAACTTGTCGATCATGTATGGGAAGCGTTTGGGCCTAATGATATCATAAAATTGGAAAGAAATTGGTGTCATGCCAGGTCAGGATATTTCGAACACCCAAACATTAGAGATTTGATGATTATGATGTCGTTAAGACAATATAACAAATCAACGGTACTTTTTGAGGCGGTACTACCAATCATGCCAAGTTTTATTTTTCATAAAGTGGTTGAAGCGGTACAACAAGGGAAAATGTAAATTCCTTAGTAGTTCTTCGGTAGGACCAAGGATATTTGCTTTTATTTATGTTAAGCTAAAAAATTGTTCAATAACAATAATACGATTGCTTAACTGCTGCATGAGAGGCCGTAGTTGAATATATAGGTGGTTGTGATGGACGAAGAAATCATTTTTTATGAAAAAAGCACTTCTAGAGGATCCTCAGATTTTCTCAAAAAACCTAATTTAACCCTTAACGAGCTGCGGAGTAAACTGGCTCAGGATCTTCAGGTAGACCATTTGAATTTTCTGCTGGGAGCTGGATGTTCCAGCTACATGGATAAGAATGAGAAAAATGATCAATGGGAAGAAAAATCTGTTCCTACTATGCGTGAATTATTCAAGCGGTTTTACGAGAAGGAGCCTGATTTTCGTATTGGATCATTAGGAACTAATGGGCAATTTGATTCCAATCTTGAAAAAATGATAGAAACTATGCAGGCAGTACAAGTAGTGGACAATACAATTAACAGAGTACTCAACGGAAGGAATGCAAAAATTGATGACAAAATAGATAGTAAGATTGATAAAGTACAAAATTTTATCCGTGAACAGATAAAAAGTGGAATGGTAAGACAAGATGCTCATGGAAAAATAACATATTCACCAGTTCTAACGCTATATGAAGAATTTTATCAGAAGATTGCCCAACGCAGCAGGGAAAATCCTATTAATATCTTTACGACAAATTACGATTTATTCAATGAAATGGCACTCGATAATTTGGGGTTTCCTTACAATAACAGATTTACAGGAACTTATAGAAGAAAATTTAATCCTTTAAGTTACCACTACATGTATGTAGAAAATTTGAATCTACATGATTCAATGTGGCAGAAGGTTTCTAATTTTTTTAATCTTGTTAAGATTCACGGTTCCATCTCATGGGTTAGAGAAGGAGAGGAAATTTTTGAAAAGAATTTTGACGATATAAAATCGGAAGAAACTGTGATGATTTATCCAACTCCTTTGAAAGATAGGTCGACACTGATGGTTCCTTATTCTGATTTATTCCGAATGATGGAGAACCAGCTGGCATTACGAAATAGCCTTCTTATTGTTCTTGGATACAGTTTTAGTGATGATCACATAAACCGTGTAATATTTAATGGATTTCAAAGTTCTTCGTTCCGACTGGTAGTATTTGGCGATCCATTTTCTAATAAAGGAATAGAGAAATTATTAAAATTAGGGAACCCTAGAATTTCGGTTATTTATTCTAAAGGGGATGAGAAGATCCATTATTTTAAAGGGTTCGTCGAGAAAGCGCTGCCGGATATCAGTCCGGATATTAAGGAAAGAGTAGAGACAAATTCTTCTAACAAACTTATAGCTGATTTTAAAGGAGCAGAGCGTTGAATAGCAGAACAATTGGACGACTTATTTCAGTTGGCCCTAAAGGGGTAGTTTCAGAGATACTTGATGGTCTAGGAAGCCATGTGACAACGAGAGATGGTGTCCGTTTTATCGGCGAAGTTGGTTCGTATGTTTGCATTCATGAGCTGGGGAGGACGGTTATTGGGGAGATTACTGGAGCTGGTGAGGAACCAGAATGGGAAGAGCGGGATCATGATGATACTAAGGCTCTAAGCCGGTAGGGAAGCGTCGCGTCTATATTTCTTTAATTGGAGAAATCCAGTCAGGAAAATTTAGCTTTGGCGTATCTAAAATGCCTCTTTTATATGCTGAAGTGGATATCATTTCATCTGATGATTTGGCCTTGATATTTAATGGGACAGATTATTTGGAAATCACTGATGGGAATATGTCGAAGCTTAAAAGACTGGGTATAGGACAGTCTGTTGTTTTTCCGGAGTATGAGGTCACTGTTGACATTAATAATTTTTTTGGTCATCATTTTGCTGTATTCGGAAATACAGGAGCGGGAAAATCCAATACGCTGGCTGTTATTCTGCAAAAGATTTTTAAAAAACAGAATTATGCTGCTAAAGGTGCAGCTTTTGTAATTTTCGATACCAATGGAGAATATGAGAATGTGGTACATATAATTAGTAGAGTCAATCCTGACATTCGTACGCGCTCAGTATATGCTACAGACGAGATGGTGAGTAGTCGATTGGAAATACCGGTATGGAGCCTTACGGTTGAAGATTGGGCAATTTTATTGCATGCTAGCGAAAAAACACAGCTCCCTATTCTGCGAAGGGCCATTTGGATAGCGAAGGCCTTTTATTCTTCTGATCAAGATCCGGACAGTAAAGGTCAGATAAATATTTTAAAAAATCATATATTGGCTACGGTTCTTTTAGGGGTTGTTAATAGTTCAGATACTTCACCATCTAAAGCTGACAAATTAATGGCTGTATTGGCAACTTTCCATACAGACGAGATTTCTTCTATGACTTTCGTGAAGGAATTCCAAAAAACTATTGGAGAACTCATTAAGGTGAATTATGGCCAAATGAGTGGGCTGAAAGATCTAATTAAATATTTATCTTCATTTCGCGACTTAGATATTTCAAGCATACATGATTATTTAAGAAATCAAACTTGCTTATATGATTTTGATGTTTTTAGTAAGGCTGTGGAATTAGCTACCTTATATGAAGGAAGCATTGGATCTTCTAGAATTCAGGAATATACATCTACCCTCCTTACAAGAATTCAGGCTTTAGAGGAAAGTGCAACAGGGAAGATATTTACCAAGACAAGTTTTGAAAGTACTAACGCATATATAGAAAATATGCTGGGAAAAGATAATCAGATTATCCGGATTGATATTAGTCAAATGGATGATGCATCTGCAGAGGTAATCGTAAAAGTTCTCTCAAAATTGATGCTTGACTATCTCAGAAAGCAAGACAGAAAAGCACAGAAGCCGATTAATCTTATTGTAGAAGAGGCTCACCGGTTTATGATGGGGCAAATGGCATATGGTGTACTTGGATATAATATTTTTGAACGTATTGCCAAAGAAGGACGCAAATATGGTCTGCTTTTAGGCATTTCTTCCCAGCGTCCCAGTGAACTGTCTAAGACGGTTGTGTCGCAGTGCAGTAATTTTATTGTACATCGAATCCAGAACCCCGATGATTTAATGTACCTTTCACACATGGTCCCTTACGTTACGCAAGGGATTATAAATCAGCTTACTTATCTGCAGACTGGGACAGCTTTAGTTTTTGGAACTGCTATAAATCTTCCGGTTTTGACTAAATTTGAAGGTGCTAATCCGGGAACAGACAGCAGTAGTGCGGATATATCTGAAATCTGGTATCATGATTAACGATATAGTGCCTTTGCGATAGATATGAATAAATTGCGTGTTTGTTCATACAGTAGATTATTCATCATCTCTAATGATGATACAATATATATCTAAGAAAGTGAGGAAATTATGAAAGGTATTATTCTCGCCGGTGGTTCCGGCACAAGGCTTTATCCATTAACCAGGGTGACGTCGAAGCAGCTGCTTCCGATTTATGACAAGCCCATGATTTTTTATCCGCTTTCCACACTGATGCTGGCGGAGATACGGGACATCCTGATTATTTCCACTCCTCAGGATCTGCCGAATTTTGAAAGGCTTCTGGGCGATGGCAGCCGGTATGGGATTCATCTTTCCTATAAGGAGCAGCCTTCACCGGACGGCCTGGCCCAGGCATTTATCCTGGGAGAGGACTTCATAGACGGCGAACCCTGCGCCATGATTCTGGGAGATAATATTTTCTACGGCGCCGGACTGACAAAGTATCTGAAAGAGGCTGCTGCTAATAAAGAGGGAGCCACGGTCTTCGGTTACTATGTGGATGATCCGGAACGTTTCGGCGTCATTGATTTCGACGAGCAGGGAAGGGCGAAGTCCATCCAAGAAAAGCCGACGCATCCGAAATCGAACTATGCGGTCACGGGACTTTATTTCTATAACGGCCACGTGTGCGAATACGCAAAGACCATCCGGCCTTCTGCCCGGGGTGAGCTGGAAATCACGGATCTGAATAAAATCTATCTCAAAAAAGGGAAGCTCAATGTCATTACCCTGGGCCGCGGATATGCCTGGCTGGATACGGGAACCATGGATTCCCTGTATGATGCCTCCGTCTTCGTTCGTTCCATCGAAACCAGGGCGGGCATCCACATTTCCATGCCCGAAGAAATTGCCTACGTCAATGGCTGGATAGACAAAGAAGCCCTCGCCGAAAGCGCCAAGCAGTACGGAAAGAGTCCGTATGGGCAGTATTTGATGAAGGTGGTGGAGGGAAAGATTTTGAGAGACTGACAGCTGTCCGCTATCGGCTGTCGGCTATCGGCTGTCGGCTTCCGGCTGTCGGCTACGGGCTCCCGGCTGTCGGCTACGGGCTTCCGGCTGTCGGCTTCCGGCTATCGGCTTTCCGCTATCCGCTGACCGAATGGAGGTTGATTATTATGGCTATGGATTATCGACGGCTTGAGGTATGGAAGAAATCCATGCTGCTGGTGAAAACGGTGTACCCGCTGATTGAAAGGCTGCCGCAGGAAGAAAAATATGCATTAGGCAATCAAATACGCAGGGCTGTCACATCTATTGTGCTTAATATTGCGGAGGGAACCGGACGAAATTCGGATAAGGAATTACGTTATTTTCTCACGGTAGCCCGCGGTTCCACAGCTGAAGTGGAGGCCCAGCTGCTGATTTGTATAGAATTGGGCTTCTTTTCAGAGCAGGATGCTGCTTCTGCCTTACAGCTGTGTGATAATGTGAAGGGAATGCTTTATCGCTTTATAGAGCGGGTTGGCTCGACACAGTAGAAATCAGACTATAAACATCGGTTACTTGTTCACATAATTAGAGAAAAACGGTAAGCAAAACCGGAAAGCGGTAAGCGGACAGCGGATAGCTGCGCCTCACATCGTATGAGAGGAATGGAAGATACCTGAATATAAATCCCATCGACACCTGTAGCGCTATGGCATGAGACGGGGCGGCATAACAAAAACCGGTTAGCTGTTCACATAATTTGAGAAAAACGGTAAGCAAAATCGGAAAGCGGTAAGCGGACAGCGGATAGCTGTACTTCACACCGTATGAGAGGAAAGGTAAAGTGTAATTATGACTATCATCATCACCGGCGGCGCCGGATTTATCGGATCTAACTTTATTTTTTATATGATGATGAAATATCCAAACTACCGCATCGTGTGTCTGGATAAGCTGACCTATGCAGGTAATCTTTCTACACTGGCACCTGTTATGGATAAACCAAACTTTCGTTTTGTAAAAATGGATATCTGCGACAGAAGATCGGTCTATCATCTTTTTGAGGAAGAACATCCGGATGTGGTCGTAAATTTTGCAGCAGAATCTCATGTGGACCGCTCTATCGAAAATCCACAGATTTTCCTTGAGACCAACATCATCGGAACTTCTGTACTGATGGATGCATGTCGGAAATACGGCATCAAGAGATATCATCAGGTTTCTACGGATGAAGTTTATGGGGATTTGCCGTTGGATAGACCCGATCTTTTCTTTACAGAGAAAACTCCACTCCATACCAGTTCACCGTACAGCAGCTCTAAAGCTGGCGCTGATCTTTTGGTAGGAGCCTATTATCGAACCTATGGTCTTCCGGTTACAATTTCTAGGTGCAGTAATAATTACGGTCCTTATCAGTTTCCTGAAAAGCTTATCCCACTCATGATGATGAATGCTTTGGAAGATAAACCTCTTCCCGTATATGGGGATGGAAAGAACGTGAGGGACTGGCTCTATGTGGAGGACCACTGTAAGGCTATCGACCTGATTATTCATAAAGGCACCGTAGGTGAAATCTACAATATCGGCGGCCATAACGAAATGGCGAATATTGATATTGTAAAACTCATCCTCAAAGAGCTGGGCAAGCCGGAGAGCCTTATTACCTATGTGAAGGATAGAAAAGGTCACGACCGCAGATACGCCATTGATCCCGCAAAGATTCATAAAGAACTGGGCTGGCTGCCGGAGACGAAATTCGCTGATGGCATCAAGAAGACAATCCGCTGGTACCTGGATAACAAGCCCTGGTGGCAGGAAATCGTGAGCGGAGAGTATCAGAATTACTATAAAAAAATGTATGAGTGATCCGCTGGCGGCTATCCGCTATCGGCTCCCGGCTTCCGGTTGCTGGCTGTCGGCTGACGGCTCCCGGCTTCTACTTCCTGGCTGCCGAGTCTCGAGCCCCGAATCCCGAGTCCCCAGTCTCGATTCCCGAGTCCCGGCTTCATGCTTCCGGCTTTCGGCTCCCCAGTCTCGAGCCCTGAGCCTCCAATCCCGAGCCCCGGCAGCCGATAGCCGATAGCAGAAAACTAATAAAGGAGTGTACGTACGATGAAAGTTCTTGTAACAGGAGTGACCGGGCAGCTGGGGTATGATGTGGCCCGGGAGCTGGAAAAGCGGCACATTGAATATAAAGGCACGGGTTCCAGGGAGATGGATATTTCTGATGCTGAAGCTGTTAAACGCGTAATTACAGAGTATCATCCGGATGCCATCATTCATTGTGCGGCCTATACGGCAGTAGACAAAGCGGAAGATGATTATGGCAGGGCCATGGACGTTAATGCAAAAGGAACGCTGGCGATTGCTAAAGCGGCCAAAGAAATCGATGCAAAAATGCTTTACATATCCACCGATTATGTATTTAACGGACAGGGGACAGAGCCTTTTACAGTGGATGCCGCTACAGCACCGCTGAATGTGTATGGACTTACCAAGCTTTTTGGTGAAGAGGCCGTACAGTTGGAACTTTCAAAATATTTCATCGTCCGCATTTCCTGGGTCTTTGGTAAAAATGGAAATAACTTTATCAAAACCATGCTTCGCCTGGGACAGACCCATGAGGAGTTGACAGTGGTTTCTGATCAGTGGGGGTCGCCTACCTATACTGCTGACCTGGCACCTCTTCTCTGTGATATGATTAGCACGGATGCGTATGGGATTTATCATGCCACGAATGAAGGCATTACGAATTGGGCCGAATTTGCGGCATATATTATGGAACAGGCCCATCTTTCCTGCAAGGTGCGTCCTATCCCGTCTTCGGATTATCCTACCAGGGCTGTCCGGCCTTTAAACAGCCGTCTGGATAAGAGCTCACTGTATAAAGCAGGATTCAGAAGGCTGCCGGATTGGAAGGATGCGCTGAGAAGGTATCTGAAGGAAATCGGAGCTCCTGGAGGCTGATGGGGGCGGCTGCTGGCTCCCGGCTTCCGGCTGCTGGCTCCCGGTCCCGATTCGCGGCTCCCGGCTATCGGCTGTTAAGGGGCGGCGCTGATGCGCTGATTTCTGAAATATTGAATTTCCTTCGCTAACGCATTTATTTTAGAAGGAGGATATTGTGGCGGATTATAGAAACTTAGAGGTCTGGCAAAAAGCAATGGAACTGACTATGATGATATATGATGCTGCGGATACCTTCCCGAATCATGAGCGATATGGGCTGGTGTGCCAAATGGAGAGGGCAGCCGTTTCTATCCCTTCTAATATCGCAGAGGGATATGGGAGGCAGTCAGATAAGGAATTCTATCACTTCCTAAGCATTGCAAGAGGCTCTTTATATGAATTGCAGACGCAAGTATATATTGCATCCGGTCGAAGCTATATGAGCGAAGAGCGGACAAATAAAATCAATCAGCGGCTGGATCAGCTGGGAAGAATGATTTACGGATTTATGAGAAGATTGGAAAACGCGAACCCAAGTATATGTCGAAAGCCGAAAGCCGATAGCCGGTAGCTGATAGCCAGCAGCCGGAAGCCGACAGCTGGAATCCGATAGCTGATAGCTTGCAACTCAACATTTAACGATGATATGATTACTCAATCAAGACATAAGGAGAACAATTATGGGACAAATCAAGGTGACTAAAAACGTAGGCGGCATTAAAGGACTCTGCATCATTGAACCGGCAGTTCATGGAGATGAGCGGGGCTATTTCATGGAAACCTATAACCAGAGGGATATGGAGGAAGCAGGATTTCACATCAACTTTGTACAGGACAACCAAAGCATGAGTATAAAAGGCGTGCTTCGCGGCCTCCATTTCCAGAAGCACTATCCACAGTGCAAGCTGGTGAGAGCCGTGCGTGGCAGTGTCTTTGATGTGGCAGTAGACCTTCGGGCTGATTCTCCCACTTATGGAAAATGGTATGGCGTAGAGCTGACAGAGGAAAACAAAAAACAGTTTCTTATTCCTGAAGGCTTTGCCCATGGTTTTTTGGCTCTTTCCGATGTAGCCGAATTCTGCTACAAGGTGAATGATTTCTGGCACCTCAATGATGAAGGCGGCATGGCCTGGAATGATCCCGAAATCGGCATCCGGTGGCCAAAACTGGTGGGGAAATATAAAGGAACACCGTCGGCAGAAGGATATACCCTGGAAGATGGCACGCCATTGAATCTCAGTGATAAGGACCAGAAATGGCTGGGGCTGAAGGATACGTTTAAGTTTTAAGTGGGACAGTGGAGGCTTTTGGCTGCCGGCTGTTGGCTTTGGGCTTTCGGCTGTCAGCTGTCAGCTTTCAGCTCCCGGCTTTCGGCTCCCGGCTCCCGAGTCCCGAGTCCCCATTCCCGATTGTCAGGAAATAACCACATGGCACCTTGCATTACCTTTCACATTTTCATAAAATGAAGAAAAAATAAAATTTTTTTATTTTCCATGTTCACATACAAGCGATTTTTTCTATTATATAAGTAGAAGGGACAAGTTTATAAAGCAATTCTGAAGGCACACGCTTTCCTGCCAATCCTAGGTCCGGCAGGGGAGGGTATTTCGGATATGCGGGGATCCCCTTGTTTCCTTCCATCCAATTTGGCCAAAAAAGGATAAAAGATATGAACTACACAATGAACCCAGGACTCTAAATCAGCTCCACATATGCAGAAATGACGGGAGACTCGTGTATGGCGCGCGCCGTCGTACTTCGGTACAGCAGCGGCCGTAGACCATGCAGACACCGAACTCATTGGGCATCATGCTGATTTTGGGATACCGGGTCTTTTGTGCTGCATCGTTTTTTTATCGAATTTATATAGCGGACCTTAGAAATATAGAAAATAGCTGCATAGAGGGAAAAGGACCGTTTTGTCCGGCATGGCCGGGGAAAGTGTCCAGGTACAATGAAGGAGGAATTTACAGAAGAACTGGTGCGCCGCGCCAGGGATGGAGATATGGTGGCAAAAGGAAAGTTATGTCAGCAGTTTAAGGATTCGATTTACAGGATGGCTCGAATGACCTTCAGTAAATCCATTACTTCAATACTTAAAATTTTACATTTCATCTCCATTGAAACCATGGCAGGTATCCATATCTCCATGCCCGAAGAAATCGCCTATGTCAGTCAATGGGTGGATAGATAAAGAAGCCCTGGCAGAAAGCGCCAAACAGTATGGCAAGAGCCCTTATGGAAAGTATCTGATGAAGGTCGTGGAGGGAAAGATACGGATCGAGTAGGGAGCTAAATAGCTCCAACTCCAGCAAATTCTGATACATTAAGCGTATAGTATCAGAATGCTATGCTACGCGCCTAAATTTTCATAAGGTGGTATTGATAACTGTTTCATTATAGATTGGATCATTATATCATACGAGGGTAGATAATTTACTAAAGAAGCAATCACTAGATAGTTTTGAATTTTTTTTAGTACAATAATTGATTTTATAGGAAAATTATGAATATACATTTTCTAACTGCATACTCTTTAATGCCTCGAAGAGAATTGCTTTAAGATTGCTTACTTTGAAAAATAGTGGATATATAGCATAGCCACAGCGTGAAAAAGGAGACTAAATATGAAATTTTTAGAGTTGAGTGAAATCCATCAGGTAACTATAGGTGTAGTAAAGAAAATTATTGATATCTGTAAGAATCAGAACATTAAATACTTTGTCATGTATGGAAGCCTGATTGGCGCAGTACGGCATAAAGGTTTTATTCCTTGGGATGATGACTTTGATATTATTATGCTAAGACCCGAGTATGAACGCTTCATGAATTATTGTTATACTCATAAGGAAGAACTTAAGCCGTACCAACTTATAAATCGGTATACTAATGAGAATTATCCGTTTAACATATCTAGGTTTTGCGATTGTCGTTATGAAATGATTCGTGATGATGGAGAAGAAAATGCAGGTATGGGTATTTTTGTAGATATCTATCCCTTTGATGGCCTTGGAAATAATCCGATGAGTATGATGGATAAATTTATATTAAAAAAGTTTTTTTTAATAACTTGCCTAAACTATGCGACAATCCAGAAGATAAATACTAAAAATGATGGAGTCCTAAAGAGTGCCTGCAAGAGGCTTATTTGGGGAATATGTCATGCGATAGGTAAGAAAAGGTGGCTGAGATTATTAGTAAAATTCAGGAATACATACGATATTAACGAAAGTAAATATGTGGGATGTGTTGTGTGGGATCAGGGATTATTTATTTTTGAAAAAGACTGGTTTAACAATCCAATTATGATGGAATTTGAAGGAATGAAAGTGGCTGTACCTGATAAATACCATGAAATACTAAGTATAGTTTACGGAAATTACATGGAGTTACCTACTCCTGATAAACGTATTCCATCGCATGAGTATAAAATTATAAAGATTTGAATGGTATTTGTTTATACATAATCAAGGTGAGTGGTATCTTATGAAAAACGTTAAAGAGATTGTGAGACAGCGTTTAAAAAAAGGAGAGGTTACTTATGTTGTATTTCGATATTTGTATAGAATGGTACATGATTTTAGGGATTTAGCTAAAGGGTGTTTCACCTATGTTTACCTAAAGCATAAAGTGATGCCAATAATGAAGTCTACTAATTCATCTCTTCCACCGGTAATGAATGATGTGAATGTGATTTGGGTGTGCTGGCTGCAAGGAATCGAACAGGCTCCTGATATTGTGAAAAAATGTTATAAGCGACTGACTGCTTTAGAAAACCATAGAATTATAGTAATTACAAATGATAATTTTGAGGATTATGTAAATATACCGGAATACATTTTAGACAAATACAACAAAGGGATTATTTCACCGACACATTTTTCAGATATATTGAGAGCGACATTACTATATCAACATGGAGGCCTTTGGCTGGATGCAACTATTTATTTAACAAGCGCCATTCCCCCAGATATATGGGCAGAGAAACTTTTCGCTTTTAGGTGGGATAATTCGCTGGTGCCTTGGGATTCCTTTTCGAACCATTTTTTGCGAGCACATGCGGGAGATATTGTTCTTGGAAGCGTTTTAAAAGGGTTATGGGAATATTGGAAAAAAAACACGGAAATGAGGAACTATTTTTTATTTCATTATCTGTTTTATTTTGCTATACATCTTGATGAAAAATCCAGAGCAATAGCACATGATATGCTTACAATGTATTCAGAAGAAAATCATATTCTTCAATCAATGCTTTTTGATGATTATAATAGTAAGACGTGGAAGTGGATTGAAAGGATTTCATTCATGCAAAAACTTACTTACAAATTTTCTGAACAAAAGATTAAGAAAAAAACATATTATATGCACATTATGTCACAATAGAATAAATAGAATAACAACAGGGAGGGATTTTATTATGGATTATAACTTTATTACTGAACTTGATGAAGCGGGGGATCGTTGCGGAAGCAAAGCAAGAGAAGATATCGATATTGCGCTTCGTCATTACTTTGGAGAGCCATATTACGTATATAGAAGGAAAAAATTTACTTCATTTTATGATAAGGTGAAGTATGTTCTTAATAATTGTGTGGGCTTCGCAAGGCTTTTTAACTGTCATGGAAAGAATATTATTATGCAGTATCCCTATTGCACTAATAGAATACTTGAAAAACTTTTAGTACGTTTGTCGAAACACAACAAGGTTACGCTTATAGTTCATGATATAGATTCGATAAGAGGATTAAATGGGAGAGTTTTTTCGAAGGAAATTGCGTATTTTAATACATGTCAGAATCTTGTTTTACATAATGAAAGTATGATCAAATATTTAGTTAAAAATGGTCTTAAAACTAAAACAATTAATTTGGAGATATTTGATTATTTTTTAAAAGAGCGACCTAATAAACATTATTCGCCCGTTCCTCAAATTGCTTTCGCTGGTAATTTGTCTAAAAGTGTTTTTCTTCAAGATAAGGAGTTAGAAAAGGTTAACGCAAAATTCATACTTTTTGGATCCGGTTATTCTCGGGAACTTTTTAAGGCTAATAATATCGATTTTAAGGGAATCTATACAGAGGAGGAAATTCCCTATAAACTTGAGGGAGGGTTTGGTCTTGTTTGGGATGGTAATTCTATAGATACGTGCTCAGGTGATATTGGGGAATATACCAAATATAACAATCCTTACAAACTATCCTTGTATATTGCGGCTGGGTTACCTGTCATTGCTTGGAAGAAAGCTGCTATAGCTAAACTGATAGAAAAATACAATATTGGTTTTACTGTTGAAAGTTTGCAAGATATTAACACTTATTTGCATACATTATCACCTGAAAAATATAATTGCTATCTAGAAAATATAAAAACAATGCAATTACAAGTGTGTACAGGAACTTATATCAATAAGGCTATTTCAAAACTAGTAGAGCAGAATGATTAAATTTGCTATAATGGGCTTGTTGTCAAGGCCGCGTTTTGAAACCTTAAGCGTGTTTCATAGCATGTTAATGAAATGTGCTTAACGTGGACGAAATTGGAGAGATCGTGGCAGCTTGGTATTTCTCACACCTCTGAGAATAAACCAAGGCGTTTTTCTCTGATGCGTTTTCAGCGGTGTGAGATCATCTACGCCTTCAGCCTCTTGCTTACATAGCAAGCATCTCAATAGTAAACAGCATCAGGAGGCCTTCATTTTGAGCCTTATGTTGGCGCGCTGCATTGTAGGCATGCACAGAGTTGCCAATCAGCTTGTGGAGTTCTTTAGGCGAATAATGCTCATTTGGGTAAATCTGCTCACTCATCAACCTGCGGAACTAGAGATCAATCACGATATTATCCTGTCTGGTGGCACTTTGGGGTCATGCCTTGGTGGATTTGGAGATGTTTTAGGTCGGGATAACCTTAATTTTGAATTCTGCGGCGTACTTTTCACTTTTACATGATAATTCATTCTTGATTTGATCTAATTATATTCCAAATCCGTAATTAAATTCCATGGGAGTTGAATCGCTGTGGGTATTATGGTATTAAATCTGCTTTTAAAAGATTTTGGGGTCAATGGTTTATTTGGGATTCGCTCAAAGTTTTTTACTAAAAAACTAAGCAAGTATCTGCATGCTTTCACCAGTAGTTGCACTCGCTAATGAAAGTTATTTATCTTTTTTTAGTAAGGGGGAGCATATGAATAAATTGGAAAGTGATATTCTGAATAGGCTATTACATGAACCATTTACGAATAAGCGAGCTTTGGCAGAAGTATCAGGAGATTCATTGGAAATTGTAAATCATGAATTGGAAAATCTTATGAATGAAGGATATATTGATAAATCCATTCATCTTACCGATAAGGCTTTATCTGAATTCGAGCAAAAAAAACCACAGCGTGCTATTATCTTGGCTGCAGGGGTTGGTATGCGAATGGTGCCCATCAATACCGAAATGCCTAAAGGGCTTATAGAAGTTAATGGGGAACCGTTGATTGAGCGTATTATAAAGCAACTTCATGAAGTGGGGATTGAAGAAATCTACATAGTCGTAGGATTTATGAAGGAAAAATATGACTATTTGATTTGCAAATATGGTGTTCATCTGATTGTAAATAAAGACTATGTGAAAAAGAACAATTTATACTCAGTTAACTTAGTAAAAAAATATATCAGGAATGCATATATTATTCCTTGCGATATCTGGTGTGATAAAAATCCATTTCGACGTCATGAATTGTATTCGTGGTACATGGTAAGTGATCTTGCGAATAATGAGAGTAATGTCCGCGTTAATTGGGAAATGAAATTGGAAGTGATACCGCCCAAAACTGGCGGTAATACGATGATTGGCATATGCTATTTAGTGAAAGAAGATGCAGATGTAGTTGCTGAGCGAATAGAAGCGCTTTGCAATAATCCGCAAAATAGCAGATTGTTTTGGGAAGAAGCTCTTTACTATAGAGGTCGAATGATTGTTAGCGCTCGTGTTGTTCGAAGTAGCGAGGTTGTGGAGATTAATACTTATGAGCAGCTTAGAGAACTTGATTGTAATTCCAATCAATTGAAAACGGATGCAATTCAAACGATTTGCAGCGTTTTTAAAGTAAAACCTAAAGAAGTTACGAATATAAGTGTTTTGAAAAAAGGTATGACAAATCGTTCTTTTGTCTTTTCTTGCAAGGGGAAAAAATATATTATGCGTATCCCAGGTGAAGGAACGGATCAGCTTATTAATCGAAAAAAAGAAGCGGACGTATACCAAGCAATTGATGGAAGGCGGATTTGTGATGATGTTGTGTACATCAATCCCAACAATGGCTATAAAATAACGAAGTTTTGGGAGAATGCAAGAGTATGCGATCCATTGAATTATGAAGATGTCAGAAAGTGTATGAAACGATTACGGCATTTTCATGAATTGAGATTAAAAGTAGCGCATGATTTTGATATTTTTGGACAGATAGAATTCTATGAAACATTGCGGAATGGAGCTCCTTCTATATACAAGGATTATGAAAAAACAAAAATGAAAATTTTATCTTTAAGGCATTATATTGATTCGCATGTTACGGAAAAAGTTTTGACACATATTGATGCAGTACCGGATAATTTTTTGTTTATTAATAAAAATGGAATGGAAGAAGTTCGTCTTATTGATTGGGAGTATGCAGGAATGCAGGATCCTCATGTGGATGTGGCAATGTTCTGTATTTACGCCCTTTACAATAAGTATCAGGTGGATCAACTAATTTCGGCTTATTTTACAGAGGGATGTAATGATGCGATCCGAATCAAAATTTATTGCTATATCGCAGTGTGCGGTTTGTTGTGGAGCAATTGGTGCGAATATAAACGAAATCTAGGTGTAGAGTTTGGTGAGTATTCGTATCGACAGTATAGCTACGCAAAAGAATACTATCGGATTGTTCAAGAAAAAATATATTAAGGTTGGGAAAATAAAATGCACAGAGTGGAAAGAGCAATTATCATGGCTGCGGGGTTAGGGAATCGACTGCGTCCAATAACGCTGACAACGCCGAAACCGTTGGTCAAGGTGAAAGGCATTCGTATGATTGATACTGCGATTGAAGGCTTGCATAGTAATGGCATATATGAGATTTATATAGTGGTTGGCTATTTAAAAGAAAAATTTGCAGAATTGGAGAAAATGTATTATGGGGTTAAACTAATTGAAAATCCACATTATGATATTTGTAATAATATTTCTTCGCTCTATGTAGCAAGAAATTATATTGAAAATGCTATTATTCTTGATGGAGATCAGATTATTTGTAATCCACAGATCCTTGCACCCGAATTTGAACGTTCTGGTTATAATAGCATTTGGACAGAGGAAGAGACGAATGAGTGGTTACAAACAGTTGAGAATGGGATAGTAACGTCCTGTAGCAGAAAAGGTGGGAACAAAGGGTGGCAGCTTTATGGTATTTCCCGCTGGACGGCGGAGGATGGGAGAAAATTAAAGCACCATCTGGAAATTGAATTCGAATATAAGAAGAATTGGCAAATCTATTGGGATGACGTCGTAATGTTTTGCTATCCTACGGAGTATCAATTAGGAATCCATCCTATGAATAAGGGCGATGTTATAGAGGTGGATAATTTTTCCGAGTTGATTGCATTGGATGACAGTTATAAGAAATATTTGGAATAAAGGAATAAAAAATGCATATACAAAGAGAACAGGGGAAAATTGACTGGATGATAACATCGGTACCACTGGTGATAGTAATCACATTATGTGTTCTTTTTTTTGTTGTACCGGAACAGTCAAATGAGGTTTTGCGCCAGATTCGCTGCTTTTTGGGGGATACATTTGGAGAATATTACCTTATAATTGGGCTAGGCATTTTTATTCTATCTCTTTATATTGCTGGTTCTAACTATGGTAATATTGTTTTGGGGGAGCCTGGAGAAAAGCCCAAATATTCTTTTTTTGCATGGGGATCGATGATGTTCACCTGTGGTCTTGCAGCAGATATTCTGTTTTATTCTTTTTCGGAGTGGGTGATGTATGCAATTGATCCCCATCTGGCTGAAATGGGGAGCGTTCAGGACTGGGCTGGCGTATACCCGCTATTTCACTGGAGCTTTATTCCTTGGGGATTTTATCTGGTGCTGGCTGTTTCATTTGGCTTTATGCTCCATGTAAGGAAAAAAAATCGGCAGAAATATTCCGAAGCCTGCCGTCCTATTTTGGGTAAATATACAGATGGTTTGATTGGCCGTTTTATTGATTTGTTGGCTGTATTTGCGCTTTTGGCTGGTACCGCTACGACATTCAGTGTTGCTACTCCACTAATGGCAACGATTATTGGAGATTTTTTTTGTATTTCAATCAATCGTACTGTTATTGATATAATTATTCTTCTGATTACTTGTGCAGTTTATACTGGCTCTCTGTTACATGGATTCACGGGAATTAGTAAATTGGCAAATATTTGCATCTATATGTTCTATGGCTTAATAGTATTTATATTGTTGTTTGGTGGAGAAACTCGGTACATTAGTGAAACTGGTTTTTCTTCATTTGGACGAATGATTCAGAACTTTATTGTGCTATCTACTTTTACTGATCCGCTTCGCACATCAAGTTTTCCTCAGAATTGGACGATTTATTATTGGGCGTATTGGATGGTGTGGTGTGTAGCAGCGCCATTCTTCATTGGAAGTATTTCTCAAGGAAGAACGATACGTCAGACAATTTTTGGGGGGTATTTATTCGGCGTAGGATCTACATCGATTAGTTTTATTGTACTCGGCAATTATTCTATGGGAATGCAGATGACTGGGAAAGCAGACTTTATTGCTCAGTATCTGGCGAATGGAGATCCTTATGAAATGATTGTAGGTATTATTAGGACGCTGCCATATGCACCAATTGTTATGGTCGTTGTATTGCTGACAATGATTGCGTTCTATGCGACCTCTTTTGATTCCATCGCATTGACTGCGTCCTGCTATAGTTACTACAGGCTAGATGAAGGAAAGCAACCTAATAAGGGGATTCAGTTGATGTGGTGTATTTTACTGATTCTGCTTCCAATTGCATTGCTTTTTTCAGAAAGCTCCATGGCGAATCTGCAGTCCGTTAGTATTGTGTCTGCATTTCCCATTGGCATAGTTATTGTCATGATTGCGGTGAGCTTTATGAAAGATGCTAAAAAGTATATGGAAAATGATAATGGATTCCGAGGTGCAGGGAAACGTTGATTTAATATTTAATGCCTATAGATTCTCCGCCCCCCGCTTTTTAAGTGTGAATCGCTGACATAATTGAATCAAATAGAAGATCATCATGTCAAAGAAAAGCACACCGCAGAAGAGAGCCCTGCGAGGAAAGCTTATCTATTTTCTATTATTGATACAAGGTACTCGATGATTTTCTGGTGTTATACGTTTATTATTCAGCGTTCGGAAAAAGATAAATTATTTGTTCAGTTTTTAGGAGACGTGAATCAAAATATCCTGCATTGATTAACCAATTGCATTTATCTAGAATAGCTCGCTATGTGGCAGGGGATCCGGCAAAACGCGTGCCTGCTATCCGGAAGGCGAGAAAGACATGGTGGTTTAAGGCTTTGCGACAGCTGAAGCATCTTGTGGCTTCGGGGACCGTTGATTTTGAAATATATCGGTAGGGAAGATGGCTTTTCGATATCAGACTTTAGACGCCTGATGTCAGATGTCTGACATTAGGCGTCAGACGTCGTGCGTTAGAAGTCTAATGTCTCTCCGCTTCATTCTCCCAATATCTTTCCTAAAAGGAGATTCCATATGAATCATTATGATTATCTGATTGTTGGCGCAGGTTTGTTTGGGGCCGTTTTTGCGCATGAAGCAAAAAAAGTAGGGAAAAGTGTCCTTGTTATTGAGAAACGGGATCATATCGCAGGCAACGTGTACACGGAAGATATGGAAGGGATTCATGTACACAAGTACGGAGCGCACATCTTTCATACGAATCTGAAGCATGTCTGGGACTATGTGCAGCAGTTTGCCACATTCAACCGTTTTACCAATTCACCGGTGGCAAATTACCATGGTGAACTCTATTCCTTGCCTTTTAATATGTACACCTTTAATAAAATGTGGGGCGTGGTGACACCAGAAGAAGCAGCTGCCAAAATCGAAGAGCAGAGGAAAGCAGCCGGTATTACAAATCCCAGGAATCTGGAGGAACAGGCGATTTCCCTTGTGGGGACAGATATTTATGAAAAGTTGATTAAGGGATATACGGAAAAGCAGTGGGGGAGGCCCTGTACGGAACTGCCTTCTTTTATCATTAAGCGGCTTCCGGTACGTCTGACTTTTGATAATAACTATTTCAATGCGCTTTATCAGGGGATTCCGGTAGGCGGCTACACGAAGATGGTCGAAAATATGCTTGAGGGTATAGAGGTAGAGCTGAAATGTGACTACCTGGAACATAAAGAAGAGCTGGAGCGTCTGGCAGATAAAGTCATTTATACAGGACCCATTGATTCTTACTTCCACTATGACCTGGGCCCATTGGAATATCGCAGTGTGCGCTTTGAGACAGAAGTCTTGGATAAGCCGAATTTCCAGGGAAATGCAGCAGTGAACTACACGGATCGAGAGACGCCATGGACGAGGATCATCGAGCATAAGTGGTTCGAATTCGGTAAAGACAGTGAAGGAAATGATCTACCGAAGACCGTCATCAGCCGAGAATACTCTTCGGAATGGAAAGTGGGCGATGAGCCATACTATCCGGTTAATGATGAGAAGAATGGCGCGCTTTATCAGAAATATAAGCAGCTGGCAAAAAAGGAGACGAAGGTCATTTTCGGTGGACGCCTTGGCGAGTATAAGTATTATGATATGGATGCGGTGATCGATTCGGCGCTGAAGTGCGCGGAGAAGAGACTAGAAGAATAGGAGACATTAGATATCAGAGTTCAGAGGTTAGCCTTGAGACTTGCAGGCTAATGTCTCCAAGTCTCAAGGTGTCATAAATTTCATTTCCTGTGTGGTATCTATGGAAAGGTGGCGTGGTATGGATCATATAATGCGAAATTTGGATAAGATCGAGCGGTGGCTGTTGTATGCAATGGTCGTGACGATCCCGGTGAATGGGCTTCCCAAGGCGTATCCAATCCCGGATTTTATGAAGAATGTGCCGTACTTCTTTTTGATTTGGCTGTTTTTGCTAGCTGTGGTGCACTATGTACATAGAAGGGAAGAGTTTAGCACCTGGTCCCGAAGGATGAAGTGGTATCTGGCGCTCTGTATCCTGTGGCCATTTCTTTGCACGATCATCGGGGCTGTTCAGTTTCCTTACTGGGATGAGAAGGCGAATGAGTTCCTGCGGGATACCACGATGGTCAAGATGATCGCGCATGTCTATCCGGTGATCATGACGAATGAAACGTTGCTGCATTTGAAGTACGGCGTGTCGATGCTGATCAGTACAGTGAGGAGCCTGCTCCTGCCGCTTTTGGGGATCCCTTTCGCGCTATATGTGATGTTTCACGGGAAGACGAAGGAGTATATCCTGGATACCATGAGCCGAGCCGCCGTGCTGGCCGCTTCGATGCTCTGCCTGTATTCTCTGATAGAGATCCCGTGGCTGCTGACGGGGAATGAATTCTGCGCAGGGCTTTTGAAGTGGATCAATGTGCATTTGTATGATCCTGTTAATTCGCAGGGCTGGTGGCCGCCGCTTTTGTGGAAGGGGCAGCTTCGTAGTTTTGCTTATGAGCCGTCATTTTTTGGGATAGAGGCGCTGTTCCTGCTTCCGCTTTTATGGTATAGAGCATTTGAATTGAAAGAAAAGCGTGTCGGACTAGTGCTTATCCTCTTTACTTACATGGTATTTCTAACCCATTCAAGAACAGCGCAAGTGATATACTTAGGAGAATTATTGTTGCTGATTTTTCTTTCTCTTTTGGGGAGATATCCTGCTTGGGGAAAACGTCTTGTACAAGTTTTTATTGTGACAGGGCTGGCTTTTTCTATTTATTTGGTTTTACCTATGGCACTTTCTGCTATTCGGGGAGAAAGAAGCACAAGTGCTTTGCAGCCAGTGGCGGCTTTCGAAAAATATGTCAGCGAAGATGTTGCTTCAGTTGGGAAAAAGTCGCAGCGGTCTAATATGGCACGGTGGGGGAATACGGTAGTGCTGTTTAATGTTGGAGTTGATCACCCCCTGATAGGCGTTGGTACTGGATTTGTGAGCCCTTATATGACGGATCATATACCTGATTTTGCTAGAGAGGATGGCGAGGTTAACTTATGGAAAGCTAAGTTGGGAGAAAAAGGATTCATGAAATCCGGTTATCCCATTTTAAATACATTTGGAGGAATGGTGGCTTTTTATGGTATTATCGGTCTATTCTTGTTTGCGTGGCCCATTATTTACGCGGGAATCAAAATATTGAAGGGGTATAGATGTATGCTGAGATGTTTTGGTAATATATGTGTAATCGTCGCATTAGCAGGCCAGATTGTTTGTTTGAACAGTAATAATTTTTTCTATACCTATCCCCTCATCTTAGGTACAACACTGCTTCTCTGCTTCCAAAGAGACACTAAAGAAAAGCTGGCAAGCGATAGAGGTCAGGAAACGGACATCAGAAATCTGATTTCTAAAATCTAATCTCTAATGGTCCTCCGTCTCCACGTCTACAAATCGAACGTTTTAAATTACTAGAGACAAGAGAATATTTTGAAAAAAACCCCGAATTGCAATAATAAGTTGAACACCCGGCGAACCTTTATGCAGTAAGTGCTGCAAGCATTTCTTCCCTAAAGCACTCCTCGGGTGT
>ERZ773116.321-NODE-321-length-54940-cov-26.624415_pt1 | contig 54940 bp, 58 predicted proteins | sample MGYA00580563_ERZ773116 | MGnify/ENA primary metagenome ERZ773116 (study PRJEB29015, sample SAMEA2737864) | human gut metagenome | biome: human gut; feature: human-associated habitat; material: faeces | place: China | collected 2012 ... | reverse complement strand
CGGATTTCCATTTGGGGCATAAAGCATATAAAACAAGAGCTTCTAAGAATGTTTCTGCGGGGAAATTTTCACCTTTTAATTATTGCAAAAGAGTTTTATCTATACTAAAAAATGCATATATAAAAATGCAAAACTCTAAAGTTTAGCTAATTTCATCAAAATCTGCAATTTTAATTTCTTCAAAAGATTTATTTAAAGCTTCTTCCGGACTTAACCTCTTTTTCAATGCTCTATCTATGTGTGCGTTTGAAATATAAATTTCGTCTTTATCTGTTTTGTATGCAATATTTGTCGGACTTTTTCCGTTTCTTATTTCAGAAAAAGGAATGTCGAGTTTGTTTAAGAGTTCTTTAAATTTATTATAAATATTAAGACTCTTTTTGGTATTTTTAGAGCCAACAAGGATTCCTTGCAAATTATTGTCGGCTAAATTTATTTTATCCCTCAAATAGGGAATAAAAATACTAAAATTGTGGTTTGCCCCATCGTTTGGGTTTATATGCATTAGTAAGGCTTCTTTGCCATTTGTCAAAAGACATGACGTACAATCACAAATATTTCTTGTAAAAACATCTTTACCTTGCACTGTTTGCTCCAGACTCCAAGGAAAATCAGCAAAGTTTATTTTAGGGATATTGCTTGTGACTTCTGAAAATGTTTTGCTATTTACAGGTTTGATATAAGATGTAAAACTGATATCTGCCATTTTTATGCCTTTCAGAAAGAGTAAAGTTACATAAAAAATAAAATTGCCATATTGTAAAGGATTATAACAACTCAAAAAAAGAACCGGTAATGACCGGTTCTGAATTGTTATCCTATCCTAAATCTTTTTAAAAATGTTTCCTTTTTGCTTTTCCTAATTTCCAACGATGTTCGTAAAATTTATGCTATAAAGTTTGTTCCAAATCTGTTTGCTCCGTGGAAGAAAGATTGTTTCATCATTTGAGTCAAAGTCTTTTTCACAACTTTTTTATCGTTTAAATCAACTTCGCTAATTGCTTTTGAAGTATTTTTATATGCAGATGTCACAGCATCAGAAAATAATAGCATTGTAGCCATTTTTATATCCTCTCTTTTTATTTGAAACTTTTAAAACTTTTTTCTTTTTCTTTATTTATCTCTTACATATATATAAAAACTTCCTTTAAAAATTTATTGACTTTTTATATTCAAAATATATAAATTTTGTTACATAACTTAATAAACATTTCAAAAAGTTAAAGAATCCTCAAAACTATGCCGATTAACAGAGTATAAAAGTTATGAAAGGAATGTTGATACAATGGGATTGTCATCATCACAAGGTCGATTATTATCAATAACTGCGAGATTAACATCAAATGAGTATGAATCTCAACAGATTTCCAATGCAAAAATGAGATTGGCTACTCAATCTCAGGCAGCTAGTGATGATTATATTAATGCCCTAAATTCTCAACAAGTTCTTTATACAACTTATGATGAAAAAGGTAATTCTACAGCAGAAAGATTAACGGCAAATGCAATGTATCAGTATGCAGATATGAAAAATCAATATCTACTTACAAATACATCTGGTCAAGTTTTGTTGCAACAAGAAGATGCTCATAAGTTCCAAGAAGCAAGTAATTTAGATGAATTTCTAGAATCTTACGGATTAAAGAAACAATGGAAATCAACTACATTAGAATCAAATTATAACAAATTGGAAAGTGCTGAATTTGAAAATTATAGAAAAGCATGGGACGAAAAAGTTCAAGCGGCTATTGATAAAAAAGATTATTCTGTTTCTTACCACAAAGATGGAGTTCTTGTAACTGAGAGTAATTTATCATCTGATAAAGCTTGGGAAAAAGAACAAGGTGAAGCTTTCAGCAACTATAATGAAGTACTTGCAACATATAATAACGAAGTTGCAAAGGCAAGTGCAGGTATTAATAATCAAGTTGAATTGAGCAATGCTATTAAAGCTTTGTCAGAAGCAAAAACGAAATATAGCAGTTGTCTCACTTATGATGATTGGGTTAAAACTAAGGCTGCATATTTGGACTCAAGTAATAATGTTACGAATAGATTGAATAGCGAATATTTGAATATGCAAGATAAGTACAATCCTGTCCTTGCTGAATACAATGCAGAAGCAGAGGATTATGGTTCAACAATTACAGATTTATATACTTACGATGATGCTACAAAAGCTCAATGGTACACAAATTTATGGTACAGATTGAACGGCGAATCTTCTGAAAAATCAGAAAAGAGCAAATCAAATTATACCGTATTGAATACAAAATTAGCAGATAGTACAACATGGATTCAAGATGCAATTACACAAGGTGCGATTACTATTGAAGTTGCCTCAAAGGCTGAGGATTCTAAAAATACGATTCCGGATTTAAATAATCCGACCGTTTATAATTTGAAAGGAATAAGCTGGAAAGCAACATTATTCTCCTCTTGTTCAGATTTAACTCAAAAAGATGATGATCAAGCAATTGCGAGAGCAGAAGCTGAATATGAAAGAAAAACTCAAGAAATCAATGCAAAAGATGAAAAATATCAAGCAAAAATAAAAAATCTTGATACAGAACATACTGCTTTACAAACAGAATACGATTCAATCAAGAGTGCATTGAGTAAAAACATTGATAGATCATTCAAAACATTCTCATAGAAAATCTCATTAAGACTTATAAATATATTTTTCCCCTACAAATTTTTCCCTCCACTTTATAGTATAATTTAACTATCAAATGGAGGTTTTTATTATGCATAGAGTAACTTTGATTAATGGTGATGGTATCGGACCGGAAATTTCTGAAAGTGTGATGAAAATAATTGATGCTGCAGGTTTGAAGATAGATTGGGATATTCAAACTGCCGGTGCAGATGTTATTCAAACTGAGGGAACTCCATTACCACAAAGAGTTTTAGACTCTGTAAGACAAAATAAAGTTGCTCTTAAAGCTCCTGTTACAACACCGATTGGAAAAGGTTTCAGGTCTGTGAATGTCCAACTTAGAAAAAACTTGGACTTGTTTGCAAATATAAGACCTTGTAAAAACCTAACCGGTGTAAAAACTCGATTTGATAATGTGAACTTAGTTGTCGTTAGAGAAAATACTGAAGATTTGTATGCCGGTGTAGAAGAAAAAATTGATGATAATACTGCACATAGTATTAAAATCATTACTCGAAAAGCTTCAGAAAGGATTTGTAAGTTTGCCTTTGATTATGCTGTAAAAAACGACAGGCATGAGGTTTGTGTTGTTACCAAAGCAAATATTATGAAGTTATCTGATGGATTATTTTTAGAATGTTATAGAAATGTTGCTCAAAATTATCCACAAATAAAAACAAGAGAAATTTTGGTTGATAATCTTTGCATGCAACTTGTTCAAGATCCGACAAAATTTGATGTTTTAGTTCTTCCTAATTTGTATGGAGATATTGTTTCTGATTTAACCGCAGGACTAATCGGGGGATTGGGTGTTGCACAAGGTGCAAATATCGGAAATGATTGTGCAGTATTTGAACCGGTTCATGGTTCTGCCCCTGATATAAAAGGACAAAACAAGGCTAATCCTACGGCATTGATTCTATCTGCTGTTGAAATGCTCCGATATATTAATGAAAATTCTTATGCGGAGAAGATTGAGCATGCTTTATTTAAAACATTAGCAAATGGTGATAAAACTCAGGATTTAGGCGGTAATTTGTCAACCACAGATTTTACTTCAAAAATTATAGAAAATTTATAGCAAAAAAGCCGGAGTTATCCGGCTTTTTCTATGGTTATAAAATCTTGTTATTCTTTTGCAATGTATTTTGCATCATTGTTTCCTTGACCGGTTACAAATTTCTTAACTCCAAGTTTTCCACTTGATGCTTCATCTGCTATTATTGCGACTGTTCCGATAGAATTTAACAATGCAAACATTCTTCCTATTTTTTGAAATCCGTTTAATGGAACACTATATCCATGCTCTTGTTTAAATGCTTCTTTGGCTTCTTTTTTCGAACAACCATTCTTTTCTATATAATCTTTACACCAAGCTTTAGCTTCTTTTCTAGACATTTTATCTAGTTTATCTGCTTTAGAGTTAAATAATTTTTCTGCTTCTGATCTAGTATATCCATTGTCTTGATAGTATTTTATCAATTCTTTTTTTTCATTTTCGGATAATGTATTATTTTTCGTTTTTCCTGCTAATGCTTCACTTAGTTGTGTAGATTTTTCTTCTGTTTTGTTTGATTTCTTTGGAGCTGAAGTTTGTGTTGTTGAAGTAATTCCGTTTTGTCCTTTTAATGCATCAATTGTCATTGTTTACCTCTTTCTAATATCTTGTATTTACTGTTTATCAACCGGTTATTACATGTTAATAAAGTTTTTTTATTTTGATTAATTGATGTATTTGAGTAAATTTGTTACAAAAATTAATAGTTATTGGCTATTAAATAATATCTTATAACTATTAGAATTTAGATAAAACAAACCATATAATATGGTTATGGAAAAGAATTTCGATGTAGAGAAGCGATTTGGTGCAAAGCTTGCGTATGTTAGAAAATCAAGAAAATTTTCACAAATAAAGCTTGCTGAACTTGTTGATATGAATTTTAATTATATCGGACAAATTGAGCGGGGGGAGGCTAATGTGACAATTAAGACTATGCGCATTCTTGCAAATGCTCTTGATGTTGAATTAAAGGAACTTTTTGATTTTTCTTTTTAAAATTATGTTGTAATTTTTCCCCCAAAAAGAAAAGTGCTTGATATTACCAAGCACTAAATTACCTCTTTAATATAATGTGAATAAATATATCCTTAGATTTCGAATAAACTGTGAAGTCGTTCTTGAATGTCTTCTTCGTCAAGTTCTTCTGTTAATCGGTTTAAGTCGATTGCCATCTGGTAATAGTTGGCGGCATCGTTTGTGAAGCCCATTTCTTGACTTGCTCGCCCTGCGTTAAAATATGCAAGAGTGTAGTTCGGATTTAGTGCAATTGCTTCTTCAAAGTATTCTAATGCTTCTTCTGCATCTGCAAGTCCGTCAAGGTATAGAATTCCTAAATTGTTCTGAGCATATTCGTTTTCCGGATTCAATTCTACGGCTTTATGGTAAGCAACAAGAGCTTCTTCAAGGTAATCCTTTTCCCAAAGAGCTATACCGACTTTTGAATATGCTCTAAAATCTTCAGGATTTAGTGTGATTGCATCACAGTATGAACGAATAGCTTTATCTAAATCATAATCTGCCATATATATATCACCTAGTGCGATATACAAGTCATAGTTTTTAGGGTCAAGAATAATTCCTGCTTGATATGTGGAGATTGCTGCTTCTGCGTTTCCTTTGTTCTCTGCAAAAATAGAGCCTAAAGCTTGGCACACAATAGATGTCCACTCAGGATCCGGATTTATTGAAATCGCTTTTTGGTAATGTTCAATTGCATCGTCATAAAGTTCTGCTTTTGCATAAGCATATCCTAATGAATTGTTAAAGAACGGATTATCTGGTTCTTTTTCAACTGCAAGCTTGAATGCGCTTACTGAATTCAATTTATCATTTTTAGACATGTATAAGTGTCCAAGTTCATAATAAATTTGAGCGGTATCAACATCAAATTCTAATAACTTTTCGTAGCAATCAATTGCTTCATTTGTATTTTCAGGGAAATAGGTTTGAAGAATTGTTGCAAGTTTCACTAATACTGCGCGATTTAGTGGATTTGCCTCCAAAACTTTTCTGTAGCAATCAACAGTTGTATCAATGTTTTTATTTTGAAGAGCAATATCACCAATTTTGTTGTAATAGTATTCAGTATTAGTCGTTTTTTCTATTGCGTCTTTGTAAACTTCTTCTGCTTTGTCAAACATCTTGAATTTTTCAAAAAATTTTCCAACAGTGTTGTAAGAAAAGATTGAAACATCATTCGACATGTTCTTGTAGAACATTTTCATTGTTGGTCTGTCCCATGCAAGCATGATACTTCCAGTTAAGAAATAGTACAAAAATCCTGCATAATCTTTTAAAGTTCCATTTTGAGAATTGATTTTTTGCAAAATAGATTGAGACAGAATCATTCTCGGACGGCCGGAATTCAACTTGTTCATGTCGATTGCAGATTTGAATTCTTTTTCTGCAGACTGAAAATCTTGAGCTAATTGCATGAAATAGCCTGTATAAAGGTGCGCATCTTTATTTCTTGGGGAAAGAGATATCGCAGTTTTGCATTGCTCAATTGCTGTATTTATGCTGATTTGTCCTTGTTCCCACATTAAAGTCGCCAAACGATAGTAAGTTTCAGGTATAGTCGGGTCATATTTAACCGCATCGACATAATGTTCGATTGCTTCTTGCAGGTCATAATTTCTTTGCCCGATTAGATATTTTTCGTGAGCAATTCTTGCTTTTTCTAATGAGTTCTGCGCTCTTTCTTTATTTTCTAAACTGTCTGTGCCTATCATTGGCATTAAAACTTGTTCTGACATTTTGAAGCTCCAATATACTATATAGATTTACATGACATGTCGTGGGTAAATTTTATATCTTTAATACATGGAAGAATTTCTCATACATTTGTACTAGATGGTTGGAGTATTTTCTATATTAAAAAATCCGACAAACATAATGCCTGTCGGATTTTGAGTTTCTTTAATAAATTTTTTTTAGATTAATTATTTCTGCTTTGTATTTTTGCAAGTAGGTTAAGAATTTCAATATACAACCAAACGATTGTAACCATTAAAGCAAATCCGCCGTACCATTCAAAATATTTATCAACGTTGCCTGCAAATTTTTCAATGAAGTCGAAATCAATAATTAGATTGAAAGATGCAATTGCTACAACAACCACACTGAAACCAATTCCTAGTAATGAATTTGAGAATAATCCTGGAATTGAGATATGGAAGAATGACAAAATGAGTTGAAGCATGTAAATTCCAAAAACTGCTAGGGTAGAGTTAAATATAACCATTCTGAACTTATCAGTACATTTAATCACTTTAGTTTTGTACAACAAGAACATGCCAAATAATGCAAAAACTGTCCCCATAGCTGCTTGAGAAGCGATTCCCGGAAAATATTGGTTAAGCAAAGCAGAATAACTCCCTAAGAATAATCCCTCACACATTGCATATAGTGGAGTTGTTATTGCAAGCATTTTATTTTTTGGTGCAAAACAGATTATTAAGCATAAAATTAAACCTCCGAAAGTTCCGACATTTCGAAGAATTGCAACTTTATCGGCAAAACCGGCAAGTTGTAAATACCAAGTGTACGCAAAAGTCAATGCTAAAAATAAACCAAGCATGCAGGTTTTTATAATTGTTCCATTGATTGTCATGACATGCTCAAGTTCAAGTCCGTTATCGAAAGTTGATTTAAAACTTCTTTCTCCTAAAACAGGATTAGCCATATTAAGCTCCTTTCTTATAAATATCCTCTAAATCACTCACATATTAGCATATAAAATAAAAATCTCAATTGTTCTAAAAATTTTTTTGAAAAAGGACTTTACAATAATTTTTTTTTGTTATACACTAATTACATAATCCTCAGTAGCTCAATGGCGGAGCATTCGACTGTTAATCGAAGGGTTGCTGGTTCGAGTCCAGCCTGGGGAGTTTTTTATTACGATTTAATCCTTTGGCGAAAATGTCGAAGGGTTTTTTGTAGGTATAGCTTAGGTTTTCGCCTTTAAATGTCAAGTTCTGAAGTACATAACTTATTAACTGTTTTCTTTCTTTGTTATTTCCATACAAATATAGGTCTTTAATTTCACTGCAAATTTTGAGGAATTTTGCACCCTCCTCAATAAAATCTATGTTTGCTCTTTCATAGGCATTAATATTGTTTTGTACTGTCAATAAAGCTTCTGTCCAGTTGTTATGTCTTTCCAGCCAAAATTCTTCTGATATAATACCGTCAATTTTATCAAGATATAATCCGTCAATTCTTGCTCTTAATTTCTGTTTTTTAGCATTCAGACTATTTAACTGCTCTTGCATATATTTTTGCTCATCTACAAAGCACTCTCTTAAAGCCTGTAATATCCATTGCTTATGCTCTTGCGTTATGTATATTTCACCCATAGCCTCTATTATTTGTTTTTCAAGTTTTATTTCAGGTATGTAAATATGCTGTTGTTTGCATTCACCTTTTCCGCCTGTGCAAGAATAATAAATATATTTACCTTTTTTAATTTCACCCGATATATTGCAACCGCAATTAGCACACTTTACCATGCCGGAAAATAGAAATTCCCTTGCAGTAATATGTTTAGGCTTATTATCTTTTCTAAATGCTAATTGAGTTAAATCAAATAATTCTTTAGTAATCAAGGGGTCGTGTTTTCCGTCATATAGAACACCTTTAAAAACTACCATTCCATAATAAAACGGATTTTTTAAAATGTTTTCAAGTTGTGATTTATATGCTTTAGGGCAAGTATCTTTAAATATATAACCCTCCTCATATAGCTGGCATGATAGTTTTGATAATGATAAATTACCTCCGGCATATAATTCAAATGCTCTTGTTACAAAAGGGGCTTTTTCTTCGTCAATAATACTTACTTTTTTATCAAGTTTTTTATATCCGTAAGGGGGTTTGCCTGTAACATATCCCTCTTTGGCTTTTTGTGTAAGCCCTTTTATTACTTCTTCGCTCAAATTTTGAATATATTGACGAGCCATTAAAACTTTTATTCCCTGCATAAATTTTTGGCTTGAGTGAGAAGTTGGGCTTAAAACGCTATTCTCTTTTACAAAATGAATATCAATTTTTAAATCATCTACCGTTGCATAATCTGGGATATTTCTATACAAACGGTCAGTTTTTTCAACTAAAATCGTTTTACAGTCTTTTGAAGATTTTAAAAACTTTATCATTTCATTAAAGTTTGTTCTTCCTGTGCATTTTGCAGTTTCCACATCTTCATATTCTTTAACTATTTTCATATTATGCTTGCTAGCATAATTTCTTAATAATTCTAATTGAGCAGGGATAGAATACCCCTCCCTTTCCTGTTCTTTGCTTGATACTCTTGCATATAATACAACTTTTAAAATTTCATGATTTTTCATAATATCACTTAAGCCCTTTCCAAATCAGACCTTTTGATTTTAAAAAGTCTGAAATATAATCTAACACTATAATTTGGTATAAACTTAAGTCTATAAATCTATTATAGCATATGTTTTGATAATTATTGCACTCTTTTGATTAAAGTTTGGAATTTTCTTTTTTTCGTTTTTCTTGTAATTCGATTACTTTTTCTGCAGCATAAATAGCATCTTCAGTTGACCATGGTTTCCAGTATTTTTTTATTAATTTAAGCATTTCTTCATCTTTTTCATACTTTGCTTGTTTTTTAGTATGTATTAAAAAATAACGAGATTTATAATAAAGTGCTATTCTTTCTCTTTGCAAATCAGTTGCATCTCTTAAGTCAATACCTTCTTGTGCAGCTTGATATTTGATTAAAGCTGTTTCGGTATCCATTCTTCTTCTAATACTGGTATTTGTTTGAATATTTGATACCGTATTTGCAACTCCAGCAGCAGTATTAACACCTCCATATACAGTTCCTGCATTCAATGCTCTCGATTGGGCATTTAAAGCATTGTCTAAACTGTCGGCATAACAATTAACAGTTGATAAAGTCAATACAAAAATTGCTGTAAAAATCTTTTTCATAAAAAACTCCTATTGTTTATATTTATCTAAATCCATAAGTAATTTTGGTAGTTCTTGCGTCGTTTTTTGTGCATTTTTAATGATTAGTTCCTGTTCTTTTTGATATTTGTACTCTGTATAATTAACCATAAATGCACAAAAGCTGGTAATTAAAAGTAAAATAACAATAATTAAAAAAAATGTTTGTTTATTTTTCATTGTCAATACTACTCCTATAATTATTTTTACTAACTTTTATATATAAAAATAGCAAAATATAATATTTTTACAAATTTATAGTAGTATAAATTACTACCAAATGCAAGTTTTGATAGCAATATAGCGAGTTCTTTTTTGCAAATGCTCTATATATCATGATTAGGAGGATTTGTAATGAAGTCGTTAAAACAAAAACTTGGAGCAAGAATACAAGAGATAAGAAAAAGTAAGAACTTAACACAAGAAGTTCTTGCCGAAAAAATTGATATGGATAAACCAAATTTAAGTAATATTGAATGTGGTAAAAGATTTATGACTGCTGAAACTCTTGAAAAACTTGCGAATGCTCTTGAAGTTGAAGAAAAAGACTTATTTGATTTTGGGCATATCAAAAATAGAAAAGAACTCGTAGAACTATTAACATCTTCAATCAACAATGCTTCTGATAGTGAATTGATGTATCTTTACAAAATTGTGGAAGGTTTAAAATACCTTAAATACTGATTTCTTTGTGTTAAGATTAACTTATCAATTCACAAATACAGGAATGAATTTTGGTAGCAAAAAATGTTTTAAATTTATCAGCAAGTAAAGCAAAAGATTATTTTCTTAAAGAAGAAAATTACTCTAATATTTTATTGCCTACTTATTTTAGTTTTCAAAAATTATTAGATAAATTAGATAAAAAATTGCAAAATAAAGAATTAAAAACTTTTTATGTAAACAATAAAATTCCTCCATCAAGTTATGATGATGTAAATTATGTTATTTACAATAATAAAGATGGTTGTTATGCTTGGCGACCGTTACAATTATTAAATCCTATAATATATGTAGCTTTAGTAAATTATATAACCCAGAATAGTGTTTGGAACTTAATAAAAAAACGATTTAAAGACTTTCAAAGTAACGACAATATTTTAAGCCAAGCCATTCCAGTTTTAAAATCACCAAAGAAAAAACAACAAGCTAGTCAAGTTTTAAACTGGTGGAATGAAGTTGAACAATTATCATTAGAACAAGCGTTAGAATATTCCTATTTATTTTCTACTGATATTACTGACTGTTATGGCTCAATTTATACCCGTACTATTGCTTGGGCGTTACATGGAAAAGATAATGCAAAAAAATCAATCAAGGATAAAACTATTAAATTAGAGGGAAATGATATTGATGATTTAATCCGTTGTATGACATATAATCAAACGAATGGCATACCTCAAGGTTCAGTTTTAATGGATTTTATAGCAGAAATTGTTTTGGGTTATGCCGATTTATTATTGTCTGAAAAATTGAATGATGCAAAAATCGAAAATTACAAAATTATTAGATATAGAGATGATTATCGGATTTTTGTTAATAATACACAAACTGGAGGTCAAATAGTTAAATTTTTAACTGAAGTTATGATTGAATTAGGTTTTAAACTTAATGCAACCAAAACACAAAAAACAGAGGATATTATTGAGGGTTCATTAAAAAAGGATAAATTATATAGAATATCACACCTAGAAGATTTAAATAAATTTTGCTTGAATAAAGGTAATTTTCAAAAACAACTTATCAGAATTTACGATTTTTCTAAAAAGTTTCCAAATTCAGGGAGTTTGCAATCTTTATTAATGGAGTATAACAAGAATATAAAATTAAAAAAAGATGATAAAAATATAATTCCAGTAATTAGTATTGCGATTTCTATTGCTTATAATAATCCAAGAGTTTATCCTATAATCGCAGCTATAATAGGAAAATCTTTATCTTATTTGTCTGATTTTGGTAAAAGATTTGAAATAATACAAAAAATAAAGAAAAAACTTGAAGAAAAACCAAATACAGAATATATGGAAATTTGGCTACAAAGAATAATATATAATGATGATTTCTTTAAAGATTATAATTCTAATATCTGTAAGTTAGTAATGGATAATACATTGCCACCACTATGGAATATTGATTGGGTAAGCAATGGTTTAAAAACTATTGTTAATACAACGCCAATAGTTGATTGTCAGATTTTAAATAATCTTGATGCGGATATTAGAGATGATGAAATTGACATATTCTATTATGATGATTAAATTTTGAGTTTTAAGGAGAATAATTTGCTAGACAATAATAATGTTTCAAATAGTATGCTTTCTGATAATAATGTTGCGAGTAATAATTTTTCAAACAATACACTAATAAGTTTTGAAAAAGTTTTTAGTGGTTTAGAAAATTTAGTTGCATTATTTTTTCCATCTGTTAGAAATGCACAAGTTGAGAGATATAGAGCTGAAACCACTTTGATTATTGCTCAGAAAGCACAAGAATTGAAAGACAAATATAATATCGAAGTAAAGCCAATACCTCCAAAAGCAGCAATACCATTATTTGAAAAATTATCTATTGAGCATGAAGAAATAATGTTTGATTTATGGGCAAAACTATTATTGGATACTTCTTCCAAATATACACCAATAAAAATTCAATATGCAGAAATTTTATCTAAAATAGGTGGGCAAGAAGCAAGACTTCTAAAAGCGGTTTTTGATTTTCAGAAAGGTAAAAAATATCTTATAAATTCTATAACTGATGAATTAAAAGATTATGATAATAAATGTTTAATTTCTGATGCAGCAGATGAAATTTCTGGGAATTTAGATGTAGGGGAAACAGAAGAATGCGAGGGTATGTATAATTTTCACCATTCTTCATCACCTGAAATATATATAAATGTACCCTATCCTAATGAAGTAGTTATTTATGATAGAACATATATATTTGATGGGAAAATTTGCGATGAAACAAGTTTAGATTTATTGAAACAATTAAATCTCATAGGAATATTTTACGATAGTGGTGATACCTGTATTGTGTTAACAGAATTAGGTTATGATATGCTTGAAACTTTAAGTAAATATGAATAGTTTTCAAAAAATCAAAAATTTTTCTAGGGGTACTATCCATATATAGAGGCTTAATTTTCCTATATTTTAGAGGTAGGGGGAGGGGTTAATCCTCATTATAGTCAATTAAAGGTATCTCATGCCTGTATTCCGCTATAAGTTTTTGCTTTTGTGCCTCCATTAAGGCTTTTACTTCTTCATAGGATTTTTGTAGGTTAATATTTGTAGTTGTCATACATAATTGCTCTATCGGTTTTTCCCCTATCGTATCTCTTATAATTTGAAATGCTTTTGTATCACCCTCTAAAGCCTTATCAATAAGCGATAAACATATATTTTCCTGTATATCATTTTCTGAAAGTAACAATAATAATTGTTCTTTTAAAGTCTTACGCATTCTACGCACCTCCCCTGATTTTATTCCGCCTTTTTGTCCTATTATCCTAACTTCGTCCTTGCTTCGTTTATTAGCCGGAATTAGATTTTTATAACCGTCTGATTTTGGCATTTTACCCCCTTTATACAATTTAAATAGTGTTCATTAAAATCTTTACAGCCACAGGTCATATTTATTGGCTCAAACTGTGGGTATTTTTCAAGTATTTTTAATTTGACATTATTTGAAACATCATCATTATCTATAAACAAATAAAACTTTTTATATCTGCTATAATCTATTTCTGATAAGTGGTTTAATAATGTTTGTATGCCATTTGTGGGTGTAACAATATGATAAAATTTGTCCTCTTTTTGTTTCGCTAGATATTGTAATAGTGAATAGCCGTCAAAATAACCCTCTATCACACATAATGTATCTATATCATTGTAATAATCATTTATCATTGCTAATCCAGTTGGAGTTCCTTTTGTACGGTATAAACCGTTTTTAGATAAGTTATAAGGTCTAAATTCAAATCCAATGATTTGAGAATTATCACAACTATATTTAATTGTCGGAATTGTCCATATATTCTTTGTATTATCAAAGCCTATTTTTGCCATTGAAACAGTAGTAGAAGTTAATCCTCTTTTATCATATAAAATTTTTAGTAAATTTTTATCAAGTAATAAAGTTTCATTACATTTATACATATAATTTTCAAAGTTATTTATTTGATTTTGAGTTAATATTGCAGGCTCTGTAGTATATTTCATCGGCATTATTTTAGTTTTTGAATAATTTTCATCATAGATTTTATTTATTTCTCTTAAAATCGCTTTTGAATGTTCAGGATTTGCAAAACAGTATAAAATATTTTTAGCAATATTGTATTTTAAGTTGTCTTTCCCCTTGTCCATACAAATAGGGCATTGCCAAATTAGTTCATTACCACATTTTTTAAGCGGTTGCCCTAAATATTTAATTATACTATCTATTACTAATTTACTCATTTACTGTGTCCTTATGCGAAATCTGAAAAATCTGTTAAATCCCTTTCTATATAGAATTTTTAGGATTTTACACCGTGCAAAATGCCAAAATCCTTACATTATGCTGCATTTTGCGGATTTTTGGGGTTTTCTATAATTATATTTGTTAGAGTTTTATGTCCTATTTCATTATCATCTATCTTTTTAGATAACCAATATTCCATGCCGGAATTATGGTTACAGGGTCTTGATAAAAAGTTATAGCCTGCGTCATCCGCATAATTTATTATAAAATCAATAGCATTTTCAAAGTCATCACTTAATTTTCTTTGAGAAAATCCAAATAATTGTGCCTTTTTAATAATTTGCATTTTTGTAAAATGCTTATTTTCATTTTCTAAAAAGAAATTAAACAATTCATCATATTTATCTATATGTCTTGGTTTATGATTAACAAAAGCCTTAAAATCCTTGCTTAAGTATTCTATAACTCCTATAGCCTGTTTAATATCAGTCATTGTTATTATTTTTTCAGAATGGCTAAATGCTGCAAATATTGTTGCTAATTTAATAGATTTTAATTGCCTGTCAAGAATTTCTTTTCTCAATAATTCGTTATCCGTTTCATTTGCCAAAATATTTAGTTCTTTTTCGTATTCTTTTATATGTAAAATTACTTCTTCCGGCATGTCATAAATTGAATAATCGTCAATTCTGCTAAATATTTTTATAAATTCTTCATTTATAATGTCGGCATTTTTATAAAAGTTTTTATCATCTTCTAATGCTTGTTTTACATCAATATTATTAAGCAATTTTATGCGAGGAATGAATGTTATCATTGAACGCCTAGCAAATCCTGTTTGCAGTTCTAACATCAATTCTTGCCTTGCTTTTGGAGGCTCAAATAAACTAATATCACACATGAGCAAACAATTTAAAGGTACACCTATAATATCTTTCTCTCTTTTATCGTTTTTAGTGCATTTGGAGGGATATTTCCCTCCGTATGCTATCAATAATAAAGAAAAGAATTGTTTATCTTCTGTTTTGGAATTTAAAAAATATTTTGCAAATTCTGTCATTTTTATAAAAATTGCACCTAATTTATATTTTGAGCGTATTTTTGCCTCCTCAAAAATTCCCTCCGGCGTACCGTTATAAACTTCAAATACAAGTTCTCTGATTTTTGATTTTTCTTGGGTTATATATGCTTTTTTCTTCGATAAATCACTTGCTTTATCGCTATTAAACATATCATCAGCAATATTTTCTATACATCTTACTTGCTGCTCATACCATTCTTGTGCCTTTGTATCAAACCACAAACGAAAGTTTTTGAAAAAATAATTGTCCAAATCTTCATCAATCCTATCTTTCCCGCAACCAGAATATGCAAAAATTACTGTGTACCAATTTGGAAAACCTAATTTTTCAATTTCTTTATACTGTACCCTTTTTGAAGTAAGTGCAAAAGCAGTTTTGCATATAACCATATTCAAAATCATACTCGGAGTAGCTTTTCTATGTTTATTTGAAAGCAGTATAACCATTTCTCTGAAAATATCCGGCATTTCAGGTAATTCATATATTGTATTAGCTGGCATTTCTTAAATCCCTTTCCGCATTCATTGCATTTCTTCTTTTATCTAGTCTTATTAACAGATTTGCAAACCTGTTAAAATTAACAATTATACTAATTGCCTCTTTTGATGTTATAGGCTTTTTTCTGTACTTACTAAAATGTACAACCGTTTCATTGATTAAATGTTTATTTGGTATTGTCATTTCCTTACCCTCTTTGTTTTGTACTAACAATTAGTATTTGAATTCAAATTACATAATTTAATTATAAGGGTGGTTTTGGGTAATTATTGCACTCTTTTAAAAAATTTCTTTTTAAATTTTATAAGAAACTAAGATATTACTGAATTTGAGGAATTGTAAAATTTTTGAAAAAAGTTTACAATTCGCACTCTTTATTTTAAATACTGAATATTTGAAGTATTATATGTTTGTTAAGGTAAGGTATTTGCACAATGATAGATGAAGAATTAGATGAATGTCCTTTATGTCGTAATGTCGGAAAATTAAATTATCATGACGGTTATATAGAATGTCCTTTTTGCGGAAATTATAGATTTGACGCTATGGTTGATGATTTATTAACAAATTGTTCTGATGAATTTGATGATGAACAGCGTCTAAAAGTCAGATATGTCATAAAGAAAAACAATGTAGAAAATAAAAATAGCAAAAATAAATATTATTATGAGTTAACCGAAACAAAAATTAAGGAAATAAATAAAAATTATCAAATTCCAAAGTTTATGGATAAAATTTTGTTAGTTTTGGAATATATTTTGGATAATACAAGTTACTTTGAAGAATACTTGATTTTTAATTTATCTGAAATGTTTACCTTATTTTACTGTAAACATACTACTGAATTATTTAATATTATTCAATTTTTAAATAGTCGTGGGTATATTCAAGTCTTAAATAAAAATATGTTATCAAGTTCATATAAAGGTTGTAGGCATAAGGTAGAACACTATAAATATAATTACATGGTAGAAATCGCTGCTCCTAGTGGCGGAGGCTATAATTATATTACTTATGGAATACCCAAAATTTATATTACAAGTTCAGGTATTGAATATGTTGAAAAACATAAAATTACGTCAAACAATTCAAAACAAGCATTTGTTGCTATGTGGTTTAATCGTGATGAAAATACAGATGAATGTAAGTATGATATGCAAAAAGTTTATGAACAAGCCATTGAGCCAGCAATAACTTCATCAAAAAATAAATATAATGCAATGAGAATTGACTGCAAAGAACACTGCAATGATATAAATGATGAAATGATAGCAGAAATAAGAAAAAGTAAATTTCTAATTGCAGATTTAACCGGATATAGAGGCGGAGTTTATTTTGAAGCTGGATTTGCTTATGGTCTTGGAATTCCGGTTATTTATACTTGTAATAAAAATTGGCTTAACGCAGCAAAAGATAGTGCAGGCAAAATTATAAGAGAGGGTGTGCATTTTGACTTAAGCCATAGAAATATGATTTTATGGGATTATGAAAAACTTGATGAATTTGAAAAGGCTTTAAAGAAAAGAATTGAGGCAGTTATTATATAATGAAAATTAAAGATAAAAACTATATTGGTTTATTAAAATTTGGTAAAAAGGAACACATGGAAGCTTTATATAATGAAGGGCTTTTATATATGAATACTTTTGACTATTTTATAAATCTTGAGGATAATGGCGACGGACGAGCTGATAGATACGAGGCTACTGTTGAATATTTCGCAGGGAATGGACTTGATGATATTACAATAACTCTTGGTTCAGGTGATGACCAAATTACTTTATCAAGAGAAAATGGAACATTATCGGTAGCTATGGTTACAGATACTCCAGAATATTCACATTTATATAGTATGACAGCTATTGATACTGAATGGGCATTGAAAAATGACCTGTTATTAGATGAAAGAAATTTTGCTGATGGCAAAGATTATGTAGTAATTATTCATGATTTTAATAAATTTGTCGAAAGATTAACTAATAAATTGAATGAGAATAAGTGGAATTCAAAATTATCCTTTATTGAGTATATTGATGAGCATAATTATTCAGGACAGATGGGCTGTTTTAGAAAATTTGATAAATTTTCTTATCAAAATGAATGGAGATGTGCTGTATTACAAAATGGGATAAAAGAACCTATAACTATAACTTTGGGGTCATTAGCAGATATTGCATTCCCACCTCGAAATAAAAGAGAATTTTATGAAATGAATGCTAAAATAGGTGATATTACAATTTCGAATAAAAATGCTTTAGTTCCAAGTGAACATGAGGTTATGCTATGACAAATTTATATATAATAGGTAATGGTTTTGACCTTGCACATAAAATGAAAACAAGTTATTGTGATTTTAGAAATTTCCTTCTTGAGCAAGGGGTACTTGATAATAAGGATTATTCAGATGATATGTTTCGCGATATTCCACAATGTTCAATAGGAAAAGATGGAGAAGATATATTTAATGATACAGAAGTTATAAAAACAATTATGATGGGGATTGATGACATTGAACATAATTTGTGGAAAAATATTGAAACCTCACTTGGAGAAATAAACTATTCATCATTTTTTCAAACATATGGGCTATATGATGGTGAAGAAATTAATCAAGAATATATTAGAAATGAAGATAATGCAATAAATTTTCGTAAGGTATTAAGACAAATTCATAATTATTTTTATGATTGGCTTGATACGATAGAACCTGCAAAAGAACCTTTAGATGATTTTGAAAGGATAATTGATAAACAAAATGATTTATTCTTAAGCTTCAATTACACAAAAACTTTACAAGATTTGTATAATGTTGAAAATATTTGCCATATACATGGTTCTATTGGTGATAAAAAAATATATTTAGGGCATAATGCTGATAAGTTTGATGATGAATATTATGATATACATTGTTTCGGTGCAAAAGATATATTAAAAGAACTTCATCAAGATTTGAGAAAAAATACACAAGAAGCGTATAACAATAATAAAGTTTTTTTTGAAACAATAACTAAGGTTGCAAAACAAGATAAATTTAATATCTATTCATTTGGATTTTCGTATTCTGATGTTGATGAATTTTATTTAAAAGAAATTTTTAGGAATATAGATACATCAAAAGTTTGCCTTTATATGAATGATTATAAGTATGATGATATAGAAAAATTTAAACAAACTGCAATAAAATGTGGTTTTAAAGGTAAGTTTTCGACATTTCATGTAGAAACTCCTTCAATTTATCCCTTTAGGCAAGGTTTATTTAAAAATTATCAATACACAAAATAAAATATGCAATAATTTAAGCAACTAATCCTATTAAAAAAGTTCTGAAATCGTCCACTAAAGTGAGTATTTTTTTTACGAATTTTAGAAAAGTCGGTATTACCCCGACTTTTTTTCATTATTTAACATCTGTTAAAAACATTGAAGAACAACTTATTTTTATATATAATTCATTCTATGAATATCCAAAAAGTAAGTTATACAGGCAATTCAAAATCATCACAATCATTTAAAGGTTTACATGTTCTAGTTTTAATGGGCCATTTGAAAAATTATTTTTCTGCCGAAATTCGGCTTTATGTTTGAATTACACCCCCTTCCGAGTGGTTGACTGAAACTACTCAGAAAGTCACTTTATTGTCCACAAATTGGCGTCAACTTTCCACTATAAATCCGCCTAAATCGCTAAAACCTAAATATATCGCCACATTCCCCCGATGACACTTTTCGGGCAAAAAGTCCATTTTGAAACTGCACCCTCCGAACTAGGAAGCAAGTCGGAAGATTAAGAATACCAATTATGCATAAATTTGATGTTTAATATAAAATATTTTCATAAAGGGGAATTGCATGCTAGATAATATAAAAAAGTTAGTAAAGGATAACCAATACAAAGAAGCAAATAAACAATTAGTTGACTTAATTAAAGAAACTGATAAAAACACAGAATTGTACAGCCAAGCAACATACCTTAGAGGTCGTTTAAATACTGACTTTCATTATAAAGACAAGAGTGATTTTATTGCAAAACAATCATTCTTAGATTGCATTCAAAGTCAATATCCTTTGCCACAAGCATATTGCGAATATGCTAATCTAGAAGAAGACAATAATACTGCTATAAATTATATTAAACTAGGAATAGAAAAATTCCCTAATAACCCTTTACTTTACAGGTCATTATTACAAAAAACAAAGACTTTTAAAGAAAAACAAAATATAATAAAACAAATTAATGAATTAGATATAGTTGATTTTTACTTATACACAAATATTATTAATACTTATATCAATAATAATTCACTTGAGGATTGTTACTCATACTGTAAAAAGATATTAGCGGTATACAAATTAGAAGATGATGAAAAACTTTTATATAACTTAGTTTTAGCATTATCTTTAATTGAAATAGCAGATGAAGCATCCTTAAAAGAAGCTGAAAAAATATTATTAAAACTCATTAAAGATGATGTTAGTAATGAACTACATTATGTTACATATATGGGGTTAATTAAAATATATTTGATTTTAAATAATACACAAAAAATTATTGAATATTTCGACAAAATACCTTTTCAAGGATTACAAGATTATGATAACTACCCTATGCTAATTTATCTTGATTTTGAACAACTCTTTACCGAAATACTTAATAAATTAGACAAATTATTTACTAAAGACAGGCAAAGAAAGCAAAAAACAAAAATTTTATTAGCTATGTATTTCTGTAAAAGGGAGTATTATTTTGAAGGAGTTGACAGAATTCAAAAGAAGCACATTGCAATATTAGTTAAAGCATTTAAAGATTACCCTAAAGAACTAAAAATTGGAAAATATTTATTTTCTGCTCAGGTAAAATTAAAATTAAATTATGATGCTTACTTAACAGCTATTGAAATGTACAAGTCCGAATCCACATTCTTAAATCATATTTCTTTTGAAAGCATATTGGATAAAATTGAAGGTTATGACTTATGTAATATTATTACAGATTTATTGAATTCAATGCAAACATTTTATATCTCAGAAATATTTGTTAACAGAATACTTGATCCTATTATAAGACATATTTACGAATCAGATGATGATAATAAATATAGAAATATCTGTAGAATCGCTAAAAATATTGATTCAGAAGCAATTAGCTATTCAAATTGTAAATTCGAAATGGCATATTCATATGAAGAATTAGAAGACCATAAAAAAGCAGAAAAACTATATAAAATGGAACTCAAAAAAACTCCAAATTCATCTGCTGTGCTAAATAATTTAGGTGTTATATATAAAAATAATCACGAATACGAAAAAGCCATACAATATTTTGAAAAAGGAATAAAAGCAGATCCGAACAATGAAAAATGTCCAATGAATCTTAAGGAATCCAAAGAAAAATTTATCAAACAAAAAAATAAAATATATGAGAATTTATCAAAAAATGTAAATATAGAATTTTTTGAAAACATTGGATATAATGATGATTTGAAATGCTTATTAAACAATATAAATGATTCAGAATTAAAAGACTTATTGGTTTCTGATTTAGAAGAATGTGCAATATGTATTGCAACAAAACAAAACAAATCCGCAACTATATTGTGTGGAAGTATTGTTGAAGCAGTTTTGATGGACACCCTTCTTAATAGAAATATTAAAAAATATACTATTAAGAATAAAAGTAAAAATATAAAAGATATGTCATTGAATGAACTTTTAGAAGTTGCAAACAGCGAAAAAATAATATCTAAAATAACATACAATTTAAGTCACGTTATTAAAGATTATAGAAATATTATCCATCCCTCAAATTCAATAAGAAACAGTTTTAAGATCTCTGATGAACGTGTAATGGTTATATGGAACATCTTAAAAGAAATTTTAGAGAGTTTATTGAATTAATTTGATAAATAATTGTATATTAGATTTTCCATACCTCCAAATATGCTCTGCCACATGCTGTGCCAGGTTTTGTTTCATTTGGGAGTGGTTTATTGATCGGCGGAGGCGGGAGTAAAGAACTTTTATCCGCAAAGATTCTTCTTTTGTGTGCGGAAGTTTCTTCCGTTTTGTCTTTAGCGGTTTGTCAGTAACAAAAAGTTTGCCATCATACAGATAAAAATAAGCAGGTATGTCATAAAAACTTCGCATCTTGGTAATTTTCGACTTTTGTTCAAAGTGTGTTTTAAGGGCGTTCAATTGCCGTTCATAAATCATCTGCCGAAAATGTTTATAAAAATTCTGCATCGTCGCATCTCCGATATCCAACAAAAAACTCGCCTGTTTCGATTTCACCCCAGCACAAAAACACTTTGTTATCATCTCAATTTTTTCCTGCGAATGGAATTTGAAGCAAAACGGCAGTGGTAAATTTCGCTCGGTTTTGTATGAATAAATTCCGCCAACCAAATTCAAATGTCCGTCCTTAACAAGTTCCTGTAAAACATTTTCTATCCCTTCGCCCATAATCGATTCAACGTCTTCAAGACTGAATGTTTCAAGCCTTTTTGCAAGTTTCAAAATCTTATTTTTCATTCAGTATTCCCTCCAAAACCGGCAGCGTAATCGTATTTAAATTATTCATCTCGGCAACGTTTTCGACTTTATTTAAAAATTTCACAATCTCCCTGAACTGATTAAATTTCACACAAACAAGTTCAAGCGCATCAGGCTCAAATTCGACTTCAGAAATCTCTGTCACGATTTTGGCCACATCATCTTTATTAAATGTTTCAAACTTCAACACCCCCAAAAGTCTGTCATAAATGTGCTTATGCCGTTTGAGTTTTGCTTCCGCAAGGCTCATTCCGACAAGCACAACAGGAATCCCGATTTTGTCGTGCAAGTCACGCACAATCTCAATCGCAGACGAGTTATTCAAAAGAAAATCCACCTCATCCACCACCAAAACCTTCGGCCGCTCACGCAGCTTATCCTCAATTTGCTTGAATAAAAGCGAAGTCAGGTATGTCGGCACATCATCAAGCTCCTCGACAATCTCGGTCAAAAGCCAACGTGCAGACATTTTGTGGTTGCAACGCACATAAATCGCATCATTATTCGTAACCCACCACATAATCGTTTGCGACTTCCCGAGCCCAAAATCGCCAAAACTAACGCCATCTTCGGCAGATTCGCCGGTGCATTTTTGAGCGTGTCCATTAAATCTACAAATCGTTTTACATTCTGCGTTATCACAAATTTACGTTTCATAAAGACCTCGATATTCCTCACTTTGCTTGTATTCCGCAAGCCACACCCTGTCATCTTGACAGGTGCAGCCGTTTTTCATCAGCCATTCGAATTTTTCATACTTATTCATAAACACAGGTGCATTCATCTGTTCTTCTCTCGGTGTCGGCTTTTTCGTTTTTACCGGTTTAACTTCAATTACCTCTTGAACATTTTCTTCAATATCATGCTCAATAAATTTCAAATCAACATTCGGCAAGAATTTCTGTAATTCTTTAATCGTTTTATTTTTAAGCCGTTTTTGTTTTTGAATTTTTTGTTTCAAATCCTCAACATCTTTGATATTACCGAGATGATAAGCCATCGGATGAGCTTTGGTTATACGTTTTGCGGTACACAAAAACTGATTTTTGACTGTATAAACTTTAATTTCGGATAAATCAAAAAGAGAATATCGAATCATAACCTGAGTTTTGAGCCCATATAGTTTATCTGAATAATAAAACGTGCCGAGGAACCGAATCCCGTTTTGATAAATCGTCTTGATATCAGCCGTCATCATTAAATCCTCAAGTCGAACCGTGTCAATTTTGATTTTCGACCTGTTTTCAAAAACTTGTGCAACTGTGTGCGTTTTATCATTCGGACAAGGCTGAGCGTTCTTAAATTCAAGCCACTTATCGACAAGCATTTTAACCTCATCAATCGTCGGGTAATAATTTGGCTTAAAATATTTCTTGTGGAATTTTTCGTTGCGTTTAAAATGCGCGGGTTTATTCTCAATGTTTGAGCCGGAATATGTCGGCAAAAGCTTTTCAAAACTTTCCTGAAACTCTTTGAAAAACCGCTCAATGACTTTGGCTCTTGCGTTATACGGCCGAGCAAAAACCGTCTTAATCCCAAGCCGTGCGTATATTCCTTCAAACCCCGTTTCCTTAAAATCTGTATTTATAAAATACTTCGCCTTAAATGCTCTGCCGTTATCCTGATTTCGGGATATTTTGCAAGTTTATTATCGCGTTACGTATGGCAGACGCAATGCTTTGAGTGTTTTCTTCAAGCATAATTTCGTATCCGACAAGTGCCGTCGATTTCCAGTCCAAAAAACCGATTAAAGTCGCCCGTGTGGGTTTGCCGGTAAACGGATTTTGCACCAAAAACGATAGCTTATGCCCGTCTGCTACAAGAACATCTCCGACATCAAGTTTTGAAATGTCACGCAAAATATAAGGCTCAACATTATCTTTCAAAGCCTTTTCGCCATCCCGTGCCAATGTCCAAACGTCATAATGATTATCCCGAAACCAATTTGCATAGCGGCGAAATGTCACATCTTGAACATTTATCGGCCCATCTTTTGACAAAATATACTTGGTTATTGAAATTGCTTTGCCGACACAAAACTTGTTCGGGTGCAGCAGAATTTTCAAAAACACTTGTTTTTCATAATCGGTCAATGACGTGCGAAATTCTGTCGAATACTCATATTTTGGCAGCAATAAATGATAATCCGTCGTATTTCCAAGCTTGCGTTTCCAACGTTCAACCGAGCCGATTGAAGTTTTACCGAGCACCTTAAAAATATGCGGATACAACCTGCCGGTATTGTAGCTTTCGATAAACTCAATCCCGGCACGGGTTTTACCCCCAGGGTGATGTTTTCTGTATTTTTGCCATTCGCGGAGCAAATCCAAACGCGCCAAAGCAATTTCGTTAACTTTAGTCGGAAGATTTTTGACAGGTAAAATAGGTATCAATGCGGTCGAATCCGAAGTTATCTGAGTCTTTTGCTCAAAATATTTTTCCTGTAAATCCAACTCAATACTTGATAACAGGATTTCAAAACTTTTTCCGCCTCTGACAATTATTTCGCGGGTGACATATTTATCACGCGACATCCTGATTGCCCGAGTGCTCACGCCTTTAAGATCTGCTAGTTCTTGAATTGATATGTATTTATCTTTATTCATCGTACTCACATCTATCACTCTTCCGACCTTAAATTGGAACTGTTTCCGACTAATATTTACCCCTTTTGTATCATTTGGACACAAAAATTATTGGATTATTGCTCCACACTCCACAGTCGCTCACAGCATTTTGTTGGCTCAAAACACCTGTTCGCTTTGTTCCGTGCTACTTCGGCGTTCCGTTCGCTATCGCTCACTTCAGCCTACGCAAAATCCAACTTGATGTTTCTTGGAAACAGAGTTAAGATGTGTTTCCCCAGAGAATTTCGGAGGTTTTTATGAAGAAAAAAGAGCTACAAAGCATTGATTATATTAAAGAACGCGCCGATGAAAATTTGGCAAAAACAAAAAGCGTGTTTTTGTACAGGCGGGAACTTGCGATACGATTCGCTTTGAGGCAAAAAGAATTTACGCAAAAGAAACTTGCAAAACGGCTCAAAATGACCGAAAGCTATGTTTCTAAACTCATTACAGGCGAAAGATATAGCAAGGATTTTGAGTTTTTCGTGAGATACAACTTGGGGGTAGACTATTTTGTGATATAGGAGGGAGTATGAATATTGTCCAACCAATAAGGAATAGAGAGGATATTGAGAAAATGAAGGCTGTCCTGAAACGCAAAAAGCGAGATCTTGTGCTTTTTATTTTCGGGATAAATTGCGGACTCAGGATTTCGGATATTTTGAAGCTTGATGTCGGGGATGTTAAGGGTAGAGATTTTGTCGAAATCAAAGAGAAAAAGACGAAGAAAAACAAACGTTTTCCGTTAAATCCGGAGCTAAAGGTTGTGCTTGAAGATTTTGTAAAAGACCGCCCGGAAGACGAGCCACTATTTATTACACAACAGGGAAACAGGCTTGATCGAAACCAGGCATATAGAATTTTAAATAAGGCTGCAAAAGCATTAAACCTTCAGGACAAAATTGGAACACATTCGCTGCGCAAAATATTTGGCTACCATCACTATAAACAGTTTGACAATATCGAACTCTTACAGAAAATCTTTAACCATTCTTACTCTGCCATCACCCTCCGCTACATCGGCATCGAGCAGGATATTATTGATGAAAGTTATATGAATTTTTATTTGTAAAATTCAGGTAGCCTTATTGCAATTATTTATACAATCTTGCATTTTTGTTTATTTCATTAATCAAATAAATAATATTATCTGCATCTTTTGGTGCAAAAACTCCGTCTAAGCCTTCGGTATTGATGAAAGTGAAAGGTTGTTCAAACAATTTTCCGGTATCCATTGTTCCATTACATTTAATATAATCAATGATAGTTTCAACAAATCTGATTTGATTAGAATTAAATTTGTTATTGTCCAAATATTCACTAAATACTTTCTCTATTTCCGTTCTTTCAACACCAATAATTGAACGAATAAATCCGCCTAATCCTTTGCCTTCTTGTATTGTTTGTAATTGTTCACGTGAACCTATATCGGAATTTTCAAATAAGATTTTTTCTAATTGCTCAATATCAAGTTCCGTCAAAGGCTTATTAAATTTAAGTTTATTTATGCAAATATCATTAACATGCGCCTGTAAAAATGCTTCAACTTTTTTCTTATATTGCGCTATATCAACGCCGCTTGCAGTATTGACCGATACGGTTCCCGGTATAGGATCAAGTTCATCTTCAAAATCACTATAAATAATATCTCTTTGGGCATAGTCTATCAGATTTACAAGATTTCTCAATTTAATACGGACTTCTTCAAGAGTAGATATTGTAACATTTGCCCAAAATTCATCAGTCAAAATACTTTGAATTAATTCTAAATTCTGTTTTACTAGCGGAATTGATGATTTTTCTTCTAATCTGAAAGCAATTTCTTTGATATTCTTTTGATTTTTTTCAAATTTAACCATATCATGCGCATAATATGATAATTGCGTATTTAATATCATTAAGTCAAAGCGTTTTGCATACTCGTCCTCTTCCGGTAAAGTAGTTGGTAAATGAGAAACTCTGTCTTTTATTGTGATAAAGTCCATATCGTCAAGACTGTTCCATTTTTCACGGTTAGAGAACTCATCAACTGCTCGCAAATGCCGTCTTACAATGAAATTATCCCTGTTCATTGTTTTAACGGTATTATGCAAATCATCCTTAATTTTGTTTGATAAAAGCTTTAAAACTTCATCATCATCTTTAATTTTTTCAGCAAGTTCCAGTTTTTTAAGGAATATTTTTTGTCCTAAAGACATTTGGTTTGAAGATTTTGCACCTTCCGGATTAATTGAAAAATATTCAAAGTTTCCGCAAGCATCGAAGATAAAGAACTTCTTCTTGTCATCCTTCGGCCCGAATAATTCAGGACAAAGTCTTGTTCCTCTGCCTATCATTTGATGAAATTTGGTGCGAGAACGAACAACTTTAAAGAATACCAAGTTCACAATTTCCGGAACATCAATACCGGTATCAAGTTTATCGACAGAAATTGCTATAACGGGATCCTCTTCTTTTGTTGCAAATTTATCAATCAAACTCTGAGAGTATTGAGTTTTATGTGTAATAACTCTTGCGAATTTACCGTTATATTGTTTGTAATTTGCATCGAATCTTTCTGCGATAAATTGTGCATGGTTTTCATTTGCTGCAAAAATAATAGTTTTGCCGAGTTTATCGCCGCCATTAACTTTTATACCGTTTTCCATTAGACACTCAAGTATTTTATCAACGGTATCAATATTGAATAACCATTTGTTTAATTGTGCAGCATCAATTTCCTCAGGCAAAGTTTCTGTTTCTTCATCATAAAACTTTGTTTCATATTCTTCTTTTTCTTCCGCTGAAAGTTTATTATACTTGATGCCTTCTCTTAAAAATTTAGTAGCACAATCAAACTGTTCATAAGGTACTAAATATCCTTGTTCTACTGCTTCATCATAATCATAGTAGTCCGTTGGTACGCCGTCTTCGAGTTCAAAAACTTTATATGTGTTTTTATCAACTTCATCTCTCGGTGTTGCAGTTAAACCAAGTAGCAAGCCATCAAAATAATTAAATATTTCTCCGAATTTTTTGTAAATACTTCTATGTGCTTCGTCTATTATAATCAAGTCAAAATGACCAACTGAAAATAATTTTTCATTTGCCTTTTTAGCATCAATCATATTCATCATAGTGTGGTAGGTGGAAACAACAACTCTGTTTCCTGTCCCATCTGCATCTGCTTTTGTAATATCAACAGGGTTCAAATTCGGCAGGTATTTTGCGAAAGCTCTTTGTGCTTGTGTAACAAGTGGGGTTCTATCAGCTAAAAACAGAACTCTTTTTACCCAATTATAACGAGTTAAAATATCAACAATAGATATTGCTACACGAGTTTTACCTGTTCCTGTTGCCATAACAAGCAACGATTTTCTGCTCTTTTTTGCATAATTTTCACAAACACTTTTAATAACTCTTTCTTGATATGGTCTACCTGATATTTCCTTATTAATATCTATATCGACCAAGTCTTTTCTAATTTCTCTCCGAATAATTAATTTTTCTAAATCTTCTTTTGAATAAAATCCTGCAACTTCTCTTGGCGGATAATTCAAATCATCCCAAATAAAATGCTCATAACCGTTAGTATAGAATATTATCGGTCTTTGCCCGAATTTCTTCTCTAAACAGTTTGCATAAAGTTCTGCTTGTTCTCTACCGATTTTTGCATCTTTCATCGTGCGTTTTGCTTCAACCAAACCAAGAGGTTTGCCGTCATCACCCCAAAGAACATAATCAACGTATCCAAGTCCCGTCGGATTTGGCATCCCCTGAACTTCGTATTCTGTTGCATTAGGTGCTGAAACATCCCAACCGACTTCCTTTAACAAAACATCAATAAAGTATTTACGTGTTTGAGCTTCGTTGTAATCATAATCAAGCGGTTTGGCTTTATTTTGAGCTTTGATTTGCTTGATTTGTTCAAGAAGTTCTGCATTTTCTTTTTCTAAATCTTCACGAGTTATATTGATAGCGTTTTGTTCTTCAATAATCTTTTTTAGGCGTTCAATTTCTTCTTGTTCTTTTGTTTTTGTCGGAACTTTTGAAATATCAAATTTTAATCCGTGAACGTGTTCATCTTTTGAATATGTAAGATACAACCAATAAAGAAAGTGAAAAAGTTCAAATATCGTTTGCAGGGCATCTTTATCCTTAATTCTTTGCGGATTATGTGCTGCGGTGTTCCCGTTAATTCTAATTAAATTTACCTTTTGGAACAAAGGCGGAACAATAACATTTTTAAATGACTGATTATGGATTAATGAATTGAGTGTGCAATCATAAGGTTCAATTAAATCGATATCATTTTTATACATCCACTTAACTGCAGATTCTAAAGCATTACGGCATAAAATACATGTATAAACCGGCTTTGAATACACACACTCTTCTGCTTCGCTTGCCAGCTTGTATATGTCTAACCATTCAGTTTTTAGGAATTCAAAATTACTCATAAACACCTGTTTGCCGAAATTATTATATCATAAATTTCTTGTTTTTATTCTTTTACCATTATTCCTGATTGCTTATAAATTAAATTTGCAAAGAATACTTTTAGGAAATCTCTGTTATAAATATTTTGTTTAACATAATTATTTAGGTATTCAATTATTTTAGGTGCTTTTTTGGAATAATCAATAAATTTTTGTATTTGTTCAGCACCTTCTTTTTCATTTTTTGGTTTCCATTTGTAGTGAATAAAATAGTTGCGTGTGTCAAATAAAATTTTTAAGTCTTTTTTTATATCATTATCTATTTCTGGTAGATTAAAAAGTGGTAAGAGTACATCAAGCCTAGCATCATTTGTAAACATTTTAATCAATTTTTCAGTGGCATTATCATCTAAATTTTTTGTTACCGCTAAACAATTTATTAAATCGTTAAACCAATGTTCTATATATGTTGCATATAAAACAAGACTTAAAAAATATTCTTCCTCTTCACAATATTTTTTCGCTTCATTCATGAGAGTAGCAAAAAAATTAAACCTGATTTTTTCTTTAGGGAATTTTTTTCCATAGACCATTTCATCAATAACTCTATTGACATCAAAATCACATAAACAGGTAAGAGGATACTTTTGACATTCTTCCGATTTTGGCACCATATAATACCATGAGCTATAAACAACACCAGCTAATTTCTCTTTATATTTATTGGGTTCTGTTTTATAAGCTTCTTTCCATTCGTTTAGTATTTCATCAGAACTTTTCTCTGGTAATTTTGGCATATTAAAATCAGTTGCCTTTCTTCTTATTCCCTGTTGATGGACTTTGTGGTGGAGTTGGAGGCGGAGTGTTAGTTCCACATTTTTCTGTTATCCACTGCCTATTGTCATTAGCAACCCTTATACGTACCTGACTTTTCTTATTATTGGAATTATTATTCCCTGAGTTTGAATTTTGGTTAGTCGTCATTATTTTCCTCCTTATCATATCTATCTATCAATTCTGTAGGCTGAATAGCGAAAAATTCTATTGTTATATCGTCGGGTTTTCTTGTAATATACAAGCCCGGAAGCCTTTTCAACTCTTCGTCATCTTCATCGTATACTATTACATCTTTTAAAAATAATTCATTTTCTTTAAATGTGTCTGAATATTTATATACCCATCCCTCATATCTTAATTTTTGTTTATTATCTGAAATAGAAACCCATCTCATATTCACATCATTGCTATTAAAAATAGTATTCCAAACATCACTCTCGCAAACTTTGAACGGATATAAAAATTTTAAAATATGTATAAAATCGATTTTTAAATATGGGATTTTCAGATACTGACATTTTTGTCTTTTAAAAGGACAATATATCTGCCAATGTTCTTTCTTATAAAATTTCTTATAGAAGTCTTTGTTAAAAATATTTTCAAATACATGTTGATTTTTGAGCCAGGCATATATAATAGCCCAAGTAGTAGCGCATATTGATGCATAAAATATTTCATATACTTGCAGTTCATCAATTTTGGTTGCGGATGTTATATATTTTAGAAAAACTACATCTTCTAATGTTTTACCTTGAAAAATTGTAATGTACATTCCATATACGAAATATGAAAGAACTCCAAAAACAAAAGATCTTATAAGAAAATAATTAAATTCTCTCTTCGGATGAAATGTAATTTTTTCATGAACAAGGCAATATATAATACCAGGGAAGAATAAGAGTAATATTTTTATGGTGGTTATAGATAAAATGTCCATTATATTTCTCCTTTGAATGCTCGTTGGGATAGGGAATTGAAGAGGTTGTTCATTTGCTCTATGACAAGCTCATTCTTCTGCTTCTGTGCTTCAACTTTTTCTACTATCTTGGCAAACTTGTTCTGAAGTTCTAGAGAAGGTAAAGGTATCTCAATGTTTTTACAAATTTCAAGTGTTAAGTTCAATTGTCCAGATGTCTTTTTAGCATTTCTTAACATCTGTTTTTCTGCAAATGGCGTTGTAAGAAACCACGCCAAATATAGATTGTTTAAGCCTTTGTTACATCTAAACCTTGCTATTGCTTGATTTATATTCCATTCAGGATATGTATCAGGAACAATTGAAACTTTACATAATGGAGGTCCTACAATATTCATAAGAACATCTCCCGGATATACCACTGAACGAGCAAGAAAATTCTTGTGAGATTCTTTGGTTACAAATGTCGGATTTATTGTAAAATCAAGTCGTGTGTCAAATCGCAAGTTGTAAACTTTTATATATGGAATATCTCCAGAATCTTGACTCATATCTTGTGCTTTAGGAGTTGTTCCTTTTGTTATGAAGTAGCAAAGTTCTTCAAGTTTAACTTTTTTAGTGTTTTCTGCAAACAAATCAATATAGGTGGATTTTAGGAATTCATCCAGCTTATCATTCGCCAGTTTCTTCTTCGCCCGAATCTCATCTGCCTTGTCTAATATCTTAGCAATTTTCTTCTGTTTATCAAGTGGTGGTAATTCAATTTCCATATTTGCAATATCTGTCAGACCAATAGAGGGGTAAGATTCATCCTTTATCAGAGTTTTGGGAGGATGTTTTTGTAACCAGTACATCAAATATTCTGGGATAAGTTTTGTCTCATCTGGTGTAATAATTGCAAGATGGCTGACTATATATGCACTTCGTTCCAGCTTATATATTCTGCCTTTATTTGCAGACATTCCACTTTTGGCAAACAATATAGAATTTTTCGGATATAGTTTTAATCTGCATATTTGAGCATTGTCTTCGCTAATCTTTTCACACAAATCAATACTCTCACCACGCTCTAAAAATTCCAACGAGCCTGCCCTTACGAAAGGTATTCCTTCTTCACAAAAATAGTTGCTTTTTGGGGCTGACTGACCAGCAGAAATTGTTGCTACATCGCCTAATTTAACTACATTTACCACCATTACAGCATCCCCTCCGATTCTTTATTTAGAACACTCAAGACAACCTGTTTCATTGTTTCCATTTCTTGTGGATTACTTTCTGCAATCAAAAGCGTTAGTGCAAAAAGAGTTGCGCTGTCTATTATAGGCAGATTGTTTTTGTAGAGGATTCCGTTTTTATCCAAGAAATATAAGAAGCAACTTGCGGCTATACGTTTGTTTCCGTCAGAGAATGAGTGGTTCTTTGTTATCAAGTACAAAAGAGTTGCAGCTTTTTCTTCAAGTGTCGGATACAATTCTTTGCCGTCAAAAGTTTGGTATATCTGATTAACTGAGCTTGAGAAACTGTTATCTTTGGGGTTTGCAAATACATCCGATGCAAACTCCGATTTCATTTCATCAATAACTTTAAGGAATTCTTTTTCTGAAATTACTTTGGCAGGTTTTATTGTAACACCTTTAGAATCAAGGGTTTTGTGGTCAAAGTTGTCCAGCAAGTCAAGACCATGAGCAAATGTATCAAGTATATTTGCAACTTGTTGAGCATCACTAACCGTTTCTATTTGGTTTTTCAAACTGCGTGATAAAAGGTTTATAGTTGTTTGCAGAGTCTTTACTTTGTTTTGCTCTTGTTTTAATCGGTTCTCGTTAATAGTATAACCTTGCGTTAAATGTTCCCTTAATACACTTGTTGCCCAAATTCTAAATTGCGTTGCTCTTGTAGAATTAACTCTATATCCGACAGATATTATTGCATCAAGGTTATAGAATGAGGTTTCACGCTTAACGCTTCTGTTACCTTCCTTTTGAACTATTTCCAAAATGGAAATAGTTGGTTCTTTTTTTAATTCACCTTCTGCATATATATTATTCAGATGTTTGTTTATTGCAGGAGTTTTTACCCCAAACAATTCGGCTATTTGTTTCTGAGTAAGCCAAATAGTTTCGTGTTCTAATCTTGTATCAAGATTAACTTTGCCGTCGCTACTTGTATATATAACAATTTTGCCTTTGCTTTGATTATCTGACATCTATATCATCCCCTCCAGCTCTTTCAAACCCTGTTGAACTTCATCTTCAAGAGTTTTAATATCAGCAAGAATCTTACTTGGAGCTTCATACTGTACTTCTTCATATTCAACTTCTTTGTATTTGTTAATAGAGAGGTCATAACCGTTTTGTCTGATTTCATCGGCTTCTACAAAGAAGTGTTTTGCTTTCCTATCGGTGTTATCTTCATTATGCCTGTTTTTGTAGGAAGCAATAATATCTGGTATATCATTTTCTTCTATCGGAGTACGGTTATCGTTCAATGTGAAGCCGTCATTTTGCATATCGTAGAACCAAACTTTATCCGTACCACCCGAATTAGTCTTAGTGAATATCAAAATAGCCGTTGAAACACCAGCATAAGGTTTGAATACACCACTTGGCATTGAAATTACTGCTTCCAGCTTTTGGTTATCAATAAGTTTCTTTCTAATAGAGGTATGGGCATTAGATGTACCGAACAAAACTCCGTCTGGCACAATAACACAAGCTCTACCACCAGTCTTTAATATTCTTATCATCAAAGCAAGAAATAATAATTCGGTCTTAGTCGTTGAAACTTCGCTTGCTAAATTTTTTGCGATTGTATCTTTATTCAAAGAACCCTTAAATGGAGGGTTTGCTATAACACAAGTACAAAATTCTTTTAATCCGGAAGCATCTTCTGAAAGTGAATCTTGATAATCAATATTAGGGTTTTGGTGCCCGTGAGACATCATATTCATTGAAGCGATACGAAGCATTGAATAATCAAAATCAAAGCCATAAAACATATCGTTATTAAAATGCTGAAGTTTTGCAGTATCCATAAACATTTCAGGATATTTTTCTTTCAGATACATAATTGCACAAATCAAGAAACCTGCAGTTCCGCAAGACGGGTCGCAAACGATATCATTCGGTTGAATATCCGCTAGTTCAACCATCATTTTACCAATGTGTCTTGGGGTTCTGAATTGACCATTGACACCGGCTTGAGCAATTTTAGATAAAAGATATTCATACAAATCGCCCTTTGTATCCAAATCATGCATTTCAAGTTTATCAATCATATCAACCGCAGTTGCTAAAAGTGCCGGAGACGGAATCATAAAAACGGCATCTTTCATATATTTGGCAAAATTTTCACCACCCATATTTTTGATAAACGAAAATACATCTTCCTGAACAACTTTATACATCTCACTTGGTGCAAAATCTTTAAACTTTGACCAACGCATATTTTGCTGTTTTGGAGTTTCGTCAAAAACAGGGTTTTCAATCGGTCTATTTAGACGATTAGCTTTTCTTTCTTCACGGGTATGTTTTTCATCCAACTCTTTAATAAAGAACAAATATGAAATCTGTTCGATAACTGTCAGCGGGTTTGAAATACCGTTTGACCAAAATGTTTCCCAAAGTTTATCAATCTGCGCCTTTTGCTCTAATATTGTAGCCATTGCTATTCTCCTTGTTTTAATTATACATGCTGATTACTAAAAATCTTGTTTCGTTCCGCAGATAATGTCGTTTACATCCTGCTCCAGTTGCATAATATCATTTTTTATTTGCTCAAGCTGTTTCTTATATTTTTCCATTTTTGAGGTGTAGTTTTTTATAAGTTCCTTTTGTTTTGTTAAAGCCGGAACAATTACGGCAATACCTTTTAAATCTTCATGGTTTATAAATGGCATTGCAGTTCCTCTTAGTAGTCCTTTAATTAATTTTTGACCTACTGCGCTGCGTAAATATGTCAAAAGATATTCAGAACTTATTTGCTTATTGTCAGGACGGATTACAAGCAAATTTGCCGATGCTATACAATTTTTGTCACTATTTTTATATAAAACGACTTTTGAAGTATTGCCTTTATTTGGGATTAACAAATCTCCGTCTTGTAAATATTCAGAAGATAAATCTTTATCGAGTCTATATTTTTTAGCTTCTGAAAAATCAATACCATCCTCTTTTATTGCACGCATATCAAGGTAAATGAAATCTTCATTTTTACTTGTTTCTTGTGCATATTTTGATAGAGGCTTCCCTCTTAATATAGTTGATATTTCAGATAATTTTTTATGGTCTTTATTTAAGACATTTGCAATATCTTCATCTTCCTCCTTGAATGGTTTTTCAAAATCCCAAGTTGAATCAACATTTGTAACTTCAGTTAAATTGTATTTTTCACCTAATGTATCAATCGAATGTGATATAAATAAGTTATCAGAATATTCTTTGCTGAACTTATACAAATATGTTTTTACGTTTGTATTACTAAATGTCCCCGAAGGTAAATCGATTACCTCAATAAGATTTTTCTCATATGCTTGCCTAAAATGAGCATCTGTTTGAGAAAAATTAACTTTGCTTGGCATAATTATTGATAAAGTTCCGTCATCTGCCAAATTATTTTTAAATAATAATTCTGCAGCAATCGTAGATGAATCATTGCCATAATATTTACCTCTTTCAAAACGGCGTTTCAACCCAAATGGTGGAATACATAGTATGTTCTTGAATTTTTCTTGTTCTTCAAATTGATTATTGTATATATCAACTGCCTTAATGCTTACGTTTTTATTATTTTCATAATCAAAAGCTAAAAGTTCTTGAATAAATGTATCAATCGTCCACATTGTAATTTTTTTATTTAATGAACACATTGAAGGAATCTGGTTCAAAAACGTTTCTGCGTTTACAATTAAAATATTGTCTTTATCATTCAGTAATGTTGAAAAATTAATATTAACATTACAAACAGAATTTGATCTTGGAGATAATGAAACTATTATTGAATAAATTTCTGTTAACGTTAGTTCATTAAAATTTTTCAAAATCTCAACCAAACCTCTATCGCCTAAAAATCTGTAACCTAAAACGTTGTTTTCTACCAAGTATGTTTCTTGGCTTGAAGATGATAATTTTTCAAAATTGTGATCATTCTTTTTTGCATACAAATATTGTTTACATGCATTAATGTACTGTTCTTCCGTTAAACCGGAAATTTTAAAGTTTTCTTTGATTCTAAGTTCTTTTGTTCTGTTGTCTGCTCCAATTGTTCTCATAATTGTTTTGTCCTTTCCAACTTTTGTAATACATTTTATAATTTCAATATACATCATTATAAAATAAATTTCAAGAGTTAGAATATGATTTATAACTTATTTTGTTACAAAAGTTAATATTTTACTTTTGAAGTTGTATGTTTTTCATTGATTATATTGCATTTTAGCAAATTTTAATTATTTCAAAAAATTATAATATACACCTGTGTCAAATATGGACATTGTTACATAATTGTTGTTGTACTTGTTTAATAGCGGTATTTGATATTACTATATAGAAATGACAGTTAAAACTATTAAAAATGTTTGCAAGTTCTGCGAACAAGAAAAGAAATTGATAAAAGCGCATATTATTCCTAAAAAATTTTATTTAGGAATAAAAAAAGATAAATGCTTATGTATAAATTCAAAAACCGGAGAATATATAATTCAGCAACAGGGTGGATATGATTCAAATATCTTATGTGGAGATTGTGATAATCATATTTTAGGTGAGTTTGATAAAGAAGGTTATCGGATTTCACTTGGAGATTTTAGCAAGTATAAATACATACAATTACATCCGCAATACAGAATTTATCAGCTTGATAATACTGAATTTGATTATGGTAAACTTAGAAAATTTTTTATTTCAATTTTATGGAGAGCTTCTATTTCAAAACTAGAAGAATGGTCAAATATCAATCTCGGTGGCTACGAGAAAAAGGCTTTTGAAATATTAAAAGGTAAAAGGAAGTATGACGAATTATTCAAGATTTTAATATACAAAAACTGTTTTACCGAAGATATAAATCAAGAAGTACTTATTGCCAAAGGAAAAACAAAAACTTATAAAAAATATTTAATTCAAATGGCAGGATATCGCATTGAAATTATTGTAGATTCAACTAGACTCACGAATAAGTATAAGCATCAATACGAAAAATATTTCCTGAATCCAACTTATGCGCATATAATAGAAACTCCGGAAGTATCTCAACGTATAAATAAAGAATATAATGCTCGAATGTTTGAATTATATAAAGAAGGATTTGAACCTCCAAAGCCTCCTGGAGTTTAGCAATCAACTTGACTTACATTGTCTTTAGAGTAATGAATACGACACGATGAAGGAGGTCGTATGGAAAAAGTCGGAATGAATATTACGCCAAAGGAGTTTAAGCAATTAAGTAAGTGGTCGGATAATATTTATAACACTGCCGTCGTTATAGATTATTTTGTAGCAAATCAGCCGGAAATCGAAGAATGCTACAATCTTGCACCAGTTGTAAAGCAGCTGCGAAATGATGCGGATGTGTTGAATGCATTCTTTATAGACCACGAAAAAGAAGTTGAAGATTTAAATGCCGTTTAAAAGGTGTTTAAAAGCCGTTTAAATCATGTTCAAAAAATTATTATGTCCAAATGATACGATTTTAGACACATATACTTGATGTTTCTCGCTAAAAGACTGATGAATGGTGTAGCTTGAAAGGAGCACACTATGATTGAAATTGGTAAAAAGTACAGATTGAAGAAGCTCAAAGGCTGGTTTGAAAAAGATAGCGAAGAATTTAAGGTTTTGTGTTTTGGTGAGCCAAATATTGTCGGATGCGTCGCACCGGATGGTGAAAGATGTGTATTTGATAAAGATTTTTTAATTGATCCTGAGAGATCAGACGAGATATACGCAGATATTAAAATAACGAAAGGTTAAAACGATGGTTGAAAAAGATTATATGCTATATGGGACAAAGATTTTAAACTTAAAAACTCAAGAAATCGGACTACTGATTTGCTTATGGGAAAACAAATATGCTGATAAAACCGTTGATTTCGCCACATGTGTTGATAAAACCGGCAAACGCTACAACATTGAGCTTGATAATATAAGAGGGTTTGATGATGATTTTGAAAAATAAATTGACTAAAGAAACACTAGATATTCCGTATTCTGAATTTAGAACAAAGTTTGCCAAAGAGATTCAGGATGCGTTTGAAAGTTACCGAAAAACGCAATTAAATAAGTACTCTTGGAACTTCAAAGATGACAATTCTTTGGAGTTTATTTTTTATTTTGAACTCAATTGGAATTTTAATCACTTTGGGTGTTCTAATTGGTATATAGAAAGACTATAAAATCAAATTAAACAAGATTTAATTTACTAAATAAGATCTTATTTCTATCTTTGGCATCTTGTATCATTTTTTTATATGAGATGATTTCAAAATAGATTCTGTGTGTTTTGTGAAATCCAAAATATCCAGATTTATCTGGTGCAGGTGTTAGATACCCACTATCTTCTGCTATTTCAATAAGTTTTGGTGTTAGCGTTGATATAATATAAGCATATATAGGGACGCTATCAGGCAAATTTATAGTTTCTCCATTTTTATCTTTTATTTCAGATTTGCGTAATTCTTTTACATAATCGATCACTTGATCAATAGGATTTTCTTCTTTAGTATAATCTTCTCTCTCTGGTCTTTTAAATTCAATTATAGTGGCTGTTGTAATTTTTTCATTATCAGTAAATAAAAAAGGATTATTATATATCAATATATCAGGCCTTTCTTCTGATTCTGAGGTATTATATTCCATCTTACTTAACTTCTTATCAGAAGCAAGATAATAGTGGTATGCTAATCTTTCATCAATAGTCCATAAATTATGCTTTTCATAATCTACATCATCACTTGTGGTATTCATTGGAAATATAATTTCATGTATAGCTTTTTCTAATGGATATTTACTTTCGTTATTTTTCTTTTGAAGTTTCGATAATAACTCCAATATAGCTTTTCTATATGCGACATAATCAGCTAATTTTGATTTTCCTACGTCATTTATCTGTTCAACATATCCCTTAAAATTTTCTTGAAATTCTTTTAATTCTTGTACGTCATCTAATTTTTTAGATAAGCCTGCTAACAATTCACTTGAAGTTTTTTAGCATCTCTATTTATTTGATAATATTGGTCATATAATTCCATTTCTAATTTGGTACCACTTGATGTAGGATTGATATTTTCAAGAAAATCTTTGTATTTATCACTCATTAAAATTCTGTATTGAGGGCTATTACGATTAATATGATTTTTAATTTTCTTTATTTTTGACTCTTCGATTCTTTTAATTTCAAAAGATAAATCTTTTTTTATTTGCTTTATTGCAAATTCTATAATTGTTTCAGTATTAAGCATGAGAGAAGCGTTATCAATATAAAAACTTGATCTATCACCATTCAAAGACTGATTTAAATATTCTCCAGTTAGTATTATTTGGTAATAATATCCATTATCATTCTCTTTAAATATACTCATAAAATTTGGAATGTAATCTTTCAAATTTACACTTTTAACTTCCCTATTATCAGCACATAAATGCAATTTATGTATATTTTTTGTACTTGATTTTAATTTTAAATAACATAATAAAAATTCCCTATCATCAATATCAAATTTACTTTCAGTAATTTGTTCGTTTAATAATAAGTCATTAAAATGAGAATTAATATTTATAGAATCAAAATCATCTTCTAATATAATTTGAGGACAAGATTCCTTGTTTAAAAAGTAACACATAAAATGTGTTATTATCTTATTCGCCAGAGATTCCAATGTAACATTATATAATTTGGCATATCTATTTTTTAATTTGCATAAATGTATAATAGTATAACTTTTTTCAAAGTTATTAATTTCTTTTTTGTTAAAAAATTATCGTCTACACCATTATATGCAATAGAAAAGTCGAAGTTTCTTTGGTAAGCTTTGGTGTCTTGTATATATTGGCTTTCGATTTTTGCATTATCAAATTCTGCCAACCAATATAGTCTACCTTCGCCTTTGCCTCCTCTTAATTTTTTGTATCTGGAATCATAGGTTAAGAAAGATTCAAAATTTTCATCAGTAAAACCAATACCATCATCGTAAATAGTTATTGTTTTGATATTTTCTTTTTAAAGTCTTCTGCTTGCATTTCTATTGGCAATTGATTTTCTTCAAAACCTTTTCGGCTTAAGGATATTTTTATTCTTCCAATATAATCATTATTATAAACTTTCTTTTTATCATCTATTGCTTGCAAAGAATTGCTTATAGCTTCAAACAACGGCATGAATACATTGAAAGAATCTAAATGGATCTTTTCAATACGTCTAGCGATATCACTTTTCATTAATGAGGACATATAAAAACTCCTTTGAGAATTATATGCTAACACAAAAATATTTGAAAAATAATAATAGAATATTCCTATATTTACTAAAGTTTTTAATTTATAATAAACGTATATCTAATAAATATTAACTAAAAGCTGAAAATATAAAAACCACTCCTCTAAATAATTTTAATACATAAAGGTTTATTTTAGCGTATTTTCATGATAGCCTCTGATTAAGATGCATATGATTAATTAATTTGCGTTGTGTTCCGCAACGAATTATGTTAAGGTCTAGGGATTACTTCGTGGTTCCTCGCATTTCGTGGATCCTGCGAATGAGAAATTATCATGTGCATCTTTTCTAGGGGAAATATGCTATCAAAAGAAGATCTGGAACTTAAGGAATTATTTTTTAATATTAAAAATCGTAATGATTTGGCTAATGTACTTGATATAAAGCTTAGTACTTTGACATATTTAATTAATGATAAAAGAAAAAACTCTTTATATAAAACTTTTAATATTTCCAAAAGAAATCACTCAAACCGTACTATTGATGCTCCTCAAAAGTCTCTTAAGACAATTTTAAAAAAAATAAATTATATTTTGACTTTAGTTTATCCACCCAAACCTTCTGTTCATGGTTTTATTAATTCTAAAATTTTAGATTGTGATAAAAGGAGCATTATTTCCAATGCTTTACAACATGTAAATAAAAGATTCATTTTAAATATTGATTTAGAGAATTTTTTCCCTTCTATATCCAGAAATAGAATTGCTGGTTTATTTAGATCAAAGCCATTTAATTTTTCAAAAGATATAGCTAAGGATCTTGCCAATATTTGTACATATAATAATCACTTACCACAAGGAGCTCCAACTTCACCTATTTTATCTAATATGATATGTAGAAAAATGGATAATGAATTGCAAAATTTAGCAAAAGCTTTTAGGTGTACTTATACTCGTTACGCAGATGATATAACTTTTTCAACAATGAAAAAGATTTTTCCTCCAGAAATTGCTTTTAATGATATCGAACAAGATAAAATTATTACAAAACTAGGTTGGATTTTAACCAATATAATATTGCAAAATGGATTTTCAGTTAATGTAAATAAAACGAGATTACAAAATTATACTACAAGACAAGAAGTAACAGGATTAGTTGTTAACAAAAAAATTAATATACAAAGAAAATATATTAAAAAAATTAGAGCTGTTTTACATGATTGGGAAATGAACGGTATAGATAATGCTGTCAAAAAATATAATATGCACGATAAAGATAAGTTAAGTATTTTGAATCCAGAAAGAAAAGCTAGAAAATTCAAACAAGTTATAAGAGGAAAGATAGAGTTCATTGGTAATGTAAGAGGTAAAAATGATTTTATATATGCTAAATTTTTTAATCAGTACAATAGATTGATTAAAAAATCAGCAAAGCATATTCCTGAAAATGAAATTGAACAAATAAATGAATATTTATGGATGTTATATTCTGAGGAAACTTTTATCCAGGGGACTGCATTTTCAATTGAGGACGGAAGAGTAATCACATGTGCTCATTGCATTAGCAACGATACTCTTGCATATAAAGTAAATGATCCGGATCAGAAATATAAAATAAAAATATTAAAAAAATTCGATGTTAATACAGGTATTGATATTGCAGTATTAAACATATTAGATGAAGATAATAGGATAATTAGAGAAAGAGGGTTTAAACTCGGAGATGTTGATAATTTAAAACAATTTGATGAAGTATTATTAGCGGGATATTCTAACTACTCTTTGGATGGCGATACTTCAAAGTTATGCCATCAAGAAATATCTGCATTTAAATACATCCCTTGTAGATATTATTCTAATTCAAGTCAGAATTTATCTGAAACCATGGTTAAGCGTATCATGGTTCCGTCTTCTATAATGCGTGGTGATAGTGGAGGTCCATTACTTAATAAAAAATATGAAGTTATAGGTATAATTGCTAAAGGAATAGATGACTCCGGACAGATCAAAGACGATGCGTCTTATGAAATTATTCCAATTACAGCGATTAACATAGAATAATTTATGTTATTTGGCGATTTATCCATTCCATAATTACTGAGACAAGGTATTCTTGTTCGGTTTGGGTAAGTTCTCTGCGTTGAGGGAATTTGTGCCATTTTTCTATGCAGCCACGACAGCAAGTAGCGGTTGCGTGTTGAGCATTAAAAACGGGATGTCCGCACATTGGAGTTTGTTTGCCATCATTCACAGACACTGCTAGAGCAACTCTATTACGAATAAAATCACAGGCATGAGAATGAATCTTATTAAGTCCTTTTTCTTTGATATATTCAAGTTCCTTTGCCCGAAGTTTAAATCTACTCCTAAATTTTGATTTTGCTAATTTGTCTAAAATATACATTTATGCTATTTCTTACCTTCTCTGCCTAAAATTGGTTTATTTTTTTGCCAAAGACGATCCTCATATAATTGCATATTATTAAAATCCACTACTTCATATATTTCAATTTCTATTTCTTTATTTTCCCACCATTCACTCAAGTGTAATGCATATGTAGATTTTGAAGTAATGCCGATATGCTGTTTTAGTCTATCTCGGAGCTTTTTAGAACTTCCTACATATAAACATTTACTTTGATTTGAATTGTTATATATTTTTTTACAATTTATTCTAAACATTCCAAATCCATCAGCCTTTAATTTCTTTTTTGCAGCTTCAATTTCTTCTATATTTATAGTTTCGTTTGTTCTAATAATATAAATCATAGGAATATTATTTTTAACAGTTTTAAGTACCTTGATATTCTCGGATTCATTAGAAGTGTTTATTTTAAGAGTACTGATATATTTTACATTTATATGACTTTTTATGATTTGTAGCTCATTAATATATTTTTCAACCAATATTTTTAATTCATTATTAATTTCTGTTTGTACCATAATTTATCCATTTAATTTTTGTTGTAACCAAATTCTCTACTCTTAAATATTTCTTTCCACCAAGACTCACGGCTAAGGATAATATCATCATCAACTTTTGCATTGTAATTTTCTAAAATTGAATATTGGAAATATTTTTTTACATAATCAAAACCTTCTTTTTTAACTAATTCTATTAATCCAATATTACCACCATGTCCATTAGAAACATAGTTTTTCCACCTTTGTAATAACATTCCGTGTTCAGATGTCGCCGAGCCAACATATAATTTCCCTGTATGGGTATCCGTTATTAAATAAACTGCTTTTTGGTTTTCTAATGCAGCAATCCAATCTCTTTTGTTTCTATCAATTATTGTTTTTAATTGCGAATATGATAAACGAACCTTGTCATACCCCGGAAAATCTTCCCCATCAAACAGTGTCGGCAAAATTTGTATAACAATAAGTTTATCCTTTATACTCTTATAATGTCTTAATTGTGTTTGGTGAGATTTGTGGTATTTTACTATAACTCTTCCCAAAAATTGTTCATACTCTTTTAGTTCTTTACCTTCGTAATTAATGTTATTTAAAACGTTTAGTTCCTTTGTAACTTTTTTGATTGTTGTTAAAAGCCAAGTCTCATTTGATAATTTCAAAAAACAAACTGCAATATCACCAACATCAAAATATCTCATTTTATTTCGCCAAAATAACCATTGGTTATTTATTTCATCCGGATTAGCTTTATATAAGTCCATTGGATCAGAAAATCCATTATGCTGATTAAATTTAATTTTTATAGGACTAGTTGTTTCTTTTTCTAGCATATGCAATAAATCTTCTAACAAAATCTCTTTCATACTCACAATTCCTCTTTTTAATTATTATATCAAATTATTTGTTATTACATAAATATGTTAATAATTTTATATGTTAGAAACGGACATAATCACTTAATACTTAATTTTTTATTAACAAATAAACATTTAATAATATATTCGTTTATAATAGCAGTATTAAAAATAGAAAGAGGTCGAAATTTGCATGAAAAAAGGAATGTTTATATTTTTAGCAATATGGTTTTTCATAATTTTTGCGACATTATTACTTTATTGCATATTTAACTGGCAGGAAGTAATAATTTTTAAGCCTTTCAGCGGGAACTCTGCAATGTTATGTATGCTAATTATATGGACGTTTATACCTTTTTTAGCAAAATTTAAATTTGGAGATTTTGAATGGGAGATAAATAATCCGCTATATGCAAATATGGAACAAGCAAAACAAAATTTAGATGAAGCCGCAAATAAAGCTCAAAACATAAACATTGATTTTAATATCCAAAATAAATATAATGAAGAATTGAATACTATTATGAAGAAGAATGGAGGCAAAAATGTTTAGTTATAGCCAACCTCATTCTGCTTATAGTTATATGCAAAGAAAAAATGAAAGTTCTAACTTGTTAGCTGATGCTGCACAAAAGGGAATAGCATTGCTTAATAAACAAATAGATTATCAACTTTTAAATGCTTTTCAAAATTATATTATTTCTGTTTTAAATATCGTTTCACAAAAAATGGGAATTGATTATATTTCTTTTTATAATCAATTTAATTTGTCAATCAGTAATTTATTACCCTACGACCAAGTAAAAAGAACAATTGAATTCATTTTAAATATTGCAAAAAGCATATAGTGTTATAGATGATTTTGTCAAAAGTTGATAAAAATACATCATAATAAAAATGAGTGCAACATTTGCTCCAAATTGTACTGATTTATTATTGTTTGGAATATCGGCTTTAGTTTTATATCAAAGTTTTTATCTTTATATGTGATTAGTACGTTTTAACATTTCTAACCAAAATAATTTTCCGTTAGTTTTCTTTAAAAAATGAACTTATTTATCCTTGTTTAGGCCTAAAAACAAACTATTCCAAAACAGAATTACGGCAATTATATTTGCTTTTAAAATAAAAATTTATGTCGGAGGGAAAACTAGGCTAACGAAGTTTAAAACGAACATTATGGCAAAATACAGGCATTAATGTGGGAAATTACAATAAGCTTGAAATCTTAATCTAATTGAAATCTTTATCCTGTTACTATAACAAAATATCCGCAGAGATGTCGCTGACGCGAGTTTGCAGGTAAGTTCAAGCGTATTAGCATAACTTTCTACAATTAAAACTCTAATTCTCTTAAAACTCGCGTGAGTAGTGACAAAAAAGATTTTTATAATAAATACTACACTAGAATCGGATATTTACATTGGCTACTTCATAAAATATACCATGCAAGGGCGGCCGCCGGTATCGTAATTTATTTGTTCTATAACTTCACTGTTTTTTGTTAAATAGTGCATGTATTTTCGAACCGTAACTTTTGAAATATCCAAAAATGCTGCAATTTGTTCTGATGTATGTCCGCTATTTGTATCTTCTCTTAAGTATTTACGGATTTTGTCTAATGTCTTTTCTTGAATACCTTTTGGAAGTTCAAAATTATTATTCCCCAAATGTTCGCTATTCATAATTTCATCAATTTTTTTCTGATCCAGAACGCAAACATTATTTTTTTGAACTCTACACTCAACGAATTTGTCCAGTGCTTGTTGAAATCGTTCTTGTACAAAAGGTTTGACAAGGTAATCAATGACCCCAAAGTTTAAAACCGTATCAAGGGTCTTTTTATCATTTGATGCCGTAACCATAATTATATCAGTATTAATTTCTGCCGTTCTGATTTTTTTTAGCAAAGATAAACCATCTAACACTGGCATATAAACATCAAGGATAGCCAAATCCACTTGATTTTCTGACAAATATTTGAACGCATCATTCCCGTTCCTGAAAGATTGAACAACATAAAAACGGGAATCTTGCTCAACATAATGAGTATTTATCATTGCAACCATAGGGTCATCTTCTACGATTAAAACCTTGTACATTTATTACCTCTTATTCATAATATTTAGGTGCTAATTTCATTGTTTGGAAAAATTCCCAATCGTGAGCAGGAAAGACTTTTGCATCATATTTTTTAGCCAAACGTCTTACTTTTTCGATTGATTTTAAGAAACTTACACTATCATACATAAAACCACTCATTTTGGCAGGTGGTCCAAAAATTTCTGATGTATAAACACAATCTTGAGGAAGAATTATAGCTTGTCCTTCAAGATGAACAACAAGCCCTAAGAGATTTGGAGTATGACCGGCAAGACAAACTACTTCAACACCTTTTGCAAGTTCAAAATCCTCATCAACCAAATGATATTGTTTTACGGGTGCTTCCAAATCTCCTTTTATATAACCGCCATGAGTTTCTCTATCAGGATTCATGTGAACTTTTGCAAGTCCATATTTGTAATCTTCCCTAGGAACATAAACATCAGCGTGAGGGAATAAATTGATATTTCCTGCGTGGTCTAAGTGCATATGAGAAAGTACAACGGTTTTAATATCTTCCGGTTTAACACCGCAAAGTTTAAGTTGATTTTCCAATCTTTCTTCATCTTTTTGATAAAGCGGATAAACTTCTTGCATAGTTTGGGGCCAATAACCGTTCATGGCTTCAGGGTTTGAACCTGTGTCATATAAAATATAACCATCATCTGTTTCAATTAAATAAGCCATTACAGGCAGTTTAATCCATTCGTTTTGAACATGCGGATTAGAGCGTGTTCCAAGTGTTGCACATGCAACAACGGTATTTTTATCGGTTTCTAAATACCCGGTATTTAGTGCATAAAGTTTCATCATTTCCCTTCTTTCTTAAATTTAACGGTGAATTTTGTTTCTATTTCCATTTCTGACGTAACCGAAATTTTACCGTTATAAGTCTCAATCAATGATTTAACAACAAAAAGTCCCGTTCCTCTTGAATTACTTTTTGTCGAAAATCCGTCTTTAAAAATTTTCTTCAAATTAGATTTTTTTATTCCGTTGCCATTATCGCTTACGACAATTTTTATTTCTTTTGGCGTTGATAATATTGATACGTAGATTTTTTTGTTGGAAACATCTGTTGAATTTAGTGAATCCATCGCATTTTCGATTAAATTTCCAAGCACTGTTATAAAAACATCTGACGGAATTCTTGTATCGTTTTCTTCCAGTGAACTTGATGAATCTAATGCAAAATGGATGCCAAGTTCTGATGCTCTAGCAAATTTTCCAATCAAAAGAGCAGCAATAGATGGAATTTTAATTTGTTTAATAATGGCACTTATTATCTCTTTTTGTACCATACTGACATTCATAATGTATTCAACTGCTTCATCGTATTTTTTCATTTGGATTAAGCCTAAGATTACATGTAATTTATTCACAAAATCGTGATTATTTGCTCTCATTGATTCGACAAGATGTTTAACCCCGGTCAAATTTTCTGCAAGTTTTACGACCTCAGTTCTGTTTCTAAAAATAGCAAATGCTCCAACGATTTCACCATTATCATAAATTGGCATTCTATCAGAAATTACGTAATCATTTTTTAATGATTTCATCTGCACATTGAATTCTTTTTTGCCTGTTGTTAAGAGTTCACCTAATCTTGATGCAGGATAAATCTCATTCAAATCTTTACCGATAGGTTCACTTTCTGTTATATGCAGCATTGGAATTGCTGATTTGTTTATAAATATAACTTTTTTATTTTTATCAATTGCTAAGATTCCTTCCTCTAATGCCATAAGGATATCTTCACGCAATTTAAACATTTCAAGTAATTTATTCTCGTCCATAATTTTATTTTACCTTGAAATTACAACTTTGCTATTAAATATTAGGAAATTTATACGCATCTTCAATATCAACAGGCATTTCCTTGTACTCACAAGTGTTTATAGCCTTATCAAGATAATCGTACAATTCCTGTTTAAATTTCGGATGTGCACAATTTTCGATAATTGTTTTGGCTCTTTCTATCGGGTCTAAACCTCTCAAATCGGCAACCCCTTGTTCTGTAATAAGTGCGTGGATTTCATGGATTGTATGGTCAACGTGACTAACAAGTGGAACAATACAAGAGATTTCTCCATTTTTTGCAGTAGATTTTGTGATAAAAATTGATAGTCCAGCATTTTCGCAATAATCGCCAGAACCGCCGACACCATTCATCAAACGACAACCGTTAATGTATGAAGAATTAGTGTTCCCATAAATATCTGCCTCAATAACTGTGTTAATTGCAATTATACCAAGTCTTCTGATAACTTCGGGGTGGTTACTGATTTCTTGCGGTCTTAGTACAATTTTATCTTTATATTTTTCAAAGTTTTTAAAGAACTCATCAATCTTATCCCAAGAGATTGTCAAGGACGTACCCGATGCACATTTAACTTTTCCTGCCTCAATAAGGTCGAAAATTGAATTTTGCAAAACTTCTGAATATACTGTTAAATCTTCAAAATCAGAATCTTTCAAACATTCTAAAACTGCATTTGAAACACTGCCGACACCTGCCTGAATGGGAGGAAGCGGATTACACAATCTTTTATGTTCAACTTCATTTTTCAAAAAGTTAACCAAATTTTTAGCCATAGCATCAAATTCCGCATCAGATGGTACAACTTTCCTTCCATTATCAGGAATTGTGCTGTGAACAACAGCAACAACTTTATCAAAATCACATTTTATATAAGGTGTTCCAATTCTATCGTCAACTTTTGTAATTGGAATAGGTTTTGTATATGGAGGATTTTCAGGAGAATAAACATCATGAACACCTTCTAAAGACGCTGGAACATAAGTGTTTACTTCAATTATAATTTTGTCTGCACATTCTGCATATATGTTAGAAGTACCAACCGAAGTTGTCGGAATAATATTTCCGTTTTCATCAATCGCAGTTGCTTCAATTATTGCAACATCAACATGGTTTAAGAAATTTCTTTTTACCCATACAGGCATCAAACCAAGCGGAACATCATGATAGCCGACTTTCCCGTCATTAATCGCATTTCTCAAATCTTTATTGGTTTGGTAAGGAATACGTTTTTTTAAAGCTCCTTTTCTTGCAAGTTCACCATCAAACTCATCTCCGAGAGAAGCTCCTGAATAAACTGTTAAATCAAGTTTTTCACCGTTATCTGCACGTTTGGCAAGCTCTCCTGCAATAACTTTAGGATACCCTGCAATCGTAAAACCACTAACACCAAGTGTCATATTAGGGTTTATAAACTTTGCAGCCTCAGCCGGTTCCATAACTTTAGTTAAATATCTTTTATCTCTAATCCTTTTTTCAAATTCTTTGTCCACAGTCTTTACCTCACTTACTCTTTCATTTACCAATAATCTATCATATTGATAAAATTTGTAAGTACTAACGAAATTAAAAAAAGAGTTTGGGAAGTAAAGAAAGTTTTAAATAACGCAAAAAAATTTTTATACTTACAAAAGAATGTACAAAATTGAATTACAAAACTAACATATTGCTATAGGTTGAAATTGTAAGAAAGGAAATATAAAAATGGAAAACGAAATTAGTGCAGAAGAATTGATTAATTCGTTAGTTGAAAAAGCTCATAAAGCTCAACAAGAATTTGAATCATTTTCTCAAGAACAAACAGATGCTATTGTTAAAGAAATTGGTAAAGTCGTTTATGATAGAGCTGAAGAATTAGCCAGAATGACAGTTGATGAAACTAAAATGGGTGTTTATGAAGACAAAGTTGCAAAATGCCACGGTAAATCAAAATGTATTTGGAACAGTTTGAAAGGCAAAAAATCAGTAGGGATTATTGAAGAAAATAAAGAAACAGGAATTATCAAAGTTGCAAAAGCAAAAGGTGTAGTTGGTGCAGTAACCCCTGTAACAAATCCTGTTGTAACTCCAATGTGTAATATTATGTTTGCTATTAAAGGTCAAAACGCAATTATTATTGCTCCGCACCCAAGAGCAGAACATGTAAACAAATACGTTGTAGATCTGTTTAGAGAAATTTTGAAAAAACACAACGCTCCTGTTGATTTAATTCAAACAATCGAAAAATCATCAATTGATGCTACAAATGAATTAATGAAAAAAGTTGATGTAGTTGTAGCAACAGGCGGTGGCGGTATGGTTAAAGCTGCTTATTCATCAGGTCACCCTGCATTAGGTGTTGGTCCTGGTAACGTTCAAGTTATTATGGATAGAGGAATTGACTACGAAGATGCCGTTAAGAAAATTATCATCGGCAGAACTTTTGATAATGGTATCATTTGTTCAGGTGAACAAGCCGTATTCATTCCAAAAGAAGATTTTAATAAAGTTCTTGACTTGTTTAGAAAAAACGGCGTATTTGTTGTTGAAGATGAAGCATCAATTAAGAAATTTGCTGATACAATCTTCCCTGAAAACGGTCCAATCAATAGAAAAATTGTTGGTCAATCTGTTCAAACAATTGCAAAACTTGCTGATGTTGAAGTTCCGGAAGGTACAAGAATGATTTTGATTAAGGCAAGGGCAATCGGTAAAGGCAACGGCGAACCTTTATGTCGTGAAAAAATGTGTCCTGTAATGATTACTGCTCCTTACGATACATTTGAAGATGCTATTAAACTTGCTCAATCAGATTTGGAATACGAAGGAAAAGGTCATACAGCATCAATTCATTCAAATGATATGGAACATGTTCGTTATGTAGGTGAAAATTTGACGGTAAGTCGTTTAATTGTTAACCAATCCTCATCAACAGGTGCAGGCGGCAGTTTGTATAATGGCTTTGCTCCAACTACAACATTAGGTTGTGGATCTTGGGGTAACAACAGTATTTCAGAAAACTTGAATTACACTCACTTAATTAACGTTTCTCAAATCGGACTTTATAATAAGGATAAAAAAGTTCCGACAGATGAAGAAATTTGGGCTTAAATTTGTTGTTATAATAAATTCCGGATTGCATAATGTAGTCCGGAATTCTCCTAAAAGAAAGGATTTTTAATCATGAAACAGTTAATATTAAAACCGGAATTGCATAAATTCCAAACTTGCAAAGAATTTGCAAAAGAATTTGAATTGGGGGAAGATGATTTAATTCTTACAAATGAATATATTTTTAATCCATATTTCAAAGAATTAAATTTGCCTGTAAAAACAATTTTCCAAGAAAAATTCGGTGCAGGTGAACCAACAGACATTATGGTTGATGCAATTATTAATGAAGCCGCAAAACATACTTTCAAAAGAATAATTGCAATCGGCGGTGGTACAATCATTGATATAGCAAAAGTTTTGGCAGTAACAAACGGAGAATCTGTCGATAAATTATACGACAAAAAAAATGAATTAAAGAAACATTATGAACTAATTATTATCCCTACAACTTGTGGTACAGGCAGTGAAGTTACAAATATTTCAATCATCAACAGAACAAGATTGGGTGTAAAAATGGGATTGACTTCGCCTGAAATGTTTGCAGAAATGGCAGTTCTAATTCCTGAACTTTTGAAATCATTACCGTTTAAAGTTTTTGCAACAAGTTCAATTGACGCTTTGGTACATTCTGTTGAATCAAGTTTATCCCCAAAAGCAACCGATTATTCCAAATTATTTGGTTATAAAGCTATTGAAATGATTATCACAAGCTATCAAAGACTTGTTAAAGAAGGTAAAGAAATTTTGCCTGATTTGATGGATACATTCTTGACGGCAAGCAACTTTGCTGGTATTGCGTTTGAAACAGCAGGTTGTGCAGCGGTTCACGCATTGAGCTATCCATTGGGTGCAAAATATCACGTTCCACATGGAGAAAGCAATTATGCCGTATTTACTGGTGTTTTGAAAAATTATATGGAAATTAAACAAGATGGCGAAATCGCAACAATGAATGAATTTTTAGCAAACCTTCTTCATTGCGATGTAAAAGTAGTTTATGAAGAACTAGAAAACTTGTTGAATTCTGTATTGCAAAAGAAACCTTTGCACGAATACGGTGTAACTGAAAAGGATGCAGAAGATTTCGCTGAAAGCGTAATGAAAACTCAAGGGCGTTTGATGGCAAATAATTTTGTTGTATTAGATTATGATAGAGTATTAAAAATTTATAAGGAGTTGCTATGAGCTTATTAGAAGCCGGTATGATGGCAAGCTTTGGATTAAGTTGGCCGATTGCAGCATACAAAACTTATAAATGTAAATGCGTACATGGAAAAAGCCTTACTTTTTCATATTTAATTCTATTTGGATATATTTGCGGAATTTTAAATAAACTTTTGCATAATAATGACTATGTAATTTGGATATATTACGCAAATGCAGTGTTTCTGTTGCTAGATATGTTTTTGTATTACAGATATAAAAATAATCCGGCCCCCAAAACTGCCGAACTTCCGATAGAAATAAACGAAGAAGTGGAAATTGATTAACAAAAAACAGCATACTTTAAGTATGCTGTTTTTATTGTATTAAATTTTTATTTTGTTGATATAGCAAAATATTCACAGGAAGCCACTGACACGAATTTGCAGGTGTGCTTCAGTATCACATATTTAGTATTTTATAAGTTTCAGTGAAATATAAAAACCCAGTTATTACTTGTTCATCAATGTTTATTAGGATATTTTTCTTAAATATTCTATTTGTTTAAAAACTGACATATTAACCACATTCGTTATTTCTTTGTAAATTTTACTTACAAAAATTTCCAGCGTCTTCTGGCGGGTGGAGCCATAAAGGAGATGGCTTTGACATCTCCTTTATTTTATTAATTTAGTCAAATGCTACATTACAATTTTAGCTAAAAGACTTTTTTGTGGGGCTAAAATTTTAATAAGTCAGATATCGTTAAGTCAAAAGCTTTTGCAATTTGGTTTACTTTTGTCAGGGTAACATCGTTTTGTGCTGTTTCAATATTCCCAAGGGTTGAACGCTCAATATTTGCTCGGAATGCAAGTTCATCTTGAGTAAAACCGTTCTTCTTTCTTAGTTCTTTAATTCGTTTTGCTAATTTTTCTAACAAGCTCTTGTCCATAACTAAATTGTCCGCTATAATGACAAAGGAAACAAACCGTAGTACGGACAAAGAAAGATAAAGTTATGTTTGTAAAAAAGATACTAATTGATTTAGATGGGGTATTGAATGAATATGGTAAGGGCAATTTTGATGAAAACTTTATTCCGGATATAAAAGATGGCGCTTATGAATTTATTGAAAAACTTTCTCAATTTGCTGAACTATATCTGTTTACTACAAGAAATCTGATGCTTTCTACCAAGTGGTTAATGAAAAATAATTTAGATAAATTTTTTAAAGATGTTACGAATATAAAAATCCCATCGTATTTGTATATTGATGATAGGACTATTTGTTTTAAAGGGGATTATAAAAATACATTAGATGAAATTAGAAACTTTAAAGTTTACTGGAATAATTAATAATATATTCATTCGTCCATTTTAAAATTCTTTTCATAAATGATAGCAAAATTTATTATTTAGCATTGTTATAGTAATATATTATTTAGTCAAAGGAGAATAATATGAAAGTAAATAATGTACAAAATACTAGTGCTAATATAAATTTTAAAATGGCATTAAAAATAAATCCTAAATTACGTCCCGAAGTTGAAAAACTTGGTCCTAAATGGGTTGAATATTTTGAAAAATTGGGAAAAAGGGTTGAAAATGTAAAACATTATGATGTTTGTTTTGAAGATAGTGTTTATACCCCAGCGGTGAGATCAGTTGAGAATCCTCAAAAAAATTACTATTCAGCACTGCAACGTGAAGAAGACCAATTAGGTCGTTTTGTTTATTTAACTTGTGGAGATGAAACTTATGGATTTTATAATCCCAATGAACCAGAGATATTTCGTTCAATCTATGGTAAGGAAGCTCCGAAGAAGTATGCCTCTTTTAGAGGAATATATGATTCTGGGGTTCAAGCTGCGGAATTATCTAAATTATTAGAAAAACAAAAACTTCAAAGAATTGCAGATATGAAAACTAAAGAGGCTGCCAAATTGCTAAAAGAGGCTCAAATACTAAGCGAAAAAGAGAAATTGAATAAATCAATAGATAATTTATTTGACAAATACGCAGGGGAGATTCCTGAAGAACCAACGAAAAAGAAATCTTTTTGGAGTAGACTTTTTAGCTTTTGTAAATAAATGTAACAAGATGTAATAAAAGATTAAAGTTTTTAGTGTTTTATTCCGTATATAGAAATATCAGTTAAAAATACTGACTTTTTAGTTCATTTGAATGGAAAGGGGCGAAGAGCCCCTTTTCTAATTGTCATTTTTGGGGGTTCAGTTGTTCATAGGATTGAGAAATTGAGCAAGATAATTTATAATGATGATATAGTATAGTTTATCAAAACATGGAAAGGAAGTATGAACATGTCAAAACGTAGTCATAGAGCGAGTTTCGGGGGGGGGGGGGAAAACCCGCTTGTAGAGAGCTTTTCAGAGGGATAACTCCGAATAAAAAATTCGCTTTTACCTTAGCTGAAGTATTAATCACTCTTGGAGTAATCGGAGTAGTAGCAGCATTAACAA
>ERZ773116.303-NODE-303-length-56800-cov-12.440268_pt1 | contig 56800 bp, 8 predicted proteins | sample MGYA00580563_ERZ773116 | MGnify/ENA primary metagenome ERZ773116 (study PRJEB29015, sample SAMEA2737864) | human gut metagenome | biome: human gut; feature: human-associated habitat; material: faeces | place: China | collected 2012 ... | reverse complement strand
GATTTACTTCAATTTTTGTAACATAATCTTTTACTGTTACATCAAATGTTGTTGTTTGTCCTCCGTATGTTATTGTTACTGTTTGCTTTCCAATTTTGGTTTTGTCATATCCACTTATCATTGAATCAGTTACTGTTTCTTGTGTTGTTCCACTTCCCTTTGTTACATCTAATTTAATTTTACTTAAATCCAACTCTTCTCCGTATTTTACTTCACTTTGTGGTGTTCCATTTATTGTTATTGATTTTACTGAGTCAACTACACTTACTTCATATGTTGCTGTTTTTGTAATTTCATTTTCTGTATAACTAATTGTTAATGATAAATTTGTATTTTCTTTTGAACTGTCAAATCCTGTTACCATATCTGGTGTTACAGTTACAACTTTTGGTGTTCCTGTTGCTCTTGTTACTAATATACTTAAACCTGTAACATCTAATGTATCTCCAATATTGTATGTTGTCTTTGTTGCTGGATCTTGTACTGCTATTGATTTGACATCATTTATTATTGTTATTGGATAGTCTATACTTTTTGTAACTCCACCTTCTGAATATTCAATTGTCAATTTTTTATTTACTTTTTGTGTATCATCATCATAGCTTGTTGGGCTCATATCTACTGCACCAGAGCCTTCTTTGATCATACTTGATGTCATTGTTACATTATTAGTAGTTCCACTTGCATAATGAACTGTAATTGTTCCATCTAAAGCAAGAGCTTCACCATGATTATATACATTTTTACTTGGTGCAACTATGTCAATACTTGTCACATTATCAATAACATCATATGTGTATGTAGTTGTCTTTAAATTACCAAATTCATCTGTATATGTTATAGTAGCATTTTTTCCTGTTCCAGCTACTGTTGTATCTAAACCTGAAACCATTGAATCGTCAATATTTATTGATTCTGTATTTCCTGCTTTTCTTGTTACTTTAATTGTTCCACCAACACCTGTTGTTGCTTCATTTAACTTATAGCTTTGTTTTGGTGTGTTTTCAATTGCTATTGAATCTATTGGGTTTTGTAATGTTATGTCATAATTCGTTGTTTTACCTCTATATGTAACCAATAAATTTTTTACTAAATTATTATTTGTGTATTTAGAATATTTTGGTTCCATATCTACTTCAGAGCCATCGCTTTCAGTAACAACTGCTTGATTTAAATTAATAACCTCACTGTTACCAGATTTATAAACTATTTTAAGCTCTCCAGCACTTTCATCAAATGTATCTCCATGATTAAATATTGTTTTTGGATTTTTAGAAATTGATATACTTGCAGTTTCATCTTTTATATAAACATCAAATGAAGTATCAAAAATTTTACCATTACTTGTATATGAAACTTTTATTGTTTTAGTTGCAGTTTTACTTACAAAACTACTTGCTGATGGCGACATATTTATAGTACTTCCATCTTGCTCTGTTAAAGTAACTCCTGAGGCTTCCATTGAAATGTTTGACTGTGCACCACTAATATAATTTATGTTAATTTGTCCCCCAGTCGCTGAAAAAGCTTCTCCATATTTATATGTAACTTTTGATGGTTTATATAAAACCGATATATCTTTTATTACATCATTTATAGTAATTACTTGAGTGGCTGTTGCTGGTAATTTATCAAATACATTTGAACTACTATCTAATTTAATTGTCAATGTTTCATTATATTTATGATTTACATTAAATAACGATCCTGCTGGTTTTTGTACATATCCTGTTACCATTCCAGCAGTAATTGTTTTAGGTGAACTTGAACTGCCATCTGCATATACTTCAACATATTTTCCATTTGATATAACATCATCAAGTGATGTGCCATAATCAAATTCTGTTTTAGTAAATGCTGTTGTAATTCCTGTTATATAATTTACTAATTGTATATCAACAGTATTTGTTGAATTTATAGTTCCATATTTTACTGGCAATGATTGTTTTGCAAGTTTTGTTGGATTATATCCACTTGTATCTATTGCAAGAGAACTTGCGCCTACAGTAAACGAGCCACCTCCGCTTGTTGTAATTGTTGCAACAAGACCACTGTAATTTAATGCACCTGCAGAAGTTCCATATTTATTTTGTGCTGTTGGTTGAGTCGTTATTGAAACTCCTGATACTGTATCATTTACAACTATATTTAAATCTGCAGTTTTTCCTTCATATGTCAATGTAATTTTTTGATTTCCGGCAGTTAAGCCATTACCTCCAGCTATCACCCATCTATCTGATGCTGGTATTGAACTTATACTTGCTGTTGTCGAACTTGCAGTAACTTTTGAATCATCAGCTGAAATTGGTGTAAGAGTTTTTCCACTTTTAGTTACTGGTGTAATTTCTCCTCCAGCTAAACTAATTGTATCACCATCATCATATGTAACATTTGTTGGTTGTTTTGTTATCGAAATGCTAGATACTGGATCAGTTACAGTTAATGTCATATCTGTTGTTAAAGACTTATATGTAAATGTTACTTTCTTATTATCTACATCCGCTTTTGTCTTATCAACTGTAATTTCTCCTGTTGCAATTTCACTTGCTATATTTAATGTATCTTCTAATGTATTTCCTGATGAATCCTTATATGTTGCTGTAAGTTGTCCTCCAGAAAAATCTATTGTATCACCATGTTCATAGTTCATTTTTGTTAAATTAGTTTTCTTCGAAATACTATCTAATACATAATAATCAAAATCTATTGTTTCACCATCATATGTTAATGTTGTCTTCTTTGTTGTATTATTTGCTGTTGTTGAATCAAGAGTTATTTTTCCAGATGTTATTGCATCTGATACTGTTACATCTTCTGAACTTCCATCATCATATGATGCTGTCAATATTGCCCCTGTAAAATCTAATGTTTCTGTATTGTAATATTTATTTTTTGTTGGCTGAGATTTAAATGAAATATTATTTATTTTCTTTGCACCAGCTGAAAAGCCTTTAAATAATAAATAATCCTTACCATTCACATAATATGCTCCACCATCATATGCAAGCATAATATCATCTGGATCTCCAATTGAAAAAACATCTGTTGTAATATCTTCCATTGTTTTTCCATCTGCCAATTTAAATGTTAATGTTGCAATTACAGTTTCATCTGCCATTGTTTTTGTAGTAGCTCCATCTATTCTGAATGTACAACTGCTTGTATCTATTCCTGTAGCTGGAGATGTATCAAAATATATTCCATCTGAAGCCCAATCTTCCATGTCTGTTGGCTCTTGTAACTCCCAAATAGGTCTTTTATTTGTTCCTATATTAACTTCTACTATTGGAGATAAAATACTTTTATCATATTTTAATTTTATATTTCCCGCATTTAATCCAGTTACAGTTGTTCCATTTTTTATTATAATATCCATTGTAACTATTCTTGTTCCAGAATATGTTTCTATGGTATCAGTATCTGGATCAAAATCATAATAATAATATGTTGTATCATTATCCCAATGTTTAAAATCTTTAGAGGTATCTATTGGATGAATGTCAATTTCAAAATAGGGTTTATTTTCTTTTATTGGAGAAGCTGCATGAACTTCACTTAACAAAATCCCATATGGTGAAAATGATTCTATTAAAATTATTAAAGATATTATTAATGCTATTATTCGCTTTCTCGTAAAGAACCTTTTTAAATTTGTATATTTCATTCTATTTTTCTCCTTCCATACTATTCTATAATCCTATTAACTTCATAATTTGCTTTGAGTGCTGAAAGATCTAATAATTGAATCCTACCGTCATTATTAAAATCCATCTTTTTATCATAATTCGCTGAAGTTGTATCTGTTTGGTATGCACTATATAACATAGATAAATCTAAAAGTTGTATAACACCATCTTTATTAACATCACCTGCATATAGCTCCTTTTCTCCTATATCCAATACATCTCCAGTATTTATTGTTCTTGAAATAAAAATATGATCTAAGTAACCTTCTCGATCTAACAAAATATCATAAGTCCCCGGAGTAACATATATTTCAAATGTTCCATCATCATTTGTATCACTATCTAAAGATGTTATTGTTTCTAATTGTTGATGTATTGAATCCCTTTTTCCAGATTTAACAGTAGACCAATCTATTACATTTTTTACCTCATCTGATTTGTATAACCTTACTGTTGCTTTATATATTTTTTTACTTTCCATCGGTTTTAAAAATATACTCCCCCTAATAACTCCATATGGCCTTTTTACCACCAGAGTATATTCTTTTTCTGTTTTACCATCTTCTGCTGTAACAGTTATTGTTAAATTTGTATCACCTTTTCCAAGTTCATTTAATTTAACAGTAGTTGATACATTATTTTGAATATCAAGCTCTTCATATTCAACTGTTACTCCATCAGATTCATAAACCAAATTTCCATCTTCATCTCTTTTAGGTTTCTTAAGTTTCATTGAAGATTTTGTATCACTAAGTATTGATTTTAAGTTTAATTCATCAATATTTTCCAATAACTCCAATTCATAATTTAAAGTATCTTTATCAAATTTAGGGTTTAACTCATACTCCTTATATGTAGAATTATCTGGATTTTCTTCATCTGTTGTTCCTGAACTTACAATCAAGTTATCTAAGTTTGCGTTTTTTGATGCTGTTGCATCCACAAATCTAAATGCCGATTTATTTTCAATTGAATCTTTAACATTCAAATTTATTTTTATACCAGTTGTTGGTACCAATTCATCTTCTTTAAGTGAAAATCCTGAAATATCGAAATCATCTGATATCATACTAAAGCTTACCTTTGCTAAAAGAACACCCCCAGTTGTTGTTATTATTTTCTTGCCTGCTCCATCATCCTTAATATGCTCTGAATCGGTTACCGGAGGATTAAATGTAATTGCCCAATCAACTATACCTTGATTTTCATCTTCTAATGAAGCACACTCAAGTACTGATGAAAATTCATTTTCAAACTTAAAGTATTGAGTTACATCATCAGTAATTTCATTTGTTTGTATGTTTGAAAATTTTAATTTTGTATTATCAAAACTAAATCGTACCTCAAATCCGTTTAAAATCTATTTCATGTCCCCATAATTCCATAATAACTTGTTTGTTTTTACCTTCAACCTCAGTTATATTTGTTGCTTTAAGCTCCAAATATTGATCATCTGTTGGTTCAATTGTTGAGGCTTCAACCACAATTGTCATATTTATAAACATTATCACAAGAATAAGTATTACAGCTGTTAGTTTTTTTAATAAATTTTCCATATGTAGTTGAAACCTCCTTTCTTATATTTTTAATTTATATAGATTATAGAGTATTTAATATAAGAGTCAATTTTACATTTTTCACCATATTTTTTATTTTTTCTTAGGGAAATCTGTCTTAAAAGATATAAATAAAATATATTTCATTTGTGTTAAATTGTTATTATAATTTGGTTACAAAATCCATAATTTTACAAACAAAAACTTTTATCAATTTTCCCTAAGAGTTTCGTCAATTTAAGAACAAAAAAAAATAGAAGAAGACTTTTTAGCTCTTCTTCTATTTTTATTAACTTATAATCTTAGAATTGTTTTATCTTTTGTATTTCTCATATTCATCATTTGTTTATCTCAAGATATTTTCTTTTGAAAACTTGATATTTATTTTAGCAATTATTTTATCAAAACCTTTATTTCCTTAGGATACCTCCTACATCATATTGGCGTTTAATATTTTTTCGTAATGCTATTATACATCCACTTAATAATGCTAATACTATAGTAATTAATGCAATGTATTTCAAATCTTCTGATCCTGTTTTTACTGTTAACATTACTGGTGCATCATCTATGTCATCTTCACCTGGAACATTATTGTCTGGTGTTGAATCTATATCTGGTGTTCCATAATCATTATAGTCTTTACAAATTTCAGCAACATTTATTTTTACACCCATATTAGTTTCTGAATTAATCCATTTTAATACAATTGTCACTTCTGCTGATTCACCTGGTTGTAATAATGTATCTTTTAATTCATCTGTTACTATTGTTCCATCATCAAGCATTGTCCAATTTGGATTATCTGATAATTCGAATTCTAAGCCTTCTGGTATTCTATCTTTAATTTCTTTTGCATATCCTTCTATTTCACCTTCATTAGTAATTCTAATATGATATTTAAATTTAACTACTACTGAATCTAATTTGCTCTTTCTTAAATCAACTTTTACTACTTCTTCAGGATCATCCTCTGCGTGATGTCCAGTTTCAATTACTCTTGTTTGTCCATTTTCTGTTACATATGCTTCTGTTACCCACTTACGTAGGGCTAAATCAAAGTACAATACTCTAACTTTTTCAATATCTTCATCATCTTCACCTTTCCATTCATTTGGTGTTGAATCACGATCTTCTCTATGAATTCCTTTTTTATCAGTTTGTTCACTTATCTGAGCATAATTTATTAAAATTCTGTCTGATGTTGTAGGCTCTGTTACTTTAAATGCTATTTTTACATCTTTGTATTCTGGTGTAGTCATTGTTTCTTTATCAAAAGCCTTCATTAAGTTTTGTCTATCTTTTGTTTCATTTTCTTTTGATAAATAATTTGTAACTACATATTTTGCTTTTGATACATCTGTAACTTCATTATCATTTTCATCTACTAATTTCCACTCATACTCTTGATTAATTTCATTGTCTGGTAAATATTCCAAACCTTCAGGTATATCATCTTTTATTCCTGTTGCATATCCATCTTTACTACCTTCGTTGTAAACTCTTATTGTGTATGTAACTATATCATTTGTATGTACTAATACTGGATCTTTTGGATGAGTATATGTTGCTGTTGTTCCTGTTTCATTAATTAATGCTGTAGCATCAACTTGTGGAATTCTACTTGTTACTTCTTCTTTATTTACTCCTGTAATAAACTTACGTAATGCTAAATCCATATATGTTACTTTAATGTATTCTACATCTTCATCATCTTCACCTTTCCATTCATTTGGTGTTGAATCTCTATCTGTTACTGGTTTGCCAGTTTCATCTGTATCATCTGCAATTTGAGCTTGGTTTTCTATTATCTTTGGATAATCTTGTTTGCATATTACTTTAAATGCTATTTTTACATATTTAGAATCTAATGTATCCATTGTATCTGGATCAAATGCTTTTATTAAGTTTGCTTCATCTGTTTTTTCATTTGCTTTTGATAAGTAATCTGATATTACATATTTTGCTTTTGATGGATCTGTTACTTCTTGGTTGTTTTCATCTACCATTTTCCACTTATATGTATCATTTATACTTCCATCACCATCTACATATGGTACGAATTCTAATCCTTCTGGTATATCATCTTTAATTAATGATGCATATCCAGAAACAGTTCCTTCATTGTATACTTGTAATGTATATGTTACTATATCTCCAACAGAAACTTCTACAGGCTCTTTTGTATGAGTGTATGTTGCTGTTGTATTAGAGCCATCCTTCAATGAATCAACATTTACTCTTGGTGCTCTTTCATATGTAACATCTTGCTCTTGTTTTGTTTCTTCTTTTGAATGCTCTTTTAATAGCTCTTCATCATTTACGGCTGTTATGTATTTTCTTAGTGCTAGATCAAATTCTTCAACAATTACTTTTTCAAAGTCATCATCATCTTCTTGTCCTGGTACATAATTATTTCTGTTATCACTTAATTTGTCTTTATTGTAATCAGACATTTCCTTAGATGTTTCTGGAACTTTTACATTATTTGTTACAGAATCTCTATCTATTGTTTCACTAGTTCTATTATTTGCGATGCTCTTGCTTATTTCTGCTATGTTTGTTAATACTGTTTTTGCAGGAACATCTTTTGAAATTCTACATTTAATTTCAATTTCTTTATAATCTAATTCTCCAGTTACTTTATCTTTTGCTTTTATTAAATTCTTCTCAGCATTTTCCTCTTTTGATAATTTTGTTGTTTTTACAACTCTTTTATTTTCTGAATCTAATTTCCATCCTCTTTCATTATTGAATTCATCTTCAACAAATTCTAATCCTTCTGGTAAATAATCTGTAATTTCTTGCGCATAGCCATCTATTTCACCTTCATTGTATACTCTTAATGTAAATACAACATCTTGAGAAACATATGCTCTTACACAATTTTTAACATGATTATATGTAGCTGTTGTCGTTTTATTTGCCAATAAATCGCCTGTTTTAACATCTGGTACTCTATCTTTTGTTTCATCTTGTGTTATTTTTGAATCTTCACTATCAGAATATGAAACTGTTGTTATAGATTTTCTTAGTGCTAAATCGAAGTATTCGTTTTTAGCAATTACATCAATTTCATTATCTGCACCATCTACTGTAACTAGTCCATAATTATCGCCTTCTGTTAGCTCTACAGATTCTACTATATATTTTTCATCATCATATTGTCCACTTCTTGCTGTTATTACTTTAATTTTTATTGGATTATCTAACAACATATATCCTTCGGGGGCTTTAGTTTCTTTTAATATAATTGTGTAGGTTTCTGGTCTGTCAATTCTTATATTAGGAATTATAAGCTCACTATTTACAGTAACTTTTCCTGGTATAATTACATCTTTTGAATTTACATCTTCTGTAGATTTATACAATTCATATGCTTTTCCATCCTTTTCAACTGATACATCAAATTCTGCACCTTTTAGTGGTTTGTTTGTATAACTATCTAATTTATCAATTATTAAATTATATGAACCTTTTATTCTTTCATTTGTTACTTCAACTTTTGCTATTTGTGACTTAGATGTACTTGCATTTACTAAATCTACATATTTGTTTCCTTTTGTTACAGATGGTGTTTCTATTATGTATTCATTGTTTTTTACAACAATTTTTACATTAACTACTATATCGCTTTCATGTGCCTTATATAAATGATCAAATATTCCATCTGTACTTTCTTCATGTAATACAAATTTATAAGTTCCTGCTTTTTCTATTAATATTTTTGGTAATAAAATTACACCATCTTCATTATTTACCTTTTTAGTTTCTATTGCATCATGTACTAGGTTTTCAAGTGTTTCTGCATCCTTTAAATTAACCTTTTTGCCTTTTTCATCAAATACTGTTAATTTAAATTTAACACCATTCATTCTTTCATTTGTATCTTTATCCTTCTTTATTAATTCAAAATTGTAGAATTCAGGATCTTTTATAAATACATTTAGTGTTGGTACTTTGCCATCTTTTCCTGTTGATACATTAATATATGCATCTGCAACAGTATCTTCAAAATCCAACTTATCTAATAAATTAGAATCTTTTCTTTGTTTATATAAGTAATATTGGTCATTTACCACATTTCCTTCTTCATCTACTATTGTTATTGTTCCATCTTCATTTACCTTTAAAATAACTTCAATATATACATTACCTTCTAATATGTTTACGAATTGTTTTCCTGCAGTTCTTGTTTCTGTTATTAAGTATCTATATGTACCTTCTGGCACTTTATATTCTGTAAATGAAATATTACCATTTTTGTCGGTTACTAATCCTGAATGTCTTCCACTAAATTCACTTACTACAGTAAATTTAGTATTAGATAAGTTTATATTTTCTTCTCCAAAAATCTTTTTATTAATTACTAATTTATAATTTCTTTCTGGATTTTGAACACCAATATTTAATGTATATAGTCCATTATTATTTTTCAAACCAATAGATATTGAATTATATAAATCTTTGTATTTTGATTTTTCTAATAATTTTGCACTACTAATATCTTGTATATCACCTTCATATATTTCGAAATACTCTTTAACTACATTGAAATCTTGGTCTTTTATTTTTACTACACCATCACCAGTTAGCTCAGTATATACTTTTATAAATTTACCCTTTAATAGATTTATATATCCTTCTGGCGCATCGTTTTCTGTAATATAGTATGTATGCTCTCCATCTGTTAAATACTCTTCTGAAACCTCTACAGATGGGTTTAGCTCTTGATGATCAATAATCATTTGGTCATCTCTTATTACAGTAAATTTTGAACCATTTAGAGCTTGCTTTTTAGAATCGCTCTTTTCAATAGATAAATTATATTTTACTGGGTTAATTACACGTAAATCAACCTCATCATTTGAATTTTTAACAGATTGTTCACCTATTGTTATATATTTATGTATTTTTTCTTGTAAAACTGCATCTGCAACTGAACCATCTATTTTTTCAATATAATATTTATATTTATCATTAGGTCCAAATTTTGTTCCCTCTGAATCTGCAACTACTGTTGTATCTCCATTTTCAGCTACATCTACATAAGCTATAATTTTACAATTTTCAAGAATATTTATATATTGATTTCCTGCTGAATTATTTTCTGTTACTTCATATTTATAAACTCCTGGTAGTACTACTTTATTTTTAATTTCTATTGAACCATCATTTTTTGTATTATCTGTTACTTCTTTTGTTGAAAAATCAGCATCCTTTGTTTTTTCTTTTACCAATGTTCTCTTAATTGTAAAGTTTGCTCCATTTATAGGTGTTCCTTCAATATTTTCTTTATATAAATTAAAGTCTATTGTTGTAGGGTTATAAATTTTAACTATTAATCTTTGTATTGGCTCTGTTGTATTTACACTTACACTAATATATTTAGATAATTCTATTTTAGTGTTTGAATCAACTTCTGTTCCATTTGAATTAAATATTTTATATGGAGATCTTATTACTATTGATCCGTCTGCTTTAACTTTTATATATACTTCAACATATTTATCTTGTAATATATTTACATATTTTGAAGATGCAGGTTCTAGCTCTTTAATAGTGTATGTATAATCTCCTGGTTTAACTTCTTCTTCTTTAAAATCAAATGTACCTTTATCATTTGTCAATACATTTTCATGTTTATTATTTTCGTCTCTACTAATTGTGAACTTAGTATTTGGTATTCCTTCCCCATTTTTTCCAACTTGTTGTTTTTGTACTTCCACAAAAATACTTACTGGATTTATTACTGTTACTGATAATTTGTATATTCCATCTTTATCATAATCTTGTGATAGCACATTTATTTTATTATATAAGTCTTTATACTCATTTCTATCTAATAATTTTGCTCCTTTTGTATTATGGATATTACCTTCATATATCTCAAAATATCCATTAGAAGTATTTCCATCTTGATCTTTTATCTTTAGTACACCGGTATCTGTTAGCTCTGTATACACTCTAATAAATTTACCTTCTAAAATATTTACATATGCGCTATTTTCAATTGTACTATCCTCTGTAATATCATATGTATGGTATCCTTCAGACATATATCTTTCTGTAATTTCAGTATCACTTGTTACTTCTCCATCATTCAATAAAACAATATTACCATCTCTTATTACTGAAAATTTTGTTCCTTTTAGCTCTTCAAAATCTACATTTCTTTTAGTAATATCCACAGTATATCCTACTGTATTTTCAACAATCATATTTATACTATCTTTAATTGAATTATTTGAGTTTACATTTAATGATATATGATTATGTACTCTGTATCTTGTATTGTAGTCAGCTTCTGAACCATCCTGTTTTTGAACAAAATATTTGTATTGTGTATTTTGATCAAAAATTGTTCCATTTTTATCTGCAACTAATGTTATTGTTCCATCAGGAGATATCTTTGCAAAAAATACAATTTTGTTTCCTTCTAATAAATTATCATATTGTTTTCCTGCTGTTGTTTTTTCTGTAACTTCGTATTTATATACTCCAGGTTCAATCCACACATTTCCATCTACAGTTATATTACCATCATCATTTGTAAATTGTGGTGGTAAACTTTGTAGTTCACTTGTAATATTAAACTCTACATCTTTCAAAGGTGTTCCAGCTGTAGTTGTTTTATTTATATTAAGTTCAATTGTTACTGGATTTTTTACTTCAATTAACAATTTATTTATAACATTTTTGTCATCTACCATTACAGATGTATACTTTTGCAATTTTTTCAATGTTGCATCATCTGTTATTTGTTTATCATTTTCATAGTTTTCATCATTATTATCATTATAGTATCTTGTGTTGTCAATAGTCATTTTTCCATTTGCAGATACTGTAACATCTATTTTCATATATTTTCCGCTTAAAATATTTACATAGTTTGCATTTGCCGTATTATTTTCAGTTACAATATATGAATATTTTCCTGCTGGAATTTTCTTTTCAGAAAATCCTATTTTTCCACTTTTGTCTGTAAATTTACGGTAAGTTCCACTAAAACTACTTATTATAGTAAATTCTGTATTTGATATTGGTGCACCATTTTCACCAGTTTGTTTTTTAAGTAGCTCTACATCAACAGTAGTAGGATTTTCAAATGTAAAGTAAACTGTTTGTATTCCTTCAGAATCTGAATCTGAAATTCCATATTCTAAGAAATCTAGATTTTTTAATGGTACTTGTGTATGACCACCATTTGAAGAATTTTCTTCTACAAATGACATTAGCTCTTTTAATGTTCCATCTTCATTTACTTTTAAAACCATAGTTAATGCCTTATTAAACACATTTTCATAAGCACTATTTTCTACTGTATTTTTTTCTGTGATTTGGTAACTAACAATCATTCCTGGCTCTAGGTCTTCTTCTGTAAATGTCATTTGATTGTTACCATTTAAGTAATGTTTTCCAGAATTACTACTTGTAACTTCAAATTCAGTTCCTGATAACAAGTTACCTTCTGTATCTAATTTCTTTAAATTAAATTTATATTCTATTGGATTTTCAACATATACATGAATAATTGGATATCCATTATCTGTTGTGCCTTTAACAAATTTAACATATTTTAATACACTTTCTGCATTCTGTATAACTTTTGGTGTACCACTTGATGTATCAACAAGTACAGTTCCTGCTACCTCAACTTCTTGTTTTTCGTTCATTTTTACCATTACATGTAGTATTTTATCTTTTAATATATTTGTATGTCCTGGCTTTGTTTTTGTTTCAGTTATGATAAAATCAGTTACTTCATTAAGCCCTACTTCAACACCTAAAGGGTCTGATTTTGATGCTCCTGATGTTATTGTTACATTATTTGAACCTGCTGACATTGAAAGCTCTGCTCCACTTAATTCTTTTAAATCATCTTCACTTTCTGCTTTAGAGTTATATTCTGTTTTATTTAAATCTACATAGAATTTTAATGGATCTTTTACTCTAACCACTAGAGCATATTTTCCAAATGTATAATTTTCAGGTTGTACTTTTATTTCAGTTGTGACACAATTCAAATATTCTGCTGTTACATCTTCTCCATTTTCATTACATACATAATAATTCAATGTCTTTACAGAACCTTTTATTAATGCTTCATGTGTCACTAACTTAAGTTCTCCATCTCTATAAATAGTTTGCACAATAATATAATTGTTACCTAAAACATTTATGTATGGTGATTCTGCATTTGTTTCTTTAATTCTCCATACTTGAGCTGTTTCATTTTTTGGATCAATACCAAGATTGTTTTTTATTTCAATATTATCTGACATTATAGCTGATTTTTTATTTAATTCAACCGTTTTAATTACATTATTGCTTAATGCAATATCTCTTAATATACCTTTTACTTTTTCATTTTCTCCATTTACACCAGCATAATATAATTCATTTAAACTTGCTCCATCAATTTGTTCAGCAACAATTGTTGCTTTGTCAATATTTAGCTCTCCATTTTTACTTTGTTTATTAATAACTAAGTTATATGCATATGGATTTACAATATTTAAATCAATAATTGATTTCGTATCTTTATGTGTTATTGCAAGTTTTAAAATTTTCTTAGCATTAATTTCTTCTTTTGTATATAATTTTTTAGCATTTTCTTTTTCTACTAATTCATAATGTGTATATCCACCCAATCCATCACTTTCAGTATTTTTTATTCTACCATTTTCATCTGTTTGAATATATACATATAATTCATATCCTTGTAAAGCATTTATATATCCTGCTTTTGCTGATTCCTCTGTAATTTTGTATTTATATGTTTTATTTGGTTCAGAACATTCATAATCAACTAATAATCCTTCATCCAAACTTCCTCTTTGAATTATAGTAGAATTACCATTTTCGTCAATTTTTTCTACCACGAAAATAGCTCCTCTTGTCGAATTAGAATTATTGATAATATTACCAAGTTCGTCATATTTGAACATTCTAAATACATGAGTTTCAATTTTATTTGGGACTCTAAGTACTACTGTAGAATTTTGTACATATATGCTGAGTCCTTTTTCCAATAATTCATCTTTAGTTAAACCTTCACTTGATGATTTCGAAACTTCTATATTTACCTTATCATTAGTAATCTGCTCTGGTGATGTTATACCTGTAGTATCTATTTCAACAATTATTTGTGTGTCCTTTAATTTAGTAACTCCTTCTGGTACATTTCCTTCTGTTAATACATATCTTTGTATACCACTATTCAATGAAATTCCATCAATATATATATAACCATTTTTATCTGTAACAGGATTTTTACCAGTAGTTTTGTCCTTTATAAGAGTACCATTTGGAGCCATAATGCTAAATTCAACACCTTCAAGACCAATTATATTATCATCTTGATCCCCCTCAGCTGTTTTCATTACAGCTAACTTCAATGTATTTTCTTCGTTTGCAATATACAAATTAACCACATTTCTATTAGTATCCACATCTATACCAATTTTATCTTCAAGGTATTTTTTCTGAGCAAAAGAAGTATATCCTCTTACCTGATAATAAGTTCCTGGCTTATTTATAGTTCCATCTGAATTTATAGTAACAAATAAATGTATTGTTAAACCTTTAAAAATATTTGTATATCCTTCTATTGATGCATTTTCAACTATTTCATAATGATATTTCGTTCCAATACTTGCTTGATCATTACTAAATATCTCAAAACTCGATAAATTTTTATTATCATAAATTACTTTTTCCTCTGGTTCAACTTGTTTTACAGTAAAGTTAGCTCCACTAATTGCTTGCAAACCTGTCCATTTTGTATTTCCTTCTTCATCTTTTGGAATATCACCTTTAAATTGCTTTTTATTTAAAGTAACTGTGTAAACAAGTGTATTAGCCCAATTTATTTTTACTTCATCGCTATCTTGAGTTACTGAAAGAGTATTTTGTTGAGTTTCTTTATTGTATGCGGTCCATTGATCAGAACCTTTAGCTATTATAGCTATTATCTCCGATGCTATAGTTCCATCAATTTTTGCATGTACTCTTACTAAAGCTTTTTTGTATGAAGAAAAATAATTGTTAGGTACTAAGGCTTCTTCCAATTCATAGTAATACGAACTACCTAATTTAATTTTTTCTACATTGTCTATTGTTATATCTGTATTATCTGATGAGGTTGTTATTTCTGGTAATGTTTCCACACCTGTTCCTGCTGAAAATTTATTAACTATATCTGATAATTGCATTCCTGCATCATTATTTTCTTCAATATATAATCTTTTAACATTAAACTTAGCTCCGTCAACACCTTTCTCTGATGAAAGTTCATGTTTATTTAGCTTAAATTTATATGATGTTTCTGCTCTTTCGTTTGGTATTATTAAAGTCCATGAATTATTGCCATTATCTTTAAAAACTTGATTTTTATTTTGATTATAATATTTTTCTGCTAGCGCTTTTGCTAACATTACATCTACAACGGTTCCGCCTTTTGAACGTATTGGTCTATAATATAATTTTGCAGAAACAGTTCCTTTTTCACTTATTTTTACTATTAATGCAAGATATACTTTTTCTAAAGTATTTTTATATCCAGGTGCTGGCTCTGTTTCATATATTTCATAAGTATAAGTTTTATTTATTAATTGATTTTTTCTTTCAACGAAATATTCTCCAATATCACCTAATGGTTGATTATTAAGTATCTCCACACCATTTTCTTTTATCGTAAACTTAGCATCTTTTATTGATTCATTTTCCATATTTACTTTTTTAATATTAAATTTAAAATCGCGTGTTGGTTCATTATAAATAGTAATTGTAATTATATTATCAACTACATCATATTTTGATTTTAATATTATTTGCTTTTGTATATCTAATGTGGCAGAATCTCCAACTTTTTCTGGACTTAAAGTAACACTGTCCACAACATATCCTGTTTTTGACTCATTCATTTTGGTTGTAACTTTAGCTACCAAATTATAATCTGTTAATTGTACATATTTACCTTTTAATTCATTTGGTAAATTAACTTCATTTATAACATATGTATCTTTATTTTCGCCTAAAATTTCTACATTTTCGTCTATTGTTGCAATACCTTCAATTTTTTCTCCATCCGCTGTTGTTTCTGTTTTAGTTGTTACATCAAACTCGCTCTTATCCCTTTTTGTTCCTTTAAAGTTCACTCCATTTATTGGTTCATTAGTAACAGAATCTAATTTTCTTACCTTTATTGTATATTTTCCATTCATTTCTCTGTTTCTTACATCTATTACTATTAAATCATTTGCATTTACATTTATTCCTATATCAACCGTTCTTCCATCAACTAATTGAACACCAGATAATGTTGCATTTCCTCCTTTACCTTCAACTATTGACACTTTACCAGTTGTATTATTCGTATTTTCTTCTGATAATTCTATTGTATCAATTACATATTCCTTATCATTTTGACTTACTTTTTTACTAACTTTTAAATTAAGATTATTCTTTAATTTAATTGTTGTATCACTATTTACACTGTCTTCTGTAATTGTATATTCATCTATTTCATTAACATTTGTAATCTGTTTAAAATATGCATCTGTTAATCCATTTTTTGTTGTTCTTGAAACTGTAGTTCCATCTTTAGGTGTTATAACAAATGTTACATTATTACCATCTTCTTCTGTATTATCATTCTTTATAATTTTTTTACGTAATTGTAAAGCATATGATCCTCCCTTTGTTGGGTTTCCAATTGTTACAATAATTTCACCATTAGTGTCTACTTTAATTTCACATTTAGTATCTTTTCCACTTTCAGTTTTTACATAAATAGTTTTTGGCTGTAATATACCTGTAGATTTATCTATATCAAGTTTTTCTTCTTTTTGTCCACTTCTACTTGTATATGAAAGACCAATTTCTGTAACTATATATGCATTATCGTCTGTATTTGTACCTTTTGATACTGTAAGTGTAATTGGATCACTTAATATTGTGTATTTTTTAGTGTTTTCATTTTTTTGCTCTTGTATTGTATATACATCTTTATTATCAACATTTGATCTATTTATTGCTACAATGCCATCGTTTCCATCTGTAACTGTAATTTTACCTGTTTGTGCATCTGTATTTTTTTCCACATTATTGATTAAAAATGGCACATTTCCAATTATCTTTCCTGTATCTTCACTTTTCTTTACTAACTCAATTTTATATTCACCGTTTAAATCCTCGTTAGGAATTGTAACAGAAATATTATTATTATCATCAATACTTACTGTAATACTTACTGTTTTATTACTATCTTTCAATGCTACGCCATTTAGCGTTACAGTTTTATTTCTTGACACATCTAATGTAACAGTTTTCTTTGTATTTTCTTCTGCTACAAAAATTTTAGATACTTGATATTTGTTACTTTTTTCCTCTTTTTTAACAGTTAGTTTAATACGATTCCTTAATTTTAAATATGTTTCTGCATTTTTTTCTTCAATATAAAATTCATCATTAGTATTTAAATTAGTTTCATCGTTTTTATTTACAGTTACATTATTTGCAACTATAGTTACATCTCCATTTGTAACATTTATAATACCATTTGAATCTGTTTTTACATCTGTTCTATTGGCTTTTCCAATTGTTTCTGATGATATATCAAAAGATATATTTGAAATTGGCTTTTTATCACTATTTTTTACTTTCTTTAGCTCTATTGAATATTTTCCATTTATTCCTGTATTTTCAACTGATACCATATCTTCAAGTTTTGCATTATAACTATCCTTCGTAATAGTAACTTCTATTGGTTTATTATATCTTATATATCCCTCTGGAGCAGTTGTTTCTACTATCCAATACTTAGTTGAAATTGTTTCATCATAATTATAGTCGTACACATTTGTACCATTTATACCTACTTTCTTATTTGCTTTATTAGCACTAGCATCTCCACCAAATTCTAATCCAGTAAATTCTACTATTCCATCTGAACCAGATTTTCCTGTAACATCTGTAGTAGTATCTTTTCCGTTTTTATCTTTTACTTTAACGAAAATATTATTTTTTGCATTTTCATCTGATGTTGCTATTTTAAACACTGCACCTGATACAGGCACTTTTTGTCCATTCTCTGTTTTGAATTTTAATATTTTTATTCCACCTGTATGAACCTCTGGTATTTCAGATTTTTTAGACTCCTTACCCGAACCATTATTATATTCTAATGTTGCTTGATTTGGAACCTCCTCATTTAGCGCAATTATTTTTCCATTTGCATCTTTTGCAAATGTTGTTTTAAATCTTATTTCAATTGTCGAATTTTCTGGTAATGATTTACCTGCAGTAAATCCACCATTTATAAATGATATTTTTAATAATCTTGTTTTTGAACTATAATCATCAATCAAATAATCAGTACCTTGTTTTAATATTTTATCACCAATTTTAACTGTTACTTCTGAAGTACCAGAAAATTTTAATCTACTATCTATAGTATCTGTTATAACATATTCTGTAAATTCTGCTATTCCTGTTGGCACTGTTGATTGTATTACCCAATCATGACTAACATTTCCATAATATCCAGAATCTAAATTATCTATACTTTTTACACCTTTATGAATTTCTGGCTTTTGTATATTTTCCGCCTCAACTAATATTTCTCCTTCTTTCACTTCAACTTTCTTTGCATTTTGAACAGTTAGAGTTTTTGGAGTTAATACAAATGAACTATTATTTGAACCAGTTTTAGATACTACTTCAAAATAAATTGATCCTGGTAATCCCAAGTATCCGTTAGGTACTGTCTTTTCTGTTATTGTTACTTCATAAGTAATACCAGCATTCGCAATATTTATTCCAGAAATTTTTAAATTTCCATTAGAATCTACAAAATATTGTTTATTTCCATTTAATTGAGCCCCTGTACTATCTTTTAAAATTTCTCCAGTATCTTTATTTTGTATTTTTACTGTAAAACCTGCTCCTGATAATCGCTCCTCTGAACCTTTTTTATACTTAATTAAATTTAAACTAAATGCCCCTTTGCGTTGTGGATTATATACTGTTACTGTTATTGTTCCACCGCTAAGCTCAGCTTCTACTTTAACTTTTTCACCATTTATTTCAACTGTTGCAGTAGATTTTTTTCCATCATTAACAACTTCTTTTGCACCTTCAATTTCTAAAGATATTCCACTTACTTTATTTGTTATTTTGCTTCCATCTGAGCTTGTTTCAGATGTTTTGCTTACTATCAATTTTATATCATTTTTTATACCAATATAATATCCTGTGTTTGATCCAATATTCTCTTCTCTTAATATATATTCATCTTGAGTTCCTATATAATCTTTATTTATAGTCACTACATCACCAATTTGAACTGCCGATTTATCGTTTGTTACTATTTCTCCTATTGATTTGCTTTCACCATTAATTTTTGCATTTACATCAAATGTTACTCCACCAAGTTGTTTTTCATCAGTTCCTTTTTTTACTAAATTAATGCTATATGTTCCAGATTCTCTAATTGAAGGATTTTCAACAGTTAATGTTACTGTATTTCCATTTAATTCTGCAATTACTTTAACATCTTGACCATCTATATTAACAGTTGCTGTAGACTTATTGTTTTCATTTACTACAGTAGCACCTTCAATTTCTAAGGATACACCACTTACAGAATTTATAATCTCGCCACCATTTGAGCTTTTTTCTGTTTTCTTATTGATTGTTAATTTAATATCATTTCTTATTCCAATGTAATATCCAGCATTATTTCCTATACCAACTTCTTTTAATGTATATATATCAGGATTTGTTACTTGATTTTTATCAATTGTTACATTACTTCCAATTTGAACAGACTTTGAACTATCGGTTTTTAAAGGTTTTTCTGAGGTATACAAATCTACATTAGCTCCATTAATTATTGCATTTGCAGTAAATGAAACTCCACCAAGTTGTTTTCCATCAGTTCCTTTTTTTACAATTTTTAAATTATATTCACCATTTTCTTGAACCTTTGGATTCTCCACAATTAAAGTTATTGTATTTCCATTTAATTCAGCTGTTACTTGTACATCAGTACCATCAACACTCATCACTGCTGTTGACAATTTTCCTGAATTTGTTATTTTTGCACCATCAATATTTAATTCTAATGAATCTACTGAACTTACAATAGTTCCACCATCAGCACTTGTTTCAGATTTTTTATTTACTATTAATTTTATATCTTTTGTTATACCAATATAATATTTAGAATTATTGCCAATATTTGCTTCATTTAATGTATATGTATCTGGTATATTTACTGTATTCTTATCTATAGTTACTGTGCTACCAATTTGTACAGAATCTTTTTCACTTGTTGTTAGTAAATTTGAATTTCCATTTATTACGCTTTCATTTCCACCATTTACTCTTGATTTTACAGTAAATTGTACTCCACCTAGTTGTGTTCCATCTGTTCCTTTTTTTATTAATTTAACATCATATTTTCCCTCTTCTTGAACTTTTGGATTTTCTACTTTTATTATTATTGTATTTCCTCTTAAATCTGCAGTTATTTTTACTTTTTGATTATTTATAACAGTTTCCGCAATAGATTTTGTTCCATAATTTTTTGAATCAACTCCTTGTATTTCCAAATCTATTCGCTCTACAGAATTTATAATAGTATAGTCATTAGGCTTAACTGTTTTCTTTTTTACTTTTAATTTAATTTCTTTATCTATTCCAATATAATATTCAGGATTTGCATCGTTTTTAAACTCTTTTATTGTATATTCATCTGGAATATCATTTTTTTCTTTATTAATTATTACAGTTTCACCAATTTTAACTGATTTATCTTTATCAGTTATTAATGGATTTGTCTCTGAATTAATTGTAGTTTCATTTCCACCATTTGTTTTGGATTTTGCAGTAAATTGTACCCCACCTAACTGTACTCCATCTGTTCCTTGTTTTATTAAATATACACTATATTCTCCAGACTCTTTTATCATTGTATTAGTTAGTGTTGTAGTATTTCCATCGACTACTGGCTCTTCAGAAATATAGCCTCTAACCTCACCCTTTTCTCTTATTGTATAATTTATTTCTTTTGCGTTTTCATATTTATTTAATTTTTTCCAAGTATATGTCCAATTATTATCTTTTGATAATATTTGCTCATCTACAGTTTTTCCATTTTTTACAAGCTCCACTGTTATTGTATTTGGTCTATTTCCTAATGCATTTTTATCGCCACGCCATTTTTTTACAACAGTTTTTTCTATTTCCTGCTTGTTTGGAACATTTACATTTATAGTTACTCCGGTTTGCTCTGTACTTACAACTTCATTTACATCAGTGCTCATTTCATTTAATTTTTTCTTTTCATTTGTAGATGTAATAGCAAAAGCATCTCCTTTGGTTGCTACATATCCATTTTCATTTTCTGAAAAAGTAACTGGAACTACTATTTTATAATCAATTTTAGTAAAGTCATCTGGTGCATTTGTTTCAGTTATAGCAAAATAATATGTTTTTCCTATATCTTCTTTTTGTATTTTAATACTATTTAAATCTGTTGTAACACCTGTTTTTGCAGATATTTTGTTTGTATTTATTACTTCATTTGTATTGTCATTTTTTAATTGTATTCCATTATAAAATGTAACCTTACCATCTTGCTCAGTCATTTTTTCATAAACAACTAAGTTAAACTCTGTTTTTTCACTTTCAATAACTTTTTTAGTAACATCTGTTTTTGTCATTCTAAAATTATATGTTCCATTTTTAGGTGTATCCCCAATAGTGAATATAATTGAATTTGTTTCTTTATTTAAATCAACTCTAAATGAATAACTTTTGCTTCCTCCCCAAACAATTGAACTCGTTTGATCGCCATCTTTTATTGTTCCTATTTCGATTATAGATTTTTCTTCTCTTGTTAGTCCAAGTACATAGTATAAAACTTCAACCTTATCTATAACAGCTTTATGATTTTTTATTGTTTTATATACCTTTAAATAATAAGGATTCGAATTTTCAATAAATCCTGCTGGTGCAGATTCCTCTGTTATTCTATAAATATCAACAGTATTAATATCAGTTATATCAACTTTTTCTTTATTATTGAATTTAATATCAGTTGACTTTTTATCCTCAGATGATATTGATACACTATTATCTGAATCATTTTGCTTTAACTTAGAAATCTTTGTATCTATATTTTTATTTAAGTACTGTTTTACTTCAAAAGAAGCACCACTTATAAAGTCATTATTATTATTATTTAAATATTTACTATCTTCTGCTGATTTTTTACCTACACTAAGTTTATAATCACCTTTTACTGTGTTTGGTATTGTTATAGTTACTACATTATTTATAATTTGTAATTTAGCTTTTGTTTCACTTTCATCATCAAGAGTTACATCTTTTTCTACAATATTACCAGAATTTGTTGCTTGATCACCATATTCAAAATTAGCACCAGATACTATGTAGCGTTTATTTGACTCATCTAAGCCTTTTGTTACATATACAATTAGTCCACTTTTTAGCTTTACTAAATTATTTTCTCCTAAATCAACTTCTGTAATTTCATATTTATCTGTTTGATTAACATTATCTTTTGTAATTTCTTTATTTTCCTCTACAGTTGCAATACCTTGTTCATTTGTTGGTCCTTTTATTTCATTGTTTACTTTAAATTTAACACCTTGAACAGGAGCGTTATTTTCCGATTCATTAATCTTTTTTATTTGTACTCCATATTGTCCTGATAACTTAGTATTTTTATATGTAATTACTATGGAGTTACTAGTTACTTCAAATGCTATTAAATAATCTTTTGATGTATCATCTACTCTATTTCCATCTTTATTAATTTTAAGCCATGAACTTCCTGTACTAGGTACATCAATTTCTATAGCATTATTGTCTGATTCATTATTATAAAATGCTATTTTTGAAATTACAAAACTATCTGCGTTGGAATTTATGCTTTTGTATACCTTTAATTTTGAAGTAAAATCCCTTTCATTATAGTAACCTTCTGGTGATTTTGTTTCTTTAATTGTGTATGTATCAAAACCTTCATTACTTATTTTTATTTGACTAGTTGCATCATTTTTATTTGTTCCAAATTTAATTAACTTACTTGTTCCTCTGTATGATTTAACAGTATCATCATTTTCTGTGTAACCATTTCCATCAGCATTGCCTATGTCTTCTTTGTCTTTATATTGTTGTACTTGGAATTCTGCCCCTTCAAGAGCATCTTTGTATTTTTCATTTTCATTGTTATCATTTTCATCGTCTTGATCTTTTTTAACTATACTTAAATTGTATTCCCCTTTAAGTTCACTTTTAAATTCTACACTCTCTTCTTTTACTGTTCTATATATATTTAAAAATGGTTGATTTGTACTTCCATTTCCTTGAGTTCTAAAAAACCTAGCTGTAGTATTAAAAAATTTGTATAAAAAATTAATATTTACACTAGTTATATCATCTGTTTTTATATAAATATTTCCATTGTATACATTATATTTTTTTAATACTTGCGTACAATTTTCATCTGTATATATTGTTGTATTAACCCCATTTAATGTTGCAGTTACTGCAACTGCATTATTATTTTTTAATTCAAATGGACCTATAACTCCATTCGAATTTACTTTTGCATTTTCTGTATTTATTGATACATTTGTGTTTCTATAAGAAGTATAATTTTTATTTTCCTCTGCTTTTTTCTTTAATACAATATATAATGGATCTGAAGAAAATGGATTATATGGAGCACCTCCAATTCCATTAGTTAAACTCCAAAATACATATTGTTCTATAGTAAATATTTTATCATCACTATACTTTTTTCTATCAGTGACATTTATATTCACATTTTCATCATCAAGTATTCTTTGTAAGTTATTTCTATACCAACCATTTTCATCTGAGCTTACATTTTTTCCAATTCTACATATATTATCTAATAACCATTGAATACTTCCATTATAACCAGATTTAGCATTGTTTGATATATATCCATCTTCTTCAGCACTAATCGTTCCGCTATTTACTATCAAACTTGCTCCATGTTGCATACACCATCCATAAGTACTCCAATCATTGTTTGGATATATTTTAAGTACCTCGTTTTCATCTCCTATTAAATTTATAAGTGATTGTTCCACATATCCTGCACTAAAACCTTGTCCCACGTATGATAATGCTTTATTATCGCTCTCTTTTAAACTATATGAATTATTAAATGTTCTTTTACATATGCTAGCAATAATCGTTAATGCAATCATTATACCAGTTATTATAATTATTGATATTTTTTTTGTTTTTTTCATATAAATTCTCTCCTCTAAAATATATTATTGTTATATTTATTTTAAACAATATATATATATAGTCAAACCATACATTTTTACAGCTTATTTACGGATTTAACATTTATACATGAATATGACATTTTTATTACATTTTTTTTGCATTTATTACAAATTTTCATACTTTTATTTTTTACTAATTATTTTTTTACAATATATATTCTTTTATTCTATTATTTTTTCTTATATACGAGAAAAAAGCTTAATTTCCCTAACTCAATCTACTTAATTGTGATTGGTTAAAGAATTAAGCTTTTTTATTTTCTTTTGTTTGTTTTTCTTATTTTTATTAGTAATCTTTTCTCAAAACCTTTATTTCCTTAGGATATCTCCTACATCATATTGGCGTTTAATATTTTTTCGTAATGCTATTACACATCCACTTAATAATGCTAATACTATAGTAATTAATGCAATGTATTTCAAATCTTCTGATCCTGTTTTTACTGTTAACATTACTGGTGCATCATCTATGTCATCTTCACCTGGAACATTATTGTCTGGTGTTGAATCTATATCTGGTGTTCCATAATCATTATAGTCTTTACAAATTTCAGCAACATTTATTTTTACACCCATATTAGTTTCTGAATTAATCCATTTTAATACAATTGTCACTTCTGCTGATTCACCTGGTTGTAATAATGTATCTTTTAATTCATCTGTTACTATTGTTCCATCATCAAGCATTGTCCAATTTGGATTATCTGATAATTCGAATTCTAAGCCTTCTGGTATTCTATCTTTAATTTCTTTTGCATATCCTTCTATTTCACCTTCATTAGTAATTCTAATATGATATTTAAATTTAACTACTACTGAATCTAATTTGCTCTTTCTTAAATCAACTTTTACTACTTCTTCAGGATCATCCTCTGCGTGATGTCCAGTTTCAATTACTCTTGTTTGTCCATTTTCTGTTACATATGCTTCTGTTACCCACTTACGTAGGGCTAAATCAAAGTACAATACTCTAACTTTTTCAATATCTTCATCATCTTCACCTTTCCATTCATTTGGTGTTGAATCACGATCTTCTCTATGAATTCCTTTTTTATCAGTTTGTTCACTTATCTGAGCATAATTTATTAAAATTCTGTCTGATGTTGTAGGCTCTGTTACTTTAAATGCTATTTTTACATCTTTGTATTCTGGTGTAGTCATTGTTTCTTTATCAAAAGCCTTCATTAAGTTTTGTCTATCTTTTGTTTCATTTTCTTTTGATAAATAATTTGTAACTACATATTTTGCTTTTGATACATCTGTAACTTCATTATCATTTTCATCTACTAATTTCCACTCATACTCTTGATTAATTTCATTGTCTGGTAAATATTCCAAACCTTCAGGTATATCATCTTTTATTCCTGTTGCATATCCATCTTTACTACCTTCGTTGTAAACTCTTATTGTGTATGTAACTATATCATTTGTATGTACTAATACTGGATCTTTTGGATGAGTATATGTTGCTGTTGTTCCTGTTTCATTAATTAATGCTGTAGCATCAACTTGTGGAATTCTACTTGTTACTTCTTCTTTATTTACTCCTGTAATAAACTTACGTAATGCTAAATCCATATATGTTACTTTAATGTATTCTACATCTTCATCATCTTCACCTTTCCATTCATTTGGTGTTGAATCTCTATCTGTTACTGGTTTGCCACTTTCATCTGTATCATCAGATATTTGCGCTTGATTTTCGATTATTTTTGGATAATCTTGTTTACATATTACTCTGAATTCTACTTGTACATATTTTGTATCTAATTTTGTTCCGTTAAAGGCATTTAATAAGTTATCATCACCATTTTCTTTTGACAAATAATCACTTACAATATATTTCGCCTTTGTTACATCATCTGTTTCTTCATCATTTTCATCTACTAATTTCCATCTGAATTCTTTATTTACTTCACTATCTTTTACAAATTCCAATCCTTCAGGTATATCATCTTTAATCAATGATGCATATCCTGATACAGTTCCTTCATTATAAACAGATATTGTATATCTAACTATATCATCTACAGAAACTTCCACTGGCTCTTTTGTATGTACATATGTTGCTGTTGTGCTAGAACCATCCTTCAACGCACTAACATTTACTATTGGTTCTCTTGCATATTTAACATCATCAATATTCGAATTTTCATCATCAGAATCAGCTGTTTCATTATCGTTTTTATCTTCTGTATTTTGATTTTCTCTTAACATTTCCTCACCATTTACAGCTGTGATATATTTTCTTAAAGCTAAGTCAAATTCTTCAACTATTACTTTCTCAAAATCATCATCATCTTCTTGTCCTGGTACATAAGATTTTGATAACTCATCATCTTTATACTTAGACATTCCCTCAGCTGTATCTGGAACTTTAACATTATTTGTTACAGAGTCTCTATCTACAGTTTCACTAGTTCTGTTTTCTGCTTTGCTTAAGCTTATTTCTGCTATATTAGTTAATACTGTTTTTACTTTAGCATCGTCAGAAACTCTACATTTAATTTGAATTTCTTTATAATCTAATACTCCAGTTACTTTATCTCTTGCTTTTATTAAATTGTCAACTCCATTACTTATACCATACTCTTTTGATAAATTTGTAGTTCTAACAGTTCTGTTTGTTAAATCATTTTCATCTAAATACCATCCGTTATTACGATTAAATTCATCATCTACAAATTCCAACCATTCTGGTAAGTGATCTGTTACTTCTTGAGCATATCCATCAATTTCCCCTTCATTATATACTCTTAAAGTATATATAACATCTTGTCCCTTATATACTCTTACAGGATTTTTATCATGATTATATATTGCTGTCGTTGATCTATCTGCTAATAAATCATCTGTTACTACATTTGGTACTCTATTTTTTGTTTCATCTTCTGTTATTTTTGAATCTTCTTTATCTGGGTACTCTACGGACGTAATTGATTTTCTTAATGATAAATCAAAGTATTCATTCTTAGCTGTTATTTCAATTTTATTTTCATCATAATTCATTGTAACTAATCCGCGATTTCCATCTTCAATCAATTCAACAGACTCTACAATATATTTTTCATCATCATTTTCTCCTGTTGTATTTGTTGTTATCTTTAGTTTTATTGGTTTGTCTAATAACATGTATCCCTTTGGTGCTGTTTTTTCAGTTAATATAATTGTATAAACTTCTTGTCTATCTCTTCTAGATTCTTCAATTCTAATGTCTTTAATCTCTAATTCTCCATCTTTTACAACAACATTATTTGCTGGTAAAATTTGTTCCATAGAATTTACATCATTTGTAGATTTATATAATTTATGCTCTTTGCCATCTTTTTCAACAGTTATATCAAATACTGCACCATCTAAGTTCTTTCCTGTATAGCTATCAACTTTGTTTAATACTAAGCTGTATTTACCTTTAATTCTTTCGTTTGTAATTCCTGTTTCAATTCCAGTTTCGAAACTTAATCCAGATACATATGTTTTTCCAACTGTCGTTTCAGCACTTTTAATAATATATTTTCCATCTTCAATAGCAAATGTTACTTTAATTACAATATCTACTCTATGAGATTTATATAACCAATCAAATATTCCATCAGTTGATTCCTCATGTAGAATAAAGTTATATGTACCTGCTTTTTCAATTAATAAATTGTCTAAAGAAATTACACCATCAACTCCATCTACATTTTTTGTTTCAAGAGCATCTGTATTTATCTCTTTAAATGTGTTAGCATCTTTTAATGTTGCCCTAGTAGATGAACTTGTATCTACAACCTTCAATTTAAATTTAACACCATTCATAGCTTCATTAGTATCTTTGTCTTTTTTAACTAAAGAGAATTTATATTTCTGTGGGTTTTTAACTTTTATATCCAATTGTGATATTCCATTATTTTTAGATGTACCAACACTTACACATTTTTGAATTTCATCAGTTAATGAAATTTCTTCTTGGCTTTGAATATCATATACATAATATGCATTCGAATTTACTTGACCATCTTTTGTTACTATATTTATGGTTCCATCTCCGTTTACTTTTACATATACGTGAATTTCTTTACCTTCTAATATATTTACAAATTCGTCTCCAGGTGTTGAGTTTTCTCTAATTATGTATTTATATATACCTGCTCTAACAGCCTCTTCTGTAAATCCTATATTTCCGTTATCATCAGTATTATCAGTATATTCAGTTCCATATCTAGTACTTATTATTGTAAAGTTTGCTCCAGATAAATAATCATTATCACCTGTACCATATACCTTTTTATTTAATAAGACTTTATAATCAACCGGATTTACAACAGTAACCTGAATTGTGTATATACTATTGCTTTTTACAACATTTACACTAAACAATCCATAATATTTACCGCCTCCAGTTCCGTAAATTGTATCTGAATCTTTTGGATCATCAATACTACCTTCACGTAATTCAAAATATGAATCTCGTTTTTCAAAATTACTATCTGTTATAGTAATTGTTCCATCACCATTTAATTTAAAGTAAATTTTAATATACATTCCTTCTAATACATTATTATATTGAACACCTGGTGTACTATTTTCAGTAAAGTAGTAAATATAATTTCCAGCAGTCATAGATCTTTCATTAATTTCTGTTCCATTGCCAACAGTTCCATTAAATACTTTTTCAATTTTATTTTCTGTAACTTTTTGTCTCTTAGCTGTAAAGTTTGCATTATCCAATGAATTTCCATCTGAATCCTTTTTAATTATATCCACATTGTATTGTACTGGGTTCTCTACCGTTATTCTCAATGTATATCTTATATTACCCATAGGATCTGGAACATCAACTTTTACAAATCCACTATTCTCTACTTTTTGACCATCTCTTGTATTGATGTTTCCTTTGTAAGTTTCAAAATATCCTTCTGTATCTTGGAATTTACTATTTGTAAGATGTAACTTTCCATCTCCATCAAGTTTTACATATACTTTAATATACTCTCCAGATAATATATTTTCATATTGTGTACCTGGTGATTTTGTTTCAGCAATATAATAAATGTATTTTCCAGCTCTCATAGGAGATTCTGTAATAGAATGAGGCTCTTCATTATTTAATACCATTGTTATATTACCATCTTCATCTTCTCTATAAGCTGTAAATTTACTACCCTTTATTGAGTTTTTAGCAGCATCATGTTTTGTTATATCAAAGTTATATACTGTTGGATTTTCAATTGTTACTTTAACAATATTAACATCATCCGCATCTTTTTCTACATTTACATCTTTAACATAACTATATATATCATCACTTCTATCTATAAGTTTAGCAGATGATACATCATCAACAGAACCTTCATATATTTCAAAATATCCCGGTTTAATATTAGATTCTCCGTCTATTATTTGAACAGTTCCATTAGCTTTCACTCTAACAGAAACTTTTATAAATTTGCCTCCTATGTTATTTACATATTTATAATAGTTTCCAGAAAAAGCTTCTATAATATAATAATCATAATCACCTTCTGATAAATTTAACTCATTAAGTTCAATATCATCATTAGATACAGTTTCTGGACCAAATACACATTCATCTCCTCTAAATACAACGAACGCTGAACCAGTTATATCACCTTGCTCTGTATCTTTTTTAATAAGATCCAATTTAATATTTGTTGGGTTTTCAACAGAAATATATATTTCCTGTTGATCTGAATTTGAGCCTACTCTGATGTCCTCCATAATTAATTTTCCCTGAGTTGTATCAGAAATATCATTATCTTGTAAATCATAAATATAATATTCTTTTACACCTGCTTTAAATGATTTTCCATTTTTATCAACTAATTCTATATCACCATTTGGATTTACTTTTACCCATAAAACGATTTTACATTTTTCCATTATATTTGTGTACTTTTTAGATGCTGATTTAATTTCTCTAACCTCATATTTGTAGATACCTGGATCAACAATATCGTTTTCGACTCTTATAAATCCATTGTCTTTAGTTACATCTGTAAATTCCTTATTAGATATTCCATCATAAATAGTAAATTCAGCTCCATCAATTCCACTACCATCAGTTTGATCTTTTTCAATTTCTAATGCTAATTTTACTGGGTTTTTAATTTCAACCTTTAAAACATTTAGTTTCGATGTTTTATCTATTTTAACATCAATATATTTAGTAAATAAATCTAGCTTTTCTTTATCAGTAACTGCAGTTCCATCTGAATTATACATTGTAAATTTCTTATTTTCATCTTTAAATGTCAAATTTCCATCTGCTGACAAGTGAACCGTTACTTGAATATAACTATTTTCTAATATATTTACATATTTATCATTAGCAGTTTTTGTTTCTTTAATCTTAAATGTATAATCTCCAGATTTTAAGTTAGATTCTTTAAAACTATATATACCTTTTTCATTCGTTGTTCCTTCTCTATTTCCTTGTGAATCTTCTACTCTAAACTCTACGCCTTCAATTGCTTTTCCATTTGTTCCTGCTTGTTTTTTAGTTAATTCAAATTTCATACTTGTAGGGTTTTCAAGTTGGATCCCCACTGTTTTTATTCCTTCTTCATCAGTTGTCGTAGTTAATTGTTTAACACCGAATAATGAAAGTGGTACATTAGATACTGAATTATCAGGGTTTGTTATTTGTCCTACTGCATTCTGTATTTCAACATTTCCATCACTATCTACTCTTACTAATACGAAAATTCTATTATTTCCTAATCTATTTACATATGGTGTTTCAGCTGATGTACCTTCTCCAACGGTATTAATTTCAGTAATATAGTATGATACTAATTGACCTTCACTAACTCCTTCTTCTTCAATAAATTCTATACTAGATTTTCCATCTATATAATGATTACCTGATAAACTACTATTTATCTTAATTTGTGCACCTTCAAGTGGATTTCCATCTGCATCAACCTTATTAACTTTGAATTTATATTTCATAGGATTTTTAATTGTTATATCAATCAACATACTTCCATCTGAATCTTTGCTTACATCATACCAATAATATTCACTACTTAATTTACCTTGCGTTCCATTTTCTTGATTAATAACAAAACTTGCACCTAAACTTATTTGTGACTTCTTATTTATTACAAATCTTAAATATAATATTTTATTCTTTAATACATTTATATGTCCAGATGTTGTATTAGATTCTGTCACTTCAAATCCAAAATCGTTTGGTTTATTACCTGAAAGTAAAGATATTTCTTCTTCCAAATAATCAGATACCGAATTTCCATCTTTTATTTCTGTAGTTTTTGAAGTTTGTGAACTTTTTAATGTCAAAGTTGCACCAGATAAATCTTCGTTATTTGCTCCAACTTTACGCAATCTTACTTTAACTTTTATAGGATCTTTAATTGTTACATTTATTGTCCAAACTTCATCTATTTTTTCAGTAACTACATCAACATATTTTTTATATTCAGAATTTGAATCTCCATCAATATCCCACTTGGTTACTGTTAAAGCTTCATCTTCCCATTTTGTTGTTACATTTATAACTTTATCTTTCAATATATTTACATATGGAGAACTTACACTTAATTCTTTTATTTGCCAATTATGTTCTTCACCATTTTTTAAATATATCATAGCGGCAGATCTTGCAGTAGATTCATTTCTAGCATACACAGCTCTTACTGATTCATCACTAATATTCTTAGCTTCCAATACTGCTTTTACAGGATTTCCATTCAAATCTGTTTTATTTAATTGTATTCTATATCCAACTGGGTTCACAATTGCTATTGAAACACTTTGTACTTTTTCAGTTATATCTTCTAATTTAAAAGATATCATACTTAATACTTCATCTAACGAATATTTTGGAGTTCCCAATTTTACTATCTCATAATATGAATTTCCATCAGATTGATCCAAATGAGTTGGATTTATTTCTTTAATTTTTGCATTTGCATCTGTTTTTAAATGTAATTTAATATTATATCCGCTTAAAACATTTATATATCCTCTTTTAGTAGCAAGTTCGCGAACTGTATAAATATATTCAGTGTTTGCTTTTATTGATGTATAGCCTTCATTCCAAGCACCTTCTGGAATAAGTCCAGAATATAGTGTAGATGAATTACTATTTGCTTCTTGTTTATCTATTCTAAGTTTTACACCACTAATAACATTTCCATCATTATCTGTAATGCATCCTCTTATTCTATTACCATTGTTGTCATTTTTTACGACATTAAAGAACATTTCTCTTGTAGGATTTGGTACAGTTACAACTATATTTCCACCGATGAAATCTACATCTAATCCTTCTAGTTTATTAGTTCCACCTGCTCCAGTCATCTGAATAGCTATAGATAAATTATCTTTTGTAATTTGTGATGGTGATGTAATTCCTTCTGCATTTACTGTAAGCATAATTGTAGAATTTTCTAATTTTGTTACACCTTCTGGTACACTCTCTTCAATAAAATTGAAATAGCTTTTACGACCTAATATATCTATATTATCAATTGTAAATGTTCCAGATTTATCTGTAGTATATGTTCCCATTCCTACATATTGACCATCGCTTCCAGTTCCACTTACTGAAAATGTAACACCTTCAATTCCGTCTCCAGAATTTCCACTTGTTTTTAATAATTTCAATCCTAATTTATCTTTTGGATTTAATATATAAATTTTCAAGTTATTGTCTTCAACTTCTAATTTAATATATTTCATTAACCATTTTTCGTGACCAGAAGAACTACAATTAGATATCTTTATTTTTGTATTTCCTTCATTAATAGTTCCATCACTATTCAAATTAACTGTTAATGTAATTATTTTATCTTTAAACAAGTTTTGAAATCCATCACTTGCCTCTGTTTCTTCAATTGTATATTTATATTCAGTTAATTTAGCATCACTATTTACTATTGCATAATCATCTAATTCTTCATTATCTTTTAATGTGACTTCTGTAGGTGATACTTGTTTTATTGTAAAGTTTGCACTTATACCTCTTAAAGTCTCCCAATTATCAGGAATATCATCTGTTTCTAATCGTTTTTTCAATAGTTGTATAACATATGCTTTATCATTTGCCCAATTAATTTTATAGTTATTTCCACTTAATGAATCCAAAGATACTCTGTCTGCGTAATCAATATTTTCTGAATATGCAGAATATCCACTACTATCTCTCAATTTAACCGCTGCAATTGATGCCTCTGTTGTCTTATCTTCTTTTACATATATTCTAACAATTGCTTTTTCTATTTTTTTGTTATGGAATTTTAACTCTCCTGTTTCAGTAATTTCATATATATAAGTTGTATCAACAACTGCATCATCTAAATTATCAATAGCAGAATCCTCAGAATCTGATGAAGTAAATCCATTTAAGTCCTGACCATAATTATTTAAAAGTTTTATTAATGTTGATACTTCAGTTACATTTCCAGTAGACTCTGCTTTTCTTACAGTAAATGTTGCGCCTGCTAGTTTATCACTTTTATTTCCATATGAATGTTTATTAAGTGACAATCCTGTTGATGTTGTACTTGAAATATTTGGTAAGTTTATTATTACATCTTTATTATTAATTTCTACAACATCACTTTTACCTGTTTCTGCAAAATATTTTGCTAATATTTTATCTTTTTCAGGAACAGCATTAACCCACCTTAAGCTACCATATTTTGAAACACTACCATTAGAGCCTACTCTTATTTTAACTTCTAAATATCCTTGCGTATTTTCATCATGTATAAATAAATTCTCATATCCACTTACTGATTCATCTTCATAAATCTTAAATGTAAATATTTCATTTTGATTTATCTTATCTGTTGTAATTTGACTTGTATTTGGTTCAACATTTGTAATTTTTTCTTCTTTATGATATGTTGTTGCCTCCCTTACAATTGTAAATTTACTACCATTTAACTCACTACCATCTAATTTAACTTTCTTAACTTTAAAATTAAATTCTTCGTCTTTTTGGTTATCAATTATAATTGTAACTGTATTATCAGTTGCACTTACAGTAGCAGCATTAGCAATTTTTAATTGAGTAGCATCATCTTCTTTTCCCTCAATCTTAGAAACTTTTAATGTCGGTGTTGCAAGTTTATATGTAGAAAGATTGCTTCCTGTTTTATTAATACTTAATATCCATTCATAATTTTCAATTTTTATCCAGTCATTGTTGTTATCATCATAAACTTCTTGAATTGCATATCTATCTGCTATACTACTATCTAATAAAAATTCTTTGTTAATTTTAGCAATTGCATCATTTCCTTCAGCTACAGTTTCAATATGGTCAGCAATTTGTGTTCTTGTATTATCATTGTTTATTTTATAAACATTAAATTTTCTACCTGTAATTGGTTTATTATTTAAATCTACTTTTTTAATTCTAAAAGTATAATTTTTAGGTTGTACCTTTTTATTATTAACAGTTATTTTTATTGTCTGTTTTCCATCATTGTCTAAGTCAACTCTTATTTCAATACTTGATTTTTCACTATATGTACTATTTGCAATAACGACATTATCTAATGTAATAACTGTAGATTCTGTTTTGCTAATATCCTTCTCTGCTTTGTTTTGTGTATCAAGCTCTTCAACTAATATATGTGATATTCTATACTTATTACTATTTGAATCAATATCTTTTTTAATTGTCAATTTAATTTTATTTTTTAATCCAAGAATATCACTATCATTTGTATTTTCCTCAATTGTTAATTCATCATTTGTATTTATGTTATCTTTTGTAATTGCTATTGATCTAGTTTCTGTATCACCATTATCTTCTGCAGTTAAAGTTCCATTATATGTTCCTGTAACTTTAAACTCAATACCATTTGGTGATCCTCCATCAACATTTTTATGAATAAAATAGTTATAATCACCGCTTACAGATTTATTTTCTACTTTTATAGTAATACTTCCTGTGCTTGTAACTTCTAAAGTTATGTCGACAGTTGTAACATTATCCTCTAATAATACACCCTTTAATGTTAATAATTTATTTTTTTCAACATCTATTGTACCAGTTTTATCATTACTATCTAAACTTGTTAATGTAATTTTATCAATAACATATTCAGTTTTATTCTCTGAAACAGTTTTCTTTTTGCTTATTTCAATTGTAAGAGGATTTTTTAATTTTAAATATCCATCTGGAGCTTTTGTTTCTGTAAGTATATATTTGTCTGCTTTATTTAAACTGTCTGTTGATATTTCTCTAGTATATGTACTTGTATTTCCAAGTTTATCTACAACTCCTCCTTTATCAAATAGGTTCTCTTGTTTATTTTGCTCTGTTAAAGAAAATGTTGCTCCAGTTAAATTTCCATTTGAACTAACTTTTTTAGCTTTGATCTTATACTCTCCAGTTGGATAATCTTTCCATGCAACATCTATCAAATTTTCAGATGCAGATATTGTTATAATAGCATCTTCTGCAGAATTTGTTGCATTTCCATCTTTTCTAATCATCAACTTGGTAATACCTTCCATTTTACTTATATAGTTTTGGGAATCACCTTTTCTTGTAATTACATCAATATTTTCAATTACATATTGTTTCTTACCTTGAATTTCAGCCTCTTTTTTGTGTACTTGTATTAATACCTTTAAATCAGATTTTTCATATCCTTCTGGTGGATTTGTTTCTTCTATTAGATATGCATCAATCTTTCCAGTATCGCTTATAGCAATAGTAGATGAATCACCATAGTAAATATCTTGTTTTTTACTTTTTTCTAGCTCTACTATTTTTTTACTTGAATTACCACTTGTATATCCATAGTTATCTTCTGAATCATATATTTTATTTTCATTATTTTCTCTATTTAAATATTGTTTTATAGTAAATTGAGCCTTAGATAAACTGCTCTCTTCATCTGTATTTTGGCTTATATCTTTTTTTACCATTTTCATTTTGTATGATCCATCTACTGGTGGATCAGTATACACTACCCATATATATGTATCATTATATACTACTTTGTACTTGAAGTTTGTATCTATCCAATATTTGTTAGAATCTTTTGATGTAGATATTATTCCATTATCACTTTCCTTAACTTCCTGTCCAGTTGCAGAAATTAATTTTACATCTTTAATTACATATATATCATTTCCACTATAATCTTTTGAAAGCTTTTTAGTTACTTTTAAATACATTGGATTATTATTTTTATTATATCCTGTAGGAGCATCTGTTTCAGTTATTGCATACATATCAATTAAATCAACATTATCTTTATTTATATCGACATTGTCATAAACAGATTCCCAATCATTTGCCTTTGTCGTTATCGTTTTTGTATTATAATTTTGTTTTCCTTCATTATCTTTAAATAGCTTACTTGTATCTTTATTTTGATTTACAGCATTACTATCTAATGATAAAATCTGTTCAGCTTTAAATTTAGCATTTGCTATTCCATCTTTTACACTGACTACGGTATCTTTCCAATCAGAATTTTCATCTTTTTTTACTATTTTTATATTATATTTACCATTAATTGGTGGATTTGTATAAGTTATATATATTGCTGTTTCATCATATGCAATTGCAAATTTCCAATTTTTATGTATTATATATTTTTTACCATTATTACTATCTACAATAAGAGTATCTCCTATTGTCTTGTTTAATTTATCGCCATAACTTGATAACAAATCAACTGTATCTATTACATATTTTGTACCATCTGAATTTTTCTTTTTTGTAACAGCTAAATACATAATATTATCATTTCCAGAATAGCCTTTTGGAGCTACTGTTTCTTCAATTCTATATAAATCAACATAACTACAATTATCTTTTGTTATTTGTACTGGATTTTTGTATATATCAGTCCAATCTGTTTGTGAAGTTGGAAGTGCTTGTGTTGTTTCTTTAGAGCTATTATTTTTCCATAATTTCTCCATATCTATTTTATTTGAACCACTATTTTGGTTTTCGTTATATATCTCATCCCATGTTTTTCCTAATAATAATTGTCGTACTGAGAATTTAGCTCCTGACAAGCTTCCATTTGTTGTTGTCTCTTTTTCTTGCCAATCTGATGAAGTCTCATCCTTCTTGATTATTTTCATATTGTATGAACCTGATATTTTTTTATTTGCATAAGTTATGTATATTGTTGTTTCATTATATGCAATTGCAAATTTCCAATTTTTATGTATTATATAGTTTATTCCGCCTTCACTTTCAACAATGAAGAAGTCATCTATACTTTTTTCAAGTTCACTTCCATCATGTGTTAATAATGTAACTTTATCTATAATATATTTTGAACCATCTGCACTTATTTTTTTAGAAACTGCCAAATACATCATATTATCATTTCCCGAATATCCACTTGGTGGTGTATCCTCATGAATACTGTATAAATCGACATTACTATAATTATCTTTTGTTATTTTTATTGGCATTGTATATATATCTTTCCAATTATTAGTTGAATTTACTGGTGTTACATCTATTGATTCATTGTATTTATTTTTTAAATCTGAAGTTACAGGTGTAAATACATTTGTCATTTCCAATGCACCTTTTTCAGAATTCTTTCTATAATAATCATCCCATGAACTATTTGGTAATACTTGTTTTACTGTAAAAGCTGCATCAGCTATACTATTAGTTGAATTTACAACTTTCTTATCCCAGTTAGAATTATCTTCATCTTTTTTTATTATTTTCATATTGTATGAACCATTTAGTATCTTAGGATTTTTCCAAGTTATATTTATAGTGTTTTCTTTAAATTCAATTGCTAACTTATAATTTTTTTCTTCAACTAATTCCTGTCTTGTATTTTTTTCTATTACAGATCCATTTTCATCTATTTTTATCCATGTAGAATCATCTCCAAATTTTCTTTCTACTCTTGTATTGTTTGCTGCCCAATTTCCACCACCATTTAGTTTAATTGCCTTTATTCCATATTTTTTCACATTATTTTCTGTATATTCACCTTTAATGACTGTCATTCCAATTACCCAGTTCTTATCTAGCTCATACCCATCTGGCGCTTTTGACTCTTTTATTGTATAATAGTCATCATTTGTATTCTCAATTGGTATTACACCACTTGTATATTTTTCAAATTTTAATAAACTTTTTTTCTTTGATTCAGTAACAGCAACAATATTTCCATTGTCATCTTTTTGTCCATTTGAATTATCTGTATATGCATGTTGATTAACAGTTTTTCCATTCAAATTTATTTGTTGTATTGAAAACCATGCATTTCCTAATGCTTGACCATATTTTGTTTCATCATTAGTACTGCTATCATTTCCATCATTTGAATCTTTTTTTACAATATTTAAATGATAGTTTCCTGTTATTTCGCTCTTTATTGTTTTTGAAAACTTAAAATCTTTTAATGTTCTATTAAAATCTATAACTGGTTGAGAATTGGTTGTATAATATGTTGCTGCTGTCTGGTGATAGATTCCATTACCAGACACACTTACGGTATAATTTCCATTATCCAAAAACTGTGTATCTACCAATTGTATATATACGTCACCATTATATGTTGAATAATAATAGTTATTATGTAAATTTTCATCATAAACCGTATATCCGTCTTTATCTACAATATAGTAATTAACATTTGCATTATTTACTTTAACATCGAATTTTATACCATATATTTTCCAATTACTATTTACTTTAAACGGACCTATCTTTCCATTATTATCCATTGATACATTATTTGTAGAAACATCTACTGTATCACCAGTAATATCATTATCCCCATTAGGATATGATAAAGTTGCAGATGTAAGACTATCTAAAACATTACTTACATAATTACTTCCCATTACATCTCTTGATGTTGATTCAGTTTCATTGTTAATTCCAAACCAAATTAAATTTTGCATTGTTGCATATAATAAATCACTTGTATTATACATTGTTGTTATATAATTGTCTGCAACTTGACTGTTTAAACCATACATCATCAGAATTCTCTTTATATTATAATACTCTAAATTTTTTATATCACTATTACTACTATTCAAGTGTACAATTTCTAATACTTTTTTCACTCTTGATGTATTATATTTACTCATTAGATTTGTGCCATTACTAGTAATTGTTTGGGTAGTTTTCAATGTTTTACTTTTATCTCCACAATATATGATTCTATTTCCATATTGTATTCTTCGTATTCCTGTTGATCCATTAAAATAACTAGTCCTATGTGCAGTGACTGTATCGCCACTTGTCATTTTCAATATCGGTTGATTCTTCAAATTTCCGATTTTTTCATGAGTTGATAATCCATATTGTACATTGCTCCAATAAATCCATATTCCAAAAAGCATACATAGAATCCCAATTATCAATCCATTTATTTTATTTTTCTTCTTTTTCATATTAACTTCTCCTTCCAGTCACATTTCATTCTACCTCTCATTTTAAATATATTTTTTATTTAGTCAAATTACAGTATTATACATTTTTATATAATATTTTTACGGAAATACCTCCTTAGAACGTTTTTTACATTTATATTACATTTTCTTATCTTTTTTGATACTTTTTTCTTGATTCAAATTTTATATTTTTTTCTTAATTCCCTAAGTTTTGAATGTAAAAATAGAAGAAGAAATCTTTTTATAGATTTCTTCTTCTAAATCAGCTCACACTGTTTTATATTCTTTTCATTACTTTTTTCTTAATAAGTACACCACCTGCTGTGATAATTGCAATAGCTCCTAGTAATATAGATGAGTATATTATATAATCTGTTCCTGTTTTTACTGTTATCATTACTGGTGCATCATCTATATCATCTTCACCTGGTACTCTATTTCCTGGTGTTGAGTCTATGTCTGGTACTCCGTAATCGTTATGGTCTTTTTGAATTTCTGCTCTATTTATCATTGTACCCATGTTATCTTCACTATTATCCCAGGTTAATAATATTTCAACTTCTGCACTTTCTCCTGGTTGTAGTGTAGTTCCTGCAAGTTTATCAGTTATTATATCACCATTTTCATATCTCCAATCTGGGTTATCATCTTGTACAAAAATTAGTCCATCTGGTTTATCATCTCTTATTTCAGTTGCTTCTCCAGCAATTTCTCCCTCATTTGTTACACGAATACTATATTTAAACTTAACAACTACATCTTCTAATTTACTTTTTCTTAAATCAACTTTTACTACTTCTTCTGGTTCGTCTTCTGCTTTATGTCCTGTTTCTGTGTATACGGTTTTTCCATTTTCTATTACAATTGCTTGTGTTACCCATTTGCGTAGCTTTAAATCAAATTTGTTCGATTGGTTTCCTACTTGAATTAATGATGTTATATCTTCTATATTGTAATTATCTTTTTTTACAATTGCCTCTATCGGCTCTTCTAATAGCATATATCCTTCTGGTGATTCTGTTTCAACTATATAATATGTTGTTTGAACTTTCTCCCAATCATATTTATATACTTCAGCTCCAGTTATTTCATCATTTACTTTATATTCAACTTTATTTAATGCATCTTCACCGAATTCCAATCCTGTGAATTCTGCAACACCATCTTCGCCAGATATTGCCTCAACATCATTTCCTTCAGTATCTTTTAAGAACACCTTATTTTCAGCATTTTCTTTACTTGTTGCTATTTTAAAGTGTGCACCTGATAAAGCTTTTCCTGTTTTTTTATCATATTTAAACAATCCAACTCCACCTGTATGAACCTCTGGTTTTTCTGATTCAACTGTGCTTCCATTTCCATATGTTAATGTTGCTTGGTTTGCTACAGATTGATTTAATGCTATTATATTTCCATTATCATCTAACGCAAATTTAGTATTAAATCTAACTTCTATAGTCTTACCAATATTATTTTTTACTGTTTCAGATATAGCTTGATCTTGTCCTATAAATGTTATTTTTAACATTCTAGATGCTTCATCATATGCTACTTTATAATCTGTTCCTTCAACTAAATCAGCAACTATATTTTTTCCCTCTATAATTTTTACAGAAGCAATTCCTTCATATGTCAATCTATCATCTATTTTATCTGATATTTCATAAATAGAATACTCCTCTACACCATTTGGTAATGATGTATTTATTACCCAATCATGTAATACCTTTTTAGCATCTTCTTCACTTTCATATGTATCGCCAGTTATTTCATTATAATATCCAGAGCTTTGATTTTCTACATCTTTTACACCTTTATGAATTGTAGGCTCTACTCTATTTTCTGCTTCAACTAATATTTCATCTTCCTTAACCTCAACCAATTTTGCATTTGCTATTGTTGTAGGTTCACTTGGTTTTAAACTATATGTTTCTCCATCAGCATTTGCCTCTGAAACAGCTGTAAATGTTATTGGTCCATCTAATCCAAGATATCCCTCAGGAACTGTTGTTTCTTCTATTGTTACTTCATATGTTATTCCTGCTTTAGCAATATTAATATTTTCAATTAATATTTTACCATTTTCTACAAAAATTTCTTTTGTTCCATCAATAGCATTTCCTTCACCATCTCTAACAAACTCATTAGTTTCTTTATTTACAATTTTAATTTTAAATCCTGCTCCATCTAGAGGAGTTGTTGTTCCTTTTATGTATTTTACTAAGTTAAAATCAAATGAACCATACTTTTCAGGATTTTCAACTTCAAGTATTAATGTATTTGTAGACTTATCAAATGATAACATCGCTTTTACTTTTTGATTATGTATTGATTTGTTAAATACAAGTTTTCCATTTTGTTCAGTTGCTTCTTTATCACCAACTGCTAAACCTATGCTTTCAACATTGTAATTATTATTTTTATTAATAGTAATTTTAATTGGCTCTGTAAATCCTACAAACATATCTGTATTATTTTCACCAACATCAGCTTCTTTTAAAGTAAATGTATCTGGTGTAGCAATATCTCTTATATTTATAACATCATTCCAAATTGCCACAGGTTCTGTTGATGTAACAATTTCACTATAATTTTCTTCTGATAATGGCTTACCACCTTTTTCTAATTGAAGACTTCCAATATTTCCACCAATTAGATTAAATTTTGCTCCTGCCACAGCTGTTGTTGTTCCTTTTTTGTATTTTATTATTTTTAAAGAATACGTACCTTTCTTCTTTTCATTTGGAACTGTTATTCTTACAGTATTATTAACTATTTCTGCAGTTACTTCTGCTGTTTTATCGTTTTCTAATTTTACAGTCTTTTTAGCTACTCCATTATCATCGATTGTTCCATCCTCAAAATAAACAGTATTTAATTTATATGTAATATTATTACCTTCTATAATTTTTTTCTTTGTAACATTTACTGTTAATGAACCATTTATTTTATAATATTCATCATTTGTATTTATTTCTTTTATTTCATATGTATCAACTTCATCAACATTATTTTTGTCAATATTAACTTCAAGTGGATTTCCATCTTCACCATTTACATATGTTATACCATTGTTTTCAGTCGGATTTGTAACTATGTCATTTACATTAAATGTTACTCCAGCTATTGCTTGTTTACTATCTTTATCAATTTTTGAAAGCATTACTTTATATTTTCCAGGTGTATTTAATATATTTAAAAACACATCCTTTTCTTCAATAGCTACATAATCTTTACCTTCTTCAAGCTCAATCCATTTTTCTGAATTTTCATCTGTTCTATAGTATGCTTTTGTTTCTTTTACAACATATTCTATTAGATTTCCATTTTTATCGTATTTTTCACAATTTCTCCATGATGCCATATCATTACCAATTACAGATTTTGTATCTCCAATTTTTATTGTTTCACCCTTTTTGTATAATTCCATATCAACTCTGTATAAATTAGCATTTGCTACATTTTCCCATTGTTTTGATTTAGCAACTACTTCTGTTACAGTATGGTTATTTGTTAATACTATTACGTCGCCTTCAGTTGTTGTATTTACTGTATAACCTGATGGAACTAAAGTTTCTTCTACAGTATATTCGGCCACTTTCCCATTTATATTTTTAGGTAATTTTTCCCATGTATATTTCCAATTGTTATTTGAATTTAATGTTACCGGATTTTCTACACCATCTTTTTCATATTTTACAAAATTACCATCTTTTTTGTATTTTAATTCTACATTTATTGAATCTGGTCTTAAATTGTTTTCATCATTGCCATCTACCCAACGTTTTTCAACAGGAACTGATGTAAGCTCTGAATTTTCAATTATCAATGTAATTGTTATTTCATCATTTTCTTTACTTGCATTCATTGTTACATCAAGATTTTCCCCATTATCATCTGTTACTGTAATTTTTTGCTCTGTAATATTTGATATATTAATTTCCCTTGTCTCATTATTAATTGTCAATATAGCTTTATCTACACCTGCAGTATAGTCTTCATACTTCTTTTCTATAACTAGATTTATATCATATGGATATTTACTATATACACCTTCATATGAACCTAAGTCGTCTTCCTTAATCGTATATGTATCTTTTTTCTCATAATTTTCTTTTGATACTGTTATTAACTCACTACCTGTTGTTTCTACATCTTTAGTTACACTAGCATATCCTCCATTTGCTGTTTTATCCATATTAGTATTAACTGTTTTTTCAGCTGTTCCAGTTTGGTTATCAACATTTAAATTTGCTGTTCTAGCAAATGTTATGTCATTAAGTGCTGTTCCATCTGTTCCTACTTTTTTAATATTTACTTTGTATTTGCTTGGTGTAGGTTGTCTTGGATTAACAACTACTATTGAATATGTTATTTCACTACAATCTGTACTTCCAGTACCACTAACCAATATTTTATAATTTAAACCATTTACATCTTGAACATCCATTGGTATTTCTGTTCCTTGGTTGTAATCTTGCTCTGCAACACTTTCAAAATCACCATATGCTCCTGTCCATTTTCTATATTTATTAGTTAATAAATTAATTTCAACATAATCTTTGTTAGTATCATCTTTATCTATACTTAGTGTAATTCTATTAGCATATGCTCTATTTTCATTAGATATATGACCTTTACTTATGCTTACACTTATTGGTTTGTTTAATTTTGCATAACTATTTTCGTGTTTGCCCATATAAATTTCACTTATTTCATATTCATCCGGTGAAGAATTGTAATCTTTAATTGGTACTTTTACAAAGCCATTTTCACCTTCATAGTCTTTCGCCTCTTCTCCTAATTCATCTGTTATACAAATTACACCATCACTATTAGTTTTAAAATCTTTTTCGTCAATTTTTTTGTTACTTGTTGGATTTGAAGTTGAAGTATTATTATTTATCATTCCAGTTCTTTTAAATGTAACTTCATCAAGTACTTTTTCATCTTCTCCCTTTTTAGTAAGGTTTATTTTATACTTTCCAGAATTATCTTCTCGTTCGTCATTTACATATACAACTATACGTTTATTAAAAAATGTCACTGCATTAGAAATTGAATCATCATATGGATTGTCTATTTTTATAGATAAATTCTCATCAACTCTTACAGTATAAGTTATACCCTTCTTTAATTCATCTGGTATTATATATCCATCTGGAGGAGTTATCTCTTTAATGTTAATCTTTAATATATCATTAACTTTTATTGGTAGATTGTTTAAAACAATTTTACCGTTTATTCCTTTTCCACCTGTTACATCTGTAGGATTACTGCTATATAAATTTTTAATTACAGTACCATTTTCGTCAACATTATCAATAGATATCTCAAACTCAGCACCATCTAGGTTACGTGCTATAGTTTCACCTTTAATATTGCTTCCTTCTTTCATTACTTGTAATGATATCTCACCTGACTTTTGATTTGGAACAACAACTGTTATAACATCTTCTATATCTAATACTGTTATTTTTTCACTATCATCTTCTCCATCACCATTTATTTTGTCATCTATTTTTTGTTTTTCAGTAATATTGTTAATTATATATGCTTCACCTTTGCTTTGTGTAAGCTTTCCATTCGATTCACGAGTAAATGTAATAGGTATTATTAGTGTTCCTTCAAACATCTTATATGATGGATCTGTAATTGCAGTTTCTGTAATAGCTAGATAATTTGTTATTGAACCACTTTTAACATCTGGCATTACTATATCTTTCAATTTTATTTCACCATCTGTTGTTGTATATTTTTCCTTTTCATTCAAATTAACTCCATCTTTATCCTTAAATTCAGCCAATTCCGTAAAGGTATCATCAGAATATAATTTTATATTAAAGTCTGCACTTGCATCTCCAGAAAGTATAATATTTTCTCCTGTTGTTGCATTTGTCTTTGCTAAATTAATATCATATGTTGGTTTATCATCCCTCCATGTCACCTCTATTGTATAATCGCCTGCAGAATTTTCTTTTAAAGAAACTGCCACTATGTAATATTCAAAATATTCATTTGAGGTCATTTTATCACTTATATACAAAGTCTCTCCTTGATATATCGCTCCCTTTATTACATCTTCATCTTTAATAACAACACGATTTATTGTATACTTGTTATCTTTTTTATATTTATATATATCTAATTTTAAATTTAATTTATTTATATTATATGATGCAGGGGATTCTTTTTCTTTTATCCAATATGTATCTGGATAATCTGTATTTGTTATAGCTACATCTTTTACTATTGAAGTTACTGAATCTTTAGTTGTTGTTACATCCGGTAAATTATTTATAATTGGTTCAACATCTTCATCATATTCATCATTATTTAATGATTGTTGTACTGAATATTTAGCATCTGAAAGAGTACTAATGAATTTTGCATTTTCATTTTGATAATTATCTTCTTGGTTATCTTTTAATTCTTTTTTTACTATATTAATATTATATGAACCTTCATATGTTTCATCTGCTAATATTAATGTAATATTTACATTATTCTCGTCTGTATCATCAATCATTCCATATATCCTACCATCTAATATGTTATGAGATGAATAATACGTTGAATCCTTTTTTGTAGTTAATATTATCTCTTCATTGGAATTTATTGATCCGTCCCCATCAATATCAGCAGAAATAATTATCAAATTTGGAGCATAATAACTTCCATCTTCAGATGTAATTAGACCATTATTAACGCTCATTGTTATCTTTTTATCATATATAACATACTCAGATGGTGCATTTATTTCATTTATTGTATATGTTTCATAATTATCTGATTTTATACTTACATCTTTATATACTGAAGTATAATCTCCCTGAACAGTTGTTACAGTTTTTTCATTTTTTTCAGTCAAATACTCAGTCGTTGTCTTTTTCTCTTGTTTAACATTAAATTTAACATTTTCGACCATTTTTTGTTTTATTGAATCACTATTCAATTCTTCTAAGCTAAAATCTTTTATATCATCTTTATTTATTTTGGCCAAATTTACATTGTATTTTTTTGTGTTGTTTTCATCAACCATAACAAATTGTATACTATTTGTACTAGTATCAAAAAACACCATAAATCCATCTTCTTTATCGGCAATAAATATATCTCCATTGCCTTCTATTCTTGTTGATATTTCATGATTTTTATCCCTTATAGGTATTTGTGTTTCGCTATTTATTTCTGGATTCTTATATAAATGTACAAGTACACCATTTCCTTCAGCAGAATTCTGTATGTAATTTTCCATAAGTACATAATACACATTACTATTTAATTTGCCTCCACTAACAGGTGCTATCTCTTGTATTCTATACCATATAAAACTATATCCAGTTGGTATTTCATCTCCTGTAATATCTGTATATCCCCCGTTTTTCGAAACAACTACTTGATTATTATTCTCGTCGACTTCACCTAAATCCTTCCAAGCTGTATTATTGCCATTTCCTTGAGAGAAAGCTTGTTTTACTGAAAATTTTGCTCCTGAAACAAACTTTGATGTATCATTTATTAATTCTTTTTCAACATCTGATAAGTTTTCTGGATATTTATAATCGCTTAATTTTCCTGTTGCCAATTTTTTACCTAATCCAATACTATATTCAATTGGCTTATATGGGTTTATAATTGGCACTGTTATGTTCGCTGGATTTCCATCTTCAACATTTATCTTATCAACATCTACATAGTATTTTGTATTTCCATTATTATCTATATATGTATTTTCTTCACAAGTCTTCTCAAAATATTCTAATTTGCCACTTTTTGTTATTTGACACAACATCTTGAATTCATTATTTGGATAAGCTACGGATATACTTCCAGATGCTTCATCACATACAATTTTCATGAAAATGTATCTACAATCAATATTTTGATTTTCTTCTCCTGTTATATCAAAAAATCCATCTGTATAAAGGTCATTATGACTTTTTTCTGTAATCCATACATATTTAATATCTCCTCTTTTCATTTTTTTAATTGTAAAAGGATTTTCCTTTGCATATTGACTATTTATACTTCCTGTCATATTACTTGCTGTTGGTCTTTTATCTTCTGAATCAAATACCCAATATTTTAATGTTACATCATCTACTTCCGTATTATATGTTGATCTTTTATCAATTGCAACATTTACATTTTTTTCTTCCTTATTATTTTTATATGTTACAGTGATAGCATTCGCACTTATTTCAACACCAATTACATATCCAGGCGTAGCAACATCTGTATCAATTGATGCTAACTCTAATGTAATTTGAACTTTGTTTCCTGTATCTGGCTTTAAATCTTTAGCCCATGTACCAGCATGAACTCTTACATTTGAAATTTGATATACCGATGAATTTCCGTTATTTTTTATAGTTTTTGTAACTTCTAATTCAATTATACCGCTATTATTTTTATATCCTTTTGGTGCTTTGCTCTCATATATTCTATATCTATCTACTTTTGTAATATCATCTATTGTAACATTATTAGATTTACTATTCTCAAATATTACTTGTGTAGCAGATTTATTACCTGAAGTTGTTATTGTTGCTGAATCAGTAGAACTGGTTGAACCATTTTTAAATTGTTCAATTTTAAATTCTGCACCAGCTAATACATCACTATAATCACCTAATACAGTATTTGAAGTATCAGCATCTTTTTTTGATACAGATATATGATAATCACCTGAAATTGAATAATTATTTGCTACTTGAAATGCCCATATAGGACCCACTTTTTTCGTTTTATTATTATCATCATTATATTCTTTTGCATAATCAGGATCTCCATTGTTTATAGTAACACCAACTAGATTTTCACCAATTTTAGTCCAAGAACTTTCTATTCTCCAATGTGTACATCCATTTCCATAATCTTTTACAACAGAGTTATCACATTTAATTCCCATAGCATTTAATTTTGCTATTGCCTCATCTTTAGTTCCTAAGTTTCCTATATATATCCATGCGTGATCATTATACTTATCTCCAAAGCCCTTACCATATGAAATAATAATTGTTCCCATAGGTAATTCTCTTTTTACATTATCGCTTCCATAATATTCCCAATATCTTAAATTTGAATCTATTGGATCGTTTACTTTTAATACATTTATATCATTCCAAGCACCCTCTCCTCTTTTAACTTTTAACGCCTTATCATACACGCTTGTAGTTGATGATGATGGATTTGCCTTCCATTCATTAGTTCCTTTATAATATTTCCATGCTGTAACTTCTGGAAAATAATTACTATCTGGTCTTAACCAATGATAAGTGTCAACTGGAACATTATTATTAAAACAAAATCCACTTGTTTGCATTTTTAATGAACTTAGGGTCCACCATACTAAACCAGAACAATCTACTGATGTTACATTGCTTGCATCCTTCGGTCCTATATCTGTGTTTTTTTTCCATGGATCATATCCTGTTTTTTGCCCTTTTCCCCCGCCAGTAATAGTCTTTTCCAAGTAATTCTGACGCTTTCTGTATTATCTCAATTCCATTTGTACTATAAGTTACATTATTTACTTTTGGATTATTTGTTGTAACATATCCTTTTTTTATTCCATTATCCAATACAACTGTTCCAGATAAATTATCCTCTGTCTCAGCTAACTGACTATTATTTGTAGTTGTTTTTTTATATTGTAATATGCTTATAATTGTAACTATAATCAAAGTCACAACTAAAACTGTTAAGCTTACCTTTTTTTTCATGTTAATTCTCCTTTCATTTTTTCAATATTACTTTTTATTTTAATTATTTATTAATATAAGTCAAATTAGCTTATTTTGTAATTTCATGTGTCTTTTTTACGGATTTTATCACTTTTAGGCATTATTACAGTTTCATTACGTTTTTATGCATATTCTATTACAAATAAACTTGTATATGTGCTTTATTGATTCCGTAATATCTTTTACTATTTTAAGAAATATTATTGTCGGAAAACTTGCATGATTATTTATATTTTTCAATAGTCTTTACATATCTTTCTACCAGGACCGTCCCATTTTTTTCTAATCTTCAAGTTACTCTTGGCAGGACCGTCCCATTTTTAAATAGGTAAAAAAAAGATATATCTTGAATTAATTCAAAATATATCTTTTTTATTTAATCAACTAATACTTTTTTCTTTATTACTATTATTCCTGTTGTTACTATTAATATTGTTCCTAAAGCTATTGATATATACATTACTATTTCACTACCTGTTTTTATTGTTAACATTACTGGTGCATCGTCTATATCGTCTTCTCCTGGTACATTGTTTCCTGGTGTTGAATCTATATCTGGTGCTCCATAATCATTGTGATCTTCTTCTATTTCTGCTGTATTAATCATTACTCCCATGTTTTCTTTGCTGTTTACCCATGTTAATAATATCTCAACTTCTGCACTTTCTCCTGGTTGTAATGTTGTTCCGGCAAGTTTTTCTGTTACTAGTTTGCCATCTTCTATTTTCCAATCAGGGTTATCTTCTTGTACGAATTTTAGTCCTTCTGGTACATCGTCTCTTATTTTTGTTGCCTCTCCTGCTATTTCTCCTTCGTTTGTTATACGTATACTATATTTAAATTTTACTATTACATCATCTATTTTACTTTTTCTTAAATCAACTTTTACTACTTCTTCTGGATCATCTTCTGCTTTATGTCCTGTTTCTGTTACTACTGTTTGTCCATTTTCTGTTACTATTGCTTGTGTTACCCATTTACGTAATGCTAAATCAAAATATTTATTTACAAGTTCTATAGTTATTGTATTATCTTCAATATTCCATTTTACCAATCCATCTTCTGATGTTTGATTTTTTTCTAATTTTTCTCCATCAATTTCAAGATATGTTTCATCTGTGTTTAGTTCAAAATCATCTTCATTTTCTTTTCCAATAATATTTAAACTTATTTTTTTATTATATTTTCCATATCCCTCTGGTGCTTCTGTTTCTTCAATTTCATAAACATCTTGTTGATTATCTTGTGAAATTGTTTTATTATCTGCTATGTTTAATATACCATCTTCTGTTGATTTTTCTTCTCCATTTATTGTGAATTTTGCTTCTTTATTCTCTATTTTTTCACCTTTGCTATTTGTTTTTACTAGTTTAATATTATATCCTCCAACTTTTGGTTGATCTTTAATTGTTAATACAATTGTTTGAACACCATCTATTGTTTCAACTTTTGGATCTTCTATGTAATTATACAATTTACTTGTTTTTGGGAATCCCCAAAATACATTTGTTTCTGGATTTACAAAGAATAAGAATCCACCATCTGAGCTTGCACCTGTTACACTTAAATTTCCATCTTTATCTATGTGTGGTACAAACTTAGCAAATATTCTACAAGTTACACCATCTTGCTCTATTGTTCCCAGGTTGTTTTGATATCCTTCTGGTGCTGTAATTTCTGATACCCATATAGTATCTAAATCTTGTTCTATTTGTAATGCGTCATATTCTTCAACAAAACTTCCACCTGATGTAAATTTAAATGAATATCTTTCTTCATCATTAACATCTGGACAATCTTGCATAATAAACCCTCTAATGTCAAAGGTTTTATCTTTTATTTCTTCACCTGTAATAGCATCTTTCTTTACTATCTTTATATTGTATTTTACATTATTTGGACTATCAAGTACTTGAACAATAACTGTTGGGACTTTGTTTATAGTCGTCATATATGTTTTTACATATTCATTATCAATTGGATTAGTTAATGTTATTGTACCATTTGCATTTACATGTGTTTGTATTTCTATAAAATCTTGCATATCAATTTTATATCCTTCGGGTGCTGCTGTTTCTTTAATATATATTTTGTCTAAGTCTTTATCTAACTCATTAACTTTGTATGATAATGTATTTGAATATCCATTTTGTTCTGTAACAAGCTCACCTTTTAATGTTGATTTATCGCTTTCATAAACATTAAACTTTGCACTCTTTAATGGATCATTGGTTACTTTACTTTTCTTTAATACTTTTAAATCATAACTTACTTCCCCTGGATCTGCGACGAATAAGCCAATTCTTACAACATTATTTTCATCTTGTTTTTCTATAATTCCGACTTTCAAATCAAAAATATAATCAAATGTAACATCATTATCTCCATCATATATATTTATTTCAGGACTCAAATTACCACTTTCAATCGAAATTTTTAACTTTATTTTCAAACCTTTAAATGCATTTATATATCCTTCTGGAGCCTCTTCCTCTGTAATAGTAAATGTATTCGATGACTCAAAAGTATCAGTTTTTAAATTTCCCCAATCTTCTCCCGAAAGACCTTCTTTATATGTAGTTTTTTCATCATCAGATTTTATTGAAAATTTAGCTCCTGAAACCATTTTACCAGTAGCGCTATCTCTCTTAACTACATCAATATAATATTTACTACTTCCTATTACAGTTGCAGGAATAGCTTTACTAGAAACACTTTTATCTATTGAAATTAATTGTTGCCCACCTTTATCTTGAACCCAATAAGAACCTGTTGTAATTATTGATTTTATATTTAATGTAGCCTTTACTGTCCCTGATGTAGGTAAATTGTTAGTGAAATCTATATAGAATTTATTTCCATCTCTTCTTACTGTATAATCTTTATCTTTTACTTGATTGTTTCCATTCAAAGTTACACTCCATGTTGATGCCAAATTATATTTTTCATCATAATTGTTTAATATAAATGGTCCTGCTGTTTTTCCACTTAATTTTGCTTGATTACTATTAAAAGATAATCTAGATATATAGGTTTTTAGTCCATTTGAATCTAAATTATATGATCTATAACCAGCTTGTTTATCAGCAACACCTGCTAATGCATTATATACATCTTTTGCTTGAGTAATTGTTTGATTTCCATATTTAAATGCTGTTATGTTTCCTGGTGATCCATTAATATTTCCTGTATATCTCCATAGTAGCATTTGAGCAATTTCATAAAAAATTTCATTTTTATTTTCATGACTAGTAATATAGTCAATTTGACTATTTACGGATCCATTAGTTACTTTTTTTAGATTTTCAATCATGTTTGCTTGCACATTAGCATCCACATTTTTATCTATGTAAACATTATCTAATACCCATAAGATTTTGTTATAATTGTCTTTTACTACTTTATATGTATCTTTTTTAGATTCATCATACAAATTATATTTTGTATAATTATGTTTACCTACAAATGTTCCTCCCTTATTAGCACAATAAACATTATCTGTTACACTGTTTGATCCACCAGTTGTATATTGCCATATTTTGACTGAACCCCAATTTTGAGTATTAACATATGCATTTGTTGCATTTCTATTTGTTGTTCCTGTACCAATAGGTTGGAAAGTTTCTGCATTTACCTTTTGTTGCAAAAATAAAGAACCTATTATTATGGCAAAAAAGATTAAAATTTTTTGCATTATTTGTTTTTTGTTCATTTTTCTCTTTTTTTCTCCTTTCTTTATAGTTTTCTAACATGTATTATAGTTATAAAAAAATATTTGTCAAAGCACAAATTTATAACATTTTTCTATATTTTCTTACGGATTTTCGCAATTTCTGTATTTATTACATTATCATGACATTTAAAAAATATAAAAAAGGGACGGTCCTTAAACCGCCCTTTTTACTTTTCATATTTTATTCCCAATTAATTAATACTTTTTTCTTAATCATAACTATTCCACTAACTAATATCATTGTTGTTCCTAATGCTATAGCTATATATAAAGCTATTTCACTACCTGTTTTTATTGTTACCATTACTGGTGCATCATCTATATCATCTTCACCTGGTACATTATTTCCTGGTGTTGAATCTCTATCTGGTACGCCATATTCGTTATGATCTTTATTTATTTCTGCTGTATTTATTAATACACCTAAATTATCTTCACTATTTATCCATGTTAAAATTATTTCTACTTCTGCACTTTCTCCAGGTTTTAAAGTTGTTCCAGCCAATTTATCTGTTACTATTTGACCATTTTCTTCTCTCCAATCTGGATTGTCTTCTTGTATAAATTTTAATCCTTGTGGTATATCATCTCTTATTTCTGTCGCTTCTCCAGCTATTTGACCTTCATTTGTTATTCTTATTGAATATTTAAATTTAACTGTTACATCATTTAATTTACTTTTTCTTAAATCAACTTTCACTACTTCTTCTGGATCATCCTCAGCTTTATGTCCTGTTTCTGTTACTACTGTTTGTCCATTTTCTGTTACTATTGCTTGTGTTACCCATTTACGTAGTGCTAAATCAAAATATCCATTTTTCACTTTTATTGTAATTGTGTCTCCATCTAGACTCCATGTTACATATCCATCTTTAGATAATTGTCCTTGTACTAATTCCTCACCATCTACTGTTAATTTTGTATTTTCTTTATCTAATTCAAAAGATTCATCTAATTCTTTTCCAACAGCTATCAAGTTCACTTCTCCTGTATATAACTCAAATCCCTCTGGTGCTGATGATTCTTTTATTTTATATTCATCTTTTTGTCCATCTTCCGTTATTTCCTTTTCTGTTGCTAATGATATTTCACCATTTGTTGTTGTTTGATCTTGACCATTTATTGTAAATACAGTTTCTTTTTCTGTTAGTGGATTTCCTAATAAGTCTGTTTTTATTAATTTAACATTATAATTTCCATTTTTAAGTGGATTTCTAATTGTGATACAAAAAGCCATTCCATTATTGCTAACTTCTAGACCAATGTCATAAACTCCGTCTCCATCAATATCAAAAGTTTGCTCTCCATTTACGTTTGTGCCATTTTCTGTTTTTCTACTTTCTGCTCTTCCCATTTCTTTTCCATCTTTATCAACACGTACATAATCAATTTGATATTTATCTTCTTCCTTTATTTTATATACATTTATAGATATATTTGATAAATCAATTTTTTTATATCCATTCTTTGTTGTTACTTCATCTATTACATATACATCTGGCTTATCAGCTCCTATTGAATCTTTTTTTATATTTGTATCACCAAATACAGATTTTACTTCTTCTCCATCAGTTGTTGTTACTTCTTTTGTTTCTGATTGTTGACCATATTCGGTTTTTGTTATTTTAAATGTTGTATTTCCCAAAGCTGTTGACTTATCACTTAGTTCTGAATCATCATTTGTTGATTTTTTTGCAATGTTCATATGATATGTACCATTTATTGATTTATTTAAACCAACATATGTAAATGCTCCTACTGTTCCATCTGCATTTTTACTTGCAAGTTCAATATATGCAATCGAATTTTTCTTTTGTTCATCAGTTACATCTTTATCTATTTTTGCATCTCTTGAACTTAATATCCAATACTTTTCACCAGGTTTAATTTCTTGTTTCTTTAAATTATCTTCTGATCCAGAATAATATACAATTTTTTCAATTGTATATTTTTGGTTTACTATTGTTTTATATACATTTACACCATATGTACCACCGACTGTAGCATATCCTACATCTTCAGCATTTTTTTCTCCAAATATATAATTATCATATTTTGTTGTATCTGTTATATTAACTTCTCCTGATATATTTTTTAGTTTATTTTCTGTAACATATTCCACTTTACTTTGTTTCTTCTCTCCATTTATTGATTGATCAACTGTATATGTTACACCTGCAATATAATCTCCATCAGGATTGTCTCTATCCTTCTTGCCTAAATTAACATGGTAGCTTCCTGAAAATGTTGGTTGATTTGCAATTTGGTATACCCAATATCCAGAATAATCATGTTTGCTTCCACCAGCAGATCCACCAATATAATTTCTTATTTTTACACCACTACCTGCTACAGACGAATCTAATACCCAATAATTAGATCCACTACCTGTATCTATAACATACTGTTCTTGTTCATTCGTAATTATTCCATATGATTTTAACTTTTCAATTGCTTGATCTCTATTACCTAATTCTCCTAAAAATATCCAAGCATGTCCATCTGTAGTTGCTGTTCCAGTCGCTATAACAATAGCTCCCATTGGAAATTTTGACATTGCATTTTGATACTCATCAACACTTTCACTATTAAATAAAACATTTACCTTTTTAGTAATATTATTACATGTTACATCAGTGTTATTTGTTACATCATCAGTATATCCACCATGCCAATCGTTTGTATGTCTTGGAATATTAGGATATGAATTATCACAATTATGCACAGGGCTAAATGAATATCCTAAATCCTCTAATGCCCTATAAATTATTCCCGTACAATTATATCCCTTTTCATCAGTTTCCGAACCAAAGGATCCATTATACGCCCTTCCCAAATGAGACGCTGCTTGCTTTACTATATCTAATCCAGAGCGTACATAATCATCTTTTATATCTCCAACAGTAGCAGCAGAATCAACTGTGATTGACGTTGTACTTATCATTATTATTGCAATTAATAGACTTGCTATTACTTTTTGAAATCCGCTTTTCATAATTTTCTCCTTTTCTATTTATTTTATATTTATTATAATTCTCAAAAAAACAATGTCAAATCGTACATTTTTAAACATTTATTAGATTCTATACGGATACACTTTAATTCGACTTTTATTACATTTTGTTTACATTTTATTTACGAAAAAAAGGAGTGCTACTTAAATCGTCCTCATTACTCTTTCTACTTAGGGATTTTTCTACTTTTAATAATTCATTAAAAAGATTCATGTTCTCCATTTTTAAGGACCGTCCCATTTTTTTGTATTTGAGGACCGTCCCTCTTTTTATTTGAGGACCGTCCCTCTTTTTATTTGAGG
>ERZ773116.297-NODE-297-length-56965-cov-6.954015_pt1 | contig 56965 bp, 84 predicted proteins | sample MGYA00580563_ERZ773116 | MGnify/ENA primary metagenome ERZ773116 (study PRJEB29015, sample SAMEA2737864) | human gut metagenome | biome: human gut; feature: human-associated habitat; material: faeces | place: China | collected 2012 ... | reverse complement strand
GCTTAATTTTTATCGCCGGCCTCTTTTATTTTTCCCCAGCGGGATTTTTTCTGAAAACTTTTTAGCCGGAATGGCGGAATTGGCATACGCAGGAGACTTAAAATCTCTCGTCATATTTGACTTGTGGGTTCGAATCCCACTTCCGGCACCATTTATAAGGAGTAAACCAAATGCTACTTGAAGATACAGCAATTAAGTTCAAGTCTCAGTACAAGAATTTGATTGTTCCTTTTAACGAGAATCAACTTCAGCCTTGCAGTTATGATTTGACTCTCGATAAAGATCTACTAACGTTCGAGTTTGCGTCGAAGGACTACCCGTCTGATGCTTATATTACGGCTTATGACAAGCAAGTTCACGGTATCGATTACCAATCGATTGATCTTTCTACTCTCAAAGATGAGATTTATGTTCTTCAGCCGAATCAGTTTATTATTGCCTCGACGCAAGAGACAGTAAATATGCCGGATGACATTGCTGGCCGATTCGAGGGAAAGTCTTCTCTCGGCCGTCTTGGACTCACCACCCATGTTACGGCAGGTTTTATCGACGCTGGTTTCTCAGGTCAGATCACACTTGAGATGAAGAACGAGAATTGCTTTCCGATTTGGATTAAGCGAGGAATGAAGATTGGACAAATCTGCTTCTTCAAAATGAATGGTCGAGCAAGGCATCCGTATGGATCCGAAGGTCTCGGTTCGCATTACAACAATCAAAATGGACCAACTCCCGCAAGGTCTTAATTATTTCTAAGCTTACTCATAGAGGGCCTCTGGTCTTTCATAACTAAACAGGGATGTGGTGACCCCTGGCTCCTTTCAAGAGGGTACTGAAAAGTATCTGGAAACTCTAGAGGTTCTCCATGAGTAAGCTTACGATTAACTAAGAAAGTATGAGGTGAGTTACGTGGCAAAGAGTAAAAGGCAAGTAAAACCGGCCTTGACTCCTGAAGAACAAGAGAATCGTTTAATTGCTGAAGCTACCGATTTAGCAGAACGTAAGATTCTTGATGGCACGGCGTCTCCTCAGATTGTGGTTCACTACTTAAAACTCGGAACAGCTAAGGCAAAGCTTGAGAACGAGAAACTTCAGGAAGAGAATCGACTTCTTAAAGCTAAGACTGCTAATCTTGAGTCTCAGAAGCGTTCGGAGGAGTTCTATCAAAAGGTTCTCGCAGCGATGCGAGATTATTCCGGAGTTGATGATGGAGAGATAATCGATGAGTATTAGAACTTACTCAGAACTTATCGAGATTCCGTCTTTCAAAGAACGTTACGAGTATTTAAGGCTTGATGGCAAAGTCGGAGAAGATACTTTTGGTTGGAGTCGATACTTAAACCAAGCATTGTATACTTCTGATGAATGGAAACATACAAGACGTCAAGTTATACTTCGCGATAACGGATGTGATTTAGCAGTTGACGGTTTTGAAATTCAAAATAGACTTTTGATCCATCACATTAATCCTATAACCGCCGAAGACATAGAGAATGGTTCTCCTGTAATATTCGATTTGGATAATCTTATTTGTTGTTCGCATAATACTCATGAGGCAATCCACTACGGGAATTCGAATCTACTTCCGTCTGATCCAGTTATGCGTAGACCGAATGATACTTGTTTGTGGAGGTGATTCTGCATGAGTCTTTCTAATTCAGCTACTCCAATTTATTATGGCAAATTTCGTGACGCTGTAATTCGAGGAGAGATTCCTGTTTGTCGAGAGATCTCTATGCAGATGAACCGAATTGACAACATGATTCGAGATCCCGGTTTGTACTACGATGACAAAGCAATTAACGGTTTTGTGCATTTTTGCGAGAATGAGCTGACTCTTACTGATGGTAGTGATCTAAAATTATTGGACACTTTCAAGCTTTGGGCAGAAGACGCTCTAAGTTGGTTTTATTTTGTAGATCGAACCGTTTATCAACCTAGTCCGGATAACCATGGCGGGGTTTATGTAAAGAAGCGAATAAAGAAGCGTCTTGTCAATAAGCAGTATTTGATCGTTTCTCGTGGTTCGGCCAAGTCAATGTACGCAGCTTGTATGCAAGCTTATTATCTGACAGTTGATACGTCTACTACTCAGCAGATAGTAATGGCCCCAATTATTACTCAGACCGAAGAGACACTCAGTCCTATTCGAACTGCAATCACTCGAGCTAAAGGCCCATTATTTCAGTTTCTAACCGATGGTAATCTAGCTAATACCGCTGGAAGTTTGGCGGATCGCAAGAAACTCTCATCTACAAAGAAGGGTATTGAGAATTTCTTAACAAACTCCATCATTGAAGCTCGAGCAATGGGTATTGATAAAGTGCAAGGAGCTAAGCCAAAATTCTCATCAGTTGATGAATGGCTTTCCTGTGACATTCGAGAAGACGTCATCGGTGCTTTGGAACAGGGCGCAACAAAGAATGATGATTACTTGATTCTCGCCATCTCTTCTGAGGGTACGGTTCGTAACGGTGCCGGCGACACAATCAAAATGGAATTAATGGACATACTCAAAGGCGAGTATGTGAATCCGCACGTGTCCATTTGGTATTACAAACTGGACAGTATCGAAGAAGTGGCAGATCCTTCTATGTGGATGAAGGCCGCTCCAAACATCGGTAAGACCGTTTCTTACGAGACTTATCAGCTTGACGTTGAGCGTGCGGAGAAGGCTCCTTCTACTCGAAACGATATTCTTGCTAAGCGTTTCGGTATTCCTATGGAGGGCTACACATATTTCTTCACTTACGAAGAAACTCTACCCCACAAGCCACGAAATTTCTGGCAGATGCAATGCTCTATGGGAGCGGATCTCTCTCAGGGCGACGACTTCTGTGCGTTTACATTCCTATTCCCTCTTCCTCGAGAAAAATACGGAATTAAGACTCGCTGTTATATCTCGTCGGATACTATGGCTAAGCTTACTCCAGCAACAAGGATTAAATACGAAGACTTCTTACGAGAAGGTTCTTTGATGGTTCTCGATTGTGTCGCTTTGGACATGAATGAAGTTTACAACGATCTAGATCAGTATATTGCTGATAATGAATATGATGTTACCGCTTTTGGTTATGACCCATATAATGCAAAAGAATTTGTTAATCGATGGGCTACCGAGAACGGTCCGTTTGGAATCGAAAAAGTAATTCAAGGCGTTAAGACCGAGTCGGTTCCGCTTGGTGAGTTGAAGAAACTCGCTGAGAACAGAGCGTTGCTATTTGACGAATCTTTGATGGAGTTCTGTATGGGTAACGCAATTGCTTTGGAAGATACTAACGGAAATCGAAAGCTGTATAAGAAGCGTCATCAAGATAAGATCGACTCGGTTGCAGCGATGCTTGACGCATATGTAGCATTTAAGCTTAATCGAGATTCTTTTGAATAGAGAGGTAACCGCAAAATGTATCAATATCCAGACTATCTAATGCATTACGGTGTCCCAGGAATGAAATGGGGCGTTAGGAAATATGTTGATCGTAAGGGAAAACTTACTTCTGAAGGTCGCCGACATGTTTCTAATTATAAGAAGAAAAAATCTCTTAGCAAAAAAGTTGATTCCGAGAGCAACAAATTGATAAGGTCTTCAAAGAAGTTAAAAAGAGATTTTGGCGTTGGTTCAGATGATCCAGATTATGTGGAAATGGTAGCTAAATCATACGGATTAGACGTTAGCAATTTAGCTATGGCTAATAAAGAATACCATTCATTTGCTCGGCAAAACAGGGATTCTATACGAATAGGTAGAAAAATCGTAAAGAAATACGGATCGAAAGTTCTTTGATTTATAAAAATCTAATCGCGGAGGATTCTCTGTCATTTAGCATTTAGGTGGTGATTTTATGTATCATGATTATCTTATGCATTACGGTGTCCCAGGTATGAAGTGGGGCGTTCGAAGGGCACGTAAGAATAATTACTTTTCGAAAGCTGCAAAAAAGCGTCGCTCGTCATATTCGCAAGATTATAAGGATGCCGAAAAACTTCGCAAGAAGAGTTATAAGCAGCTGTCTAATTCTGAACTTAAGAGTCTTAATAAACGACTTGAACTGGAAGCTAACTATAAGCGACTAAATCCTAAGGGAATAGACAAAGGAAAGCGAATGGTTTCTTACGGAATCGGTCTTTTGGGTACGGCCGGAAGCGTTTACGCTCTTCGTAATGCGCCCTTAACTCAACTAGGAAAGTCCATAATTAATCTCAAGATTCGTGGACAGAAACAATTAGGAACTGGCCGATAACTCATTAGGAAAGGTAATCACAAATGTACCAATATCCAGACTATCTCATGCACTACGGTGTCCCAGGTATGAAGTGGGGCGTACGTAAACGGCGAGTTACTACCGGTAAAAAGAATCGTCGTTCGTCTAAGAGTTCTATGTCTGAAGAAGATAAGAAAGCTAGGCGTCGTCGTAATATGAAGATCGCCGCTGGTGTTGCTGGAGGAGTTGCCGCCGCTGCTTTGGCTACTTACGGAACATACAAATTTTCAAAGTTTGTCGGATTAACCAATTATAAATATCATGAGGAACTCGGACAAAAAAAAGTTAAACAGTTTTCCGAGAATTATGATCGATTGGTTGATAGACAGTTGACACGAGCAAATAAGGAAGCATTAAAGAAATATAATTCTGGGCGAAATACTATGGGTCAACTTCAGTATAACCGAAAGAATAATGATCGTATCTATAATATGCGTAAATATGCTTCTGCTGGTATTCCCTTGAAAACAAATAATTGGATGCTTAATAATGATGCCGAGTCTGTTGCCAAAAAGGCAATAAAAAAGAAGGTTGATATTTATAATCGCGAGATCGGAAAGGCTAGTACCGACACATTTGGTCAAGCAGTAAAAAATACGGCGACTTATTATAAGAGCCGTAAACACAAACGTCGTTAAGGATTATTTCTATGGCTGAATCTTTTAGGACAAGGCTTCAACATGCATGGAATGCTTTTAGCAATCAAGAGACGACTGACTATCGGTATTCTACGTCTGTTGGGTCTTCTTATGGTTATCGGCCGGATCGTGTTGGGATATCTATTGGGTCCGAGCGTACTATCATCAACGCTATTTATAATCGAATAGCGGTTGACGTTGCGGCTACGACTTTTATGCATGTTCGTGTAGATGAGAACAAGCGTTATGAAGAAGAGATTAATTCTGGGTTAAACTATTGCCTCAATGAAGAGGCGAACATTGATCAGACTGCAACGGCTTTTATGGCAGATATTGCTTATTCTCTTCTAGAAGAAGGATGTATTGCAATCGTTCCAATTGATACTACGTTGGACCCGTTTATCACTGGGTCCTATGATATCAATTCTATGCGACGAGGAAAGATTATTGGTTGGCATCCGAAATACGTTGATCTCGAAGTTTATAACGATAATTCTGGAGTCAAACAGCAAATTACTATGCCTAAATCGGCGGTAGCTATTATTGAGAATCCGTTTTATGCTGTTATGAATGAGCCAAATTCTACTTTGAAGCGACTTGTTTATAAACTTAAACTTCTCGATGACGCTGACGCAAAGGCTAACTCGTCAAAGCTTGATGCCATTGTTCAGTTGCCATATACGATTCGTAATGAATCCCAAAAGAAGCGTGCTGAAGATCGTAAGCGTTCTCTTGAAGACCAGCTCGAGAATTCCAAGTATGGTGTCGCTTATATTGATGCTACAGAAAAGTTTACTCAACTTAATCGTTCTGTTGAGAATACTCTTCCTGAGCAGATTAAGACGCTTACTGATCAGTTATATTCTCAGTTGAGTCTTGATGTCACGGTTCTTAATGGTACGGCTACTGATTCTACGATGAACAATTATTATCAGCGAACAGTTGCACCGGTTGTTAAGGCAATTCGTGATGCTATGAATTGTAAATTCTTGACAAAGACTGCTCGAACTCAGAATCAGCAGATTATGACGTTCCAAGATCCATTTAAGTATATGACTGTGACGCAAATTTCTCAGATGGTTGATTCATTAAGTCGTAATGAGGTTCTTACTGGTAATGAGTTCCGTACGGCTCTGGGCTTTAAGCCTTCTGAAGAGCCTAGTGCTGACGAGCTTCGTAACAAGAATCTTATTGATCCGAACGCCGATTATGGATCAGAGTCGGATGAAGATTATTATCCCGATGACGTATCTGACGTCGAAAATCAAAATGGAAGTTATCAGTAAAGATATAATACTTGCTTGATAATTCTATTTATATGTATTGTAAGAAAACTGCGAATGTAAAGGAGGAACCATATGAAGTACGATTTTTCAGGTTATGCAACACGCAACAATATTAAGTGCTCTGATGGTCGTGTTATCATGCGCGATGCATTTAAGGATAATGACCATAAGAAGGTGCCTTTGGTTTGGCAGCACGATCACATGTCTCCGGACAATGTGTTGGGTCATGCTATGCTCGAGAATCGAGAAGATGGCGTTTATGCTTATGGCTGTTTTAACGATACTCCGTCTGGTTTAAACGCTAAAGAGTTGGTTAAGAACGGAGACGTTCGAGCGCTTTCTATTTATGCGAATAAGCTTAAGCAGGATGGGGCTAACGTTATTCATGGAGCAATTCGCGAAGTAAGTTTGGTTCTTGCTGGAGCAAATCCTGGAGCATACATTGATACCGTTATGGTTCATTCGGATGGTGATGAGGAAACGGAAGACGCTGAGATTTGCTTTAATCTTAACAGTAATCCCGTAATTTATCACTCTGATGAAGTGGACGATAAAAAAGATAACGTTGATGATGAATCGGACGGCGTTATCTCTCATACTGATAAAAGCAATGAAAAGGAAAAAGACATGGCTAATAATACCGGATCTGACGATAAGACTGTTCAGGACGTTATTGATTCTATGACTGACGAGCAGAAGAATGTATTGTATACGCTTGTTGGTATGGCTGCTGATGGTTCTTTAGATAATGAAGGTGATGATGACATGAAGCATAATGCTTTTGAGGACGAGGATGACTACATGGCTCATTCTATTGATTATGACGAGCTTCTTCGAGATGCTAAGCGTAGTGGCTCTTTGCGTGATGCAGTGATTCAGCATGGTCTTGAGGATATTAGCTACGCTGATTATCTCGAGCATGGTAAGGCGACTTACGGTATCGATCAGATTGATACCCTGTTCCCCGATTTCAAGAGCCTTAACACTCCTCCCGCATTTGTTTCCCGTAATATGGACTGGGTTAAGGACGTAATGAATAGTGTCTCGCATACGCCGTTCTCCCGAATCAAGTCCATGTTCGCCAACATTACTGCTGATGAGGCGCGTGCTCGAGGTTATACTAAGGGTAAGAAGAAGCTTGAGGAAGTCTTCACCCTTCTTAAGCGTACTACTACCCCTCAGACTATTTATAAGAAGCAGAAGTTCGATCGAGACGACGTTATCGACATTACTGATTTTGATGTCGTGGCCTGGGTCAAGGGCGAGATGCGTATGATGCTGGATGAGGAAATCGCTCGTGCTATTCTCATCGGTGACGGTCGATCTGATTCCTCCGACGATCGCATCTTCCCGACTAACATTCGACCGGTTTGGCAGGATGATACCTTCTATACCATCCGTGCTCAGGTTGATACTAAGGGTATGACAACCGAGGAAGATAAGACTGAGGCGGTTATCAAGGCTATCATTCGCGCTCGTAAGAATTATAAGGGTTCTGGCAACCCGGTGTTCTATACCACCGAGGATGTTCTTACCGATATGCTTCTCCTTGAGAACAAGATCGGTGACGTTAAGTATAAGACGAAGCAGGAGCTGGCTAATCGTCTGCGTGTCTCCGACATCGTGACTGTCGAGGTCATGGAGGGTCAGACTCGCAAGGGCGATGCTAGCAAGGGCGACGCGGCCGATTCCGCTACCAAGGATCTGAACCTTGTTGGCCTTATTGTCAACCTTAAGGACTACAATGTTGGTGCCGATAAGGGTGGCGCTGTGGCGATGTTCGACGACTTCGACATTGACTACAACCAGCAGAAGTATCTGATCGAGACCCGTTGCTCTGGCGCTCTGATTAAGCCTTATGCGGCTATCTCGGTTGAGACGTTCGATTCTACCGCTGCGTAGAATTAATCAAAATGGGAGTAACGAATGACAAAGTATTATGGTGCTATTGGATTCGCCTCTAGTGTGGAGAGTTCTCCTGACGTTTGGACGGAAGAGATCACCGAACGTAATTATTATGGGGATGTGACTCGTAATATTCGTCGTCTTGACGGAACCGAGTTCATTAACGACAAGGTAGTTGTTAATAACTCGATTAGTATTGTTGCAGATGCTTATGCTAATGAGAATTTCTTTGCCATTCGATATGCTTCTTGGATGGGGAGTAACTGGAAAGTAACTTCTGTTGAGGTCCAGCCTCCCCGTCTTATTCTGACTCTTGGCGGTGTTTATAATGAGTAGCAATCGAGAGGAACTGAGCAAAATCTTACACGAGATTCTCGGTTCCGATTATGTATACTTCGATCCGCCAGAGTCTAAACAAATTCATTATCCGTGTATTATCTATCAGCGATCTAGTGGAGATACAGATTTTGCTAATAACGTTGGCTATCGTTTTACAAAGCGTTATCAAATAACAGTCATTGCTAAAGATCCAGATGTTAGCGCGCGGATAATGGATAAACTTGCAAAACTTCCTATGTGTACATATGATCGTCATTATACGTCGGATAATTTGCATCATGATATTTTTAATCTTTATTATTAAGGAGGAAACACATGGCTTCTAAGACCCTTACTTGGGACGACGATGGTAAGCGTTTCTATGAGAATGGCACCGATCGAGGTGTTCTGTATCCTAAGAGCGCTTCTGGTTATGCAGCTGGCGTAGCTTGGAACGGTTTAACGGCTGTCACCGAGTCTCCTGATGGCGCAGAGCCTACGGATCTTTACGCCGATAATGGCAAGTATGCTGTTATGCGTTCTGCTGAGACCCTCGGTTTTACGATTGAGGCTTATACCTATCCTGATGAGTTTGCTGCCTGTGATGGTAGTCGTCAGGTCGCTAAGGGTGCTTATATTGGTCAGCAGACTCGTAGTTCTTTCGGTTTCTGCTATCGTACTCGTATTGGTAATGATGTCGATTCTGAAGTTGCTTATCGACTCCATATCTATTATGGTTGCACTGCTTCTCCTTCTGAGAAGGCTTACGAGACCGTTAACGATTCTCCGGATGCTATGACTCTTTCTTGGGAGTGCACGACCACTCCTGTGTCTATTGCTGGCTTTAAGCCTACCGCTAGTATTATGGTTGATTCTCGTTATGCTGACAAGGAGAAGCTTGCGGCTCTCGAGAAGCTCCTTTATGGTTCCGAGACCGCGGACGCAGCTCTTCCCGATCCTCAGACCATCATTACTACTCTTGGTGCAGCCGAGGCTGTATCGCTTTCCGATATGTCCACTGAGAATACTGAGAAGTCTGTAATTTAATCAAAATGGAAGTAATCTTTTAAGGAGTTATTACTATGCTTAAGAAGTCTATTACGTATGTTGATTATAACGGTGTAGAGCGCACTGAGGATTTTTACTTTAATCTCAATAAAGCAGAAACCCTTGGTTATATTATCGGGTTTGAGGGCGGCATTGAGTCTTTTATCGAAAAAGTGGTACAGGAAGAGGATGTAAAGAAGCTTTGGGATCTTTGGTCCGACTTCATCCTTATGTGCTACGGCGAAAAGTCTTCTGATGGTCGACGTTTCATTAAGTCTAAGGAACTCTCTGAGGGATTTAAGCAGACCGAAGCTTATACCAATCTCGTGATGGAGCTTGTTTCTGGCAAGGGTGCTGATAATGCTAAGTTTGTAAACGCTGTTGTTGCAGATGTTGAGAAGGATCCGAATAAGAAGGCTCTTATTGAGTCTTTTAAGGTTGTAGAGTAATCATAGTGGCTTCTTAAAGGAGGTGAAGCGAATGCTCGAAATAAAGATTCCTGATTCTGAGTTTTTTGATGATGAAACTAATGAATTCTTTACGGTTAACGGTGGGACGTTACTTCTTGAGCATTCGCTTCTTTCCATCTCCAAATGGGAATCGAAATTTTGTAAGCCGTTTATTGTTAATGGCGAGCATCCATATGACGAAATGATTGAATACATAAAATGTATGACGATTAACAAAAACGTCGATGAGCGTTTATACGAAATCATTGACGTTGAAAGTTATAACAAAATCATAGAGTATATAAATGCTCCGATGACTGCGACTGTGATAAAAGATGTTCGATCGAATAATAGATCTTCTTCTTTCATCACAAACGAAGTCATATATTATTATATGACGGCTCTCAATATTCCCTTTGAATGTGAAAAGTGGCATTTTAATCGGTTACTTACTCTTATTAATGTTTGTTCACAAAAGAATTCTCCTCCAAAGAAAATGTCAAAAGATGACGTTCGTAGTCGTTACGCAGAATTAAACGCTAAGCGCAGAGCAGCAATGAATTCCAAGGGATAATCTTATGTCTTCTATGATCCGAATTGTACAAAAAGGGGATTTTAAGAAAACTGAGAAATTCCTAAAGGCCATGTCTAAAAGAAAATATTTACAGATCTTTAACAAGTACGGACAAAAAGGTGTTCAAGCTCTTTCTAGTGCTACCCCAGTGGATTCCGGAAAAACTGCATCTTCTTGGGATTATGAGATTCATGGAACGTCAATTTATTGGACTAATAGCAATATTAACAAAGGTGTTAACATTGCTGTCATTTTGCAATACGGACATGGTACCAGAAACGGTGGGTATGTCCAAGGAAGAGACTACATCAATCCTGCGATAAGGCCTATTTTTGATTCTATGGTAGATGAAATTTGGAAGGAGGTTACGTCAGCATGAGTAGTGTCGATAACCGAGTTGTCGAAATGCAATTCGAGAATAAACAATTTGAGAGCGGCGTAGCAAAAACCCTTTCATCTGTTAAGAAGTTAAAAGAAGGTCTTAACTTTAAGGATTCTGCAGATTCTCTTAAGAATTTGGGATCTGTTTCCAAGAACGTAGATATGTCGAATCTGATCGGAGCAGTCGAATCTATCAAAGATAGATTTTCAACTCTTGGTATTATCGGCATGACCGTTCTTCAGAATATTGCCAATAAAGCAATCAGCGTTGGAAGTACTTTAACAAAATCTTTGACGTTACAGCCTATTATGGATGGTTTCTCTGAGTATGAGACTCAGATGAATGCTATTCAGACGATTCTTTCTAACACTCGTTCTGAAGGAACAAACATTCAGCAAGTTAACTCTGCGTTAGATGAGCTGAATCATTATGCCGACCAGACCATTTACAACTTTACCGAGATGACTCGAAACATCGGTACATTTACCGCTGCCGGCGTAGACCTTAACACTTCGGTAAACGCCATCCAAGGCATCGCTAACCTTGCCGCTGTTTCTGGTTCTAATTCCCAACAGGCAAGTACCGCTATGTATCAGCTTTCTCAGGCGCTTGCTACCGGCACGGTTAAGTTGATGGACTGGAACTCTGTTGTTAATGCTGGTATGGGCGGCCAGGTATTTCAGGATGCTCTTAAGGAAACTTCTAAAGAGCTTGGAACAGGCGCAGAGGCAGCTATTAAGGCCAACGGATCATTCCGTGAATCTTTACAGACAGGCTGGTTGACTAGCCAAGTTCTTACTGAAACTCTTAAGAAGTTTACTACTTCTGGAGCGATGGAGTGGGTTGCTAATTATTGCGACGTTTCTAAAGATGCTGTTCAAGCTGCTTATGATCAGGCGTATGCCAATTCAAAAGCGACGGATTCTATCGGAAAGCAGCAGGATGCTATTGATGGTTGCGCTGAAGCGCTAGCCAAACAGACCGGAAAATCCAAAGACGCGATTAAAGAAACTTTGGCTCTTGCTTATGATGCTCAGAATGCTGCAACTAAAGTAAAGACTTTCTCGCAGTTGATTGATACCTTGAAAGAAGCTCTCGGTTCTGGCTGGACCAAGTCTTGGCAGATCATGATCGGCGACTTTGAAGAAGCTCGAGAAATGTGGACGAACGTTTCGGTTGTTCTATCAGATATGATTAATAAATCAGCTGATGCTCGAAACGCTTTGCTACAGGATTGGGCTAATCTTGGTGGACGAAAAGCCATTATTGACGGAATCGCTACGGCTTTTAATAATATTGTCTCAGTAGCTGGAGCCGTCAGTAAAGCTTTTCGAGAAGTATTTCCACCAGTAACCGCCCAGCAATTGATGAATATTTCTAACGGTTTTAAAACCCTTATGGAAAATATGAAGCCTACGGAAGAGACTCTTAACAAGATTAGTCGAATTGCCAAGGGATTCTTTTCTGGATTAGATTTGATAAAAAAAGGACTTATGTCCGTTCTTGGTCCTATAGGGAATTTTGTAGGCGCTAATGGTCTTGGAGGATTAGCCACAAGTCTGTTGGACGTTTTAGCATCTGTTGGTGATTTTGTTACTGGTTTAGACGAAGCTGCTGATAAGGGAAAGTTTTTTGAGACTATTAGTAGCACGTTGGCTACTGGTTTAAATGGTTTAAAAACGGTTCTTGATACTATTGGCGGAGGCTTTGACAACTTTACAAGCAAGATTGACACGATTGCTGGCAAGTTTAAATATTTTATTAGTTCTGCTATTGAGCCGTTACGAAATGCTTTGACTTGGCTTAAAGAGAATATTAGTTTAAACGATATTTTTAGCGGACTTATTGCTGGATCAACAGTAAAGGCTTTTAGTAATATTGCTGGAGTATTTCAGAAAATTCAGGATGCCATTGACGATTTTACTGGCGATGGCGGAGAGAAAGTTAAGGGTATAAAAGAGTCTATTACAGATCTTTTAGGAACCCTTGGCGATACTCTGCAAACATTTCAGACTCAAGTAAAAGCGACATCACTTCTTGAGATAGCAGCAGCTGTTACACTTCTTGTTTCTTCTTTGGACACTTTGTCTGACTTAGATGCTGGTCAGGCGATCAGCGGTGTGTCTGTTATTGGAGTTCTTATGAAAGAGCTCAATATGTCGTTAAGATCCATTTCTGGAATGGACTCCAAGGGGGTTATAAAGTCTACAGCGGCAATGATTCTCGTGGCCAAAGCTGTAAATACTCTGTCAAAAGCTATTGTTTCTGTTGGATCCTTATCTTTTGGTCAAATTGTTAAGGGTCTTGGTGGAGTCTCGGTTTCTTTATTTGCTCTTAGTAAAGCTGCTCAGGCCATTGGTAAGACTAAAGTTAGTTTAAAGAGTTCGATGGCTGTTTTAGCTTTGGCTGAAGCATGTAAGATTTTGTCCAAGGCTGTTGAAAAAATAGGATCTATGAATTTCAAATCCATAGTTAAGGGCGTTGGTGGAATTGGCGCAGTTTTAACAGAACTAGTCGGAGCAACTGTAATTCTTGACAAATTTACTGGTGGAAAGGGCGCTGTAACTGGAGCGGCTGCTGTTCTGATTCTTGCTCAGGCTCTTTCGAAAATAGGACCAGCGTTGGAGTCGGTTGGAAATTTATCTTGGGATCAAATTAAGACTGGCTTAGTTGGAATCGGACTTGCTCTTGCAGAGATGACCGCTGTGATTGCAGCATTAAGTAATACAACCGGAATCGATGGAGGTATTACTAGTGCTGCTGCGATGCTTATTTTGGCGTTAGCGCTTAAACCAATTGGTGACGAGTTAACCGCTTTATCCGGTCTTTCTTGGGATCAGATCAAAACTGGTTTAGCGGCAATGGGCGGAGCGTTGGCAGAGTTAGTCATCGCATTAAGTATTGCTGGACTGAGTGGACTCAGTTGGTTAATAGGTGCTATCAGTATCGACGTAGTTGCATTTGGACTGCAATCTATAGCCGACGCGTTGTTAACTTTCGGATCAATGTCCTGGGATCAAGTTAAGACTGGCTTAGTTTCCATGGGTGGCGCATTAGCCGAATTAGTAGCAGCATTAAGCATTGCTGGACTGAGTGGACTTAGCGGTGTGGTTGGTGCCATCGGAATTGATTTAGTAGCGTCACAAATGGGAACTTTAGCAGATGCTCTAGTCAAATTCGGATCAATGTCCTGGGATCAAGTTAAGACTGGCTTAGTTTCCATGGGTGGCGCATTAGCCGAATTAGTAATTGCCACAGGAACTGAAGGCCTTATGGGTGTTTCGGCTGCTTTGGGTGCAATATCAATTGATGTAATTGTTTCTCAATTGGATTCATTGGCCAACGCGTTAATCAAATTCGGATCAATGTCCTGGGACGATATTAGTCGTGGATTAACTTCCATGATGGGAGCTTTAAGCGAGACTGCTCTTGGCGGTCTTCTTAATACTTTCTCTGGTTTTGGTGCTGGAGCTATTTCAGAAATGGCCGAACCGTTAGGAACACTTGCCGATTCTGTCAAGAAGTGGTCTGACGTAACCGTGCCTGATGGATTAGCCGATCAACTTGGTCAGTTGGCAGACGGTGTTGGGAAATTCTGGTCTTCCGGTTGGGGAGCTGGAGCTATTTCTGAAGTAGCGGAACCTCTCGGAACCTTGGCCGCTTCTGTGTCAAAATGGAGTTCAGTTGTAGTTCCGGAGAACATCGGTACTAGTTTGTCTAGCTTAGCTTCCGGTGTCAATTCCTTTACTTTCAGCGGTCTGGCTGGCGGCGGACTCTCGTCTGTGGCTGAGCCTCTCGGAACTTTGGCAAATTCTGTTAAGAAGTGGTCAGACGTTACAATTCCTGACGGATTACAAGCTGGGTTACAAGGTCTTGCTACTGGTGTAAATTCCTTTACTTTCAGCGGTATGGCTGGCGGAGCGATTGGAGAAATCGCTGAGCCTCTTGGTAATTTAGCTAAATCGGTTAAGAAGTGGAACGGCGTAGAGGTTCCTGAAGACATTCAAGGAATGCTGCAACGTTTAGCTTCCGGCGTCAACGCCTTCACCTTTAGCGGATTTGCTGGTGGAGGAATTAGCGAGATCGTTGAACCTCTTAAGAGTCTTGCCGGTGCTGTAACGGCTTGGTCTGGTGTTACAATTCCGGAAGGTATCGGAACTGGGCTTTCTAGTCTTGCGGCTGGTGTAAACGCGTTTTCTACGGCACAGACTTCGGCCGGAACATTATCCACTGCTGCTAGTGGTTTGAGGACTATGGCAGGAGCTGTTACAACTTTAGGTTCGACAGATCTTAGTGGCGTGGCGGCAAAAATCAAGGAATTTGCATCTGCTTTAAAGGATGTCCCAGTTTCTTTGAGTGGTACCGCCGAAGGTGTCGGAACTAGCTTACAGACTGTTGCTAACGCTATTACTTCAAATTCTGCTTTGATCTCGAACGCGTTTACTACTGTTTTGAATTCTGCTACAACTGCTATTACCAATTCGTCTGGTTCATTCGCTACGGCAGCAAATACCATCACTCAAGGTTTTGCAACAGCGTTGTCCACTGGCTTATCTAATCAGCAAGGTGCAGCGACCACGGCTGTTAGATCTATCATGGTTGCCATGAGAAATCAGGCGACGTCTAGTGGCGCTGCTTCTCGTACAAATTTCGAGAATGCTGGTAAGGCTATGACGACGGCTCTTAAGCGTGGTATTGATAATGGAAAGTCTTCCTGTGTTACCGCTGTACGTAATGTTGTGAATTCCTGTAAGTCTGCTGTAGATAGTAGTAGTTTCTACAACATTGGTGTTAATCTTGCTCAGGGTATGGCTAATGGTATTAATGCTGGAGCCTACAAGGCAATTAATGCAGCTGCTTCGATGGGTGCTAGGGCTGTTAAAGCGGCTAAGGATGCTACTGGTGAGCATTCTCCATCAAAACTGACTCACCAGATTGGCCTTTTCTTTGACCAGGGTTTAATTAATGGCATCATTGCTCTTAAGAAGAAAGTTGGCATGACAGCCGCATCAGTTGGTGATATCGCTGTCGCTAAAATGCAAGATTCAATGTCCGGGGCAACTGCGACTCTTACTCCGGTTATTGATTCGAATAATGTTCTTGCTTCTATGAGCAATAAGCGATTTAAGGTTGATACTCGATTTGTCGGTAGTATTACAAGTCCTATGAGTAATATGCAATCCGCCATTGAGCAGTCTAACCTTGAGACGATGAAGTCCAACACTCAAGTTCTCAATGCTATCAACGAGCTTAACGACAATCTCGGAAGCTATACTGATGCTGTGGCAAATTCTGAGACTGCTATGTATGTCGATGGTAAGAAACTTGCTTCGTCTATCGCCAAGCCTATGAATCAGCAGCTTGGCGTTCTTTCTAGGAGAGGAGGTCTGGCGTGAGTTACCCAGATTTACCCAACAACCGTCTAATTGTGAACGGTGTTGATTTGTCAATTCGTTTTCAGATGGTTCTGTTGGACGGTTACACGCTGGAACCTCCTGAGCCTAAGACTTATACGGTTGACATCCCTGGCGGCAACGGAGTCATTGATTTGACCGAGGCGCTTACCGGGGATGTCGCCTACAAGAACCGCAAGCAGGAATTCACGTTTGCGGTTATCGACGTAAAGAACTTCGAGAAGGTCAAGACTGAGGTAAGCAATTTCCTCCATGGTCGAGCATTTGATTACGCTATGACCATGGATCCTGGCTATACCTACCACGGACGTTTCTCCGTGGATTCCTATAGTCATGAGGCTTACTCGAATGGCCTTCTCGGACAATTTAAGATTACAGTCGATGCGAATCCGTATAAGTTGAAAGAGCATTGTGCTTATAGTCTTAATGCCACTGGTGGTAAACTATATCGTTTTGAGTCAGGCAGGCGGCCAGTATACCCGGTTATAGAAAGTGACGTTGTAACCACAATATCGTTTAATGGAAAAGAAGAAACTGTTCCAGCTGGAACGTACAGATTGAATAACGTTATTTTTAAAGACGGATATAACGAACTGTATGTTAATAGCAAAGTTCTAGAATACGTTCGTTGGGATGAACTTGAAGAAAATGGAGCTTACGAATCTACTTGGGATTCGCTTAGTTCTATTCGATGGAACGATATTCATAAATTTGCTGTCCCAAATGATAATGCACCACGATGTTGGAACGATTTGTTTGAGACTCGTTGGAACGATTTGTCCGATAAAACATGGAACGATTTGAACTTTACAATCGGAAATGAAGAGACAAAAGTCGTATATCTGACTTATGACTGGGAGGATTTATAATGCCTACACCGAATCTTGGATTGACTACTATTAACGGAAGCGATTTTGTAAACGCTTCAGTGCTTAGTCAAAATTTTGAAACGCTCGATAAGCTTGGATATGACTATGTCGTTGAGCAGGGTAAGAGCGGTCAATGGCGATATCGAAAATTTAAAAGCGGAATGGCCGAAGCTTGGGCTAAAATTACTTTTCCGGCAACAACTGCTACTGGAATGCTTCAGAGTGGTGTTACATTCCCGTTTGCGTTTTCGGAAGAGCCTTGCGTTAGTGTATGCGGTGGTGTAGACTATCGTACTGATTCGCATATTTCTTACTGTAATACACATGGCGGTGGTACGGCGCTTGACTGCTATTTGTACAAGGGATCGGCTGATAATTTGAGCCGATGGGTTTATGTCCATGTTATCGGTATGGTTAAAGCTTCATAAGATTTATTTGGAGGTAGCATGGGTTATAGGGTTCTGTATGGTAAGCAACTTCTTTTCGATCCTTATACGGATGATCGTATAACCGATACGAAACTTTCATCTAAACTTAATGCTGCTTCATATTTCGATTTCACTATCGCTCCTACTCATTCTTTATATTCTAAGCTTGCAGAACGAGCAGAAGAAGTTCGAATCTATTTTAACAATCTTATTCTATTCAAGGGCGAGATTACTAAAATAGAGGAGGACTTTGAAGGAAATTATTCTGTTTCTTGTACGGGCGTTCTCGATTACTTGACTGCTACTCGAGTTCGTCCGTACTCTACTGTACAAGGGGAACAGCCTCTAACTTGTCCGGCGACATTTGACGGTTATTTCCAATGGTTGATTGACCAGCACAATTCCAATTGTCTTGACTCACGCAAGCGTTTCTCAGTCGGTGTGAATCAGGGCAATATACTCGATAAGAACAATTATATTTATCGTTCATCTGAACAGCGTCCGACGACTGCCTCTGAGATTGAGGACAAAATCCTTAACTCTGCCGGCGGTTATCTGTTCGTACGCTACAAGGACGATCTGAATATTCTGGATCTTTATGCTGATGTCCATGATGTCAATACTCAGATTATCGACTATGGCGTCAACATGTTGGACTTCACCAAGACCACGACTGCTGAAAGTCAATACACGGCTGTTGTGGCAACGGGGTATACACCTAATCCGCCTGAGGGTCAGCCCGATGCTAAGATGAAGCCGATTACTCTTGAAGGCTGTGCAGATGGTGGTACGCCCTATTCCTCGACTATCGTCAAAATGGGAGATAGGGTTTATGATGTAGAAGCAGTCAACCGTTACGGCTATCATGAGTATTACGTCTCAAACACTGATATTACGACTTACGATGGTCTGCTATATTATGCGTGCAAGACACTTAATACTCTTCTATCCCCCGCTCTGACTATCTCTGTAAAGGCTGTAGACCTCGCTCTTATCATGGGCGACAAGTACAAGCATCTTCAGCTCGGTCAGGCGGTACGAATCCGTTCTAAGCCCCGTAAAGTCGACGAGTACCTCATGGTTAATTCAATCGATCTCGATCTGATGAACCCCGAGAATACCACGTTCGACTTAGGCGCTTCATATGACACTCTTACCGGTCAGCAAAGTGCATATTTGAAATCGTTGAATGCGTCGATCAATGCAAGTCTTGATACAGTTGATGCTCTAAGCACCAATGTTAAGAACTCAGCTAAGCTTGCTCAAGAAGCAAAAGATAAGGCTGACACCGCGACGGATGCTGCTGCAGATGCTGCTGCGAAAGCTGACAAGGTAACAGATATAGCCAACTCAGCGGTAAACAAAGCAGAAAATGCTGTAACTAAAGCTGATACAGCTATTAGCACTGCCACCGACACTAAAGCTAAGGTAACTCTTGTTGAAAAGAAGGCTACCGAGGCTAAGACTGCAGCGGATACGGCAAAGAAGGCTGCGGACGATGCAGCAACCGCTGCTAACTCAGCTCAGTCCTCTGCCGAAAAAGCTAATGAGGCTGCGTCTAATGCTAATACGGCGGCAAGCAATGCTCAGTCTACCGCTGATAGTGCTCTAAGCTCTGCTGCTCAGGCAAACAAGGATGTCGGTAGCGTCAAGACTCAGATCACTGAGATCAACAAAGAAATGGCCTCGGTTAAGCAAGACGCCGCTACTCTGCGTGATGATTTGACTGGTCAGATTACCACAGTCAAAGAGACTATGGAAGCTGACTATACAAAGAAGTCCGAGCTGAGTGCTACCGAGACTAATCTCAGGACCGAGATAACCAAATCTGCTGCTGGGCTCCGTACCGAGGTCTCTCAGACGTACAGTACTAAGAAAGAGCTTGAGACTACCACTAAGGCAGCTCAGACGGCTCAGTCAACAGCTGATGCGGCTAAGAAAGCAGCTGAGTCAAATGCGTCTGATTTGGCAAACGCGGTTAGTAAATTCGATGGCGACATTTCTGGACTTAAAGATCAGATTGATGGCGCTATTCAGACTTGGTTCTACGACGGTATTCCTAATGCGTTGACAGAGCCTGAGGTTAATTGGACTACCGATAAAGATCGTCAGACTCACCTTGGAGACCTTTACTACGATAATCAAACCGGATTCTGCTATCGCTACATGAATCAAAATGGGGTCTATTCTTGGGCTAGGATTAAGGATACGGAAGTCACGAAGGCCTTGTCCGATGCGGCAAAGGCTCAGACTACCGCAAACGCTAAGAAGCGAATATTTGTTACTACCCCGAAGCCTCCTTATGATATTGGAGACTTATGGGTTCAGGGCTCCACCGGCGATATTATGCGTTGCCAGACTCCCAAGCTCGAGAGTCAGGCATATGCCGAGGCCGACTGGGTCAAAGCAAGTAAGTACACTGATGACACGGCTGTAACGAAACTCTCCAATACCGTTGAGAAGACTTATGCCACCAAGTCAACTGTGAATCAGCTTAGCGATCGTATTGAGCAGACCGTTAGCAGCGTTGAAGAGGTTCGTACAGACGCCTCTGCTGCAAAGACGACTGCTGATAATGCTCAGAAGGCTGCAGATGCTGCTAGTGCTGCGGCTAACACTGCTCATGCGACAGCTTCTGCTGCTCAAACTGCTGCCAATAAGGCTCAAGAACATGCTACTAGTGCTGCTACTGCGGCTTCGACAGCCAAGGCGAATGCTGATGCTGCCCAGGCTGCTGCTAACAAGGCTAACGCCTCTCTTGCCGAGGCTCAGAAGAACCTTGAGACTCTTCAAAATAGGGCCGATGTAACTGATGAGGAGCTGACAGCTGCTAAGAAGGCTGTGGCTTCTGCTCAGACTGCTGCCGATAGCGCCAACTCTGCTGCAAGTAAAGCTAAAGAGTTGGCTAACACGGCACAGAGTACCGCTAACACCGCTAAGCAGAACGCTGCTACAGCTCAGTCCAAGGCCAATGCTGCTGCCAGTGCGGCTAGTACTGCACAGTCTACTGCTGATACCGCCAAGGCTAACGCTAAGAAGGCTCAGGACGATGTTGATGCTCTCAAAAATCGTGTGACTAAGGCTGAGACATCTATTAAGCAAAATAGCGACGCTATCGCACTTAGGGCGACTAAGACTGAAGTTACGAGTGCTATCAATAATGTTAGTATTGGTGGTAGAAATTTACTGTTAAATTCAAATTTTCTAAACGGTACTTATGGGTGGAATACTGAAGAGAATTGTAAAATAAACGCTGTTCCCGCTGATACTCTTCAAGAAGGCGATGTGTTCGTATTGGCGATCTCCAATACTGGACGTGGTCGAGTATATAATAACTCTCGACATGAAAAGTATCATCTAACGAATACTCAATATTCTTTACAGTTTAGGTATAAAACTGAAGATTCTTCACCAGTAACCTTTTATGTAGGCGTTGCAGATTCTGGCCTTATTATTAAAAACATAACAGCCCCGGCGGATAATACTTGGAGAAAATTCACAGCAACGTATACCTCACCTATGACAGGATCATTAACGATTCGCATTACGTCTGGAACAGGACGAATTCTGATAGGCGTTCCTAAACTAGAATATGGCAATAAAGTCACAGATTGGTCTCCCGCTCCCGAAGATCTTCAAGCAGACGCTACAAATAAAGCCAATACCGCTTTATCTGAATCTAAGAAATACACAGACGCTCAGTTAAAGATCACCTCGGATTCGATTACGTCGACCGTGTCAAAAACATATCAGACAAAAACTGATATGCAGAAATATCCAACGATTAATCAAACCTTGGTTAAGTATACTTTTTTAGGATCAAACCCAGCCACTTCTGGTAAATGGATTAAACTCGGAACATGGACTTCTTCCGGCGACTCTCAGTCTTGCTCGATCCAAGTATTCGGTGGTAATGGCTATAACGGTCGAGCGACTCAAAATTCCGATTTTTCGATATTTATCAAGGATGGATATCAAGCAACACCGAGTGCTTCTTCGGCGTTTGGCGCAACGGTCACTCTCGGGTTGAACTGTGCCAATGTTAAAGTTCAAGTTCGAGCTAAATCGAATACCGTTTGTGATGTATGGTTCTATTGCCCGTGGGCTTGCGGAAACGGCTCATATCTGGTTGATCGCGGATCTGGTAAATGGGAACATTCGGGATTGAATCAAACAGCCGAGCCAACAGACGGAACATCTCAGAGTGTTTCCATGGCTGATTATCTGACTTCAGAAGAAACTCGTTCGGCCATTACTCAACGTGCTGATCAGATTACCTCCACAGTAGCTGCTACGTACGTCAATAATCAGACGCTATCGAGCTACGCCACCAAGTCTCAGCTCGAACAGACATCCACGTCTTTGACCTCTCGTATTCAGACGACTGAGAAGACTGTCTCTGGTATGTCTACGACTGTTAAAAACGTCGATGACTACATGACATTCGCCAGAGAGAATAATCAGCCTACTCTGACAATCGGTAGCTCGTCAAGTTCGTTCCGTACGAAGTTGACTAATACCGGTGAGAAGTTCATGCAGGGTGATCAGACAATCATGGAATTGGATGGTATTACCTCTACCGTGAAAGCTTCTCGAGTACAGATGGGTCATTACCAGTGGCGTGATACAGGTACTTCGATGCAACTGATTTATATTCCCTAAAAGGAGGATCAATTGGCTACTATTTACGGTAACACAACCAATCATTGGCGTTGTTACATTAACACTTGGTCCTCCGAGGATGGATGTTCTGTATCTGCCGGACTTACTGTCGGTATTCAGGACTGCGGTTGGGGTTTTCAAATCTGGACTGGTATTGTCGGTACGGCAAACGCTAACGGTGCGTCAAATACGGTCAATACCAGCTTCAATACCCCAACTGGCTCCTGGAGCACGAAGGATATTACTTCCGCTTCTAAAAGATTCGAAAAAGGTCATAGCGCCTATAATGTCACTTTGTCGGGTTCGGTAACAAACCAGTCTGGTTATATGAATGGCACAAGTTCAGCAAGCCAGACAATTACAATTCCGGCACTCGCACACCATACTGTCACTTTTAATGCCAATGGCGGTACTGGTGCTCCCGGTAGTCAGACTAAATGGTATGGTACTGTCTTAACACTTAGCAGTACCAAGCCGACAAGAACTAATTACGAATTTCTTGGCTGGTCGACATCATCAACTGGTATAGTTGACTATCAATCTGGCGGACAGTATGGCGCGGATGCTGATGTAACTCTGTATGCCGTGTGGAAACTTCTATACGTTCCACCAAAGTTTACCAATGCTCTGGCTATTCGTACTAACTCAATGAGCTCTACGACTGCTGATTATTCGGGTGGCTACTGCTATGCTAGCTTTACTTACAAGGTAGACACAACTATCTATCCGAGTAACGTTGCAAAGTCTATCGTATGCAGATACTATCAAGACGGAAGCGCTACAGGCGTAACTGTAACCCCCACAGGCGATCTTAACAAGGCATCCGGAACGATTAATGTTCATTTCGCCGCATCGATCAATTCAGTATATTATGTCAAGTGCACTCTGACAGATACTAAGGCCGGAACGGCGACTATCGCTCGATCCATTACGACAGGAGTTCTACCTATGGAGGTTGCAAACAAAGGAAAGTCGGTCGGTATTCTAAGTGCTGCTCCGAAATCTGCTGGATTACAGCTCGGAGGTTCTGGTAATCCAGACTTTCTTATCGCTGCCGATACGACCAATAACAAACTAGAATCGATGGTCCAAATTCATGGGAGTACGTCTTCAACCGGTCAAGGCGAGTTGACATTAAGTACGCAGGGCACAGATTCGAGCGGCAATGTAGCACGGGGGAGTATTAATCTCGTAGCGGATAGCATAAAACTTAATGGAAGTCCGATCATTTTAAACAATTTAAAAATTGTTTCCGGCACAAGAGTAATCAATGTGCCAGGAGGCGACAGTTTTGAGCTTATGTCGGTAGACTACATGAAATCGACGTTTGGGATTGAATATTCTGTAGATAGAACAGTTCTTATCGTAAATAATGGTGATGGCGACGCCATCAATATACACGTTGAAGGTGTTACTTATGTAGGATCGCGTAAGAGTTTATGGTGCGTTCTGGATAGAACCTTATCTGGTTTGATACGAGTAAATTTCATGATATTCCATAATCTTGCAAATCCGGTATAAACACGAATAAGAAGGTGAAAAATGTTTTACGGTAATCTTATAAATAACATGGTAATTCTTACGCCAGATTCGTCTACTGGTCGGCCTGTTATGGAGATCGATCCACCTGCGAATATTCCGACTGGTTACCATGCTGAGTCTCGATTCCGAGACAATGGGAGCTCCATTACTCAGGTTTGGGACGTTGTACCCAATGCCGGTACTCCTCAGGATGCTGCTATTACTCTTGCTATGATGCAGGCTGAGAAATTGTCTGATGATGAGGCTCTGAAGGTACCGGCCCTATATCCCGAGTGGACCGGTAATGCGGTAGTATATCCTGTAGGTACTCGAGTTATCTGTAACGGCACTTTGTATAAAGCTCTGGAGACTCATACCTCGACTCCTACCACTTCTCCAATTGACAGTCCCCAGAATTGGGTTAAGGTGCTTCCTTCCTCTTCTGGTGAGACTGCTCCTGAGTGGGAGAGTGGGCATATCTACAACAAGGGCGATCGAGTGACTAAGTACGGAAATATCTATGAATCTACCATGGACTCTAATACCTACGAGCCCGGTGTCTTTGGTTCTGAATCTGCTTGGACTCAGATCACCCAATCCTAAATCAAAATGGGAGTAAATCATGCTTCACGGTATTGATATCGCGTCATATCAGTCCGGTCTTAACCTCACTACGGTCAAAGGCCAGATTGATTTCGTCGTGATTAAGGGTACTGAGGGTACGAATTACGTAAATCCCTATTGTGATCCACATTTCCAACAGGCGAAACAAGCAGGCATTCTCCGAGGCGTATATCATTACGCTAAGGCCGGTAACGCTACTGCAGAGGCGAATTACTTCTGTGATAACTGTATCGGCTACAAGGGGGATGCCATCCCTGTTCTTGACTGGGAAGAGAAGCAATCAGTCGCCTGGGTTAACGAGTGGGTCAAAGTCGTCCGTAGCTGCTGGGGAGTCTCCCCAATTATCTACGCAAATCCTTGGCGATTCAATCAAGGCGGCGTTGATAAGGAATGCGGACGATGGGTCGCTTCGTATCCGGCAGTATCTCACCCAACTTTCAAAATGGCCGAATCGTGGGATTGTCCTGATGCAGACGGACTTGTTTGCATGTGGCAATTCTGTTCTGACGGTCGACTAAATGGTTATAATGGCAATCTGGACGCCGACCTCTTCTATGGAGACGCAAACGCCTGGAACGCCTATGCTGGAGTAAAGCCTGCTCAGACTACCCAGCAACCTACAGCAAAACCTGAGCAACCATCGAATCAAGATTCTTCGGACGATACGATTATCATCTCGAAGGGTGACGGTTCAAATCCTACTAAGTACAAGAAAATTTCTTAGTGGTTCAAAGTAAGAGGGTATCCTGGGGGCAATTCGTTATTTCAAAGTCATCGTAAGTGTTCTTCGGTTTAATTCTGTTCTTCTGTCCTTTCCATTGTTAAACCCAGAATTGTCCCTATGATGCCCTCTTACTTTATTTGAGAAATCGTTGAAAGGAGTTTCTCATGTCGCAGTTGTACAACCCATATATTGGCCAGGTTTCTGGTCAGCAACCAGCCACACCACAGACTTGGTTGCCGAACAACCCAAACAACCAGAGTGTTAACCTACCGTATGTAACGCCGGCTACAAAGCAAACCATTTTCGGTAAGATCGTTCAAAATGAGAGTCAGATTACTCCGAACGACGTGCCGATGGATGGGACGATTGCTCTATTCCCGCTTCAGGACTTCTCTAAGATCATTGCGAAGCAGTGGACGCCCAATGGTCTTATTCAGACTCTTGAGTATCTTCCTGCGAATGCTAAGGACGATAATCCTACAGTCACTCTCAATGAGGTAATGTCTCATATGGATGAGCGTCTCGATCAGATTGAGGATCTTTTCACCAAGCCTAATCAGGCAATGAAGAAGGGTGATAACAATGCTAAGTCCTCTTAATGCTATTCTTAATATGGCTCAGTCGAATCCTAATATCGCAAACAATCCTCAGGCCCAGGCAATGCTGAATGTCGTTAAGAGCGGCGATGCACAGAAGGGCGAGGAAATTGCAAGAAACCTCTGCAACACTATGGGAATCACTCCGGAGGAAGCAACCAAGCAGGCTGCTAACTTCTTCAACATTCCTCACTAATAGTTAACTAGTAAAGGATGGTAATCATGCCGTTTGACAAAACAGCAAGCATCTTGGATACAGTTAAGAAGACTTGTGGTCTGGGTTCAGACTACGATGCATTCGATCAGGATATTCTGGTTTTTCTAAACGCTGCCATCCTTGATCTCACTCAAAATGGGATTGGTCCGTCTGATGGGTTCACAGTCACTGATTCCTCTCAGACATTTGAAGACTTTATTGGGGGATTTAAGAACGTTGGATCCGTGGCGACATATTTGTCACAAAAGACTCGTATTGCGTTCGATCCTCCGACTTCTTCGTATGTCCTAGAGGCTATTAATAAAAATCTAGCCGAACTTATCTGGCGACTAAATCTCGAAGCTGAAAATACGAGTAATTCTGACGTTACCTCGTAAACTCAGTTTGTTCATATTCTTGGACTAGATTTGGGGGTAACCGCAATGGTGGATGGGGCGACGGAAATGGTTGGTGGGTTCTGATCATTCTCTTCGCCCTGTTCGGATGGGGTGGCAACGGTTATGGCGGTAATCGTGGAGCTGCTGCAGCAACCACGACTGATCTCCAGTCCGGTTTCGATACCCAGAGCATCCTGAACAAGCTCAACGGTATCAACAACGGTCAGTGTGATGGTTTCTACGCCATGAACACCGCGTTGCTTCAGGGTTTCAACGGCCAGCAGATGGCCACCATGCAGGGTAACTATGATACCCAGACCGCGATTAACGGTTTGAGTTCGCAGCTTGCTAATTGCTGCTGTGAGAACCGTCAGGGCCAGGCAGACATCAAGTATGCTATGGCGACTGATACCTGTGCTATCACCAACTCCATTTCTAGTGCAGCGCGTGATATCACGGATAATGCAAATGCCAACTATCGTCAGCTGCATGATGAGCTTGTCGCCATGCGTATGGAGGACAAGGATGCCCAGATCGCAGACCTTACGCGTCAGCTTGGTCAGAAGGATCTTGCGGCTTCCCAGTGCGCTCAGAATGCGTATTTGATCAATCAGCTTCGCCCGGCTCCGATTCCGGCATTTAATGTCCCGAATCCTAATGCTACGGTAGGCTATGGCTGCTATTGCAACCAGGCTTAGTTAACTGATTTGCGGAGAGGCTCTGCTTGAGTATATTTTCACGGGGCCTCTCTGCCCTTTGGAGGTATATTATGATCTCGCTATCAAATACGACTGCTCAGACAGTCGCTGTCGGACAGTCCATTACCTTCGACACTGTGTTGCTGAAGAGTAAGAATGGTGCCGAATGCCATCGAAAGAATTCTGGCTCGGTTAAGCTTTGTGCTAGGCCTGCTACGTACGAAGTTCATTTCACAGCTAACGTAACTGGCGCAACGCTTGGTACGCCCGTGCAGCTTAGTATCGCAATCGGCGGAGAGACCATTAACGAGTCGACTATGATTTACACTCCGGCTGCTGCAAATGCTGTGGGCAATGTGTCTACTGATATTCCGATTTCTAATTGCTGCTGCGATTATGATCGTATCACAGTCGTTAATACTGGCACTGAGCCGGTTATTGTCAGCGCCAATCCTGTACTTTTCGTACATCGTATCGCGTAAGGAGTGAGTAGCATGGATGATAGCATGACTAAGCTTTGCGACATGAAGGCCGAGTTGACTTGTGCTGCTCGTGAAGCCTTGTGTGGTGACCTTGAGAAAGTTAACACTCAAGAGCTCGGCGAAGTCGTTGATATGATCAAGGATATTTACGAGGCCGAGAAGGATTGCGCCAAAGCCAAATACTACAAGACTGTGGTTAAGGCTATGGACGACAATGGTCGTTCTCGTCGTCTCGGTTATATTCCTATGATCGATCTTGATGAGGAGTATGACGAATATTCTCGTATGCCTCATCACGACTGGGATGAGAAGTACGGTCGAGTGTTTAACGAGTATCGTGACGCTCGAAAGCACTATACTGAGACTCGTTCTAGCTCGGACAAGAGTTCTATGGATGGCAAGGCACGTGAGCATATCGATTCTGTTATTCTTTCCATTCGAGAGATTTGGAATAGTGCGGATCCGACGCTTCGTCAGCAAATGAAGTCTCAGCTAACTTCTTTGGTTAACGAGATGTCTTAGCCTAAAGATGGATACGTTCAAATTAGGTGATGATATTTGGCGTATCCAATATGTTGATTACAATGATCCGATTCTCGTGGATCGTACCGGTAAAGCTACAGTCGCTGTGACTGATCTAGAGACAATGACAGTTTATATATCGAACCAAATCTCTGGAGAATTTCTAACTAAGGTACTAATCCACGAGATCGGTCATTGTATCATATTCAGCTTCCATTTACTTGATGATATTCATCAAATGGTCCATCCGCGGTACTGGGTGGAAGCTGAAGAATGGCTATGTAATTTTGTAGCTGATTACGGAGTTTATATTTTACAGACATTAAAACTAATAGGGAGGTAGCAACAGGGATGGACTTAACTCAGTGTGTTGTTACTATTGCGTGTGCTATTATTGCATCTTCTGGGTTCTGGAGCGTTATTATGAAGCGCATGGACCAGAGGGAAGAGGAAAAGCGTGCTCGCGAAGAGATTGCTACTCAAAATCGAGAGGCGCAGAAAAAACTGCTTATTGGACTCGCCCACGATCGTATTATCACCCTCGGTATGACATATATCGAACGAGGTTATATTACAAAGGACGAGTATGAAAACTTCTTTACATATCTGTATGAGCCATACGTGGAAAACGGTGGAAACGGATCGGGTAGTAAAGTAGCCAACGAGTTGAAACATCTTCCTATTAGGAATTCTTAAGGAGAATTTTATGATTCTTGATGACAAGACGTATAAGGTCGCTAAGTATGTTACTAACATTGTTCTTCCTGCTATTGCTACTCTGTATCTGGCCATTAGCGGCGTTCTGGTCCAGGGTGGACTTCCTGGTCTACCTTATCCTGATATTGTGGCTGGTGTTATTACTGCTGTAGTAACCTTCCTCGGTACTATTCTTCATATTTCTTCGAACAATTACGCCGGTCAGGGCGAGCTTACTGTCGACGAGTCTAAGGACGAGGATGATGAGGACAAGTATCAGCTCGTTCTGCATGAGGATCTCCCCTCGTTGGCTAAGAATGATAAGTTCGTAGTGACAGTTAATAAGACGCAGAATTAACACATGCTATAATGAGGAGTCATATCTTGAAAGGATGCAAAATGGATATTTTCACCGAAGCAATTAATGGTATTAAGACGTTCTTTGCTAATCCGTTGGATGACGAAATCAATTCGGTTTATGAAGAGTTGGCTTACGAGCATAGTGATACGGACAAGTATACGAAAATGTTGGATAACTTGGAGAAGCTCGAGAGGATTAAGAGTAACCAGAAATTTAAGCTGGACTTTGATTTCTCTGGGATTGCTAAGGAATTCGTCAAGATCGGCGGTTCGTTACTTTGCATTGTAGCTATCAAGAAGATCGAAGATGAGATCGCTTTAACTGGTAAAGCGCCGATGTTTATTCCGAAATTCTAGTTGAAGTATTTTTTAGTATTTGTTAGAACGACTCCCAAAAGGATATGTCGCGTAGATTATACGCCATATCCTTTTTTTTCGCTCGCAGAATTAACACAGGCTATAATGAAGATGTTGCTTTTCTTTGAAAGGAGCACCCATGAAGATTGTGAGCATTAAGAGCGAAAGGTTCTATGGCGAGTATCAACTTGTCGCTAAGCTGGAAGATGGAAGCGAGGAATTTCTATTCGGATATTCCCCGGCCGAGTATAACTTTCCGGTGGCAGAGCTTGTTGGTATGACTGTTGACGAAGCTGTTAATCTCAAATCCAAATTGGATTGTGAATATTTCGAGAGGCACGATTACTAAAAAGATTGAGTCTGTGAGAAATCACGGGCTCTTTCTTTTTTTTTTCATTCGCGAAAATTTCACACGGTATAATAGAAGGAGATAATGAAATGCCACGCCATTTTGGTAGGTATCCGGTATTAAAACGAGCGCCGTTATTGCTAGCGGAAGGTGTAATTAGCAACTCTTTCTTTTTTTTTATTATTCGCGAAATTTTCACACGGTATAATAGAAGGAGATAGGTAGACTATCTTAAATGTAAGATCGAATCAGAGCAAAATCTGACTTAGATCTACGTCCTTCTTTATATTTTTCAGATGGTTGAGTCGTAGACTCTGGTAAGTAGTATTATCTCACCATTTGCTTTTTTGTAAAATATTTTTACAACTATTGAAAGGAGCCGAATGATTTAGACCTTATTTTACACCGATAATTAGACACTTGTAAGGAGTAACCATGAACCAGTACACAACAAAAATCTGGAAAGAAAACCCGAACCACGTATCAATGATTCAATTTGAATTTCTAAACGGATCTAGTATTTATTATGGTCCCGATAGGAACGAATGGTTCGGATTTGATAAGCATCATGAGGAAATAAGTCTACCGAAGGTATATGCTATCGTATCTAGGCATGGTCTAACAAAAGAAGTAGAATCCATGTCGCTTGAATGTACATCTGAGGTTAGTAAGAATGCTACTGAAGAGTCAACGATGCATGACGAAAAAAGGGGGGATTGATGAATAATGGATTATTACAGCTTTTGCGAATTGCAGCCTGGAGATTTGGTCGCAGCTAATCGAGGACGATTCAAAGGTCGAATGTTCGAAGTCGAATCGGTAGATTACGATGAGGAAACAGCTAGAGTTGTTTGGTCTACTGCGAATGAGGCACTTCCTCCTGATCCGATTCCCGTTATGGACTACGGACGTTATAGCATCGATTCTTTGCATTAAAAGGTAAAGCATATGATTGAATATAACTTATACTCTAGTAACAAACGTTTATACACTATCCATTGTCCATATTGTCATCATTTATTTGTTGTAGAAGACGAAAACGGTCGTCCTCCTCAATATGTTTGGTGCAAAACGTGTTCTAAGTTAGTACCATGTTTAATTGAATAATCGCAGAAAAAATACACGGTATAATGACATATAAAGACTTTTGAAAGGAGTCGGAATGAAACTTACACGAAACGAGATCGCAACGCTTGTGAGCTACTATGACAATCTTCAGTTTGATCTTAAAGATCGGATTGAAACCCTCAAGGAGAATTGCCAGGGGGTTATCGATTCTGATCTGTATAAGATCCAGCTCGACCGTTATAAGACGGAGTACAATAAGTATGAGACTCGTGTTAATGAGTTGAGGGCCGAACGACGCGACAATCTTTAGTTTGTCATGGAGAAGAGTTTATAGAAATATAAGCTCTTCTCTTTTTCTTTGAAAGGAGATAACCATGAAGATCGATATTAAACCGAGTGAGTTGAAAGCCATTATTAAGAGCTATGAGGTAGAACTAGAAAATCTCGATAAACAATATTGGGATTTGGAAAACGTGTATTATGATTATATACAATACATGTCGATTCATAACGAGCGAACGGATAAAAAAGTCGAAGTGTCTAAACGCATTAACGAAATCAAACCTCGACTTGCGCATCTAAAAGCCACATACGAATCTCTTATAAATGACGTAAGACTCGTATACTATATTGATGGTGCGAACGGCATTCGTAGAAAGTGCCAGGTCTATGAAGATATGACGATAGATGACGCCGCAGAATTGCTTGATGAGATTGAATCTCGTAAGGAGGCTAAGGGTGGACATTAGCATGAATCATTCTGACTATTCAGTTGTCCGAGTTTATGATAATGCAGGACATCTTTCCGGTATTAGAATCATATTGAATAACTACAAGGTCTCCGATAATTCTGCTGAAGTACGATCTGTAACTCTTATTTATGCAGTAAAAGATCAGCAGTGGTTTGCAGAAACCCCTTTTAATGATGGAGCTATTGCACTAGAACCCGGTCGAGCATTTGCTATCGCTAGTTCAATGGGTTTGGAAGATCGAGTTGCCGAGATTCTGAAGGAAGAAGGTCTGTGATGGAATACACTGTAAAAATTTCCTCCAGTGCAACAAATGAATCAGCTAGATACGTTGATATTTTACAACGAACCTTCGAGATAATTATGGAGGATTCTATACTAAACGGATATGAACTAGCCGGAATTTCCGACTATGCACGACAACTATGCATACAGATGGATGACGTGGCTCGTAAGCGGAAGGATCTATGGAATGAGTAATTGGACTTATATTCGAGGATTGATCGAGCTGGATGTTCCCGGACGAACCCAAGCTGAGAAGAATTATATTCTACAGACTGTAATCGATCATCTTCCAAAGGTGACTGGTTCAGAAAAGTCTATGAATATTTATACAATTCAAACTGCCGGATATGATTCGTGGCAAAATTTCGACGAGTTCTATAATCGAGTAGAAGATTTCAAAACTCAAAGTCGATACTTTCTTGTTCTCGATGGCAATTTGAGGGATCGTTATTATGAAGATACATTCAAAGAACTGAATAAATTTTTGAATAGATTGGCTAAACGACTTATTGTTGATTCAGCATATGTGCGACTCAATGATATCGGTATTAATTACAATTCTTATACGTTTACAAATATAAACGATTGCTACGGGAAGATGTTCGAAAACGATAATCCTTGGTATAACTATCTGATGTGGGAGTTTGAAGATGAAGACTAAGCAGCGTGCGATAAAGGTGTTTTACAATAACTATGGATGTCGGGGGTATGAGGATCTTCTAAAAGCGCTAAATGACGGTTGGCTCGTAAAGCGAATGGATTATTTATATGATTACGACGGTGCTGTCCGCTCCAACGTGTATATTCTAGAAAAGGAAGACGATGATTAAACAACAAGCCGTGTGGGTGTATTGGAGTTACAACGAATTGAGAAACTCCGATTATCTTAGAAAATGTCTTTATGATGGCTGGATTGTTTCTAAATCGGATGTTTTGCGCGATGAGGATTATCCAGATACGGTCATCTATATTCTAGAGAAAGAGTCTACAAATAATGGAGAACAAAATAATTGAGGCTTTTCTAGTTATTATAATAATTGAATGTTTTTTAGCCTTATTTTTAGTAATGTATGTTCTGATACAAATTATCGTTTGCGATTATAAAGCATGGAAACGAAATAAAGCCGAAGAAGATCGTTATCGCAAAATGGAAGATAAATTCAAAAATCGTAAACTGACTGATTAAAAGGAGACTATAATTGAAAGAACTAACAATTATCCTTAACCTGATATGTTGTATCAGTATAACTGTGATACTTGCAGCTATTGCAATCATGATCCTTTCTTTTATGTGTCATGTAATTATCGAATTTATTGATGAGTGGAGGTACGAACATGCCAACATGCGTTCACGGAGACATCTGTCGAGCTTGGATGATGAGTGATCGAACGAGGGGTAACGCTCCTTTGGTTTGTACTTGTCCAAACGGATGTAAATTCTTTGAGGCAAAGTTTAGTAATACTACTGTAGTCGAACGTAGATATTCGACAAGTCCATTGGGTTATGTCGAGAAAACTACAACTACTTGGAGCAATTAAATGGAGCGTACCGATGTGCACCAAACGCATATATCAGGTAGATTATAACGATAAAGTTATAGGTTACTGGACACTGACAGATGGCGAGGATCTGATTAATACATTCATTCGCGAACTTAAACAGCAGAAAATCGAAGAAATTCGTATTTAGATGAAGAACTACGGTATAACTACAGATGATTTGAAAGAGGTTGATAAATAATGGATACCAATAATAAATATCGTTTGGAACTTTCTAGCGATCAATATGTAAATAAATTGATTCAATGGTGGAATGATACACTATTTGAGTATGGTCGTGTTATGACATTAGACTTTAAAGAATATTGCGACTTGGATTCTTATAATTCAGATTTTGGATCTTTTTGGTCATTTGAACTAACTACAGATAAATTCGAAATGCGTATTAAACAAGATTCTCATCATGTAAAATCTGTTTGGACACTCGATCTGCCAGAACCCGAATTTCTTTTGTAGGAGAGCTAATATGATTAAGATCGAAGAAACTGAAACTTACGGTTGGAAAGCGGCTATTCGCGGTATGCGCAACCCAAAGAATTCTTGGGATAAGAGTGATAGTGAATATTACAATGATCCCGTCTACGATAAGACAGACCCAAGATTCATTCATGATAATCCGATATTTAATGTTGGTCCTAATGATTCAGATCTCATGAATCGACTTTGTGCTGCTGGTAGCGATCATCGTAAGTTCATGCGTATGATCGTTGTATATTGCGATATTACTGCCCCACTATATTGGTGGAAAGAATTCGATACCTATAAGGTCGGTACTGTCGCAAACTCTTGCAGTACGATGCATAAGATTCACGCTAAAGAGTTTACTATTGAAGATTTTAGTCATGAGCATTTGATTGAGAATCCAGATCCAGACGAAGTTACTCTTGCCCCGGAAAAGCAATATGAAGATTACGCAGATGATGAGAAATATTTGAATTTTAATTATTATACAGTTACTCTCTATCCGAAAGATCTTCTTGAAATAATTATTGAAGGCTTGAACAAATATCGAAACAAATATCTCGAAACAAAAGATAAGAAGTATTGGTGGCAAATGATTCAGCTTCTGCCTAGCTCATATAATCAGAAGCGCACAGTAATGTTGAATTATGAAGTTCTCACGAATATTTATAACTCTCGAAAGAACCACAAGCTTGATGAGTGGCATGATTTCTGCGAGTGGGCTAAGACGCTTCCTTATTCAGAACTTATTACTAAGCAGTCAGATATTACAGATGATTTTTGGGAAGTAACTCGTAGTTGCTTTGAACCAACGGACGAACCGATCGCTCGTGCAATTCTTACAGGCGAACAGATGCCAGAGGCAAAGGTGATTTATAAAGATGCGATCTCTAAAGAATAAAATCGGTGTAACCGTAAGAAACACTGATAATTTCGAGAATGAACTAACCCTAGTCGCAAGCTTGCTAGTATTGGATACTATGCAAATCCACAAATATCAAACAGAGAAATTGACTACTGAAAAGCAAAGAAACTTAACTGATGACGTAAAGGATCGACTTATCCAATCCCTTTTAAGATACGAGGAAATACAGAAGCTTAAAGAAGATGCCTATAAGCAAGGCTATGACGCTGGATTTCACGACGCAATGGTAGAACTCGATCCAAATGCTGAACCACTCAACAATAAAGGATATATAGCGTAATTAGTAAAAAAAGACAAATCAATTCTTGAAAGGATATATTAATGGCTAATATTGCAGAAATTCTATATGCCTACGGTTCTGCCGCTCGAGCTAATTACCCACAAGGTGATGATGTAGAATCCGACATGGACTATATAGTCTCGTTCATTACAGAACATGGATACGAATTCCAAGATGACCTTATGGACGAACTCAGACGTGGTCTCGATCTATGCCCGATACGTGATGTATTTAAATACAACAATCATTGCGAAGAATGTGAATTCGGAATTAAAAGAGGAAGCCGATACACATATTACGAATGTGGATTTAGAGGTTAAGGAGTTCTAATGGATGCCGTTGAGTACGCTCACATTCAAGGAAAAGTTCGTAAACTGCACGAGTGTATCGACCCAAGAGGTTGTTTGGAATTGTTAGCGGAGGAATCTTCCGAAGTAACCAAGGCAGCTATGAAGCTTATTCGTGTATCAGAAGCGTCTAATGATATGGTTTATCCAGCTGACAAAAATAAATATAACATTAAAAACTGTGAAGTAGATCTAAACAACGAGGTAATGGACGTTATAACCTGTGTGTTTCTTTTGCAGGCAGCCCATTATGATGTTCCTAATTCCCTTATGGATTATAACGTTATTAATGAGCGTTTGGACAAGATGATTGCAAGGATCGAGGAGAATAAGAATGAGCGATAAAGAAGACCGAAAAACCATAAATAAATGTATGCTTAAAATTCTAAATACTTATGTGGAGGATGATTGTCGAATTATATGTATTAAGCCTCTTTATTATGAATCCGCGGGTTTCTCAATTACACTTGTGGGTCGGGTCCAATATAAAACTGTAGAACGAGTTTCAATACTCGAGAATGACAAAAAACGAACTTTTATATTCCAAGTCGATCCTTGTTTTTCTAAGGTCTTTGCGGATGATGTACATCCAGAAATAACCTTCGATTACAGATATATTGGAGAGATTACCGAGGGCCCAAAGAAAAATAAAGTGTTGTACGAATGTGATAGACGAGCTTGCCATGACAAATGTAATCTAGAATGTCATCATACAACCGATATTGCTCATGCAAAGAATTTCGAGTATGAAAATGGTACTTGGGTAGAAGTGTAAGCGGTAGAAAGGTATTATTATGAACGTATTACTATTCACGATGATTAAAAATAAAGCTGTAGACTATTATCGCGAAAACTTTGGACAGATAATTCGGATAATATCAGATCATGAGAAACGTACTTTCTGGTTAACAGTGCATAATCCGGAATATAAATACCCAGTAAACGGTACCAAGTACGAAAGGTTAAGTGAAGGGGTCGAACGAATAACCTATAGACTGGATTTCGATTTTGAACATTACGGAATAACGCTGCCGACAAAGCAAATAAAAGCAGTGAAGCGTGTAGAGGTAATCGATGAAAAATATAACAATTTCAAGGTTACTTATACAATTACTGATGTTGAAGATGACGAGCCATATTTTATGGATTGGAGTGGTAGACTTGTTTATGACTCCATTCGAATGAAAAATTGCGGAAAGAAATTAGCGGAATTCGTAGAGAATACGTTCTTAAAAGACGCATTTGTCATGTGCTCCAATGATCGCGCAAAACGTTTTACAATTTGTATGCCTAAGGATTTTCAAAGCCTTATCAACTATTTTATCGTTACGAACGTCGAGCCTTGTCCAGGATTTGAATTGTTTTTTAGATGTATAAAGAATTATTCCACCAATATAAATCCGGAAATAGTAGAGAAAACTTATATACTTGAAGCTATTCGTCCGAATCCTTCAACGATTAAATGCGAAGATCAACCTCTCAAGTTTGTCGGGAATATTGTAGATTCTAATGGCGACCTCGACGAATCGAATTCTTGTACCTCTATTCCAGATCCCGTAAACCATCCTAATCACTATGAGATGGTTGGTCCGTTCGAGTCTTTTGATATTATTGTCGAATCTCTCGGAATCTATGGTGCTCGACAGTTCTGTCAGGGCAACATTATCAAATACCAGACTCGTTATAAGGAGAAGAACGGCGAAGAGGATCTGAAGAAACGTCATTGGTATGACAGGATGGATCAGATGCTTGCTAAATGCAAGACCATCGAAGATTATTATAAGCTAAAGGAGAGTGATTTTTAATGGCATCCGCTAATTTGGATCTTCAAGATTTGAACGCACTGTTAACATCATATACAAAAGAATACCGTGAATTAGAAAAATACATTGGCGATTTAAATCTAGTTATTCTACGAATAAACCAAACAGCATCGAACGTGGAGCCTGATATTATAAACTGCGGAGCCTATATGCGGCCTAAAACCGCGGAGGTAGACCTTAATGCTGCTAAAGAAAAAATCAAAGTAATAGAAAATAAACTGCAGTATATTCATGAATTAATCGATAAGGATACTGCTACTTCTACTCTTATGACGGAGCAATTTTAAATGAAACGCTACACATTTTTGCACTTCTGCTTTGATATGATTATGACTGTTGCCACCGGAGGTCTATGGACTATCTGGTTATTTTTCAAGTTTCTAAGGAACAACTCATGATGCATATAGTAGATTTCAACAAATATTGCCGAACTTGCAAATACTCAGATTTAGATGGACAGGAAGATCCATGTAACGAATGCTTGCACTACCCGGTTAAAGAAGATAGTCGAAAGCCAGTAAATTACACAGAAGACGGACGTAACAATGAATCCAAGAGATCTAAGAAAACTAAGGCTTAGTCTTGGGTTAAGTCCGCGAGTCTGTGCCGCCGATATGGGTGTTACAAGACAAACCGTTTACAATCTAGAATCGGGAAGAACTACCAAAGAAGCAAGCCTATATTACTATGAGCTATATTTACAAGAAGTAAAACGTAGGAGAGACGATGCAAGAAACAAAGTGTAATATCACGTTCGAACCGTTATACAAAAGCTATTCGGACAAAGAGGTTATCGGTAGCCTTTGTCATATTAGTGATCCAAAGATGACCATCGGTTATAAGGACGGACACTATTGGGGATCTGCTCGTAATGGCGGAATTACAACGCACATCGATGAGAAGCGATTAGCTACGATTATCAAGATCCACAAACTTGACGTACTTCTTCCTTCTGAGTTTGAGTCATATTCGCAGAAATAAAACAGGCTATAATAGACTGGACAATGAAAGGAGTCTATTATGTACATGTCTGTGTCAGATCAATATTTTTGGGAATTCGTCCTTGTGATTTCAATTGGTATTACGTTCGCATTTTGGTACATCAAAAGCATTATTGATGACAAGATGAAAGAACAGTATTATATCGGTTGGAGACAAGGATACAACCAACATATTGAAGATAGCAAGTGCAATAGCGACTTGTAAGAACGATCTAGTCAAATAGAGGTCAAGAAAAATCTTGGCCTCTTTATTTTTCTCTTGAAAGGAGAACAGTATGGTAAACTTGGACGTTATTAGGAGCGGCATGGAGAAGCATTCCCCAGCAATTCTAACAGGACTCGGAATTATCGGAATTGGATCGACTGTTGTATTTGCAGTACGAGCAACACCTAAAGCGCTTGATCTTATCGATGATGCATATTTAGATAAAGCGCACTGCGATCATGATGAGATGGTATACGGCATGGGTGGAGGAGAACCTGTTATCGGTCATAAGCTCGAATATCTGGGAGTTCGTGATACTGTAAAGGCAACGTGGAAATGCTATATTCCTGCGGCAGTAATGGGAGCATTCACAATTGCTTGCTTTATTGGATCAAATCGAGTAAGTGCTCTTCGAACTGCGGCTCTTAGCAGTGCATATTCTATGACCGAGAAAGCCCTTAATACATACGAGCAGAAGGTCATCGATATTCTCGGAGCTGATAAGAACGAAGAGATCCGAGAAGCAATTGCGCAAGATCAACTAGATTCTTCTACGGACGTTGTGATTCCAACTTATAGCACTGGAACGGAACTTTGTTATGATACGATCACTGGTCAATATTTTTGGAGTGATAAAGAAAAAATCAGAGCTGCCGTAAACGATTTCAACAAAGTTCTTATCGGAGACATGTATGCTGATAAGAATGAATGGCTCCTTACGGTTGGTGAAAATCAAGTAAAGGACGGACATCTTGTAGGTTGGAGCATTAGCAAACTGCTAGATATTGATATTAAGTCTCTAGTTGCTCCAAATGGAAAACCCTGTTTGGCTATTGATTATTATACTCTTCCTTCTCCGGATTTCCGTCGCGAATTTTAAACACCATATAATGAAGGGTTAAGTTTAAATTGAAAGGAGAACCCTCATGAAGAAGCAGGATATTATGCATTTCTTCGACGAGCACAAAACCGAACTTATTTGCTTAGGAGTCGGTATTGGAATTGGCGCTTATGCTATGTATAGGCATCACTTTGGGCCGATCTGCCAGGATGTCACTCATGTTGTTCTAGAGGTTGGTGGAAAGAACCAAGCTAAGGCAGCAGAGACGTTGTCCGGTTGGTGGAACGCGGCAAGTGGTGCGACTAGCAAGGGCGGTGGTTGCGCGATTCAACCGGCCCCTGTAGCAAAGGAAGCTATCGAGGGACTGCTCAACGAAGTTGGAAATGATGATAGTATCATGTGGTGGATTGAGAAACTGTAAATCGATTTAGCCCATAAAGAGACACTAAGAATTCTTAGTGTCTCTTTATTCTTTGTGAGGTTCTTATGTATTGCTATCTTCTGATAAATGGACAATTTGTAAATGGTGGATACTTCGATACAATGGATGTCGACTCTATCGATATTCGTTTAGCCACGGTTGTTCTGCAAACCACACACAGAAAAGAAAGAATCTACATATCTAGTCGTCCAAATGTAATTTATAATAACGCTATTTGGTTCGAAGAAGATGATCCAGAGTTGGCTAAGAACGCGTTTGGAGATATGCTAAGAAATCGGTATTTCGAAAAAAGAGATAAGCTAAAAGCAGAATATGATCATGCTATGAATGTCCTTGATGCATCATATAGACGATAATGTCCAACCATTAGCGATTTGAACAATTTCGCGAAAAAATAACATCCTATAATGACATGGTATATTTAGTTGAAAGGAGTTTACCATGGCTGACGAGAAGAACGTTCAGGTTGAAGCTGACGAGGTAGTCGAGGAGAAGACTGATAAGAAGTTTGATATTCCGTTCCCCGCTAAGGTTGTTCTTGTCGCCGGAGCAGGCATCGCTGGTGTTGCTCTGGTGGCTTGGGCAATCTGCTCGGGAAAGGGAAAGCAGGTTTCTGAGGTCGCCGAGGCTGCTAAGGAAGTCCTTCCTGAAGTTGCAGAAGAAGCTGTGAAGGCTGCGATCTAACAATTCGCACATGTCTTTAGAGACGCTAAGAAAACTTAGCGTCTCTATTTTTCTCTTGAAAGGTAAGTCACCACTATGATTAAACTTTCCGATTTCGAACTCCACTCACTAATAAACATATATCAAGACGCGTTAGACACATTGACAAAAGCTCGAGACGAGTACTGGTATTCAGAAGAAGACCTAGTACGTTTCGATAAAAATATTTCAGCTTTGGAAGATCGAATTGAACTACTCTCGCGAGAATTAAACACCCTATAATGAAGGTGTTATTCTCTTGAAAGGAGAACTATTATGAACTGGAAAGTTATCGAGGCTGTAGGAAGCATCGTTGGATCGATTGCTGGTTACGAAACTGCTGCTACAATTATTGGAGCATTCATTCCAGCTACCGCATCAGTATTTAGGAAGAGTTCTATGCTGATCGGAGCTACTTTGATTGGTTCGATTGTTGGTGGTAAATGCATGGATGAAGCTTATGATCAGATTCGATCGATTAAGTATTTCTACGAGCACGCTGATTTCACCAAGTTCTTTGGTAAGAAAGTAAAAGAGCACTAACACAAGATTTAGAGAGGACTAATTAGTCCTCTCTATTTTTTCTCGCGAGAATTAAACACCCTATAATGAAGGTGTTATTCTCTTGAAAGGAGAACTATTATGAAGATGATTTCTAGGGAATGGATTGAATGCTTAGCTTTCGTCGGAATTGAGTCAGCAGCGACTGGTTATATGGTCGGAGAGGTTGTTAGCATGGTCAAATCACCTATTGCAAAGGTACTTATGGTAGGTACGACCATGGCAGCTAACGCATATATTGGCTATCGAATGGCTGAATTCGTGGAAGGCTATAGCTGGTACAAAGACAATCCTAAGGACATTCATCTATATTTGGATCTTTAAGAAAGACACACCAGAATAATAGGAGCTAAATAGCTCCTATTATTTTTTCATTCTCTTGAAAGGACAAAACCATGTACGGTTATATGCTTCTGAACAAAAAATTCTATGAATTGGGGAAAATCCAATTAACAAATCAACGCTCTTATGACGGTTCAGTATTCGCGTGCCCTTTAAATGCAGATCTGAATGATGTATACCATAGAGTGAGGGGATCAAAGTATTGGAAAGTATCAGACAATGAAGCAGAAGTCTATGGATATAGAACTGTATGGTTAACAAATGATGACCCAAACCTTGCAAAGAAACTCATCGCGAATGCAATAAAAGCTAGACGCGACATTGAAATTGAAAAGGCAAATGTTAAATACGAAAACGCCATCGAGGCATTGAACATTCCTGACAACATTGATCTTTAGAAAGGACCAAACTAATGGCAGAGATTCCGAATTTCCCAGGTAATTCCAATAAGAGTAAGCAGTTGAAGGCCGAGCAAGAGGAAAAGAACCTAAAACCTATTGTAAGCCAGCCTGCTGTCAAGCGTAAGAAGAGTATCGGACGCAAATTCAAGGAAGCTTTCATCGGAGAGGAATCAGAATCCGATAGTATTGTTGATTATATTCTCTACGATGTACTCGTCCCAGCGTTTAAGGATACTGTCAGCGATATGATTAAGGGTTCTTTGGACATGGCTCTGTATGGCGAGCGTCGTCCTAATACCCGTAATATTTCTCGTGATCGAGGTCGATCCTATGTGAGCTATGGATCATATTCCAACACTTCTACTCGAGATTCTCGTTCGACAAACCGATCGAGGCGCTCGGCTACTTTGAAGCTCAACAATGATGATATTGTTCTAAACAGTCGTTTGGAGGCGGAACAGGTAATTGATCGACTTTGTGATTTGTGCGATCGTTATGGTTGCGCTACTCTTGCTGATCTATATTCTCTCGTGGGTATTGACAGCGATCCTACTGATAATAATTGGGGTTGGAGTGATATGCGGATGGCGAGCACTAGTCGAGTTCGTGATGGGTATATTCTCAACCTCCCACGAGTAGAAGCTCTATAATTTTAAGGATGGAAAAGGTGGATAGGCTTAAACGAATCTTAAATATACTCGCCTATTTATTAATCGGGGTTATCTCTAGCGTAGCTTTGTTCTATATTATTAAGTTCGTTGCGAAACTTGAGATAACCCTTATTCTAATGCTCTTATATATGGGGGTATGGCGGTGAGGACCTTGAGTCTTAATATTAGTCAAATGCGCGAGAAAATTGCGGATGCTTACGATGGCGATGGATGGAAGAAGAAAGTTCGTTTCATGCCTGATGACCAAGTTATCGCTATTTTCTATAGGATGAAAAAGAAGGGACAAATCAAAGATGCTGGTTAGCTTCAATCTATTTACCCTATTTCTCTATACAAGTTTTGTATTTTTTATGGGCTTTATTTCCTCTGCGATTCTTCGAGCAGGTGGTCGAGATGAGTAATGAAGGTTGTTGTTTTCTTGTAAGTTTCTCACCTTTCGAGGATAATGGCCGAATCTGTGTCATCGGAACAAAAACAAAGGGTAAAGATGTAGAGATCATCAATGCCCTTGACGATCAGGAAAAAGTACAAGCCATCTACGACATTCTTACAAATAAGGATTACGTATGGCCGGACGATCTAAAGTAATTTCTATTTTTGCTTATAAAGGAGTGCTATATACCATGATCTGCTCGATTTGTAATTGCCGACTTGCTAGTGAAGATACTCATACGATCACTATCAGCAACGGCATCGACGACCGCAAGTATATTCATAACCATTTTATTCTCTGCCCGACTTGCTATTCTAATTTCAAGTATCAGTTGGAGGTCGCCGGAACTCCTATCGAGGGTCCTGAAGATCGAGATGATATTGATTGGCCTGATGAGACACTTAATTATAAGTTTGGTTGTACTCATCCCTATACTGGATGCGGACACACTAATCGCGATGATGACGATTCTCATGATACTGAGTGGGATCGTACTCATCCTGCTCCGGGATATGAAAACGCGTAAAAATCACGCCCTATAATGACATGGTATTTAGTTGAAAGGAGTTTACCATGGCTAAGCAGGACGATAAGACTATCGGAGAGATTCTTGATGATATGGAGTTTCGCAACAAGATCTTTAAGTATGCCAAGATTGGAGCCTTTTTAGGTGTAACAGGATTGTTCATCTACTTTAAGGGTTACACTCGTGGATTTCCTTATGGATACGGACTTGCACTCAATGATATTAAGACCACTTTTCCGGAGATCTTTGAAGAGCTATTAAAAGCCACAACGACTATTAAGTAACAGACACATGTTGAATAATAGGGAGTAATTACTCCCTATTATTTTTTGAGAAAAGAGGTCGTTATGCCATTTCCTAGACAATGCGGAAAGACAAATCAGTTTATTCTAAAAGTCTTGAAGTCTATGACACCTGAGCAGTATGCTTTGGTTAACAAGATGGTCAAGGACGAATTGGAATCACGAATCTTGAACGGAAGTCCTGAGATGAGACGACTTGACACTATGATGCAAGTGCGAGCAAATCTTAAGAAAACTTATTAATAAAAGGAGAAACCATGAATTTTTCAAATGCTATTCAAACTGCTAAGTTCGCAATCGGACGAGGTGGTCTTGTCCTGAAGAAGTATAGTCCAGAAATCCTCACTGCTGCCGGCGTTATTGGCACGGTTGGTTCGACAGTTCTCGCTTGTAAGGCTACCCTGAAGGTTGAGGATATTCTCGACGAGGCTAAGAAGAAGTCGAATCTTATCAATGCTGTCCATGACGGTGAGATTGAGGTAGATGCCGAGTATACGGACAAGGATTATTCTAAGGATCTGCTTGTCAACCGTACGCAGACTGCTGTAAAGCTTATCAAGCTCTATGGTCCTGCGATCACTCTCGGCGCTCTTTCTATTACTGCTATTCTCGGCGGTCAGCATATTCTCCGTAAGCGTAATGTCGCTGTCATGGCTGCTTACAAGCTTTGCGAGGAGAGCTTTAATAATTATCGTTCCCGCGTTAAGGATGAGCTGGGCGAGGAGAAGGATCGCCAGTTTTATTATGGCATGACTGAGGAGACCGTCAAGGACAAGGTAAAGTCTAAGGACGGTAAGACCAAGACTGTCACCAAGAAGGTAGAGAAGGCTCCGGATCATCTGTATTCTCAGTATGCTCGTTTCTTCGATGAGGCTAATGTCAATTGGGATAAGTCTCCCGAGCAGAACATGTATTTCCTTAAGATGGTCCAGAATCAGATGAATGATAAGCTCAAGGCTCGTGGGCATGTGTTCTTGAACGAGGTATATGATGCGCTCGGTTTTGATCGTTCTGAGGCTGGTCAGCTTGTCGGTTGGGTTTGGGATAAGGACAATACGGCGATGGAGGCCGGAGATGGATATATTGACTTCGGTATTTTCGACGGCAGCGACTATGCTAAGCGTGCTTTCGTCAATGGTGACGAGCGTTCTATCCTCTTGGATTTCAATATTGACGGTATGATCTACGATCTTATTTGAGATCTAAAAGGCTTTAATGCACCTGGGACTGGGATACGAGAATTGGATATTCTCAACTATCCCGGTCTTTATTATTGTAAACCTAAGGAGAATTAATTATGAATTACATTCACGCAGCCGGATCTTCTAAGAACGGCCAGATTGCAGCTAAGCTCGTATATGATTATTTTATTAAGAACGTTGATGACACCTATAATCTCACTCTAAAGGATATTGAGGACGTTGACGTTTATCAGGTGTGGCATTGCTATATTCTCGGCAACGAGAAGTGGCTTCTGTCTACCACGTATCATGATGGCATGTATTATGAGGTGACTTATAATAAGACTAAGGACGAGTGGTATTTTGATGCTTACCAGAAGGTTAAGAACCTCAAGGTAAGTTCTGATATTATCGACAATCTTATTTAACAGTATAGGAGCAAACCATGAAACCTTTGGTTGGCGCTTTGCTCGGTTTTGTCGGAGGCGTAGCAGTAGGCGGCATTGCTACATATTTCGGAATGAAGGCAAAATTCGAGAAGCATGCAAATGATGTTATTCGAGAGTACCGCGAATATAGCAACGGTCGTATTCAGAAGGCTCAGAGTGAGCTAAATAAGATCATTGCTAGCGATAAATTCGACGAGGAAGAGTATAAGAAGAAGGTCGCCTCAGAGCCCGAATTTGAGGACTATACGTCTTATGCGCATAATAACACCTCTGATAGCAATAACGAGCCTTCTAGGGGCATCTCAGGGCCTCTGAAGGGTATTTCTGTCGACTCCGCTAAGGCCATTAAGGCGGATATGGATGCTTTGAGCCGAGATGTGCATGATTGTGACTTTGACGAGCATATGGCTGAGCGAGAAGCTCCTGAGGAAGATATTTCCGAGTACGAAGAGGCTTTGGAGTTCGACCGGCAAATGCATGAGCAAGTTCTAGTTGAAGGAAGTTCCGATTTTCCTCGAACGATTTCTGCCAGTGAGATGCTCAACCAAAAGCAGTGGTACTCGAAAGTGACACTCACATATTACGCAGGTGATGATGTCCTGGCTGACGATCAGGACGAGCCTATTGAGGATCCAAAGGACATTATTGGCGAGCATTTTAAAGAGTTCTTCGGAATGAATGAAGACGAGCCCGATATCATCTACGTACGTAACGATGATCGGGAAAGTGACTACGAGGTAGCGAAAGTAGAGACCTCGTATGGCGATCGTTATCCCTCAGACAGTGTCAGCATTAGCGATTAGGAGTTCATATGAGCGGACTTATTGATACCGCTCGAGCACGACAAGAGTATTTTGCTTATTTGTGCAGTCTGGTTCATGCTGACGATCCGGACTGCACCTTTTCTAAGCTCATGCTAACTTTATTTAACATGGAGTTTGTATGGAATATTGATAATGACGTAAATCGAGCGGAAGATGGACTTAGTCTTCGATCGGATTTTGCCAACTTGTATTGTAACGGTGACGAGGACTTTGAGGATTGGCTATATTCTTCATCACCTTGTTCTGTTTTGGAGATGCTTATCGCACTGGCATATCGAATTGATGAAGACATTATGTGGAATCCTACTAAGGGAAATCGAGTGTTGCAGTGGTTTTATGAGATGCTCGAGAACCTTGGTTTGGATGGATTGAGCGACGATAATTGGGTATATCCTGACTCGGATTTTAGGGTTAAAGACATTATTATTAGGATGCTTGACCGTACTTACACCCGAAATGGCTTTGGTGGATTGTTTCCTTTGACTGATGGCCGGTGTGAGGATCAGCGAAAAATCGAGATCTGGAAGCAAATGAACACCTATTTTATCGAGAAATATGGGGTCGAAGAAGACCTTGATCTGTAATTTTTGTGATAAAATGTGATATTTTTGAGTGATAAAAAATATCACATGGACTATCACAGCGATTTTTGGTCTTTGTGAGAATGGTCGAAAAAGGGCAAAAAAGGCCATTTGTGATAAAAAAAACTATCACATATCACAAAAAACATCACACAACGTTTTGCCTGGTAGATGGGGTTATTTAGGTATATTTGTGATACTTTTTACTATACTACTATAAAATAATATTTAAAATAGTATATATATAAAACACTTATATATATATATACTATAAAATAGTGTTTTCTGCTCAAATTATCTCAAAAACATCACAAAGCCATTTTTAACGGATTTTAGCTCTTGAAAGGAGGAACCGTTGGACTTTTATCGTATACGGCAGACAATGATCAAAAATCAGGGCCTCAAGATATTTCCAGACTTCCGGGTCGGAAACTATAGAGACTTCATGGCTCGAGGGCATTCATTCTATGCCGTCTGGGATCCAGATACTGGTTTGTGGTCTCAGAATGAATTGGATATTCAAAGGATTGTTGATGATGATCTTGATCGACATTATGAGAAAGTAAAGGATAAGTTCGAGACTGATATTTTTGTTGAGTATATGAGTTCTTATAAATCAGGAAGTTGGAAGAATTATACTCAATGGGTTAAGAGCCTTCCCGATATGTATCATCCTTTGGACACCAAGTTGATATTCTCGAACCAAGAAGTTAAGCGAGAGGATTATGCTAGCAAGAAATTACCATATCCTCTTGAGGCTGGAGATTATAGTGCATGGGATGAATTGATCAGTACTTTGTATGATCCTGCCGAGCGAGAGAAGATCGAATGGGCAATCGGATCGATTGTCGCTGGCGCTAGCAAGAGTATTCAGAAGTTCTGTGTATTTTATGGCGAAGCCGGAGCTGGCAAGTCGACTATTCTCGGAATCATCGAGGAACTGTTCGAAGGATATTGTGTCAACTTCGATGCAAAGTCTCTTGGATCATCTAGGAACATGTTCGCCACGGAAGCATTTAAGTCTAATCCGTTGGTAGGCGTTCAGCACGATGGCGATCTTAGTAAGATCGAAGACAACACAATGCTGAATTCGATCGTTTCTCATGAGAACATGTTGATGAACGAGAAGTATAAATCAAGTTATTCTTCTAAAGTCAACGCGTTCTTATTTATGGGAACGAACAAACCAGTAAAGATTACCGATGCTAAGTCTGGCATTATTCGAAGGCTCATTGATATTTCTCCTAGCGGCAATAAAGTTCCGATCAATCGATATTTCGAATTGATGAGTCAGATTCGATTTGAGCTTGGTGCTATCGCATATCATTGTCGAGATGTGTTCGAGAATCTCGGTAAGCATTATTATGATGCGTACCGTCCGGTTAGTATGATGTTCAAGACTGATGTGTTCTTTAACTTTGTTGAGGATTCATATTTGGTCTTTAGTCAGCAACCGTGTGTCACCTTGAAGCAGGCTTATGACATTTACAAAGAGTATTGTCAAGAAGCCAATGTCGAATACAAGATGCCTAAGTATAAATTCAGGGAAGAACTCAAGAATTATTTTGAGAACTACTCTGAAAGGGGTCGAGTTGACGACAAGCAAGTCTGGAACATATATTCTGGATTCTTGAAAGATAAGTTTGAACTTATCAAGAAGCTTGACGATGGTGCCGGAGAAGAAGAGATTGAGACATCTGGGCCCACTAGAATGGCCCTAGAAGCCTCTGAGAGCCTATTTGATGGCATGTTTAAGGATTGTCCGGCTCAATATGCCTCTTCTAACGAAACGCCCCTTAAAAAGTGGTCTGAGGTCTCTACAACCCTTAGTGATATTGACACCCACCAGTTACATTATGTTAAGGTTCCGGAGAATCATATTGTTATCGATTTCGATTTGAAGAATTCCGATGGAGATAAAGACCAAGATCTAAATTTGGAAGCTGCTGCGAAGTGGCCTCCGACTTATGCAGAGTTTAGCAAAGGGGGTGCTGGAGTACATCTGCATTATATTTATGACGGAGATCCTAAGAAACTCAGTCGAGTATATTCTGAGGGGATTGAGATCAAAGTCTTCACTGGGAACAGTTCATTGCGTAGACGTTTGAGTAAATGTAATGATCTTCCCGTTGCCCATATTTCTAGTGGGCTTCCCTTGAAAGGAGAGAAAGTGATTAACTTCAAAGCTGTGAAAAGCGAGCGATCACTTCGAGAGCAAGTAACAAGGAATCTTAATAAGGAAATTCATCCAGGAACAAAACCGAGTGTTGACTTTATTTATAAGATTCTTGAAGATGCATACAAGAGTGACCTTAAGTATGATCTTACTGACATGCGTCCGAAGGTTCTCGCATTCGCCAACAATAGCTCACACCAAGCTGATTATTGTGTTCGACTAGTAGCCAAGATGCATTTTAAGTCTGAGAATTATGAGAGCGATCCGTCTATTGATTATGACGATCAGCGAATCGTATTCTTCGATGTTGAGGTATTTCCTAATCTGTTCCTGATTAACTGGAAGTATGCTGGAGAAGATACGACATGCGTTCGTATGATTAACCCTACGCCTTCCGAAGTCGAACAACTTATTAAGATGAAGTTGGTTGGCTTCAATTGTCGTAGGTATGATAATCATATTCTGTATGCTCGATATCTCGGTTATAGCAATCTCGAACTTTATAATCTGAGCCAGAAGATTGTTAACGGCAGTCGTAATGCCTTCTTTGGTGAGGCTTATAATATTTCGTACACTGACGTTTATGATTTCGCTTCGGCTGCTAACAAGATGAGTCTTAAGAAATGGGAAATTAAACTCGGAATTCACCACCAAGAGTTGGGTCTTCCTTGGGATCAGCCGGTTCCTGAAAGTAAATGGGTTCAGGTCGCAGAGTACTGTGACAATGATGTTATTTCCACAGAGGCCGTCTTTAATCATCTGAGTGGCGACTGGGCAGCGCGACAAATTCTGTCTAAGATCTCTGGACTTAGTGTGAACGATACGACCAATCAGCATTCCACTAGGATTATCTTCGGGAACGATCGTCATCCTCAGGGCAAATTTGTATATACCGATTTGTCTGAGATGTTCCCGGGATACACTTTCGATCATGGTAAGAGTTATTATCGTGACGAACTAGTCGGTGAAGGCGGATACGTTTATGCCGAGCCTGGAATGTATACGGATGTTGCATTGCTTGATATTGCTTCCATGCATCCGAGTTCGATTGAAGCATTGAATCTGTTTGGCCCATATACTCAGAGGTTCAGTGATATTAAGCAAGCGCGTATTGATGTGAAGCACAAGGACTACGAGTTGGCCAAGACTGTTCTGGATGGAAAGCTCGCCCCATTTGTTGAAGAGCTGGAGTCTGGTACTGCGTCATATACCAACAAGGATCTTGCTGCAGCATTGAAGACGGTTATTAATTCGGTTTATGGATTGACTTCTGCCAAATTTGAGAATCCGTTTAAGGATCCTAGGAATGTTGACAACATTGTTGCTAAACGTGGCGCACTGTTTATGATTAATCTTAAGCACGAGTGCCTTGATCGTGGTTGGCCGGTTGTTCATATTAAGACCGATAGTATCAAGCTTGCTAATGCTACTCCTGAGATGATTCAGTTTGTTGTTGATTATGGCAAGAAGTATGGCTACAATTTCGAGCATGAATCTACCTATGATCGTATGTGTATCGTAAACAACTCTGTTTATATCGCACATTCGAAGTGGGGCGACCATGCTGGAGAGTGGACCGCTACAGGAGCACAGTTTGCTCAGCCCTATGTATTTAAGACCTTGTTCTCTAAGGAATCGATTAATTTCAATGATACCTGCGAGACGAAGTCTGTTACTTCTGCGTTGTATTTGGACATGAACGAGAGTCTTCGAGATGTAACAAAAGAAGAAGGCGAGCTGGCCAATCGAGTATTCAACGCGAAGCTCGATTTGGGCGATCCAAAGCAAAAGAAGAGGCTTAAACGTCTTAATCCTGAACTTGCAGATATTTCGGATGATGAATTGAAGAAGATTATTTCTGAGGGACACTCTTATATCTTCGTTGGTCGTGTCGGATCATTCTGTCCGATTAAGAAAGATTGCGGCGGAGGTCTTCTCGTTAGGGAGAAAGACGGAAAGTATTACGCCGTAACTGGGTCTACTGGATATCGTTGGTTGGAGTCTGAGACCGTAGAGCTTATGAATAAGCAAGATGATATTGATCTTGGCTATTATAATGCGTTGGTCGATGATGCAATTAATGATATTTCCAAGTATGGAGATTTCGAATGGTTTGTTTCTCTGGAAGATCCGAAGGAGATCATTCCGCCTTGGTGTACCAAACCTGAGCTTCGAGATCCCGATTTGAGTCAATGCGCTAATTGCTCAGAGAATTCTACTTGCGGTTTGCTTAATTAGGAAAGGATATTTTTATGGATGATAATAACACATCGTTTACATCTTTGATCTTCGCAGTAGTGATCATGCTTGCTGTGTGTTGGCTGATTTGTACTTTTGGTACATATTTGGTTTGTATTTGTTTGGGCATCGATTGGGTTATGTCGTATGGCACAGCCTTGTTCGTTTCTTTGCTAACTATTAAAAGCGTATTGATTTTGATGAAATAATTTTGAAAGGATTTTATTATGAACAACCAGAATCGAGTTACCAATAACATCTCTATTGAGAACGCACACATTATGTGGCGCAACTTTGCTGGAAAGCCTTCTCAGTATAACTCTCTTGGTAAGCGCAATTTTTGTGTTCAGCTTGACGAGGATCTTGCTCATGAGCTTGAGCGTGACGGTTGGGCGGTTAAGTGGCGTGAGCCTCGCGATCCTCAGGATACCCCATTTGCATATTTGCAGGTGTCTGTGAGCTTTGATGTTATTCCTCCTAATATCTATACAGTCACTTCTCGTAATAAGACTCGACTTACTTCTGAGACTGTTGATATTCTGGATTGGGCCGATATTGCTAATGTCGATCTTATTATTCGTCCTTATAATTGGGAGGTTAACGGCAAGCATGGCGTAAAGGCATATGTTAAGGCTATGTATGTTACTCTCGATGAGGACGAGTTTGCCGATAAGTACGCGGATATTTCTGATAGTAATGAGGATTAATCTATATCCTCATCAAAGAAAAGCTATAAATGAACTGAGGCCTGGCTCCATCCTTTGTGGTGGGGTCGGGTCCGGTAAGTCCAGAACCGCCATAGCCTATTATTTTTGCCAAGAATGCGGTGGTAACATATCTTCTGATGGCGAGTTATCGTCGATGACAAAACCAAAAGATTTATATATTATCACCACAGCTCGTAAACGAGATACTTTGGAGTGGGAGGATGAATGCTTACCTTTTTTGATAGGCAAGAAGGATTCTCCATATTCTATGAATTTCGTTGTAGATAGTTGGAATAATGTAAAAAAGTATCAAGATGTAAAAGATGCTTTCTTTATATTCGACGAACAGAGAGTGGTTGGCAGTGGTACTTGGGTAAAAGCTTTTCTTAAAATTGCTAAGAATAATCATTGGATCTTACTTTCTGCTACTCCTGGAGACACTTGGTCTGATTATATTCCTGTGTTTGTGGCAAATGGCTTTTATAAGAATCGAACAGATTTTCTTCGTCAGCATGCGGTATTTAATCGTTTTACGAAATATCCTAAGATTGATAGATACGTTGATTGCCGAAGGCTCGAAAAGCATAGGGACTCCATAACTGTTGAGATGCCTTTTAAGAAGCATACAGTTAGACATATGATTGACGTGTTTGTTCCTTATGATGAAAATTTATATTCTGTCATAAGCAAAGATCGATGGAATCCGTTTGAAGATCGACCGATAAAAGACATTAGTGAAGTTTGCTATTCCATGCGTAAAGCAGTGAATTCTGATTCGGCTAGAATTGAGCAAGTCATATCTTTGTTGGCGAAGAATCCAAAAGCTATTATTTTTTACAACTTTGATTATGAGTTAGACATGCTTAGAACTATGTGCTTTGAGAATCATATTTCTTGGGGTGAATGGAATGGGCATAATCACCAATCAATTCCAGAAGGAGACCGTTGGGTATATTTGGTTCAATATACAGCAGGCGCAGAAGGATGGAATTGTATAAAGACCAATGTTGTTATTTTCTATTCGCTGAATTATTCTTATAAAATCATGGAGCAGGCTTCCGGTAGAATCGATCGAATGAATACTCCATATTTTGATTTGTATTACTATCGTCTTCGATCAAGATCTAGCATTGACTCGGCTATATTTAAGACGTTGATGAATAAGAAAACATTCAATGAAAAGAAATTTCTTGGCGTATGAGGCTCGCGTAAAAATAACATGCTATAATAGAAGGAGTAGAATACGCCTAGGGGCTAAATCTGCTCCTTCTATTTTTCTGAAAGGTTTTTTATGCCAAAAGAAAATTCCTTTCAAGCACAACTCATAAAAGATTTGAAGATATTGTTCCCTGGATGCATGGTTTTAAAGAATGATGCGAATTATATTCAAGGGATTCCAGATCTTCTTATTTTGTTTAATGATCGATGGGCCATGCTTGAATGTAAACGAACTGAAAAAGCATCGCATAGACCTAATCAGGAATATTATGTTGACCTTCTAGGCAAGATGTCTTATGCGGCATTCATATACCCTGAGAATAGAGAGGATATTTTGAATGAACTTCAACAAGCATTACGATCTTGAAGGCAAACACGCTTTTCTTAGTGCAAGTCAGCATGCTTGGGTTAACTATGATGAAGGAAAGTTGATTCGAGTATATTCTAATTTGCTTGCTGCTGCCCGCGGAACCAAACTTCATGAGTTTGCTTGTGAAGCTATTAAGTTAGGAGTTCGACTTCCTGATAATAAGCAAACTATTAACATGTATGTTAATGATGCTATCGGTTATAAGATGACTCCTGAGTTGGTTCTTAAGTATTCTAATAATGCTTTTGGAACAGCTGATGCTCTTTCTTTCAAGAAGGATCTTTTAAGAATTCATGATTTGAAAACTGGTCGATCCAAAGTCTCTATGGTTCAGTTGGAGATCTATGCGGCTCTATTCTGTCTAGAGTATGACGTAAAGCCAAATGATATTCAGATGGAGCTTCGAATCTATCAATCAAATGAAGTTCTGGTACATAATCCAGATCCAGATGATATTTTCCACATCGAAGATAAGATTATTTTGTTCGATCAGCGCATTGAAGAACTCAAGCAAGAGGAGGAATAATGAACAATGACGAATTAATGCATTATGGTACTCCTCGACATTCTGGTCGATATCCTTGGGGTAGTGGTGAGAATCCATACCAGTCATCTACTGGTCTTTATGGAATGGCCAAACAGCTAAAAAGTGAAGGTATGTCTGACAAAGAGATAGCCGAATCTTTTGGTATGAGCACGCGAGAGTATAAATCCGCATATTCTAATGCTAAGAATGAAGTTCGTGCAGCAAATCGTGCTGAAGCTCTTAGGCTAAAGGATAAAGGATATTCTAATACTGCCATTGGGCAACGAATGGGTGTTAACGAATCTACTGTTCGAAGCTGGATGGATGAGGATATTGCAGAGCGATCAAGTATTTCAAAAAACACAGCAAAAGCTTTAAAGAGTGCTGTGGACGATAAGAAATACATTGATATCGGTGGCGGCGTAGAGAATCAAATGGGTATTTCTCGTACTGCTCTCGATAATGCTGTTAAGATGCTGAAGGATGAAGGCTATACTGTTCATTATATTCAGACTGAGCAACTCGGAACTGGTCACAAAACCTCTATTAAGGTTTTAGCTCCTCCCGATACTACATATTCCGAAGTTTGGAATCACAAAGCGGATATTGAATTCCCTGGATTTCATTCTGAAGATAAAGGTCGAACCATCGATAAGATTGGAAAGCCTGTTAGTATTTCCTCAAAGCGCATAAAGATTAATTATGCCGAAGAAGGAGGAAAAGACAAAGACGGTGTTATTGAACTTCGTCGTGGTGTTGATGATATTTCTTTGGGTAAAGCTAAGTATGCTCAGGTTCGAATCGCTGTAGATGGCACCCATTATTTAAAGGGTATGGCGATGTATCGAGATGATATGCCCGATGGTGTTGACATTATATTTAATACTAATAAGGCAAAAGGTACTCCCATGCTCGGCGAAAAGGATAATTCGGTCCTTAAACCAATGAAGAAAGATCAGGATAATCCTTTCGGAGCAACCATCAAAGGCGAACGAGAGCTTATTCTTGCTCAGCGATATTACACTGATAAGAATGGAAAGCGTCAACAGTCAGCACTTAATATTGTGAACGAGGAAGGCGATTGGAACACATGGCGAAAGAGTTTATCTTCGCAGATGTTATCCAAGCAAAGTCCTATGCTGGCTAAGAAGCAGTTAAAACTTGCTTATGATCTTAAGCAGGATGAGTTTGATAGTATTATGAAACTCGAGAATCCTGTTATTCGTCAGCAACTTCTTGATAAATTTGCTGATGGATGCGATTCTGCAGCAGTACATCTTAAAGCGGCTGGTCTTCCTCGTCAAGCATCAAAGGTTATTCTTCCATTTCCTTCGATGAAAGAAAACGAAGTTTATGCTCCATCATTTCGTGATGGTGAAGAAGTTGTATTAATTCGATATCCTCATGGCGGAACCTTTGAGATCCCACGCCTTAAGGTAAACAACAAAGTTCCAGACGCAAAGGAGACACTTCATAATGCTCAAGATGCTATTGGTATTAATGCCAAAGTAGCTGAGCGATTATCTGGAGCAGATTTTGATGGTGACACGGTTCTTGTTATTCCTACAAGTACTGCTAAAATCAAAACTTCTAAGCCCTTGGATGGATTAAAAGACTTCGACCCTCAACGAGACTATAAAGCATATCCTGGTATGCCTGAAGTAAAGGGTTCTGGATTTAATAAGCAGCAACAGATGGGTAATGTCTCGAACCTTATTACTGATATGACCATCAAAGGTGCTACACCAGATGAGTTAGCTCGTGCTGTTCGTCATTCCATGGTTATTATTGATGCTGAGAAACATAATCTTAATTATAAACAATCGGCTATCGATAATAATATTGCTGCATTGAAAGAGAAATATCAAGGCGGAAAGAATCGTGGAGCTTCTACGATTATTTCTAGAGCTAGCGCTACAGCATATGTTCCTGTTCGTAAGGAATTGACGAACACGAAATATATGACTGATGATGAGAAGAAGCGATATTCTAAAGGCGAAAAGATATATCGCGAAACTGGCGAAACTTATATTTCTAAGAAGACTGGAAAAGAAATAAAACGTATTTCTAAATCCACCAAAATGGCTGAGACTTCCGATGCAAATACATTGTCTTCTGGATATATGATCGAGACTGTATATTCTGAACACGCCAATAAACTAAAGGCCCTAGCTAATAAAGCCCGAGCCGAATCCAGGTCTACTGATTATATTCCATATTCAAAAGAAGCGCATGTAAAATATAAAGATCAAGTAGATTCTTTAAATTCTAAGCTAAATATAGCATTGAAAAATAGGCCCCTTGAACGTAAGGCCCAGCTTATAGCTAATGCTAAAGTTAAGAATGTATATGCTGCTAATCCTGATATGGATTCAGATGATCTAAAGAAGCTTAAAGGTAGGTGCTTAACAGAAGCTCGCTTACAGACAGGTGCTTCTAAGCAACAGATTAAGATAGAGCCTAAAGAATGGGAAGCTATTCAGGCTGGTGCTATCTCTACCAATAAGCTTAAGTCTATTGTACAGAACTCAGATCTTGATGTACTAAAGCAATTAGCTATGCCTCGTGAGATGCGTGGTGTTACACCAGCACAAGAGTCAAGGATCAAGGTTCTTGAGAGTCGTGGATACACTCTTGCAGAGATAGCTGATGCTGTTGGTGTGTCTACTAGTACTATTACCAATGTACTGCAAGGATAGAAAGGAGAATGACATGGTGATGCTTACTACTGTTGACAATCCTTTTGATCCTATCACACAGTTCGATGATTGGTATGAGTATGATGAGTCGAAAGGCTATTGTACTTCTGGCTATGTAGCTCGAATAGCTAAGACTAGTGATGATCTATCAAAGAATGATCAAGACCTAGCCATCCAGGCGGCTATCGATGAGATTATTAGTATGAATCCTGATGGTTTTTATAAAAAAGTGACGGATTCTACCCAAAAATAAGACATTTTATATTGTCTTACCGGGGAGGGAGGGGTCTCTCGCGAAACTACCCCCTCCCCACAT
>ERZ773116.294-NODE-294-length-57084-cov-10.131196_pt1 | contig 57084 bp, 51 predicted proteins | sample MGYA00580563_ERZ773116 | MGnify/ENA primary metagenome ERZ773116 (study PRJEB29015, sample SAMEA2737864) | human gut metagenome | biome: human gut; feature: human-associated habitat; material: faeces | place: China | collected 2012 ... | reverse complement strand
TTTTCAAAAATATATACAACCCCCACCTGCACTTAGCCAGGCTTTGAGCTTTTGGCTCTAGTTGAGAGGAGAAGTTAGTAGGGGGGAAGAGTGAATTAGAGAAAGGCTTGGTGCTGGTTTATGAAGATTCAGTATGTTGGACTTGATTCGATTAATGGCCCTTTGGTGTTTATTAGGACTCCTAAGGATGTGTCGTTTGAGGAGAAGGTTACTTTAATTTTAAAGAATGGTGAGCGTAGGCTTGGTAATATTATTAGGTTGGATGATGATATTACTACTATTCAGGTGTATGAGGGTACTAATGGTATTGATACTAAGGAGGTTAGCTCTGTTTTTATGGGAGAGCCTTTGAAGCTTAAGTTGTCTCCTAGTATGTTGGGGAGAATTTTTGATGGTACTGGTAATCCTATTGATGATTTAGGTGAAATTGAAGCTTGTGTTGAGCGTGATATTAATTCTAGCTCTATTAATCCAGTTTCTAGAAAGTATCCTAGAAATTTTATTCAAACTGGTATTTCTACTATTGATGGTTTGATGACTTTGATTAGGGGTCAGAAGTTACCTATTTTTTCTGGTAGTGGTATTAATCATAATGAACTTGCTGAAAGAATTATTAGACAATCTGATATAACAGATGGTGGTGATTTTGCCATTGTTTTTGGATTAATGGGAGCAGAGTATGAGACTGCGGAGTTTTTTAAGAAAAGTTTTAAGGAGAATGGTGTTCTTTCTAAAGTTGTTATGTTTGAAAATTTGTCGAATGATTCTTCTATTGAGCGTATTTTGACTCCTAAGTTGGCTTTGACTTGTGCTGAATATTTGGCTTTTGATTTAGATATGCAAGTTTTGGTCGTTTTGACAGATATGACTGCTTATGCAGAGGCTTTAAGAGAAATTTCTACTTTAAAGGGTGAAATACCAAGTAGAAAAGGTTATCCAGGATATTTGTATAGTGATTTCGCTTCAATATATGAAAGAGCTGGTCAAATAAAGGGAAAAGATGGGTCTATTACACAAATACCTATTTTGACTATGCCTAATGATGATATATCACATCCAATACCAGATACAACTGGATATATAACAGAAGGACAAATTGTTTTAAGTAGAGATTTGTATCAACAAGGTATTACACCACCGATTAATATATTAGATTCGCTTTCAAGATTAATGAAAGATGGAATTGGCAAAGGTGTAACTCGTGATAACCATAGTAAAATATCAGATCAAATTTTTGCTTCATATTCTAAAGTTCAAGAGGTAAGAGCTTTGGCAAAAGTATTAGGTGAAGCAGATTTAACACCAAAAGATAAAAAATATCTAGAATTTGGAGAACAATTTGAGAAAAGATTTATAAATCAAGGTAAATATGAATTTAGAGATATAAATCAAACATTAGATTTAGCTTTGGAGCTATTAAAGATATTACCACCAGAAGAGCTAGATAAATTATAATTAAATAAATGAAAGTTTTGTGAAAAAATTGAATAATCCTTTAAAATATGCTATTATATAAAATATGTATAAAAAGGAGAACGAAATGAAGAAAGTATCAATAATAATACCAGCATATAATGAAGAAGAATCATTACCTTTATTATATGATAGGTTAAGTAAAGTAATATTAAATTTAAAAAATTATGAATTTGAATTATTGTTTATAAATGATGGAAGTAAAGATAATACATTAAAAATAATAAAAGAGCTAAGAGAAAAAGATTCAAAAATAAGCTATGTTGACTTTTCAAGAAATTTTGGAAAAGAAGTTGCAATGATAGCTGGTTTAGATTATGCAAAAGGAGATTGTGTAATTTTTATAGATGCAGATTTACAAGATCCACCAGAGCTAATTCCAGAATTAATAAAATACTGGGAAGAGGGATATGATGATGTATATGCAAGAAGAAAATCAAGAAAAGGTGAAACATTCTTAAAAAAATTTACATCAAAAATGTATTATAAAGTATTACAAAGTTTAACAAGAGTAGAAATACAAAAGGATACTGGTGATTTTAGATTATTAGATAGAAGATGTGTAAATGCGTTAAAACAATTAAGAGAAACCCAAAGATGTTCAAAAAGTATGTTTAGTTGGATAGGATATAATAAAAAAGAAGTTTTATTTGATCGTGATCCAAGGGTTGCAGGAACAACAAAATGGAATTATAAAAAATTAATTGATTTAGCAATAGATGGAATAACATCATTTACAACATCTCCATTAAGAATATCTACATATTTATCAATACCAACATTTTTAGCATTAGTAGTTTATTTTGTATATGTAATTGTGAAATGTGTAACACAACATGTTGCAATACAAGCTTTTCAAGCGATAATATTATTAGTATTATTCTTTGCTGGAATTCAAATAATGTTGTTTGGAATAATGGGAGAATATCTAGGACGAATATTTAATGAAACGAAAAATAGACCATTGTATTTTATAAAAGAATATAATGGAATTCGTGAGGAAAATGATAAAAAATAGAATAATGAAAGGATATTTATAATGAAAAAAATTTCAGTTATAATTCCAATGTATTATGAGGAAGAAGTGGCAGAAGAATGTTATAAAAGAATGACATTTGTGTTGCAAAATATTGAAAATTATGATTATGAAATAATTTGTATAAATGATGGTAGTAAAGATAAAACATTAACAATATTAGAAAATTTGGCTATAAAAGATAAAAGATTAAAAGTATTGTCATTTTCAAGAAATTTTGGACATCAATGTGCAGTAACAGCTGGTTTAAAATTTGTGACTGGAGATGTAATTGTTATAATAGATGCAGATTTACAAGATCCGCCAGAGCTGATTCCAGAAATGCTTAAATTATGGGAAGCAGGAAATGATGTAATTTATGGAAAGCGTAAAACAAGAGATGGGGAGTCTGTATTTAAACTATTTACAGCAAAAATGTTTTATAAAACATTAAATGCATTATCTGATGTTGAAATTCCAAAAGATACTGGTGACTTTAGATTGGTGGATAGAAAAGTTGTTGATACAATTAATTCATTACCAGAACATAACAAATTTTTACGAGGTTTATTTAGTTGGGTTGGATATAAACAAATTCCTTTTCAATATGAAAGAAAAGAACGATTTGCAGGTAAGACAAAATACCCATTAAAGAAAATGTTAAAATTGGCATCAGATGGAATAATAAGTTTTTCAACAAAACCATTAAAAATTGTAGGAGGACTTGGAATAATAAGTATTGTTATATCATTTATATTATTAATATATGCATTAATTTCATATATATTTAAATTAAATAACTTATCAGCAGGATGGACATCTTTAATGTTGGGGATAACATTTTTTGCAGGTGTTCAACTACTATCATTATGGATAATGTCTGAATATATAGCAAGAATTTATGATGAAAGTAAAAATCGACCACAGTATATAATTGAAAAAAAGATAAATATAGAAAAATAAAAAAAGAAAAATCTTCATAAACGAAGATTTTTCTTTTTTGTATTTTAAGCAGCTGGTTCTGTTACAACAGGATTTGTAGTATCAGGTGTTGTAGCATCTTGAGTTGCTGTAGGTTGAGTATCTGGTATAGCTGATAAAATTTCTTCTTTTGTTACTTTAATTCCATATAATGCTAATTTTTCTGGCAATGTATCTGAAGCTTTTGTAATTATATCTGTTTCTAATTTTTGGTAATCTTCTTTTGATAAGTTAAATACATCAACAGAATTATCAGCAGTTAATTCTGGAATATTAGATTTTCCATATGTTATAGAACCTGTAGCAGAAAGTTTTGCTGAATAATAGCTATATTTTCCACTTAAATCAAATTTTATATTTTGTGTATCTGAATCTAAACCTGTAATATTGTATGTATAATCAAGTGATATTGATGAAGATAATGGAGAAGATACAGATATATGTGATTTGTATTCTGATTTTGAATCTATATTTTCATAATCTATTTTTAACATTTCTTGTTTTGATCCAGAGGCTTTAGCAGAAACTGTGATTGTACCTTTTCTTGAATCGTCTGTTTTTTCATATTCGTCTTCAATAACAATGTCTGAAATTGAATTCATAATTGATTCTAAACCTGATTTTGAAGAGCTATATGATGATTTTGATGAGCTATTTAATGATGAAGTTACATTGTTTGAAGATGATGATTTGTTTGATGAGAATATATCTATTGTGTTGTTTTCGTCTTCGTCTTCTTCTGTGTCACTTGAGTTTAAGAATTTGTTTAATTCATCTATACTAATAGTATATTTAGTTTTTCCTTTTGCTAAATCTTCTGCAAAAATTACAGATTCATCGTTATCTTTTTTATCTTTTACAGAAGATATTTCAAATTTTACGGGTTCGCTCTTTTTGTCAGAGTAAATTGTAAATTTTAAGCATTCTTTTGTTTTTGTAAAGTCATCTTTGTTTTTCTCCAAATTTGACATTAATTTATCTAAAAATTCATCAACATCATCAGTTGATAAATCATCAGTTTCTTCAGAAGTTAAATTTGAATCTTTAATAGAAGTTTTATATGTTGTATATGTTGAATAAAATGCAACATCATATTTTTTTAGTACATTATATTTGTCAATAATTAATTTTTTTGTTGTTTCATCTTTTTTTACTAATTCAATAAATTTAGTAATAAGATTATATGTGTCTTCTCCTGATAATGTAAGAGAATATGCTGTTGTTTTTACATCATCTCCATTAACAGTAATTTTTTGATTTTTCTTTGTTGAAAAATTATCTTTGTCAACAAGATCAGTTAATAAATTTCCATAAGTTTTATTTAATGAATTATAGTCATCTTCTGAAAGATAAAATAAATCATATAATAAATCTGTGTAATTATTATCATTTAAAGAAGTTAGTTTGTTTATTGAATCTTTTGAGTTATCATCAATAGTAATGTTATTGTTTTTACAATATTCTTCATATTTTGACATATCAAGATTTAAAGTTTTATCATATAAATCTGAACATCCTATACTAACTGTTTTATCTTTTTGTAAAAGATTTAATGTTAAAAATTCTTTTTTGTCTTTGTATAATCCTATGTTGTTAGATCTTGCTTTTGTAGATGCATCATAACTGCCCGAATATTTAACAGTTGATGAGTTTATCATTTTTTGTGTTGAAGAATCAACAATGCTACTTGGTAAAGAAACATTCATACTAATATCAGCATTTCCAACATAAGATTTGTCTTCTAATTTGAATTTCTTTAAAAATGCTTCATAATCAGAATATTTGTTATCCTTATCAGTACCTAATAATTTTTTTGCTTGGTTTGCAAAATTTGTGCTTGCTGGCTTTATAAAATTAAATGTGTCTGTGAAAAAATATAAACATGTACAAGCACCAAGTGTTACAACCAAGACTGATACAATTATAATAATTGCTTTTTTCATAAAAAAATCCTCCTTTATTTAATTTATGTACTAATTATTACATAAAAAGCATTTATTTACAACAAAAAAAGTAAATAAAAAAATAAATGTTGAATATATGTCGTATTTTTTTATTGTAATTTGAAAATCAATATGATAAAATTTTGCCTAGACGGTTAATATTGAAAGGAGAAAGGATTGTAAATGAAACAAGAAAAAGAATTAATAAAAAATACTTTTATAATAGCAATTGGAAAATTTAGTACTCAAATAGTATCTTTTTTATTAGTGTCATTATATACTGCTAAATTAACAACAGAGCAGTATGGTAATTATGATTTAATAATAACAATAATAACATTTATAACACCATTTATAACACTAACCTTAGAAGAATCTATGTTTAGATTTTTGATAGATGCTAAAAGTAAAAAAGAAGAAAAAAGTATTATAACGCAAACTGTAATAACAATACTTACAACACTTGGAATAGCATGTGTAATTATATTTGCAGTAATAAAAATATTTTCAATTAATACAACAAAACTGTTTATACCATATGTTATAGCAGTTGTACTTATGGCATTAATGAATGCTTTAGTAAGGGGTCTAGGAAGAATAAAATTATATTCTTTATCTAATTTTATTTTAAGTGTAATAACAATAGTTCTAAATATAGTATTTATATTAGGAACAAATTTAAAAGTAGATGGTTTACTATTATCAGTAATTATTGCTAATATGATAATGGTTGTATTTTTATCAGCAAATGTTCATTTATTAAAATTTATTGATGTAAAATTAATAAATAAAAAATTAATGAAGGAAATGCTTGTATACTCAATACCATTAATTCCACACAGCTTATCGTGGACAATAATAAATTTGTCAGATAGAGTAATAATAACATCAGCTTTAGGTCCAGCAAGTAATGGTATATATGCTGTATCAAATAAATTCCCAACAATAATAAATACAGTATATAATTATTTTGCAATAGCGTGGAAAGAGTCAGCAGCAAAGGCACTTCATGAAGATGATAGTAATAAATATTATAATAAAATATACACATCATTAAAAAATATAGTATATTCAGCAACAGTAGGAGTTGTTGCAGTAGTTCCATTTATATTTGGAATTTTAATTAATGGGGGATATAAAGAAGCATATTTATATATTCCAATACTAGTATTTTCTGTATATTTTTCTAATATGGCAAGTTTTTATGGTGGAATATTTAGTGCATACAAAAGAACAAAAATAATCGGAACTACAACACTTGTATCAGCTATAATTAATCTTGCCATAGATATAGCACTAATCAAATTTATAGGAATATATGCAGCAGCGTTATCAACATTATTATCATCAATCTTTTTATATTGGTATAGAAAAAATAAAATGAAAGAGTTTGTAAAATTAAAACACTCAAAAGATTTAACAATGACAGTGTTAATTACATTAGTAGTATTTGTATCATATTATTCAAATAATGTAATATTCCAAGCAATTGCATTATTATTGACTGTTATATATGCAATATTAATGAATAAAGGGATAGTAAAAATGATTAGTGGAAAATTTATTAAAAGATAAAATAAAAAATAGACAAAAGAGATAATATTTTCTTTTGCCTATTTTTTATTCTGATAAATCTTCACTTATTGAATCAGGTTCATTAATTGATTCTACTAACATTGCTACAACCCAAATAATTGGTAACATTTTTAAAATAGCTAAAAATGCATCTTTAGTTAATCCACCAAATGTAGTTCCTATATTTAGCATAAGCATTACAATAACTGTTATTAAGCAAATAATACCACCATAAAGTAAACCTTCTTTTCCATTTTGAGGTAATCTTGTCTCTTTCATATAAAAACTCCTTTTCATTATTTTGCTAATCTATATAGATACATATGAAATATGTAAGCTATTTTTAGCTAAATTTTATTATATCATATTTTTTTTTGAGCATGTAAGTGTTTTTTTATAACAAAATGAAAAAAATGAAAGATACTTGACATAACTCGATAAAAATTGTATTATATTATAGTGGTTTACGAAAAGTAAAATCATGAATCCATTTACTGTTACTTCGGAGGTAGAGCGATATGGACAAGTTTTTGGTTTGGATGAAAAGCATTTTTGCAACATTAAACCAATTTATCAACGGTAAGCTTTTGATTTTGGAAAAGAATGACAGAATTAATAGCTTGTTTGAAACTAGGGCAGTGGATGCTGAAACTGTTAATTCTATTGTTATACTGATTAGCGATATTTTGGTGGTATTGATTTTTCTTTGGATCATCAAGAAGATTGTAAACTTCTTGTATAATAAGTTGAGGAGAAAAAGAAACATCAAAAGAAATCAGCAGAGGCAGACTCAGAAAAACGGAAGTCATAGGAAGAAAGTTTATCGTAGAAGAAGCGGAGGTATTTCAAATTTACTTAGTAGGTTTAAATTTGTTAGAAGAAAGAAAGTAAGAAAAACAAAATCTTCTAGCAGTGGGTACATTGATGGTAATGGAAAATTAGGCTATGATGAGTATGAAGATGATTATAGTTATGATGAACCAGAAGACATGTATGTGCAACGTCGGGTTCGTAGGCAAACTCGCATAAAAAACTCTGATGGGGAAAATACGATATATATTCCAAGAGGAGATTATGTGAAAAATACAGGAAATGCAGTGCAACCCAATCAGCCATATGATTATAATCAACAGGCTATGTATGGAAATGGCAATTTGAGTGGACAACCAATATATGGTAATAGATATAGTACTACAAATGAAGAATCAGCTATATATAGAGGATCCGCAATGGAAAAGCCAAAAGCACAGGAAGATGAATATGTAGATGACACATTGGAATTCAGCCAACATGAGCAGGATAACGATGATGGAAAAACTCGCGTATTCAAGAGAAAAAAATAAGAATGTCAAAAAGCAGTAAATGGATTAGCAGCGATTGTTTTATTCAATCGCTGTTTTTTTTATTTCATAGAAAATGTTTTATACAAATATTTTCCAAATTAAATTAGTAAACACACATAAAGCTATTCCACAAACAGTTGGAATTACGAAACCAAGTATGCACCATTTTAAGCTTCCGGCTCTCCTTTTTTATACTAATTAAAGTAGTGCTACATGGAAAATGTAATAAGCAAAATATCATAACATTTATTGCTGTAATAAAAGTCCATCCATGTTGAACTAAAATATTACCAATTGAAAAAGTATCTTCTAAATTAACAAGAGCACTATCACCAAGATATGACATTAAAATAATTGGTAATACAATTTCATTAGCTGGTAATCCTAATATAAATGCAGTTAAAATATATCCGTCTAATCCCATAAGTCTAGCAAAAGGGTCTAAAATATTTGCAACAAATGATAATAATGTTATATCACCAATATGTAAATTTGCTAATAACCAAATAATTAAACCTGCAGGAGCAGCTACAGCTAAAGCTCTACCTAGAACAAATATTGTTCTATCAAAAATTGAACGAACAATTACTTTTCCCATTTGTGGTTTTCTGTAAGGTGGTAGCTCTAATATAAAAGATGTAGGTTTACCTTTTAATAGTGTTTTTGATAAAAATTTTGAAACAATAATTGTCATAAAAATTCCAAGTAAAACAATAAAAAGTACAGTTGCAGTTGCTACTAAAGAGGAAAAAACACCACTAAATAATCCACCAACAAAAATTGTAGCAATTGTAATTAAAAAAGGAAATCTACCATTGCAAGGAACAAAGCAATTTGTTAACATTGCAATAATTTTTTCTCTTTTTGAGTCAATAATTCTACAACCAACAACACCTGCAGCATTACAACCAAATCCCATACACATTGTTAATGCTTGCTTTCCACAAGTGCAACATCGTTTAAAACATTTATCTAAATTAAAAGCAATTCTTGGTAAAAATCCTAAATCTTCTAATAAAGTGAAAATTGGAAAAAATATAGCCATTGGAGGAAGCATAACACTAATTACCCAAGTCGTAGTTTGATAAACACCATAAATTAGTGGATTAGTAATAAAACTTGGTACATTCAAATTATTAAACAAGATTATTAATTTATCCTGTAAAAAATTAAAAAAAGTAGAAAGCAATTGTGAAGGGTAATTAGCTCCAATAATTGTAATCCAAAAAATTATACCTAAAAAAAGTAACATTATTGGAATACCAAATGTTTTTGAAGTAAGAATTTTATCAATTTTTCTATCAGTATTTTTTGAATTACGAGTAAAAGTTGTTACTTTTTTTCCAACATGTTCACATTGTTTTACAATAGAAGATACAATTGTATTTTTTATATTTTCATTAGATGATTTCAAGGAATTTACATTTATAGCATTAGCTTTAAAAATTTTGTTATTTATGTTTTGTATTATGGTGTCATCATAATCTATAATTTTTAAAGAAATCCATCTAGAAAGATATGTATATTCTTCAGGTAAAATATTTTTTAAACTATTAGAAATTTCTAAAATATTTTTTTCTATATTATCAGGATAAGTAACTAAAACTGGTTGGAAATGTATTTTATTTGTACAAAATTTAAAAACTATACTTTTTAATTTATCTAAAGTATGTTTTTTGTTTGCAATTGTTCCAACAACAGGAACGCCGAGCTCTTTTGATAATAAATTTAAGTTAATATTAATACCTTTTTTTTCTGCTTCATCAAGTAAATTAACACAAACAATTACATTAGAAGTAATTTCCATAGTTTGATATACTAAGTTTAAACTTTTTTCTAAACAAGTAGCATCAATAACTACTATAGTTGCATCTGGTTTTTGAAAACAAATAAAATCTCTAGCAATTTCTTCTTCTTCAGAATTCGACATTAAGGAATATGTACCAGGAATATCAAAAATTAAAAAGTTTTTATTATTATATTCAAAATATCCAGAAGCATTTGAAACAGTTTTTCCAGGCCAGTTACCAGTGTGTTGATGCATTCCAGTTAAACTATTAAATATAGTAGATTTGCCAACATTAGGATTGCCAGCTAAACCAATAGTAAAATCTTGATTATGGATTAGATTATTAGTATTTATTAAGTTATTACCTGTTGACGAAGAAGTTAATCCCATAAAATCACCCCATTTTATAATATTAATGATAAGAAAAAATGTTACAATATAATTATTTTTTATTTTAAGAAAAATTAATAATTTTACTAGATAATAGCTTAAAATATACAGAGCCAAAAGATTCAATAAAGATAAAAACATACAAAAAAGAAGACAGATGTATAATAGAAGTAATAGATACAGGAATAGGCATAAGCAAACAAGATCAAGAACATATATTCGAAAGATTTTACAGAGCAGAAAAATCAAGAGCCCGCGAAAAAGGTGGAATGGGACTAGGCTTATCTATAGCATACAATATAGTAAAATTGCATAAAGGAACAATAAAAGTAGATAATAAAAATATAGAAAAGGGAACACGAATGATAGTGAAATTGCCAATAAAATAGAACAGTATATTTTACAAAAAAATTATATAAATTTCTCAAAGAAAGTAAAATATGTACTATAATAATGTATTCTTTGAAAGAGAGATTAAATTATGCTTAAATTTGAAATCATACGGTTTGTACCTGCATTGAAGAATAATTAGAATATACAATAAAAAGAGTCCTGATCTATGATAATTTTTTGATTTCGATTGCAATAAAAAAATAACAATGTTAGAATATAATCAGTAAAAAAATAGGAGGGATACGAATGAGAAAAATTGATACATTTGAGAAAGATTTAACAAAATGTGGAAATGAGGTTTTGGGTGTAGAAAAGCGGTTCTAAATTAGTTATAGAAAGATTAACTGGCTATGGAAGTAGAGAAGATGGACTATTAGATAAAGAAACACAAAAATCTACTTTGAGAAGAAAAATTAGCAAAGATTTGAAAGTTATAGATAAGCTTTTTATTAGCAAAGTTGAAGAACGTTATGAAAAATTAGCAAAAAAGGGGATTAAAACCACAAAAAAGGATATATATTATTATATGCTAATGAAAACAGCTATTATGAGTGAAAAAGTTGCTTGTTCACAAAAAACAAAAGAAGAAAAGTTAAAACAATTAGAAATTACAAATGGATATTTAGATATAATATTAAAAGATTTGGTTCCTGAAGAAGTAAATTCAATATTGACCGAATATGAAACAGAAAAAGGTGGAACCAAAAAAAGTAAAACAAAAAAAGGCGAAACAGGAAAAGGCGAAACAAAAAAAAGTGAAACAGAACCTAAAATGAATCCAGAGACTCTTATAAATAGGTTGCTTGCTTTTAATAACAACGATAGTGAAAATCAAAATTATGAAGAGTGTTTGCAAGCCTTATATTTAAAAGAAGTCAACCAGTTAGCTATAATGCTAGCTAAAAATGGAAACAAAGAGGATTTAGAAAAACAAAAAAGAAGAATAAATTTAATAAAGAAATGCGATAAAGGAAGTATATTAGATACAAGTCTTATGTATGAAGCTGTAGTCGGTATGGTTTATGAAAGTGCTGAAAATTTAATAATTGCTGAAAGTGACGAAGAACAACAGAAGAAATTTAGAGAATTATTGATGAATGAGGATATAACCTATTTGGCTAGAGAGATTTTCCCAAGAGAAATACTTCCTGATGAAACTCAAGATTCAGAGAGTGAACCAAAGAAAAGAATTCTTTCTAATAGAAGGAAAAATTGCCCAAGTCCATTAGATAGATTGTCTTATATAAAAAGATGTTTTGGAATTAAAGATATACTTATACCAGCAAGAAGTAATGATGATTTTGGAAATTCATTTGTTAATTTAGATGGTACATATATAATTGAGACATATAATCCGGGAATTGTTATAATTGAAAGTTTTTACAGGAGTACCCCAAAAGGACTAGAAGAAACAACCAAAAAGGCAACTTATGTATTAAGTAAAGAATATGCAGATGAAATAATTCTGAATGAATATCAAAGACAGAAAACAAGAGATAAAGCTAAAGAAAATAATGAGATTTTTGAAGCTGTAGTGCATACAAAAAATTATTATGATAATTTAATGGATTCTTATTGTAGAATATATACAGAATGTAAAATAGATTTAGCTTCTAAATCTTTAAGTAAATATTTATATAAAAGAAGTAAAGAGACAGGAAAGACAAAAGAGGAACTTATGGCCGAAAATACGCCAGAGGTATTTGAAGCTAAAAGAAAAGCAATAGCTATATTGGGACCAATTAGCGGAGATAGAGAGCTACATGAACAGGCAAAACAAGAGAAATCTAGCAATCCACATGGACAAGGAACACAAGTGGGATCTAGCAATCCACATGGACAGGGAACACAAGTGGGAGCTAGAAGTCCACATGGACAAGGAGCACAAGGGGAACCTAGAAATTCAGGATCAGCAAACGAGAGATAAATTTAAGAAAGGAGAGAATATATTGATATATCAATATATTCAATAAAATAAAGATATGGAAAGTAATAATTTTTTTAAAAAGATTTTAAATTCATTTAAGAGAATTTTTTCAAAGCAGAAAGCTTTAGAAGCACCAAAACAAGAATATGATACTAAAACAATAGATTTTAAAGCAGATACATATTATGATAATGAAAAAGACGAGAAAAGAAGAGTTGCAGAATTATATAACCAATTAAAAGAAAACAAGCTGGACTTAAAAAAATTAAGTTTAACTGATTTAAAAAGAGTAAATGAAATATTAGATAAACAAATTGAAATTGAAAAGATGTATATATATTCAAAAAAGTATAACATATGATTGATTAATATGCATAATATTAAGAAGTTTTGTATAATATTGTTTGACAAGTTAACATAAAAATGATAAAATAAATGAATACTTTAAGTTATTTAAAAGGAGGAAAGAATATTTTAGGCGAGTGCCTTTAATCTTTTTATCCGCACAATTGCCAAACTGGTAGTTGAGCGTTTACATATATGAAGTACAAAATATTATGTTACAAAAGACCACAGAATTGTGGCAGAAAAGGAAAATGCTTATGTTTACATTAACTCAGGCTGCAGTTGTCGTTTTGATCTGGGGAGTTTTGGTCGTAATTGGCACTGTAACAAATGTTTTTCGGCTGTTGAAGAATTGCAAGAAAATCGCGACTGTGTGTCTCATTTTTGGAATTATTTCTAGTGCATTTATGATTCCATATATGGATTATCGGGTAACCAATGATATTGGAACATTTTTGCATATGGGACTCGCAATTGCAGATGCTATTGTAATTTCGTTCATGCCGATAAATGTTGTAAGTATTCTGCAATCAAACTTTGCAAAGAGCAGATAAAAACTTCACTTGGCAAGGTCTCTTCGAAGAAACCATATTAGGTTCTTTTCGAAGGGGCTTTTTTATTTTTTTCTAAATGTGAATTTTTAGTGAAAAAATTGTAAGGCAATTGACAATCTCTAAAAAAGATAATAATATATAATGTAAGGCAACTTACAAAAATGAAAAGAGGGGATTTTATGAAAAGTCATGAGACTTTATATAAAATAAGGTCTTTAGAAAAAATGATAATAAGGCTGTTTATTGACGAAAAAGAATTTATTCCAGAGCAATGTAATTTAAAAAAACAAAAAATATTTCCTACGCCTACACAAATGCAAATAATAGCATATATATTGAAACATAAAAATGAAGATATATATCAAAGAGATTTAGAAAATGTTTTAAAATTACGAAGAGCAACAGTATCTGGTGTTTTAAAAACTATGGAAAAAAATGGTTTTATAACACGTATTACAGATAAAGAAGATACGAGAATAAAAAAAATAATTTTAAATAAAAATGCAGAAGAAATATTTGAAAAAAGTGAAAAAAAATTAGATGAATTGGAAAAAATAGTAATAAAGGATATTTCAAAAACAGATTTAGAAATTTTTTCTAATGTAATTGATAAAATGAAAGAGAATATAGAAAATATGTCTGAAGGAACAGAAAGTATTTGTAAAAGAATATAAATATAATGTTTGTATTTTACATATTTAATATATAGGAAGGATGAAATTATGATAAAACTATTAAAAAATTTAACAAAAAAAGAATGGTTTTTAGCTCTAATTAGTTTAATATTAATTATAGTTCAAGTATGGTTAGAGCTAAAAATGCCAGATTATATGTCAGAAATTACTGTATTAGTTCAAACTGAAGGAAGTAAAATGAGTGATATCATAAAAAATGGTGCATATATGCTAGGTTGCGCATTTGGAAGTTTAGTATCTGCAGTAATTGTTGGATATTTAGTTGCTACAGTTGCGGCTAGTTTTTCAAAATCAGTAAGAAAAAAATTATTTGATAAGGTTGAAGACTTAGCCATGAGCGAAGTAAAAGGATTTTCTACAAGCAGTTTAATAACAAGAACAACAAATGATATAACACAAGTTCAAATGTTAGTTGCAATGGGATTGCAATTAATGATAAAAGCACCTATTACAGCAATATGGGCAATTACAAAAATATTAAATAAAAGTTGGCAATGGAGTATGACAACTGGAATTGCGGTTTTAATTTTATTAACAGTAATTTCAATATTAACAATAATTGTAATGCCTAGATTTAAAATTGTTCAAAAATTGACAGATAAAATAAATGGAGTAACAAGAGAAAACTTAACCGGAATTAGAGTTGTAAGAGCCTTTAATGCAGAAATTTATCAAGAAAATAAATTTGAAGATGTTAATACAAAATTAACAAACCAACAAATGTACAATCAAAAGAAATTTGCTATAATGCAACCAGTAATGTATTTAGTAATGTATTTTTTAACTTTAGCTATTTACTTTATAGGAGCATATTTAATAAGAGATGCTTCAATGGTTAATAAACTAGGTCTATTTGGAGATATGGTTGTATTTAGTTCATATGCAATGCAAGTAATAATGTCATTCCTAATGTTGGCTATGATATTTATGATGTCACCTCGTGCGCAAGTATCTGCAAACCGTATTAATGAGGTTCTAGATACAGACATAACAATAAAAGATGGAAATATAAATACAAATAAAACAAATGAAGTTGGAACTGTTGAATTTAAAAATGTTTCATTTAAATATCCAGATGCTGATGAATATTTATTAAAAAATATTTCATTTAAAGCAAACAAAGGAGAAACTGTAGCTTTTATAGGTTCAACAGGTAGTGGAAAATCAACATTAATTAACTTAGTACCTCGTTTTTATGATGCAACAGAGGGGGAAGTTTTAGTTGATGGAGTTAATGTAAAAGATTATACACAAGAATTTTTACACAATAAAATTGGTTATGTGCCACAAAAAGCTGTAATGTTTAATGGTACTGTTAATTCAAATATAGCATATGGTGATAATGGAAAAGGTGAAATATCTGAAGAAAAAATAAAAAAAGCTATAGAAGTAGCACAAGGAAAAGAGTTTGTTGAAAAAATGGATGAAAAATATGATACTCATATAGCACAAGGTGGAACGAATGTATCTGGTGGTCAAAAACAAAGATTAGCAATAGCAAGAGCAATAGCAAGAAATCCAGAAATTTATATATTTGATGACAGTTTTTCAGCGTTAGATTATAAAACAGATTCTTTATTAAGAAAAGCATTAAAAGAATACACAAAAGATGCAACTAGTTTGATTGTAGCACAAAGAATTGGAACAATAATGAATGCAGACAAAATAATAGTATTAGAAGATGGTGTTTCTGTAGGAATGGGAACACATAAAGAGCTATTAAAAAACTGTGATGTATATAAAGAAATAGCACTATCACAATTATCAAAGGAGGAATTAGAAAATGCGGAATAGAAAATAATAATGAAAAAACTCCTAGAAGAATGCCAAGAGGACCAATGGGAGGTCCAGGAGCTGGTGCAGGTGAAAAAGCAAAAGATTTTAATAGTGCAATAAAGAGATTGTTTAGTGAATTGCATGGTTTTAAAGCAGTTATATTAGTTGCATTAATTTTAGCAATAGCTGGTTCAATTTTATCAATAAGTGCACCAAATATATTATCAGATTTAACAGATGAAATTTCCACAGGATTGGTAGTTAATAAGGACAATATGCAAGAACTTTCAAGCAAAATAACTGAAAATTTTAGTCAAGAAAAAATGGCAGATGTAATGCCTAAAATATTACAAATGAATTTATCAAAAGATTCTATTACACAAATAATGTCATCACAAGACATTAGTACAGAAGATAAACAAAAATTTCAAGATGTAATTAAACAATCAAGCGAATCAGAAAAGCAAGATGAATTATTTAAAAGTATTGCTCAGTTACCAGAAAGCATTTTAAATATAATTCTACCAGATTCTACATATGAAGGAAAAGAAATTTCTTCTAAAGATAAAATAGAATTATTAACATTGATTTCACAAATGCAAGATGGTGAAAAAAATACAAATATAACAATACCTGAAAGTATGAAAGATATTTTATTTTCTGAATTTGAAATAGATGGCACAAAAATTTCTACAGATGATCAATATAAATATATAACAGAAATGAGTACTTTAACAGAAGGAACAAGTGCAAGCGAGTTATATGCTAAAATAGATAAAATGCCAGAATCTATACAAAAAGTTGTTAAACCATTTATGAATATAGATAAAATTAAAAAGATAACTTTAATATTAGTATGTATTTATTTAGCAAGTGCATTATGCACATATATTCAATCAATATCAATGACTATAGTAGCAAATAAATTTGCAAAAAGCTTACGAAGTAGAATTTCTACAAAAATAAATAAATTACCATTAAAATATTTTGACAGACATCAAACTGGTGATATTTTATCAAGAGTAACAAATGATGTTGATACAATAGCTCAATCAATGAACCAATCACTTGCAACATTGGTAAGTAGCGTTACATTATTTTTAGGAACAATTATAATGATGTTTGTTACAAATTGGATATTAGCAATTACAGCAATTGTAGCAAGTTTAATAGGATTTATTGGAATGATTTTAATATTAAAAAAATCACAAAAGTATTTCGTTGCAAGACAAGAAAATTTAGGAAATTTAAATGGTCATATAGAAGAAGTATATTCTGGACTAAATGTTGTAAAAGCATATAATGGTAGAAAAAAGGCTGATGAAGAATTTGATAAATTAAATCAAAAGGTTTGTGACAGTAATAGAAAAAGTCAATTTTTCTCTGGATTAATGATGCCAATAATGAACTTTATAGGTAACTTTGGTTATGTAGCTGTATGTATAGTTGGAGCATTATTAGCAGCAGATGGAAGTATTTCATTTGGTGTAATAGTTGCATTTATAACATATGTAAGATTATTTACATCACCATTATCTCAAATTGCACAAGCAATGACATCATTACAATCAACAGCTGCAGCAAGTGAAAGAGTATTTGAGTTTGTTGATGAAGAAGAAATGACAAATCAGAGCAATATAACAAAAACTCTAGATAGAAAAAATGTAAAAGGAAAAATAGAATTTAAAAATGTTGTATTCCAATATGATAATAATGATAAGCCAACAATAAAAGATTTTACAGCAACAGCACTTCCAGGACAAAAGGTTGCAATAGTAGGTCCAACAGGAGCTGGAAAAACAACAATGGTAAATCTTCTTATGAAATTTTATAATATAAATTCTGGTGATATAAAAATAGATGGGGTGTCAACAAAGGATTTAACAAGAGAAAATATACATGATTTATTTACAATGGTATTACAAGATACATGGTTATTTAATGGTACAATAAAAGAAAACATAATATATAACAGACAAAATATAACAGACGAAATGGTAAAGGAAGTATGTAAAGAAGTGGGATTACATCACTTTATAAAAACATTACCAAATGGGTATGATTCAAAAATATCAGATAATGATAGTGTATCAGCAGGACAAAGACAATTACTTACAATTGCAAGAGGGATGATACATGATGCACCATTCTTAATATTAGATGAAGCAACATCAAATGTAGATACAAGAACAGAAGAGCTTGTACAAAAAGCAATGGATAAGTTAACAGAAGGAAAAACATCTTTCATAATAGCACACAGATTATCAACAATAAAAAATGCTGATTTAATTTTAGTAATGAAAGATGGAAACATTATAGAGCAAGGAAACCATGAACAACTAATAGCACAAAAAGGATTCTACGCTGACTTATATAATTCACAATTTGAACTTTAATAAAAAAGAGATTTGAGTTAATTATTAACTTAAATCTCTTTTAATAATAATAATAATATTTTGCTCTTAAGCTTCTTTTTTATTTAAAAATTTATATACAAAAGCAGCTATTGTTGCACCAACTAATGGAGCTACAATAAATACCCAAACTTGTAATAATGCATCACTATTTGGTAAGAATATTTTTGAAAATACAGCTGGTGCTAAACTTCTTGCAGGGTTTACTGAAGTTCCTGTAAATGGAATTCCTAATATATGTACAAATGCTAATGTTAAACCAATTACTAACCCAGAAACAGATGATTTTTTCTCATCTGAAGTTACACCTAATATTGTATATATAAATACAAATGTAAGGATAGTTTCTACAATAAAAGCACCCAACATATTGATTTCTAGAGATGATGAAGCATCAAATCCGTTTGCTCCAAATCCAATTAAAGTAATATCATAAGATGTACAAGAAATTATTGCCCAGAAAAGTGCAATTCCAGCAAAACCACCTAAAACTTGTGCTATAACATATCCAATGAAATCCTTTACTGATATTTTTCCATTTATTAACATTGCTAAAGAAACTGCTGGATTAACATGACATCCAGAAATATTACCAATTACATAAGCCATAGCTACTATAGATAAACCAAAAGCCAATGCTGTTACTAGTAATGATCCTCCAGTTATTGCTGCTGTTCCACAACCAAATAATACAAGAACTGCAGTACCGATAAATTCACATAAATATTTTTTCATATGTGTCCCTCCTTATAAAATTTATACGAAAATTATATTTCTAAAGAATACATATGTCAAGAGTTTAAACAATCAAAAAAAGTAAAAAATTTAAGGTAAGAAAGAGAAACGTCCACTTTTCTCACAGTTTAATTTCTTACAGCGAGTTCGGCTAATTTTAAGGCATCTTCAAGATTGTCAGCTACACATATAAATCCTGCATTATGGCAGAAGGTTGCTGTTGATACTCCAGTTACTTTTTGTAATTCTTCATTTCTTAAACCACACCATGTATCAGGAAATTTTTTTCTATTTGCAAAACTTCCAAGCTCTTTTGGAATTGCTCTTATTGTATATCCTTTTCGATTTGATTTAAAAACAGCATATAATATATTTTGTGCCTTAGGATTAGTTGATTCTAATACAAATTCTTGATATGGCATAAATTTATCTAAAATCATTATTCCATTTTCGGATTTTTCAATTGCTTGCTCAACAAACTTTTTAGCATCACATTTGGCAATTGTTGATTCAATTTTATTATTAAAAATCTTTTTTGCAATTTGCAAGGCTTCTTTAAATTTTTCATCAGAATCAATATCTTCATTCCAGTTGGGATTAAAGCCTTCAATTACATCAGATAGTGTTACTAATTTTATATCAATATTTTCATATTTTATTTGCCCATTATCTCCTGCATCTATAAATTGAACAAAATTTTTGTCAAACATGTAAAAACAATCTTCAATATTGTTTGCATTTTTTTGCACTAAAAATTTTCTACCAAAAGCTTTCCAAACCAAGCCGAAAGCTGCATATTTTATACCAGAATTTCTTTGACCATTTCCGCCAATTTGATGATGATCAAATTCTCCACCACCAATATCATATACAAATTTATTATCTAAATTAAGACCATCTACTTCAGGTAGCCTAATTAAATTAATTTCACCATAAATTTCCTCTAACAATATTGTAGCAAAAATTTCATCAGCATGAAATTTACCAGCATGTGTAACAAAATTTGCATTATCAAGATTTCTTACAATATTAATCATAATATTTATTCTCCTTCACATAAAAATTTTATAAAATATTTTTATCATATATATATTTATTTGGCAAGAACAAAAGAAAACAACAATAATCTACACTAGACTGCAATCAGAATATAATTATAATTTTATAATATTTTGGAAATGTTTTTTCTACCGTGAATTATAATAAAATAAACATAAAAATTTTGATAGACAAAACTTTACATAAATTCAAAAACATGGTATACTAATAAATGTGAAATTTATGTTTATTAGTTGATGTAAAAATATATCATATAAATGAAAAAAGGAAAAATTTGACTTAAAACATATTTTGAAATTTGTTTTAAGTCTGTTTTTTTAGCCAATAACCATAATAAAAAAATAGAGTAGGGGAGAAAATATGAAATTTAATGAGTTAAATTTATCAGAAAAATTATTAAAAGCATTACAGGATATAGGATATGATGAGACAACAGAAATACAAGAAAAATCAATACCAGAAATTATGAACGGAAATGATATAATAGGATTATCACAAACAGGTACAGGAAAAACTGCTGCTTTTGGTATTCCAGCAATTGAAAATGTTGATGTAAAAAATAAAAAAACACAAATATTAATATTATCACCAACAAGAGAGCTAGCTTGCCAAATTACAGATGAATTAAGAAAATTTACAAAATATACTGAAAATTTAAAATTGCTTACTGTATATGGTGGTCAACCAATAGAAAAACAAATAATACCATTAAGAAAAGGAGTTCAAGTAGTAGTTGGAACGCCTGGTAGAATAATGGATCATATGAGAAAAAAGACAATAAAATTATCAAATGTAAAAATGGTTATATTAGATGAAGCAGATGAAATGCTAAATATGGGATTTAGAGAAGATATTGAAACAATTTTGCAAGAAGTTCCAGAAGAAAGACAAACATTGTTATTTTCTGCAACAATGAATGAAAAGATAATGGCAATTACAAAAAAATATTTAAAAAATCCTAAAAAAATAAAAATAAAAGCAAAAGAGCTAACTGTAGAAAATATTGACCAAATAGCTTTTCAAACAAAAAATAATATGAAAGACGAAATTACAACAAGAGTTATTGAGTTATACAAACCAGAGAAATTGATAGTATTTTGTAACACAAAGAAAAAAGTTGACCAATTACATGATTACTTAAAATCTAAAAAATATAATGTTGATGTTATACATGGTGATATAAAACAAGATCAAAGAGATAGAACAATTAAAAAGTTTAAAAAGGGTGATGTAAAAATTCTTATAGCAACAGATGTTGCTGCAAGGGGAATTGATATTGCAAATTTAGATTTAGTTATTAATTATGATATTCCACAAGAAAATGAGTATTATGTACATAGAATTGGAAGAACAGGTAGAAATAAAAATGTAGGAAAAGCAATAACATATGTTGTTGGTAAAGAAAAAAATAAATTACAAGAAATAGAGCATTATGCAAAAACAAAAATATCTTATGGAAAAATACCAACAGTGTCTGAAATAAATAAAGCAAAAGATACAGAATTTGTTAAATCTGTTACAGATATAATGAGTAAAAAAGAATTTATTAAATCAGATATTTTTGATGAACTAATATCAGATCAAAATATAGATTTAAAAGACTTAGCAAAAGCAATGTTTACAATAATAAATGGAAAGCAAGAGCAAAACAATACTTCAAAAAATAGCTATGAACCAGATGAAAATGGATATGTAAGATTATTCTTTAGTTTAGGTAAAAAAGACAAAATAATGGTAAAAGACATAATAGGAAGTATGTCAGCAAACACAGCAATATCAGGTAAAGAAATAGGAAAAGTAAATATATTAGACAAATTTTCTTTTGTGGATGTACCAGTAAATTATGTAGATGAAGTTTTAACTGGTATGAAAGATAAGCCAATAAAAGGAAAAAATGTAAATATAGAAATAGCAAATTCTTAAATTTGAAACTTGAAAAAAATAACAATATATATTAAAATAAAGCAGTAGAAACTTCATAAAGGAGGAAATTTTATGGAAGAAAATCAAAAAGTTATTAAAGAAAAGAAAAATTACGGATTGGGTATTGCATCACTAGTATTAGGAATATTATCTGTAGTAACAATGTGCTACATAGTTGTATCTGTAATATTTGGTGTTTTATCAATAGTTCTTGGTATAGTAAGTTGTATTATTGAAAAGAAAGGTATAGGAACAGCAGGACTAATTATAGGCATAGCAAGTATTTCGGTTACAATATTCTTATACATTGTTTTAGGTGTAATGGAACTTGATTTACTAATGGTACCAGATTGGTATAAATTCTAATAAGTTAATATTAATAAAATGAGCGTATTATTAACATTATGTTAAAGCGTTCATTTTTTATATAGAAAATATAATTATAACAAGAAATAATAAGGAGATAAAATGGCAATTCCAATAGATTTAAACAGAGCTTTAGAAAATCAATTAAATCAAATTATAAATATGCAAAATATAAATGAAAAAGCAAAATCAATAAGTGAAAAATACAGAAAAAATGATAATGATGGTAAAAGATTACTAACTGAATCAGATGAAGCAGTAGCATATGCTCTTTCAAGAATGCCTGCAACATATGAGGCTGATTATAGTGCAATAAACAAAACTTTAGAAAATAACAATTTTAATATAAATACAGTATTTGATATAGGAGCTGGAACAGGATCTGCAACATGGGCAATTACAGAATTAGTAGATAATTCACCTAATATAACATGTTTTGAAAGAGAAGATTCAATGATAAAAGTTGGTAAAAAATTAATGTCATATTCTGAAAAATTGAAAAACACAGAATGGAAAAAGTTTGACATTGTAAAAGATGAAATTAATCAAACAGCAGATTTTATAATGGTATCATATATGATAAATGAATTACCAAAAAATGAAGTAAATAAAATAATTTCAAAACTGTGGAAAGCAACAAATAAAATTCTATTTGTGATAGAGCCAGGAACACCACGAGGATTTTCAAATATAAAACAAATACGCTCTCAATTATTACAAGAAAATGCGCATATAATTGCACCATGTCCACATGAAAATGAATGTACATTACCACAAGATGATTGGTGTCAATTTACAGCAAGAGTGCAAAGAAGCAAAATACATAAACTTTTTAAAGATGGTCAACTATCATATGAAGATGAAAAATTTTCATATATAGCATTTTCAAAACAAACTGTAAATATAGCAGATAATAGAATATTAAGACATCCAATAATTAATAAAGGATATACTGAATTTAAGATATGTACTAAATTAGGTATACAAAATATGAAATTATCAAAAAAAGATGGATATAAATATAAAAAATCAAAAAAGAAAAATGCAGGAGACTGCATATAAAAAAAGCGATTAAATTTTTTTATTTAGTCGCTTTTCTTAATACAATATGATACAATACAAAAAAATAATATTATTATAATTAGCATATAATAAAATAAAAGAAAAAATTTTATAAGGAAGTTGATTAATGAAAAAAATTGAAATTAGTGAATATAAGAAAAAAGATATAACAATTTATATAATATTAAGAGTTTTAGTAATTGCAACAATGATAATTCAATTATTAAGGGGAAATTTCGAGAATGTTTTTATGTGTGTACTTACATTAATTTTATTTTTAATTCCAATATTTATTGATAGAAAATTAAACATAAAATTACCAGATACACTTGAAAAAATAATATTATTATTTATTTTTTCTGCGGAAATTTTAGGAGAGGTCCAAAATTTTTATGGAATATTTAAAAATTGGGATACAATGCTTCATACGATAAATGGTTTTTTATGTGCTGCAATAGGTTTTTCAATGATTGATATTTTAAACAGGTCAGAAAAATTCCATGCTAAAATGGAGCCGATTTTTGTAGCTTTAGTAGCATTTTGTTTTTCAATGACAATTGGAGTGTTATGGGAATTTTTTGAGTTCGGGATGGATACTGTACTTAAAACAGATATGCAAAAAGATAGAATTGTGCAGACAATATCATCAGTGGAGCTTAATCCAGATAAAAAGAACAATGCAATTGTAATAAATAATATAAATAAAACAGTAATATATTACACTGATCAAAATGGAATGCAAAAAGAACAAGTAATAGATGGTGGATATTTAGATTTAGGTATAAAAGACACTATGAAAGATTTACTAGTCAATTTTGTAGGTGCAATAGTGTATTCACTTATAGGTTATTGTTATATTAAAGGCAGAGATGGATATAAATTTGCAGAATGGTTTATTCCAAAAAGAAAAACTGCACAAGAAATAGAACAAACAAAATTAGAGGATTTATTAATAAAACAAAATAAATTAGAAAAACGAAAAAAGAAGAAAAATAAGTAGTAATAAGGAGAATTAAAATGGAAAAAACAAATGAAAATATTGTACAAAAAAATTTAGAGAAAAACAATGAAGAGAATAAAGCAAAAAAAAATAAGACTATATTTGGTTTTTCAATATGGAGATTAATAGCATATTTTATTATATATAGTGTTTTAGGATTTGTAATAGAAACTGCATTTGGTGCAGTAACAAAAGGAGTAATAGAAAGTAGAAAAAGCTTTTTATATGGTCCTTTTTGCGCAATATATGGTTTAGGTGCAGTTGTTATGATACTGTGTTTGCAACCATTTAAAAAGAATAATAATACATTATTTTGGGGCGGATTTGTTGTTGGCTCTATAATAGAATATTTAGTTAGTTTAATAGGTGAATTAATATTTCATGTTATTTGGTGGGATTATTCGGACATGCCACTAAATATAAATGGGAGAGTTTGTGTATATTTTTCAATTTTTTGGGGATTACTTGGAATTTATTTAGTATCATATATAAATCCTAAAATTGATAAATTAATAAACTTTATAAAAAGAAAAATATCAGATAAGGCTTTAAAAATAATAGAAATGATAACTGCGGTATTTTTAATTGTTGATTGTCTATTAACAGCATATGCGCTAAAAGCTTTTTATATAAGAATGGTAAAATTACATAATATTAATATTGGAAATGTAGAAATGATAGATAAAGAATATGATAAAATATATGGAAATAAAAAGAAATCTGATTTTATATACAAATATTTGGGAGATGAAAAAATGATAAAAACTCTTCCAAACTTAAAATTACAAGATAATGATGGAAAAATAGTATATTTTGATAGTTTATTACCAGATATACAAACATATTATTATAAATTTTCAGACAAAGGAATAAGGCAAAAGATAGTACAAGATGTTGAAAAGGTTCAAAAGAAGGGTGAATAAAATGGAGGGAAAAATGAAAAAGAAAATTATTATAATATCATTAATTAGCGTAATTGTTATAATAGGAATTATTGTAGGAGTTTTGTTATTACATAAAAATAAGACTCCAGAAAATCAAAAAAATGAAATGGAAGAAAATGAAACTAAAATTGAAAATATAGAAACTAAAAAATCAGCATTAGAAAAAAATCTAACAATTGGAAACTCTTGGGAATCAGAAGGAAAAAGTTTTGCACAGTTTAGTTTAGAAATTTATAATAATTCAGAAGAAACAATTAAAGATTGGTATGTTAATTTATATGCAACTAATATCGAAATAACACAAATATGGAATGGAAAAAGTACAATTGAAAATGGTATATTAAAAATAACACCTGAGGAATATAATATGGAAATACAGTCTAAGCAAAAAATTGAAGTTGGATTTATTGCAAATTCATCTTCAAAAGAAGACTTAAATAATATGAAATGCATAGATGAAACTTCAAATGAAATTCAAAATGATAATAAAGAGGAAAATATGAAAAATACTGTACAAGAAGAAAGTAAAGAGCAAAAAGAAGAAAAATCTAATGGACAAACTCCTGTTGCTAAATATGGAAAGTTGTCTGTTAAAGGAACAAACTTAGTAGGAAGCAACGGAGATGTTGTTCAATTAAAAGGTGTAAGTACACATAGTATATCTGCATTTCCACAATATATAAACAAAGAAACGTTTAAAGAAATGCGTGATAGCTGGAATATAAATGTAGTAAGAATTGCCATGTATAGCAATCCTAATGATGGATATAAACCAGAGCTACATAACAAAGTAAAAGAAGCGGTAAATTATGCAACAGATTTAGGTTTATATGTAATAATAGATTGGCACATACTACAAGATAATAATCCAAACACATATAAAAATGAAGCCATAAAATTTTTCGAAGAAATGGCAACAGAATTTAAAAATAATGATAATGTATTATATGAAATATGCAATGAACCAAATGGAAATGTAAAATGGGATAAAGATATAAAACCATATGCAGAAGAAGTAATAACAAAAATAAGAGCAATTGATCCAGATTCTGTAATAATAGTAGGAACACCAACATGGTCACAAGATGTAGACATAGTAGCAAACAACCCAATAACAGATTATGAAAATATAATGTACACACTACATTTTTATGCAGCAACACACAAAGATGATCTAAGAAAAAAATTAAAAACTGCACACGAAAAAGGACTACCAATATTTGTAACAGAATTTGGAATAAGTGACGCTAGCGGAAACGGAACAGTAAGTGAATCAGAAGGAGATAAATGGATAGACCTATTAAACAGCTACAACATAAGCTGGGTATGCTGGAACCTATCAAACAAAAACGAAACTTCAGCAATACTAAACAGCAACTGCAACAAAACAACAGGTTTCCAAGAAAGCGACCTCTCACAACAAGGAAAATGGCTACTAAAAAAACTAAAATAAAAAAATGGGAAAAGGGGACGGTTCTCTGTTCCCATTTTTTGGAAAATAGGAACAGATATTCAAAAAAAATCTTTATAATGAAAATGACATAACATTACTAATATGTAAAAGCCAGATATGTGAATAGATATCTTCACATATCTGGCTTTATTGTATAATAACAAGAATAATTATCTATTAAGCGTAAATAGCATAGTATTAGTAAAAGCACACTGGAATACTCCAAGCACAATAGAAGTAATTCCTCCAGCTTTGTTTTTTTGCACTCTAAACTCATAAATACCATAACTAATTGAGTTAATTAAAATATAAATCGTAACAATACAAACAATAAATTTAATCACAAATAATCACCTCACTAAGATTCACCAAATAAAGAGCCGGATTTCAATGTTAATTCAACATTCACATTAAAAAAGCAATTTTTATAATTTGCAAGCCAATCAGCTTTTTTCCACTCATCAAGAGTTAAATAATTTTTTACAGCATATTTTCCAAAACCAGAAATATCAGAATTATATGCTAAAGAAGTAGTATACAAGTAATTTTCTAGTTTATTTTGAATATATTTTTCAGCATAATTTTTTATTTCATTTAAAGATTCTTCAGTATTGTAATATGTGTTTGAATCTAACGATAAACCATATCCAATTAAATAAACATCAATGCTTATGAGAGGAGAGTTATTTATAATATCTACAGAACATTTTGTTTTTTTGGTAGAAGTAATAAGTAAATCGATATAATTGTTTTTTTCATATGGATTAGGTATTGAAAGAGTACATTGCTTAAAGTCATTATTAATAATTAAGTGACAAATACTATCCAATCCAGTAAGTTCACCAACAAGTTTATCACCAGAAAAAACAGCAATACCAAGTGTTTCAATAACATCACTATCAGATACAGGATTTTCTCCAGCAGTATAATCTGCATTTATTTTTGCTGTATTTGTATAATTGTTAGTATTAATTCCACCTAAAATTGCACATGCCTGAGAATAGTCATCTTTTATGGCGGAGTAAAATTCTGCAAGTTTAACATTTACAGTATATCCTGTATAATCATTTGTATTTAAAGTAGATTCGTAATATCTAGCTGTTAGACTTTCCAAAGAAGGTTTTACATTTTTTAAATAATCTTTAGCCTTTGCTTTGGAAATAACGATTGCACAATCAGTTCTAATTTCAACATTATTAGTAAAAGTGTCCAAGTATTCAGACAATCCAATTTCTGCTAACTCTTCAGAAAATACTATTTCCTGACAATGTGATAAATCAATTTTTTTAGAAATATGACTATTAATTAATGCAATACCAGAGCTAATAGAAGAGCAAATTACAGATGAAATAATAGAGCCCTCAGATTGCGAAGAGCCTTCTGAATTTTTAGGTCCACTACTACCAGTTTTTGCAAATTGTAGGGTAAGTTCTAGCTCATTATTTTCATTTGTATCTAGCCCAATAGCAACAGCATATGCAAGCTCTTCAATACCATGAGCATCATAACAACCAGTTAAATTAAATAAAAGAATCAGTAAAGTACATATAATAGAACATTTTTTTAACAAAATTTTCATAAAAAATCCTTTCTAACAACAAAAATGTCGTAAATTTTAGAATGGCTACTTTAAGAGCTATAATGCTGGCTTAATTAGTATTTTTAGATTTCTTCAAACATATATTAAACTTAATATTACTACAAATCAATATACCAATATTTATTATAAATAGAAATACTAGAATAACATATTTAAGAAATCCCTCAATAAAATTTATATATTTAGCAACATTTTCATATAAAAGTGCACTTCCAAAAATTATTGAACAATAACAATAATTTATACTATTAGTATTAGATAAATTAGCAAGTTTTTTTGTTATATACACAGAAAAAAAGATTACAATACTAACATAAGATAATATAGATAAAATCCATACAAAAATAAATAAAGCATTTGCCCTTTGAATAAATTCACTATATCTAATTGTTTTTACTAACAAATAAATAGATATGGTTTCATTACTATCTGTTATAAAAGAAAAAACGAGAAGCAAACATATAACACTTAGTAGTAAATATACGCTAGAAATTATCATTGAGAGCACAGAAACTTTTTTCAAATCATCCTTATTTTTCAATAATGGTTGGATAAATAACAAATAAGCAAGTCCAGTAAAACCAAAGATATCAGTAAGACTACTAAAAAATGTTTCATTAACTCCATAACCTAATATAGGGAATAGTCGTTGGAATACGAAGTTTTTTGAAGTTGAAACAAGTATAACCAAAATACTAATAAAAATTATAGGAGCAATTATTAAATTAATTTTACTAATTACTTTAATTCCAAATTTATTGGCAATGCAAGCAGATACTAAAAAAAATAAAAGCAAATATATTAATGGAGAAGTATTAAAATATATAATTTTAAGTGATTCAGTAAAATTTCTAACAACCAATGCTGAAACTGTAATTAAACAAAGTAAATGAATTATTCCAATTGAGGTTTTTAAAAATCCTTTACCTAAGTAATTAGAAACATCTAAAATATCTTGTCCAGGAAACTTTTTAAATAAAGTTGCAATCAAATAAGCGAAAAATATTGCAATAATAGATATTAAAATAGTTGATATCCATGCAGAAGATTCAGTGTCTTTTATAATGATTTTGGGAAAATTTAAAATTATTTTGTTGATCATAACAACAGCAACAAGACCAATTGCTTCAAAAGTTTCTAATTTAGATAAATTCATATTATTTTTTCCTCCAAACCATACTTATTTTTTGCTGTGAAAATTTTTTCTGAGCATGCACAAATGATGATGTTCGTTCTCTTTTCCATATTGGTGGAATAAAATAAGAAGAAATACTTCTTTTGTTTTTACCAAGTATATATGGATTAATATAAGGAGAGCCAAATGATTTCAATTTACACATTATAGCTAATTGAATAAATATTCCAAAACTAATACCTAAAAATCCAGCCATATATCCTAAAATTATATATACAAATCTATAAATTCTAAATGTAAAATTAAGTGAAAAGTCAGGTATACTAAAAGAACATATACCAGTTATTGCAATAATTATTATTAAAACAGGACTAACAAGTGATGCAGAAACTGCAGCTTCACCTAAAATTAAAGCACCAACAATTCCTATGGTAGAGCCGAGAGGGGTTGGAACTCTAAGCCCAGCTTCACGAATTAATTCAAAAGAAACTTCCATAAGCAAAATTTCAACAAATGTTGGAAAAGGAACAGATTCTCTTGCAGCAGCTATGGTAAACAATAACTCAGTGGGAATGAGCTCTTGGTGATAATTTGTTACAGCAATATATATTCCTGGTAATAACAAAGAAAGAAAAATAGCTAATAATCTAATTATTTTTTCTAAATTAGAAAATTGGTATTTTAAATTTAAATCTTCTGGAGATGTTATAAAATCAACAAAAACACCAGGTGCAACTAAAACATATGGGCTACCATTAACAACAATTACAACTCTTCCTTCAAGTAAAAAATTTGAAACTTTATCAGGTCTTTCTGTTGCAACCATTTGAGGGAATAAACTTTCAGGTGAATCTTGTATTAATTGCTCTAATTGACCAGAAGAAATTAAATAATCTACAGATAAGTTATTAATTCTATAGCGAACCTCAGCAACTAAATCTTCATTTGCTAATGATTTTATATAACCAATAGAAACTTGAGTTTTAGTAATTTGTCCAACTGTTAAAGTTTCCATTACAAGATTTTCATTATTAACAAGACGTCTAATCATAGATGTATTAGTTCTAATATTTTCAACAAAGGCTTCTTGTGAGCCACGAACAACTATTTCATTGCTTGGCGAGTCAATATTTCTTTGCTTAAATCCTTTTACATCTAAATTAAATGCTGTATCTAATGAATCAACAAAAAGCATGCAATTTCCCATATTTATTGCAGAATATATATCAGAAAAATCTGTAACTTTATCTACACTATTTTGAGGAATTAGGCTATTGTAAATAAAATCTACTAAATTTTTTTCTTTAGATTTCTTAAAATTTTTTAAAGTAACATTATCTATCTTTTCCTCAGAAACAAATTTTTTTTGTTTATCATCAAAAATATTTGCCCTGTTTCTCATCATTAAAGGAGATAAAATAAATTCATTTATAACAGGAGAATCAACCATTCCATCAATGTACAAAACAAAAGCTTTGTATTCTATATTTTGTGCTAGTAAAGAAAACTCTCTAATTATTACATCATTGCAAATTAAAGCATTATACTTATATTTCAAAAAATCAAGATTTTTATCTATTTCGGTAAAAATCTTTTGAGGTTCAATATCTTTAGTTGTGTTATTGTCCAAATTGTAATTACTACCATCTTCATTTTGAACATGCCCGACTTTCATTATCTATAGTGAAATTATACGATTCACTAGGTTTATAAGTGAAAAGATTTTTTATAAAATTGTTAAATTTATTCATATCTAATCCTTTCGTAAAATAAAATTAGTAATTGTAGTATTTACTAATAATTATAAAATATGCAAAAAATATGTAAATTATGGTTAAAATGTTTTGGTTGCTTTTTAATTAATTATATTGTAAAATTAATGAAAGAAAATTTAGGAGGTTTGTATGGAAGAAAATAAAATAAATGAAAATATAACTGATACAAATGCTATTGTTGGTATGATTTTAGGTATATTATCTGTTATATTATGTTGGGTTCCTGTTATTGGATTGGTGTTAGGCATAATAGCATTGGTTTTATCAGTTAAAGGATTAAAAAATTCAAGAATTATAAACAAAGGGAAAGGACTTTCTGTAACTGGTATATCTTGTGGATCTGTAGGAATTGTTGTAAATATTATATATACTATTGTATATATAATTATATTTATATTTGCGACAACTGCTGTAGATGAAATAAAAAAATATGATACAGAAATAAATAATTATTATAATGAAACTAAATCATATTATAGAAATCATAATTATGAATATAATAGTACAATATTAGATGATTATGATATATAAAAATAAAGCTTCAACATGATTGAAGCTTTATTTTTTACTCAGATTTTTTTAAATCATCTATAGATGGTATGGATTCAGGTAGCATAAGAGAAATTTCACTTTTTAGTTTCAATTTTTTTCTTGTAAATAAATGAGATAGTTTATAAAAAAATGCCCTAAATTTACTATAATATTTATTAAAATTATATAAAGTTACAGTATAAGCCAAGTTCTTAAAAATTTTTTTACCATGTCTATCATATAAAATAAGATAGTTTTGAGTATTTATTAAATTTACTAAGTCTTGTTTTTGATATGAAGATGGGACAAATTTTCTGTATGCTTGAGGACCATAAACATCATATATTAAATTAAATTTTTTATAAGAATTTTTAAATGTGACATGTGTTTTAAATATTTTGTTGAACATATATTCTTCATAGTCTATTTCTGCAATAATATCTCGAATATCGCTTTTTATTTCATACTTTAAAATTGAATTCATAATTACCTCTTCTTTTGTCGTATTTTTTTATAAATTATAACATATAAAAAAAATTTGTAAAATAGATTTGTTTAATTTTATAATTTTATTTTCAATGATATGTTATGATATTTATTTTTTAAGCAAAGCCAAATAAATTATTATGAAATAGAAGTTTAAAAATGAAGAAAATGGATATTATATATTCAGGTGAAGAATATGAATAAATTAAAACAATTTTTTTGTATAGCTATTTTAATAGTAATATATGTATATGTGTGTAATATAACTTTATTACCAAATAGTGTAATAATATTTGAAGGTGAAGAGCTTAATTTAAAAACTGTTGTTGGATTAAAAATCAAAAGAGCAAATGGTACAAATATGCCAGTAATTCAAGCTTCAAACTTGGGGGAGTCTGAGCAAAGTAGTAAATATGAGACAGCTGGTACTTTTGAACTTAATCTTAATTTATTTGGAACTATACCTGTAAAAGAGATAGATGTAAATGTGATTCCTAAAACAAAAGTTGTACCAATGGGAAATTTAATTGGTGCAAAATTATATACTTCTGGTGTGTTAGTAGTAGGTATGTCAGAAATACAAGGGGATGATCAGCAAAAACATAAACCATATGAGGGATCTGGTATAGAAGAGGGAGATATGATTGTTGAAATGGACAGCAAAAAAATTGCCAATACAGATGAATTAGTTGAAACAGTAAACAGTTCAAAAGGAAAAGCAATTCAAATTAAATATGTGAGAAATGATGAAACAATAACAACAAGTATACAACCGATAAAAAGTGAAGATAATGAATATAAATTAGGTTTATGGGTAAGAGATGCAGCAGCTGGAGTTGGCACTTTAACTTTTTATGAACCATCTACAGGAAAATTTGCTGCACTTGGACATGGAATAGTAGATGTAGATACTGGGGATATAATAAATATTGCCAATGGTGAATTAGTAACTAGTAATTTAGTTGCAATAAAAAAAGGTGAAAAAGGTACTCCAGGAGAGATAAAGGGATCTATAGATTCAGGTGTAACAATAGGTAATATTTCAAAAAATACAAATTTTGGAGTATTTGGGTTAGTATCAAATAAAAATAATTTGAATTTAAATGGAGCTAAAGAATATGAAGTTGCTCTAAGAAGTGAAATACAAACAGGAGAAGCGGAAATAATTTGTGAACTTGAAAATGGAAAAAAAGAGCAATATAAAATAGAAATATCGAAAATTTATACAAGTAATAACTATGATAACAAAAGCATGATGATAAAAATAACAGATGAAAGATTATTACAAAAAACAGGTGGGATAATACAAGGAATGAGTGGCTCTCCAATTATTCAAAATGGAAAGTTTGTAGGGGCAATAACAAATGTGTTAGTGTCAGATCCAACTACTGGATATGCTATATTTGGTGATTTAATGGTAAAACAGATGAAATCTGTTAAATAGTAAAATATAAAAAAATAAAAATAAAAAAATGCTATAAATATTGTATTTATAGCATTTTTCATTTATTAATAAATTTATAAATAAAAAAAATAATATAAATTGTTGAATAAAAAATAAAATAATGTTATTATAAAATTAGCTTTAAATACGAGGAGGATAAAATATGAAGAGAGTTTTAAAATTAACATTGTGTGCTATAATTATATTTATAGCAATGACAATATCAAAAAAAGTTAATGCAGATGCAAAATATGCAGATGTTAAGTATGCTGAGAACACTGAGGGAACAGTTAAAGTTACAATAACATTTTCTGAAAATGTTGAAGGAATCATAAAATTAGAAGATTCAGGTTGGACATTAAGTGGAAATACAGCTACAAAAAATATGAAAGCTGGAGAGTGGTATATATATACAGGTGATGAAAAAGATGCAGAAAGTGCGGTTGTTGCTGTTCCAAATAAAGCTAAAGTAAATGATACAATAACAATAAATGATTTGGGTAGCACAAAATTAAGCAATTTAAAAATTAATGATACAACAATAGGAACTGTTAGTGGCAATAAAATTAAATTTATTAAAGAAGGAAAAACACAATATTCTGCAACTGCAACGATGACATATACAAATATAAGAAAGGAATCGGTAACTAAAACATTTAATTTAGTATGGGATATTACAGTATCAAATGATGGAACTAGTCCAACAGATCCAACAAGTAAAACAGCAACAGTTACATATGGAGATCCAACAGATGCCGGAGTACTAGTTACAGTTAAATTTTCACAAAACATACCAAACACTGCAGATATAAAAGAAAAATTAAAAGATTGGAACATTTCAGGAAATACAGCAACAAGAACAATGAAACAAGGTGCTGTAGCCGCGATATCTGTAAAATATGAAGATGGTTCAACAGAATCAGCCAAAATTGCAGTACCATTAACATTAGAAATAGGAAGCAAAGTAGATTTTAGTAATATGGCAAAAAATTTGAAAATAGAAAATACTGAAATTGCAACTGTTGAAAACGGAGTTATAACTGCAAAAGCATCAGGTGAAACTAAAATGACTGGAATAGCAAATGTTAATAACGAAGAATATACATGGACAATAAAGGTAAAAGGAACAGGTAATGACAACAGTGGTGATAATGGAAGTCATGGAAATAATGGAAACAGTGGAAACAATGGTAGTGGACAAAATTCGGGAAGCCAATCAGGTAATTCAAATAGCAAGAAAGATAGTACTGTATCAAAAACAAAATTATCGAAAACAGGTTCTGTATCAGTTGCACCAATTTTTGCAGTATTAATTGTAATTGCTGGAATTTCATTTATAAAATATAGAAAAAACAATAAATAATTAAATCATGTATAAAAATAAAAAGGCAGGGACACAATCCCTGCCTTTTTGCATCTACCATTTAATAATAGCAAACACATAAAACCAAGAAAAATATCCCTGTCTTTTAAGTGAATAAATTTATTAAATTACACTAATAATAAACTTATTTAGTCATGTTGTCTTCAGCTTGTTGTATCATTTTTCTAACCATTTGACCACCGATTTTACCAGCATCTTTAGCTGATATATCACCATTATATCCGTCTTTTAAGTTAACACCTACTTCACTAGCTACTTCATATTTAAATTTGTTTAAAGCATCTTTAGCAGCAGGAACAACTTTCTTATAGTTATTTGAGTTTGCCATTATCTTGTTCACCTCCTGTTGTTTATAATAAACAATTAATTATTTCAGAAAAAACTATATCGCTTTTTCTAACATTATGATGTGCATATTTTAAAAAAATAAACTGGAAATTTTTAGTAATAAATATTATTTTGAAAATCATTGACAAATATATTAAAAACTTATAATATTAGTTTGTATAATTTATAAAATATTATTAAAGGAGAATCAAAATTTTAATATGGGACAAATAATTATATTAGTAATTTTAATACTAATTAACGCGTTTTTTGCGGCGACAGAAATTGCATTTATATCTTTAAATGATGCTAAAATTGAAAAAAGTGTTAAGGATGGAGATAAAAAAGCAATTCAAATTTCAAAAATGCTAAAGAATCCAAGTAAGTTTTTAGCCACAATACAAATAGGAATTACTCTTGCAGGATTTTTATCAAGTGCTTTTGCATCAGATGCATTTGCAGAAAAATTAGCACCTGTTTTAAATAATTTAATTCCAAGCATTGGTATTGGAACATGGAAGGGAATATCAATAATTATAATAACTATTTTACTATCATATTTTACTTTAGTTTTTGGAGAACTTGTGCCTAAAAGATTAGCAATGAAGTATTGTGAAAAATTTGCATATTTCACAATTGGAATAATAAAAACTATATCAGTAATAACTGCACCATTTGTAAAATTATTAACAGCTTCAACAAATTTAGTATCTAAAATATTTGGAGTAAGCGAAAACGAAGAGGAAATAGTTACTGAAGAAGAAATAAGAATGATGGTTGATGTTGGTGAAGAAAAAGGTTCAATAGACGAAGAAGAAAAAGAGCTTATAAACAATGTATTTGACTTCAACGACAAAACAGTATCTGAAATAATGATTCACAGAAAAGATATTTTTGCTATAGAAATTTCAGATGATATATCAGAAAAATTAAATGAGATAGATGAATATAAATATAGTAGAATACCCGTTTATGAAGAAACTATAGACGAAATAAAGGGGATTTTATATGTAAAAGATATCTTAAAATATATAAGTAAAAATAAAAAAATAAAAATACAAGATATAATGAGAGAAGCATATTTTGTTTCAGAAAATAAGCCAATAAATGAATTGTTTAGAGAGCTACAAAAAAATAAAAAACAAATAGCAATAGTATTAGATGAATATGGAGGAACATCAGGAATTGTAACAATGGAAGACATATTAGAAGAGCTTGTTGGAAATATTTTTGATGAATATGATGACATAGAAAATGAATACGAAAAGATAGATGAAAACACATTTAAAATTGCAGGAAGTGTTCCAATATCTGAGCTTAAAAAAATATTGAATGTTGAAATACCTGAAGGCGAATATGATACATTATCTGGTTTTTTAACTCAAGAGCTTGGAAGAATACCAGAAGATGGTGAGAAGCCAATAATAGAAACTAAAGATGTAACATATAAAATAGAAGATTATGAAGATAAAAGAATCCTATGGGTAAAAGCTTGCAAAAATGGAAATGCTGAGGATAGCCAAGATGCTAAATAATTATTTTTAATATAGTAAATGTTAAAAAAATCATTGAATACACATATGTATATTCAATGATATTTTATTAGTTTTGACATTTTTGTTTTTCTTGTTCAATTTTTGACTGATCAGCAACATCTGTTGTATACCAACCTTTTTCAGCCATAAGATTATAAATTTTATTTTGAATGTTTAAACTTGTATTTAAAGCATTTTTAAAAGTTTCGTGAACTTCAGTAGTAGTTGATTCAATTGCACCATGCATATATAAATCACAGACACCTTTAATAACAAGAAGCTCTTTTTCCATTAATTCTCTGTCTTCCATAAAATCCTCCTATAATAAATTAAAAAAATTGTTAAATAAATCTGCATGAATTTGTTCTAATTGTTTAACATAATTTGAAAGATTAACATCTTTTAATTGACTTGAAGTAGAGCATGAACTTGTTTTCATAAATTTTTCATGTCCTAAAGCATCTTCAACATATAAAAGCTCTTTACTTGTCATAACATATCACCACCTGAAAATAATATTTCCAAAAGAAAAATTAAATATACATATTTAAGTATTAAATTTTTTAAAAAATAAATCACTGCTAATATTATTAGGTCTATTATATCTTTTTAACATATATAGACATTCAGGGTCATTCGAAATAATATTTATACCTTCTTCACAAGATAGACTTGCTTTAAAACCAAGTTCTTTTATAACATCAAAAGAAGCATTACTAACAGCACCAAAAGGATATGTAAAAGTATTTGGGATATAACCAGTATTTTCATTAAATTCATTTTGAAGTTTTGTTAAATTTTCACTTAATGTATTTTGGTAAGATTCCAATGATTCTGTTTTCTTTTTCATACATCCGTTTCTGCCATTAGACATACTATGCATATTATAAGTATGATTTTGAAATTCAATACGATTGGTTTTTATCAAATCATTTATATCACACCATCTTAAATAGCTATAATTGGGATTAGCTTCGTTGCTTTTTGAATATCTATCAGTATATTCACCAACAATAGATATTACAGCAACCATATCATATTGCTCTAATAAAGGTAATACATAGGTAAGGTTATTGTAATGTCCATCGTCAAAAGTTATAATAATAGGCTTTTCGGGTAATGCTACAGTAGAATAAACAAAATTAATTAAATCAGTCATAGTAATTGTTGTATATCCATGATCTTTTATATATTTTAAATCATTTTCTAAAGTTTCAGGATGAACGATATATTTACCACTCTTAGACTTCAAAACACTGTGATACATAATAATAGGAACATGAATATTTTGAACTTTATTAGCTTTAACACTATAATAAATAAAAATAGAAGAAAACAACAAAATAGTAATACTAAAAATTGTAATAATTTTCAAACTAAATTTAAATTTTCTAAAAATAACAAACAAAATTAACACCTCAGTAAATTATATAGAAAAAATAAAAATTAATGATTAAAGTGAAATAAAAGTTCAAATAATAATTAGAATTAATATGCGCAAAATAGTATCTTATAAAATCATAAATTGTAATATAATAAAAATAATTAATTTGCTATAATATATTGAAAAATAAATGTCACATTGATATAATTTCGAGTAGAAAAATATTGAAAAAAGGAACAATGGTGAATAAATAAAATGGGTGATATAAATGTATACACAGGTCCAATGAAATGTGGAAAAAGTAATAAAATAATAGAAGAAGCAAAAAGACAAATGATAGCTGGAAAACAAATAAAAATTTTTAAACCACAAATAGATACAAGATTTGCAGAAGACTATATAACAGACAGAAATGGTAATAAATTAAAATCTGTAAATATAAATAAAATAGAAGATATAAAAAAATATGATGCTGATGTATATGTAATAGATGAATTTCAATTTTTAGATGGAAATGTAAATTGTATAGAAGAAATGGCCGAATCTGGAAAAAAATTCTATATAGCAGGTCTTAATTTAACATCAGAAAGAAAACCATTTGGAAAAATGGGGGATTTACTATGTGTATCAGATAATGTGCAAACAATGACTTCAATTTGTGAAATATGCAGAAGAGATAATGCTGTATTTAGCTATTATAAAGCTGGTAAAAAAAATGGTGATATAAAACTAGGTGATTTAGAATATATTCCAGTTTGTAGAAATTGCTACAATGAATTAAATAAAAATAAAGCATAAATATTTTTTATAAAAAAGCATAAAATATTTCCTTTTTGACATAATAAAACTATACATTATAAATAAAGGAGGTAATATAAATTGAAAGCTACAGGTGTAGTCAGAAGAATTGATGATTTAGGTAGAATTGTAATTCCAAAAGAGATAAGAAAAACTTTAAGAATAAAAGAAGGAGATCCACTAGAAATATTTACAGATAGAGAAGGTGGAATTATACTAAAAAAATATTCTCCAATAGGGGAGCTTTCAGAATTTGCAACAGAATATGCAGAAACACTTGCGAAAACAACAGGTCATATAGCATGTATAACAGATAAAGATACAGTAATAGCGATATCTGGAGGATCTAAAAAAGAATATCTTGAAAAAGGTGTTAGTAAACAATTAGAGCAAATAATGGATGAAAAAGAAAATTATACAAGTAAAGATAATAACAATACAGCAATTCCAATAACAAATAATGAAAATGCAGATAAAACAAAAAATGCACAAGTTGTATATCCAATAATTGTAGATGGAGAATCAATAGGAAGTGTAATACTACTTTCAAAAGAGCCTAATAGCCAAATGACAGAAGTAGAGCAAAAAGTAGTGCAATCAGCAGCAAGTTTTTTAAGTACACAAATGGAAATTTAAGATTAAAACTGATAATAGTTAAAATAAATTGTAACTATTATCAGTTTTTTGTATTATTTACATAAAACTCTAGATTTTTAAAAAAAATTATGTTATAATGGATATAGTTTTTACAAAAGGAGAAATGAATATGCTTGAAGTTGAATTAAAAAGTAATGAATTAAAGGAATATGTATATTTGGAACTTAATAAAAATAAAAAAGATCCAATATATGATGATGATTTAAATGAAATCACTTCATTGTATTTAAATAAGTTAGATTTAATAGGAGAGCCAACAGATATAACAATATATGATTTAATATTTTTTAAAAATTTAAAAGAATGTACAATATCAAATATGAACATATCTGACCAAGAGCTTGGAGTATTAAATAGATTATCAAATTTAGAATCATTACAATTAAATGATTGTAATTTTTCAACCAAAATAAAAGTAGAGCTTAATATAAAAAATCTTATAATAAATAAATGCGAAAATGTAAATATGTCTTTATACGAAGATGTTAAAACATTAAAACGTTTACAAATTGTAAATTGCAAAAATATTAATTTAAAAGGTATATCAAAAATGTCAAATTTATCAGAAATATTATTACAAAATGTTTTAATGGATAATATTGATGAAATTCAAGGTCTAAAATCATTAAAAAAATTAAACTTGAATGGAAGTACAATAAATAATCTCGACAGAATAAATAAAATGCCAAATTTATATATAGAACATGAAGAAAAAAATGGTCTATATGATGAAGAATATTAAAGAAGAGGTGGATGTTTTGGAAAATGGTAGTGTCACAAAAAGTGATGTAAAAAGCACAAACAGTGGAAATGTTAAAAATAGTACAAATGGAAAATTTAAAAGTGGTGTAGTGCAAAAATTAGTAGATAAGGTTAAATCTTTAAAAAATAAAGCAAAAGGTAAAGATGAAATAAAAGAAAAATCAACTATTAGTTTGGGAGATCTTATGCAAGATATTGATAATATGTCTGAATCAGATATTAAAAATATCTGTGATGATATAAAATCAATGAATTTAAAAGTTGGTATGGATTCAAAAACGATTCAATTTTTATCAAAAAATAGAAATAACGAAAATGTAAAAAAATTATTAAAAGAGCTAAATATGTCAATGAGTATAGATGTATCAAGTATAGCTCAATTTAGAAAATCAGATGTAGATAATGTTAGAGCTATCTGTGAAGAAACTGGTTGTAAAATTGATAAAGTATATGTAAACACTGGTTGGGATGAAGCTGCTAAGCAAGGATATTCTTTTGATAAATATGATAAAATTGTTGGTAATGCAGAAAAAATGCTTAATAGTGCATTAAAGAATTTACCAGAAAATGCAAGTACACAAGATAAAGTAATGGCAATTTATAATGCTGTATTAAAAGTAAATAAATATGATTATTCAGCATTACAAAAAAATAGCCCAAAAGAAATTTCATCAAGAAATTTAGAAGGATTCTTTTTAAATGGTGGATCATGTGTATGTGCAGGTACTGCAACAGCATTTCAAAATTTATGTGAGTGCGAAGGAATAAATGTAGAGTATGTACAAGGTATGGCAGGAAAAAATAATAAAGAATATCATGCATGGGTAAAGGTACAACTTGATGATGGAAAATGGTACAACTGTGATCCTACATGGGATTCAAACAAAGTCGGAAAAAAATATGAATATTGTTTAAAAGCTGATAAAGACTTTCCAGATCATGATGAGGATGAAACATATAATCCCACATATGAAAGAGGAGAAAATGCACAAAGATATAGAACAACTACAAGAACATATAATACATCAAAACATGATTCATCAATATCAAGTAAATATTTAAGTGATAAATATGCAGACTCAGAAGTAGATGAAGCATTAAAAATAGCAAATGAGTTAAGATATAATCAGATGGTAGACGAAGAATACTTAAAATACGCTAGAGAAAATAGTATACCAGTTGATTTAGGAACAGCAGTTACAGTAGCACCTAAAATGTCATTCAAACAAAAATTAGCTAAACTTTTAAGTGAAAGTAAGTACTTCAAAAACATACCATTTGTACAAAATTTTATAGAAAAAAATAAGATTATTTCAAATAGTGAGAAGGAAAATGATGTACAAATTAATAATACAGCAGCACAATTATATAAAGTAGATCCGCAACAATCTCATTATACTGTGAAAACACAAAAAACAGTTCCAACTCAGGAACAAAATATAGATCAAGATGAAAGATAATATATAAAGTTTATTGAATTTTTATAAAAGAGTAAATGTAGCATAAAATTTGTGTTTATATTTACTTTTTTTTATTATGTATAAAGCTATAATACTTTTGAGTAGGTTTTTAGATTAAAATGAAAAATAAATAGTTGAATTTTGGATAACATTGCCTTATAATTCTTGAAGAAAAGCAAAAAAATTATGGATTTTGTGAAAAATTTATAAAAAGAAGGGAAAAATATGTATATAAAAATTGGGGATTTAAAATTATTAAAAATTCAAGTAATACAAAATGGTGTGACTGTATATGAAGGTATGGTTGAAGATGCACCAGAAGAATTAAAAGAGACTAATTATAAATCTGCTAATTTTGATAGCGGATGTGTTATTATTGAAATTTAAGATTTTATATTTAATTTAAACAAAGGAAAGTTGGTTGATAAAATGGGATTATTAAGAAAAACATATGCTGAAATTAATTTAAAAAATGTAAGAGAAAATGTTAATAAAATTATAAATAAATATAAAGGGTATAATTATTACTTTGGAGTTGTAAAAGCAGATTGTTATGGTCATGGGTATAAAAAGACTGTTCAAGCTGTTATTGATGGCGGTTGTAATTATTTAGCTGTTGCGACTCTTGAAGAAGCAATAAAAATAAGAGCAATATATACTAAAATTCCAATATTATGTTTAGGTGTTATAGATGAAGAATTTCTAAAAATATGTGAGGAAAACAATATCACAATAACAATAGGTTCATTGAGTTATTTGAAAAATTTAAAGTTAAAAGATTACAAAAAAATAAAGGTACACTTAAAAATAAATACAGGGATGAATAGATTGGGAATTTCTAATGGAAGTGAGTTAGAGGAAGTTGTTAAAATTTTAAAAGATAATAACATAGAAATAGAAGGAATATATACACATATATATAATGCTTTAAATAAAAAGCACTATGAAGAACAGGTAGAAAGATTTAAAAATGTAACGAAAAAAATAGATATTAGAAATATAAAAATAGTTCATATATCGGCAAGTGAAGCAACAATGAATTATCCAAAGTTAGATTTTGCAAATGGATGCAGATTAGGAATAGTAATGTATGGATTTTATGGACCAAAAGATTTAAATTTAAAATCTACATTCGTATTAAAAAGTGAAGTAATTCAAATCAATGAAATAAAAAAAGGGGAGACAGTGGGGTATAATGGCTCATATACAGCAGAAAAAAATGAAAAAATAGCTGTTGTAGCTATTGGTTATGCTGATGGAGTTATAAGAAAAAATAAAGGTAGATTTGTATATATAAATGACAAAAAGTATGAAATTGTTGGAAATGTATGTATGGATATGATGTTTGTAAAAGTGGATGATACAGTTAAAACTCATGATATGGTATATGTACTAAAAGATAAAGAGCATATCGAAGAGGTTGCTAAATACCTAGATACAATTCCGTATGAAGTAATATGTTTGATTGGTAAACGAGTTAATAGAATATATGTAAAATAATAAATAAAATCTCTTTAAAGTTATAGCTACAATTTGTAATTCTCATTTGTTGTTTTAGAAAAGTTAGAAAAAATGGTGAATGATATTTACAGATAGCAAAAATTATGGTAATATTATTAGACATCTTAGTAATAAAGAGGAGGAGAGTTATTTTGCTGCTCAAAATGATTAAAGATGAAATTGCAAATAAAATTGCAGTAAAAAGGTCTTTAAAAAGATGCAATGCTACTGTGGAAAATTTAAATCTAATAAAGTGTCAAAACTGCAAAGCACAAAAATGCTGTGAAAAATTGAGTGAATTCAAAGTAAAAGAAACAGAAAGTTGTGTTATTGCGTCTATGGCAACAGATGAAATACATCCACATTGCTATAACTGCATTGCACGGGATATGTGTAATTTCTTTTTAAAGAACTAGAAAATAGAGAGTTGAAGGAAATTTTTCTCAACTCTCTATTTTTTTAGCTCTTATTTTAATTTAAATTCAACAACTTTATTTTCTTTTAAACTTTCTTTAACATCAATAATTCTTTGATTAGAAGAACCTCTAAAACGAAGTTTTAAATCCTTTTTATCTTCTTCAAATTTCCCATCAACAACAACATCAAGATAACGAACCAATTCATTTGAAGTTTTGCTTACTTTAACCATTTTCCCAACAACATCTTTTTCAAAATCAAATCCTGTATAACACCAAATATTTTTATCAGGAAACTTTTCCTTTACTTTTTTTACAAGAGGCAATAAACCCTCTTGATTTTTAGGATCAAGTGGTTCACCACCAAGAAGAGATAAACCAGAAATATAATCATGATCCAAATATTTTAAAACTGTATCAATTTGTTCATCAGTAAATTTGTTGCCATAATTAAAGTCCCAAGCACATTGATTAAAACATCCTTTACAATGATGATTACAGCCACTAACAAAAACTGAAACCCTAACACCTTCACCATTAGCAACATCAACTCTTTTTATATCCGCATAATTCACACATATCTCCTCCTTTAATTTTCTGGAAAAAAAGAATCGTCCCCTTTTCTCAGATTTTTTTATAAATGAAGAACCCTTTGTTTTATTTCTTTAGTTTTTCCAGCATTCCAGAAATTTTCACCTAGATAACCACAAGTTCTACGAACTACAGTCATTTTTGAATGATCTTTGTTTCCACAATTTGGACATTCCCATTCATTATTATCATTTATTATAATTTCACCATCAAATCCGCAAACATGGCAAAAATCTGATTTAGTGTTGAATTCTGCGTATTGAATATTGTCATAAATAAATTTAACAACTTCTTCAAGTGCAGAAATGTTATTTTGCATGTTTGGAATTTCCACATAAGAAATTGCACCACCAGAAGATATTCTTTGGAAATCACTTTCAAATGCTAATTTATCGAAAGCATCAATTTTTTCTCTAACATCAACATGGTAAGAATTTGTGTAATATCCTTTATCTGTAACGTCTTTTATAGTACCAAATCTTTGTTTATCAATACGAGCAAATTTGTAACATAAACTTTCAGCTGGAGTACCATATAAAGCAAATCCAATATTTGTTTCAGCTTTCCATTTGTCAGTTGTTTCTCTTAAGTGATTCATAACTTTCATAGCAAATTCACGACCAATAGGGTCTGTATGAGATAAACCAGTCATAAGTTTTGTCATCTCGTAAACACCGATATATCCAAGAGACATTGTTGAATATCCACCATACAATAATTTATCAATTGGTTCACCTTTTTCAAGTCTAGCGATAGCTCCATATTGCCAATGAATAGGACTTATATCAGATTTTGTACCAAGTAGGGCATAATGTCTACACATTAATGCTTCTTTACAAAGCTCTAATCTTTCATCTAAAAGTTTCCAGAAAGTTTCTTCATCACCATCAGCAATTATTGCTATTTGAGGTAAGTTTATACTTACAACACCTTGATTAAATCTACCTTCAAATTTATAATTTCCGTTTTCATCTTTCCAAGGAGATAAAAAGCTTCTACAGCCCATTGGACTAAATACATTTCCCTCATAATTTTCACGCATCTTTTTTGCTGATATGTAATCTGGATACATTCTTTTTGAAGAGCACTTAACAGCAAGTTTTGTTAAATAATCATATTCTCCTCCTTTTAAACAGTTGTGTTCATCTAAAACATATACAAGTTTAGGGAAGGCAGGTGTAACATAAATTCCGGCTTCATTTTTTATTCCTTCGTATCTTTGTCTTAAAATTTCTTCAATGATCATTGCATTTTCTTTTATATATGGATCATCTGGTTCAAGGTGTAAAAATAATGTAACAAAAGGAGATTGACCATTTGTTGTCATTAATGTATTTATTTGATATTGAATAGTTTGAACACCAGCTTTAAGTTCAGCTTTTAATCTTGTTTGAACTAAGTCTTCAATAATATCTTGGCTTAGTTTATCTTTATATTTTGTTTCAATTTCTTCTTTAAATTTATTATAACTTTTTCTTAAATATTTTCCTAAATGTTTCATATCTACTGATTGTCCACCATATTGGTTACTTGCAACAGCAGCAATTATTTGGGTTGTTACCGTACATGCAACTTGGAAACTTTTTGGGCTTTCAATCATCTTTCCATTCATAACTGTACCATTATCAAGCATATCAGATATGTTAATTAAACAACAGTTAAAAATTGGTTGAACAAAGTAATCTGCATCATGAAAATGTAAAACTCCTTCTTCATTTGCTTTTGAAATTTTTTCAGGTAATAATAATCTTTTTGTTAAATCTCTTGAAACTTCACCTGCAATATAATCTCTTTGAGTTGATGCAAGCATTGTATTTTTATTAGAATTTTCTTCAGCTAATTCTTTATTTTCGTTTCTAATAATACCTAAAATTGTTTCGTCAGTAGTATTTTGTTTTCTAATAAGTGCTCTTGTATATCTATATACTATGTACTTTTTAGCAAGTTCATATTTTTCCATTTCCATTAATTTTTCTTCAATAATATCTTGTATATCTTCAACCAACATTCTTTTTTTATCTAAATCTTCAATATAATTAACGATTCCTTTTATATCCTCTTTACTAGCTTTTTGTCTACCTCTTACTTCTTCGTTAGCTTTTTGAATTGCTACCATAATTTTTTGTCTGTCAAAGTCTACTATTCTTCCGTCTCTTTTGATTATTTTCATTTCCAAGTTACCTCCTTTATTTCGTATGCGTTTATTATATCTCAACTTAAAAACTTTTCTGTTGCAAAAGCACCAAATTAGCAAAAAAAATTTTTAAAAGCATATAAATATGATTGCTCTAAGAAAAGAAAATTATTACATTTTTATTACATCAATTTGTTGCATTTGCAACTGAAATATTGTATAATTTCGAGTATATACAAAAAAATAGGAGAAACGAATATGAGGAATGAACTAGAATTAACTGATTTTTTTGAAAAATTTTCAAATAATTGCAAAAATGTACAAAAGAAATTCTTTCAAAAAAGTCAAATAATAACATCATATATTCAAAAGAGAAATCAAATTTGCGTTTTATTAACAGGAGAGGCAGATTTAGTTAGATATGATTTAAATGGCGGAAAATCTATAATAGAGCATTATACAAAAAATGATATATTTGGGGAAGCTTTTTATATAGTGACAGTAAATAATGAATTGTTAGTAGAGGCAAAGAAAAATTGTGAAGTATTATTTTTTTCTTATAACAATATATATGAAAGATGCAAACAAAACTGTAAATTTCATCAATTATTAACAGAAAAGTTTTGTAGAATTGTTGTAAATAAAGTTACAAATTTAAACACGAGAATAGAAGTATTAACAAAAAGAACAATTAGAGATAAATTATTAGGATATTTTTCAATACTTTCAATGAGAAATTTATCAAGAACATTCGAATTACCTTTTTCACTAACAGATTTAGCAGATTTTTTAAGTGTAGATAGAAGTGCAATGATGCGAGAAATAAGAAATTTAAAAGATGAAGGATTTATAAAAAAGAATGGCAACAAATTAACTTTATTATACTAAAAACGGGGACGGTCCTAAAAAATAAAGTAAAAATTAGTTTAGTAAACATGTATAGTTAATAAAAATAAATAAAAAGTATTGCAAAAGCTATAGTATTAATATATAATATCAAATACAACTTTTTTGTGTTTTGCAAAAAAGCATCCGAACATCAACCTGAAATGCCAATTAAGGAGGAAAAAAAGTTGCGTATATACGAAAAAAAGGATGAGGTTGCAAGAGGAAAAAATACTGGAATTCTCGATGGATTAGATGATATGATTATCGTCAAAAAGGAAGCAGAGGAAATTGGTCCATTTTCATTTGCACATTCTGGTATAAAGACAGCAATCATTGATGTCCCGATTATTGGAAGAGGAGCATTTGAAGATTGCAAATTTCTGAAAGAAGTTGTGTTTTCTCAAAATGTTCTTAAAATCGAGGAAGAAGCTTTTTACCGTTGTGAATCTTTGACAAGAGTGATTATGCCTGAAAACTTGGTTTCAATTGGGGCAAAGGCTTTTGCAGGATGCTTTAATATTGAAGAGCTGACATTTGGTGAAAGACTTCAAGAAATCGGTGATTTAGCATTTCTTTCATGTGAAGGTTTGAATTCAGTAAAAATCAATGCGGATTTGCAAAGAATTGGAAACAATGCTTTTGCAGGATGTGTAAATTTAAATGAAGTTGATTTTTCTGGAGGAAATCTTATTCTCGAACTACATAAGCAGAAGGTAAAATCGCAATTCAATGGAGATGTAAGGAACTATATTAGCATTGCAAATAGTCCGTTTCTTGAATGTGGCAAAATAGAGTTCCTTAATTTTCAAACATTTGTATATGATTCTGGTAGAAATATTTATCGTGAGTCATACAATCGGTTAATGAAATTATGGATGCTTGAAGAAAGTGGAAGTTTAACATCAATGGTAGTAAAGCGAATGCTTGAAAAGTGATGAAAAAATTCCCAAGAAAAAGAAAGATGAGATTGGTACAACTGTGCCAGTCTCATTTTTCTTTTATAAATTATAAAATATTAATTTTTTTTGAATCTTCATTTCTAATAGCAATTATAGAGCCTCTAACCTCATATGCAACAGGATCATTAAAAATACTTGAAAAAACAGGAGTTATTTGAGTACCAGGAATAATTCCTAAATCTAAAAAACGTCTATGCAATTTTCCAGAGCAATTTAAAGAATCTATAATTACGGTTTCATTTAAATTTGCATTATTTAATGTTTTCATAAAACCCCCTATTATAGAATATGAATAAAATAAAAAAAGTTTAAAATTTGTTGAAAAAAATTTTTTTAGGTAATATAATGAGACCATAAATTAAAAATTAGGAGGAAAAAAATGGAAAAAACAAGAGGATTTGAAATTGCAAAAGGTTTTGAAGATAAAGGAATTAATTTACCAGAAAGAAAGACAAAATATTCAGCCGGATATGATATAGAATCTGCTGAAGATTGCGTAATACCAGCTTTTAAACCAGGACAAAAACCAGTACTTGTAAAAACAGGTATAAAAGCATATATGCAAAATGATGAATATTTAATGTTATGTAATAGAAGCTCTAATCCAGGTAAAAAAGGTTTAATATTAGCTAATAGTGTAGGAATTGTAGATGCAGATTATTATGGAAATCCAGATAATGATGGTTTAATTATGTATGCATTTTATAATTTCTTTGCCGAAGATGTTCAAATAAAAAAAGGTGATGTAATAGGACAGGCAATATTTAAAAAATATGAAATAATTGATTCAGATAATGCATCAGGGGAAAGAGTTGGTGGTTTTGGTTCAACAAGCAAATAAACAATATCTGGTAAACAAAATAAAAAAATTTTTTTTGAAATGCCAAAAAAAATGTAGAAAAATCAACGAAAAATAAGAATGACATAAAATAAAAAAGATGGTAAATGTTTTGACTTTTGCCATCTTTTGTAGTATAATAATAAATGTAGTTGAAAAAGAACGATACCTTTATTGACTTCAATAAAATTTAGCTTAAGGAAGGAGTGACTTACATGTTTAATGTAGGGGACAAAGTCGTATATCCAATGCACGGAGCTGGAACGATAGATTCAATTGATAAGAAAAATATTTTAGATGAAGAGGTAGAATATATCAATATTTCAATGCCTGGAGGAGTAAAGGTAATGGTACCAAGCAATCAAGCGTCAAAACAAGGTTTAAGAAATATAATTTCTCAAAATGATGTCGAAAAAGTATTCTGTGTATTAGAAACAGATGAAACAGCAATGTCTGACAATTGGAACAAAAGATACAGAGACAACATGGATAAAATGAAAAGCGGAGATATCTATGAAGTTGCAGATGTTGTAAGAAATTTAAGTTTTAAACAAAAAGAAAAAGGTTTATCTACTGGTGAGAAAAAAATGTTAAACAATGCAAAACAAATACTAGTAAGTGAATTAGTATTAGTTGAAAATACTACAAATGCAGAAATGGAAAAATTAGTAGATAATAAAATTGATGTTTCTTTTAAAGAAAACAGAGAGCATGAAGGAATAAATACAGAAATAAGCACTAACAATATAGTAAGCAAATTCATACCTTTCAATGCAGAAAGCACAGGAACATCACAAAAATAAAATGTTGGGTAGATTCTATAAATATATAGATTGTCTGCCCACAATTAGTATATAGGAAAGCAAAAAGCTTTCCTATTAATCAACTAAAAATTAAAAAAGTACACAACTTATGTAAATATAGAAGGATTTCGATAATTTATGTCGAATTATATAATATGACAATGAAAGAAAGGTAGGTTTGTAGGGTGCGATATAGTGATGAACTTTTGGAAGAAATAAAAAACAGAAATGACATAGTAGATGTAATTTCAGGATATGTAGCATTAAAGAGAAGCGGAAGAAGCTTTTTTGGGTTATGTCCATTTCATAATGAAAAGTCACCATCATTTGCAGTATCACCAGACAAGCAAATTTTTCACTGTTTTGGTTGTGGAGTAGGAGGCAATGTTTTTCACTTTGTAAGTAAAATAGAAGGAATAGGATTTAGAGAATCCGTAGAAATGTTGGCAAATAGAGCAAATATTGCATTACCAGTTTCACAGTCATCGGATGAAGACGACAAATTATATTACATAAGATCAAAAATATATGAAATAAACAAAGCTACAGCAATGTTTTATCATAAAAATTTATATAATTCATCAGCAAAAAAGGCGCAAGAATATGTAAAAAAGAGAAAACTAGATAATAATACTCTAAAAACTTTTTTTATAGGATATTCTGGAAATTATAATGAATTATATAAGTTTTTAAGAGCACAAGGCTTTAAAGATGAAGAAATATTAGAATCAAAATTAGTCAACAAAAACGAAAAAGGGGAATTTATTGACAGATTTAGAAAAAGACTAATGTTTCCAATTCAAGATGAAAGAGGAAGATTTATAGCTTTTGGAGGAAGAATTTTAATTGATCCACCTAAAGCAGATGCTAGTGAAGAAGAAAAATTGGCATTTAAGAAACAAGCAAAATACATAAATTCTACAGAAAACATAGCATATTCAAAAGGAAGACATCTCTTTGGTTTGTATGCAGCAAAAAAAGCTGCACATACACCTACACTAAAAAAAGTTTTAATAGTAGAAGGTTATATGGATACAATTTCTCTTCATCAAAGAGGAATAACTAATGTTGTTGCATCATTAGGAACAGCTTTAACAGAAGCACAAGGTAGATTACTTAGAAAATCAAGCGAACAAGTAATTGTTGGTTATGATGCAGATGGTGCAGGACAAGCTGCGACTTTAAGAGGTCTAGAAATATTACAAAATTTAGGATGTGATGTTAGAATCCTTCAAATAGAAGGCGCAAAAGATCCTGATGAATTTATTTTAAAATATGGACCAGAACGATTACAAAAATATATAGATAATGCAATATCATTAGTTGAATTCAAAATTAAAAATTTAAAAAAAGACTTAAATTTAGATGTAGCAAATGATAAAATAAAATTTTTAACAGAAATAGCAAAAGAGCTAGCTAAAGTTACAAATAGTATTGAACAAGAAGTATACATAGACAAAATTTCTTTAGATTATAAAATTTCAAAAGAAGCAATATATGCTGAAATAAATAAAATTATGTATTCAAAAAACAGCAATACTAAACCTTTAGAAAAGAAAAATACTACAGTTAAGCCACAGTTAGAAGTAGTTGATAATAATATTAGTCAGGCAATTTTAAAAAGAGAAAAACTTATAATTTATTTACTTGTTAATTATCCAGATTTGGCATACAAAAAAATAAAAGATAATATAAGCATTAATGAAATTAAATCAGATAGAAACAGAGAAATTATACAAAAAATGTATGAACAATTAGAAAAAGGAGATAGTAATATAGTAAATATTTTAGATATTTTTACAGATGAGTCTATAGTTAATTATTTAAGTGGAATAATGGCAACAGATTTTGAAATAACTGAAGTTACAAAATGCATTGATGATATAATTATTAACTATGAAAAAGAAAAATTAATAACAAGAAGAAATGACATTATAAAGAAACTTGAAGATACAGATAAATTAACACAGGATGAAATAGCTAGTTTAGAAAAAGAATTAAGTGATTCAATAATAAAATTAGCTAGAATGAAGTAGGAGGTATTAAGTCTAAATGAAAAATTATGGAATAGAAATTGAAATTATAGATAAATCTGGAAAAAATATAAATGGTAAAGAATTTATTTGTAAAATTAATGACAAAGAAGTTTCTGAAAATAAAGATGGAATGTTTTTATTAAAAGAAAAAATAGAAGAAGTAGGAGAAAAAAATTCTTATAAAATAGAATGTGCGGATAAAACAATAAATGTAAATGTTGTTTTAAGAGATAATAATGAAATTGATATTAAAAAATTGAAATTAAATCTTATTAAAGATGGGAAAAAAGTAAATGTTGAAGAACAAACATTAGTGGATAATATTGCCTGGAAGTTTAATAAGAAAAATCAAATGATTTTAATAAAAATTATTTCTGAAAAAGTTGAAAAAGGAACAACTAAAAGTGAAAAATCAGAAACAAAAAAAGATGTAGCAACAAAAAAATCTGAAGATAAGCAAGATAAAATAGATAAAATCATAGAAAAGGCTAAAAAAGCTGGAAGTATAACATATGGTGAACTTGCATTAGAGCTTGGAGATGTAACACCTGAGCAAATAGAAGAAGTTTTTGAAAAATTTGAAAAGAATGGTATAAACATATACAAAGAAGAAACTGATGATGATGAGCCAGATTTAGAAGATTTAGAAGAAGTAGAAGAAATAAAATTAGAAGAAATAGATGTAAATAATATCGAAGGTGTTAGTGTTGATGATCCTGTTAGAATGTATTTAAGGGAAATTGGTAAAATACCACTTTTAACATACGAACAAGAAATTGAACTTGCAAAAGGAGTTCTTGCTGGAGATGAAGACGCTAAGAAAAAACTTGCAGAATCAAACTTAAGGTTAGTTGTAAGTATAGCAAAAAAATATGTAGGAAGAGGAATGTTATTCTTGGATTTAATTCAAGAAGGTAACATGGGATTGATAAAAGCAGTAGAAAAATTTGACTATACAAAAGGATATAAATTCAGTACGTATGCAACTTGGTGGATTAGACAAGCTATAACAAGAGCTATAGCAGATCAAGCAAGAACAATAAGAATACCTGTGCATATGGTTGAAACAATAAATAAATTAATTCGTACATCAAGACACTTATTACAACAACTTGGAAGAGAGCCTACCCCAGAGGAAATTGCAAAAGAAATGGAAATTCCAGTAGAAAAAGTTGTTGAAATACAAAAAATAGCGCAAGATCCAGTATCATTAGAAACTCCAATTGGAGAAGAAGATGATAGCCATTTAGGTGATTTTATACAAGATGATGATTCACCAGCTCCACAAGATTCTGTAGCATATACATTATTAAAAGAGCAACTAGAAGAAGTAATGAGTACATTAACACCAAGAGAAGCAAAAGTTTTAAAATTAAGATTTGGATTAGAAGATGGAAAAGCTAGAACACTAGAAGAAGTTGGAAAAGAATTTAAGGTAACTCGTGAAAGAATAAGACAAATTGAAGCAAAAGCTTTAAGAAAATTAAGACATCCAAGTAGAAGTAAAAAATTAAAAGATTATATGAATTAATAATAAAAAAGTATATAAAAAGGAAGAAAATCAAGTAAAACGGAAGAAATTCATTAAAAAGTATTGATTTTTTTCTTTTTTTATGTTAATATAGATGTATATCTTTTATAAAAATATGGAGGTGCGAAATATCGCAAATGGAAAAGAACGTAAAAACAAGAAAAGGAATATGGAAACTTGTCGACTTTAGAGATATATGGAAAAAATTAACAGATTCAGAAAATGATGAAGAAATTGAAGAATTAGATAATCAAGATACAAATAAGTTTATAGAAAACTTAAGAAATATACAAATAAAAACAGGAACAATAAAAGAAGATGTAAATACAACTAAAAGTACAAAATATAAAATTAAAGAGCAAAATATAAGAAATGAAAGAAATTCATATACTCAAGGTCGAGAAAGAGACTAAAAGTAAAATAAAAACGAAATAATTTTAAATTATTTCGTTTTTATTATTGACAAAATATAAAAAAACAATTATAATATTAATCGTTGACGGCGAGATAGCTCAGTTGGCTAGAGCATCCGGTTCATACCCGGCAGGTCGATGGTTCGAATCCATTTCTCGCTACCAAAAACTCTATTTAGGATGTTCTAGATAGAGTTTTTTTTGTATCAATATAATTTAAGTAAAAAAATTAAATAAAGTATTGAAAGAAAAAATATAATAAGTTATAATAAACTCGGGAAAAATAAAATAGAAAAACATATGAAAAAGGAAGGGAAGATACAATATGAAAGAAAAAAGTAAAAAAATGTTACTAATGGTAACAATTATCTCAATTTTATTTAGCACTTTAGCAACAATATTTTCAGGAAAAACATCTGCTAAAGTAACGAATTATACTGAAACAAATAGAAATATATCATCTTGGATGATTGCTTATGCTCAAGCTGCAGCAAATCAAAAGCCTATTCCAGACTGGGCGAAAGAAAATGGATTTGATATTACTTCAATTAATGATAAAGAAGTAATTAGTTTTGAGAATGCAACAGGTATATATCAAGGTTTTTATGATAGTTCGTTCGACAGCCAAACATGGAAAGCTTTAATAGCTTGGAAGGCTCTATTATGTGAGTTGGTAAGTAAAGAAGAAAATAATAAATTGGATGACAATAATGAACTTGTATTAAGTTTAAAAAAAATGGGAATTAATACAGAGAATCTTAAATTAACGGCTACAGTTGTTGCAGATGGAAAGACATATGAATTTGACTCTAGTAAACATGAATATACGGAAGAGCAATTAAAAGAAATTTTTGAGGGAGATATTATTGATGATAAAACAACTATAACTTTTAATACTGATGGTGTTGGTGGAACAGTGAATAATCAGACTGTAAATAATATAAAAACTATAAGTATTGATGGCGAAAGTGCTACTGTATTAGATAAAGATAATAATAAATTTGTAACAAATGGTATAGCATTTAATGAATTTTCTGTAAAAACAGAGAATACTAAAATTACAAAAGACGGAAAAGAGATGGATTTGTTTTCAAATTCTAAAGTAAAAGAATTTCTTGCAAATTTGTCTTATGCAACAGCAATAAAAAAATGGGTATTAGATTATACTGTTACTGGAGGCATGGATGTCGATGATGCCAACTTTAAAGTTGTTGATGGAAATAATGACACATGGATTCTTGTTTTAGGACAAGATGCAAAATGCTATTTAGTAAATAGCAAAGTATTCAATGATGATTTCGATACTACATTAGAGTATATTGCCAAAATTGATGAAAAAGAAGTTGGTGGTACAGTTGATAATGAAGTATACAAACCAAATTATGATAAAGATAATATAAAAAGAGATGCTGATGTTACTGCAATAATTAAGTCTACAAATGGAGATAACATTGCTACAGTTAATGGAAAAGCACTAGATTCTACGGGAAAAACAAATGAAGATGGATGGTATTATCCTAATGTAAATGATAAAACAACAATTGCAAAATTATATCCATTTAGTAAATATGATAATTCAACAGATAATGGAATGGTAACAGAAAAAGTAGAATTAGAAAATGAAGAAGGTTTAAAAAGCAATCAAACAGTTTCAATAAAATGGCCATTTAGAATTATTGATAAAACATATGATCCTAAAGATATAACTCAAGATACTAAAACAGTAACTGTAACAATAACAACAAATCTACCAATGGATCCAAGTAAAATACCAGATGGATGGACAATTGTTCCAGATACAGATAACCATAAAATAACAAAAACATACAATAGAGGAGATAATGTGAATGAAGATGTAACTGTATATCAAAATAAAACAGGAGATACAGCTAATACTGATGTAACAATAAATTGGTCAGGGAACAAACCAAGTGTGCTTCCACAAACAGGTGAAAGTATAAAAGTTCTTGCTCTTATCGTTTTATGTTTAGGAATTGCAATTGTTTTTGTTAAGAAAGTAAAAAATAATAAATTTTAATATGAAATTATAGTTATATTTGTTAGCTTTTTTATGCTAATGAATAACAAAAAGAATATTTAGAATGTTAAGATGTTTTTATAAAAGCAGTATACATTCTAAATATTTTTTTGTATGATATAAAATAAAACTTGTATTAATATAATTTATTTGGCAATTTTTTCATTTTTATATAAATTTTCATATTCTTTGCATTTTATTTTATACTCCATTTGTTGTGATAAATATCTATAATACATATAGGCTTGCTCGTATTGAACTGCTGGATTAAAAAAATTTTGTTCATTAATATTTGGGTCAATATTATTTCCATCAAAAGAAGCATAAGGCTGATATCCATTATAATTATTATATTCCATAAAAACATCCTTTCTTGAAGGTTTTTTATAATAAAAATTCAGTAAAGTTAACCTTCAATATAAAAATTATTATTTTTAATAAAATGTTACTTATATAATGTATAATTAACTTATAAGTTATATAGAAAATTAAAGAGGTTTTTAT